>ERZ842401.2800-NODE-2800-length-22645-cov-5.355910_pt1 | contig 22645 bp, 28 predicted proteins | sample MGYA00521270_ERZ842401 | MGnify/ENA primary metagenome ERZ842401 (study PRJEB31892, sample SAMEA3878208) | bioreactor metagenome | biome: Moose rumen | place: Sweden | collected 2011-10 | study: EMG produced TPA metagenomics assembly of the PRJEB12797 data set...
TGAAAAATTGAATGCTTATCTCGCATCTGCCACAAAGGAACAGCTGAAGGCCGACTGGGAGGAACTGAAGCAGTATAATGTTTCGGGACCTGAGATGCTTGATGTGCTTGAAGCCGCCACGCAGCGGTTGCAGTTGGAACAAATCGGCTATAATGTTGAACCTATATCATCATTAAACATTGAAGCCGAGAGTTATTACGACATTTCTGTCGAATTTAATTTAGCAGCTTGATATGGCAGACAAAGCAGTTTTTTCACTTAATGGTTACCACTTCAACCGTGTAGACTTGAATTTGGACAATTTAAAACCAAACGCAACATTAGACATAAATTTTGCGCCTTCTGGTAAGTTCAATCAAGCAAAGCATACTTTTTCCTTGTCTTTCGCCTTCAAAGCTACATGCAACGATGTTGATGTGGTCTTTGTTAATTGTATGGCTGAATTTGAGTTCAAAGACGAGCTCAAATTTGAGGAGATTCCCGAATTCTTCTATGGTAATAGTATTGCCATATTGTTCCCATATATTCGCTCAATGGTAAGCACTATTACTTTGCAGGCTAACATACAGCCGTTAATTCTGCCAATACTGAATCTTGTCTCCTTGAAAGATCAACTCAAAGCAAACACACAGGTGTTGAATGACTGATATTCTTTACCAAACACTTGAAGATCGAAACAACCCCGATGAGGTTGAGCAACATGGCCCATACAAATGCACTCGTAGCGATGCTTGGTTGGGTCATGGCTATTATTTTTGGCATCACTTTATTGGTTTTGCCCATCGTTGGGGCAAAGTTGCTTACGCCGACAATTATATGATATGCAGCCAAACTGGTTTCGTTTATGGCAATCCCGAAGTTCTCGATTTGGTGGGCGATTTGGTGATGATAGATGTTATTGACCAATATACGACATCGCTTAAAAAGGCGTATAATCAAGAGTCAATGCTTGTACACACAGTGTTAGAGCACATGAAAAGTATTGGTGCATTAACGAACTATAAAGCCGTTCGCATAGAGGGGCGTGAATCGATGATGGGTAGTTATAACGTCCGTTCGCATCGATTGCCTTTTAAAAAAGGAGAAGATTCGTATTTTGAGATGAAGCCTCCGGTTCAAGTTTGTGTGTATGACAAGTCAATTCTTGATAATGACTTTCGTGTTATTTATCCCGACGAATACAATCTGGTTTACGGAAGCTAACCCTCCCATAAACCATGTTCTAAAACATAAATCCGCAAAAATGCGGATTTTTTTTGCTCAATCCAAAACTTTGTTCTAGCTCTTTTGTACCTTTGCGGCATTAAAAACAACGGTTTCTATGATGAATTTAGAGAAATACACAAAAGAAGCTAGGATTTTCGAAAATGAGCATCATGACAATTGCTCAGTTTGCGGTAGGTCTTTCAAAGACAACGAATCAACTCATCTTGGTCTAAACGAAGATGGGCAATACTTGTATGTTGGTGATTGTTGCCAAAATGAGATAAAGGAATTAATAGTCAGTCACATTTTCAGCAAAAGAGAATATATAATACCAGATAAAGAATCTAAGCTATGGCGTTTTATGGACATAGGGAAATTCTTGTCTCTAATTCAAACAAAATCTTTATTTTTCGCAAGATCAGACCAATTTTCAGATCCTTTTGAAGGTGCCAAAGGTGTGTTGAGTAGAGAAACTGAGTGGCAAGGATTCTATACAGGTTTCATTTTCCAAGCCATCAAACAAGCGGAAGTCCAACTAGGTGCACCGGTTTTGACAACATCAGAACGTCTCGAAAAAGCAAAACGATTATATAGAGATTTCAAAACAAGTAATGAGAATGAACGATATAGTACATTCATTAACTGTTGGCATGAAAACGAATTTGAGTCTGAGGCCATGTGGCAATTATATACATCAAATATAAATGAAGGGATTGCGATTCAAACTTCTTATGAAAGGCTATATGATGCTATTGACCGTAATCCGAGTATTGCAATCGGAAGAGTTAACTATATAGATTTCAATTCAAGATACTCTGCTTTAGGATCAGATGCATTTTTCTTTAAGCGTAAATCATTTGAGCATGAAAAAGAGGTTCGTATGATAACTAATAGAAGAAACGAAACTAACAGTTTTGGTATTTATATTCCCATTAATTTGGGTATTTTGATAGAAAATATCTATATTTCACCTACTTGTAAACAATGGTTTGAAAATGTTATTAAAGATGTTGCTCTGAAATATGATATTAATAAGCCCATTCATCGTTCAACCTTAAATGTAACCCCGTTTTTTTAGTGACTTTTTTGTACCTTTGCACAAAATAAAGGTTATTTCTATGGATATAAAGAATTTTGTTGCCGTCGATTTTGAGACAATGACGGCAGAACTCACCAGTGCTTGCGCTGTCGGACTGGTGAAAGTGATTAACGGTCATGTTCAGCAACAGTTTTATTCGCTGATCAATCCCATTCCCGATGGTCGAGATGCATTGAACACTGCGGTTCATGGCATCACTTTAGACATGGTTGCCGATGCTCCAACATTTAAGCAACTCTTTCCATTGTTGAAGTCTTTCATCAATGACCTGCCCATCGTGTGCCATAACCGGGGAGCCGACATCAACATCATGCAACGCTGCATGGATTACTATGGTCTCACCGGAATTGATACGGCCAATAACTACTGCACATACGAGATGACGGGGCTGTCGCTCACCGCCTGTTGCGCCCAGTTCGGCATCAGCATGGGTGCCCATCACGATGCACTCGATGACGCAGACGCATGTGCCAAAGTCTTCCTCGCTTGCCAGGGTGCAATCATGGCCACCACTTTCAAGGGCGGTTTGAGTGAAGTCATGGCTACAGCTGCAGCCAAGAAATTTGAGCGCAGCACACTCGACCCTCTGGATGATGACCAGGTGCAGAACCAGGACACGCCGTTCTTCCACGCCAAGGTGGTCATCACTGGCACCTTCGCTGCCTATCCCAAACGCAATGAGTTGGGCAAACTGTTGCAGGCACTAGGCGCAGATGTTGATACAGCGATTTCGAAACGAACCAATGTCGTTGTGATGGGGCAAGGTGCAGGCCCTTCAAAAGTGAAGAAGATTGAGGCCCTCAGAGCAGAAGGGTACGACATCCGCATTATCTACGAAGAAGAACTCAAACAAATACTCAACTATGGAGAAGTCTGAAATCATCAAAATCATCGACCAGGTCAACGACTACCGCTTCAAGCGCATGCGTCGGGACAACCTAAAGTGGCATTATGATCGTGATGTGGCTGGGGGCTATAGAGCTACAGCCGAGAACCGCAAGCGCTTGCTGGAGGAAGCGCAAAAGAATCTTGACGCTATTGAGGCTGAAGCCTTGGACTTGGTTCAAGATATGCGCCAGCGGCAAGCCCTTCATCCCCGTGACCAACAAGTGAAACTCATCTGTCTTTATATTGATCTGCTGGATATGGACCCGATGAAGATGGAAAAACATCGGCAGAAAATCAACTCTCTTCGCCCGAAAGTGCTGGGAACAATGGACGAAATGGAGCAAATCAGACAGCAAAACTCACTTTTTGACTGAAAATGTTTGGCGGTGTCAAAAGATTGTTATACTTTTGCCATCGCTAAACTACGTGGATTGATTCCACCCGTCGAGCATCGGATATTGCTCACACTACATCGCGGTGGGCTTTTTTTATAGCCCAAACCAGCCAAATACATACGGCTGCCTTATCCAGTGATATATGCTCTTCGGGGTAGATTCACGTAGTTTAGCGACGGGATAACGGCAGCCGTTTTTCTGCCCATAACGCTAAACTACGTAACAATGAAAACAGTTTCATTGACCCCGAAAGAGAGTGTTCCCATCAGGGAACTGGCAAAAGTGCTCGCCACAAAAGCACTGGAATTACTAACCTCGCTACGCCTGAGCATCGTGCTTGGCGTGGTGGCTTTCATCGCCATCATGTCCTATCACATCACCGGTGCACATCCTGTGCGCATGGCGTGCATCACACTCGCCTGGGCGGTTCAGCTTGCCCTGTACCTCACCCTTGACATCAAGAAAGGAGGTGCTGAGTTATGAAACGCCAGGACTATCTTGACAACCTCGAGCAGTTCATCCACGAGCCCGAGAAGCTGAACTTCAGCGATGAGATCATTCCCGTGGCGATGTGGCTGCGCAACTTTATGCCAGGCAATGATGACAACGGCGCATTCAACAAGTCATCTGCTGCCATCCGTGCCGCTCTGTGCGACATCGTGGACGTGAGCCTTAACGAAATCTCGCGCCTGATGGTGCTCAATGGCTACTCCCTGGGCGGTACCAATCAGACCTACCCCGAGTGGCTCATGCAGCCCATCGGAGACGAAGATGACGATCAATAATCAAATCTGACCATTCACTGGGTGCCTCGTGGTGACACTTGGCACCCTTTATGGTCAATTTTAACCAATAAAATACTTTTGGTTTCGTTAATATATTGTATCTTTGCAACATTAAAGAAAGGAGGCAAACAATGAGTTATAGTTTCTTTGGTCTTCACAAAGTCGGCAAGTGCCGTGTTTGTGGTTGCACATTTAATGATCCTTGTTATCATCCTGACCATGGTTTTTGCTGGTGGGCAGATGAAGAAGAAACAATCTGCTCTCATTGTGCTTTTGAAGAAATAGCGAATGATCCTCAGACGGTTCATTGTGTCAACACAAAAGAGCCCAAAAAATTTGACATTCCCGGTTATGAGAATGTTATTATTCATGAAGGTAACACGAAAGGAGGCGCGCTATGAGAACGCCCATCACATACTATGGTGGTAAACAGCAACTGGCAAAAACTATTATAGGAATGATACCACCTCATAGAGTCTACTGTGAACCATACTTCGGTGGCGGTGCTGTTTTCTTCTCCAAAGGTAAATCCTTCTGCGAGGTTATTAATGATATTGATGACCGTATCATTACATTTTATGAGGTATGCCAAGACCCAGTCCTTTTCTGGCAATTGCAGGAGAAAATTCAACATACGCTTGATAGTGAGCGTGAATTTAAAAGGGCTGATAAGATATGGCGCAATCCATCATCAGCGAAATCAAGCGTTGATATCGCATGGTCTGTATGGCTGCAATGTAATATGGGTTATGGTGGATCGCCTGAAGGTGGTTGGAAATGGGATAACGCCACAAGTGGTTCTCATTCTGCTGTAGTGATGGATAACTATCGTAATTCTTTTACCGCTGCCATACATGAACGATTAAGGTTTGTCCAAATATCATGCCGTGATGCTTTGACAGTTATTCGACAGCGGGACACCCCTGACACATTCTTTTTCCTTGACCCGCCATATCCAGGATGCAATCAAAAGCATTACTCAGGTTTCTCTTTTGATGACCTTCATAATTTGTTGGATCTTCTGGCCATGGTAAAAGGTTCATTTCTGCTTTGCAATTATAAATCCAGTATATTGACTGAATATATCAGAGAATATGGTTGGAATACGAAAGTTAAAGACCTTCCATTAAGAGTGGCAAACAGAACATCCCATGGACAGAAGCGTAAACAGGAGTTGTTCGTGTTCAACTATACTTTGCAGCCCAGTTTGTTTTGAACATTCTAACAAATTACAACATATTATGTGCATAATCTTGAAAATATTGATTGGTTTAGGGCTGCTGATTTTAGCCCTTGTGGTTATCGTGTTTGTGTCTTACCTCGTAGTAGTGATTTCTCACGAGCGACGTTGGCGCAAGAGTATTAGCGAACATTATGGCACATTCAGCGATGAAAAGAAACGTAAAAGATGAGACGCTTTTTGCCGTAGCTCCGAGCGTGCTTGCCCGTGTGCTGTGTCGCTATTGCACGGCATGTGGCAAACGCGACAGCCGACGGCAGCACCCATCCACCTGCCCGAGTGTGAAACGCTTCATTGCTCAGCTCCGCAGAGAGTCGGCATTGTAGCGATGTTTAATCATATAATTAACGGTTATGAAAGAGAGAAACATTAATTTGACTGGCTTCATGTGCCTCATGGTCGCAGTTGCCTTTATTATTGTTATGTGTCTTGCCATTGACCAGACACAAAAGAGATATGAGGAAGCGCAGCACAACATCGACTCGCTGAGCCGTGCTAATCGTGCGCTGATAGAGCAGCAGCGCGAAGCCCAGCTGAAAACCTTCGAAGACAGCATCCACTATTATGAAGACGGCTATTAATCCGTCTTTTTATCATAACGAGCAACCCCATAACTTTGCACTATGATTAATTTCGCAGACATAGGCAGCTGGCACTTCGTGACTGAGCTTGACGTGATAGAGGTCATGTCGGCTATCGATGTGTCATTCACCATCGCCGACAGCGGTGGCACTATTCTCAATGGCACCTACACACCGGTGGATGGCACGGTGCGCATCTATCACTTGGCACGTCTGCTGCGCCCGTTGATCGTCGACGTGACTGCCGTGTTCACCTTCACCGCTGGCAGCACAAGCAAGACTGTGCATGTGGTGCAGAGTGGCGTGAACGTGAGCGAGAGTGCCGCTACTTTCCTGCCGAGCTTCTTCCTCAGTGCGGTGATGACCGAGCGCGACACGTCGCTGGAGCGCAAGGAACTGCTGACTCTTATTCCTGTAGAACAGTCGCTTCCTACCATGCAAGCGGTATGCAGTTACTGGGATGGCGATGCTGTGGTGACCGCCAACAAACCTGTCACAACCACTGGCATGACAGCCAACACACCATTTGAGATTGATGTGAGCGCAGCGCAGTTTGTTGACACGACCATTGGCACGCTTGTAGCTTACAGCATCGTTGCCGGTGAGCGAACAATGCGCTATCGCGTAACTTCACTACCGACGGCTGAATACGCCATGCTGTTCCGCAACACCTTTGGCGCATGGGAGCCTATATACTTCGCTGGCATGACCGAGGAGGATGCCGAGTTCTCCCGATCATCTGCTTTTATCAATGGCATGTATGTGAACTACGACATTGACGAGACCACAGTGCTCAAGTCTTGGACCGGCCCTCTGCGCCCCAGCGGAGTGATTCTGTCCCGAGACCTCGCAAGAAGCCGAAGCGTGTTGATACTGAAAGGCTCAGACGCTACCGAGGAGGTCACCATCACAGCCGTTGATGTTAAGCACAGCAGTGCCGACAATGATGTTGCCGACTTCACCTTCACCTGGCGACGCAGCGCTCTTGATCCAAACCGGTCCTATACCGTTCGCCCGCCTAAACTGTTTGACGAGACATTCGATGAAACCTACAACTAAAGGCGTGATACATATCAAGGATGCCATTGTGCTGCTTGAAGCTGGATATCCTTGTGACCTGCGCGTGTGGAAACTGAGCACAGGCGACATCCTTGAATACAAGGGCGTGACCTGCATCGGAGGCCACTGGCGCAAAGGCACGCACCGCATACGCCTCCCGGAGAGCCAGCTGGTGCGTGAGTTCCGCGACGTGACACTATTTGAGATTAACAACATGACGATATACCGATGAGAAAAGATGATTTTACTTTGCCCAAGGGCGAGATATTCGAGGTCGGCAAGAGCAAGGTGGCCGCGCTGATGAGCGAGGTGGACAGCAGTGCCGACATCTTTGATGAGGACGGGTTGCCCTCAGTGAGTAACGTGCCAGGCTATAACGGCAAGTACCAGTACGTGCCGTTTGGCTTGGATGACCAGCTTCCGTTTGAGATGATCCAGCTGATTGGTGAGGACGAAATCATGTCACAGAACAAACTGTTCAATGTCCTCACCTGCTACGGCAACGGCTTGCGCTATAACGACACCAAGACTGGCGCACCGACCACCGACGCGGAGGTGAACCGATGGATGTTCCAAAACTCGCTTGCGGAGTTTTTCTTGGAACAAGCCACCGACATGAAGTATTTCTTCTTCGCCGTGGCAGTGATCATCATGAGCCGCGACGGTAAGAAGATTGTGCAGGTGCGACACAAAGAGGCGTGCTATTGCCGCTTTGAAAAGGCTGACAGCCGTGGCCGCATCAACCATGTGTTCTATGCCAACTGGCGGCAACATCGTGCCCTTGGGGCCAAAGACATCGAGGTTATTCAGCTGCTCGACGAGAAAGACCCTCTCGGGCACCTCGAGGTGCTGATGGGGCGTGCCCCTGGTTGGGATGGTATAACCAAGGAGCGCACCAAGAACCGCAAGTTTGCCGTGCTGATGCGCTTCCCGACACCGGGGCTGCAGTACTATCCTGTGCCCTACTACACCGCCATCTTCCGTGGCGATTGGTTCGACATCAAGAAACTAATCGGCACTGGCAAGAAAGCGAAGCTGCGCAACCACGCCTCGGTAAAGTACCAGGTGGAAGTGCACCGCGACTACTGGTATAACATCTGTGACGAAGAAAACATCACCGACCCCTTGAAACAGCAAGAGCGCATCAAGAAGGAGAAAGAGAATATCAAGAACTTCGTGGCTGGCATCGAGAACAGCGGCAAGGTTTGGATCACCGGCTACTATATCGACCCCAATGGTAAAGAGAACCGCATGGTGCGCATCAACCTCATTGACTCGAGCAAGGAAGGCGGTGACTGGTCAGAAGACATCCAAGAAGCCGCTAACATGACCTGCTATGGTGACAATATACATCCGAACCTCGTGGGCGCGACACCAGGCAAAAGCCAAAGCAACAATAGCGGCAGCGATAAGCGTGAGCTGTTCACCTTGAAGCAGTCGCTCGAGAAGTCGTGGCATGATATCATGATGAAGATTCACCAGGTGGTCATCTTCTACAACGGCTGGCAAGACAAGGTTGTTCCTGATGTGCCGCTCATCATGCTCACCACATTGGACAAAAAGACCGATGCCAAAGAGATTTCGTTGAACCAAGATAACAATAATGACAATGACGCGTGATCAATTTGAATACTATGTGCCGAGTGCCGTCATGCCCGACGACACTTTATTTGAGCGCATCGCCAGTCATATCGACGAGGGCGAGGCAGATGTAAAGTCGCTGCTGGGAGCAGATCTCTACGACCAACGCGATCAAGACTTGACGCTGCTGAATTTGTGCAACCGCATGGCGTGCCTTGCGGCCTACAAGACCGCCATTCCACACCTGGACCTGGTACTCACAGAAAACGGTTTCGGCGTGGTGAGCAACCAAAACCAAGCTCCGGCAAGCAGCGAGCGCGTGAACCGCTTGAGGCAGCAGGTGCAGTTCTCGCTTGATGACTCCATCGACGACCTGCTGGACTACCTGCGTGGCAACGAGCTTTGGGTGAACACTTACACCGCTACAGCGGTGTTCCGCTCTCTGGCGTGGAACGGACGGCAGCAGATGGTGTACTTCGCCATGCCTAACGGACACAGATCGTCGCTTGACGAGCTGCGCCCGAAGATATCGGCAGCCGAAGAAAAGGTGAAGCACTGCATCTCGCCGGAATTCTATGACGAGCTTTGCGATGCCGTGCGTCTGCGTACCGCCACAGCGGAGCAGAACACCGCCATCCACAAGATACTGATGACGATTGGTGCAGACGTTACCGATGACAAAGCGATGGCCCACTTCCACGTGAAGAAACTCGTGGAGTGGCTTGACGGCAACATCCGCACATTCCCGACCTATGCCAACTCCACCGCCTACGCAGCCAACACCTTTGAACCCTACAAGAACGAGAAAGATGACCCGTGCTACTTTTTCGGATGAGCGCAACACCATCAACTTTGACCTGCCGAAAGGCTGGCACGAGTTGAACCAAAGCGAGCTTGCTATGGTGATGCGCTGCAAGGCCCGGCAAGAAGAACCGCACCAGGCTAAATTCGCCGTGCTGCTCCACCTCACGGGGTTGAAGGTGCTGCGTAAAGAGGCGGCGAATTGGGTTTGCTCGGTACCCATTGGAGAGAAGAAACCCAAACGATTCCTTCTCGATCCAGAACTTCTGCCCGGACTACTCGAGGGCTTGAACTGGATGGATGATCCAGGAGAGGTGCCAGTGCATCTTGATACCCTGCATGGCGCTGAAGCCCTACCAGTGAGGCTGCATGGCGTGCCTTTCACCAACTACCTGCAATGCGAGAACTGCTACCAAGGCATCTTGCAGAGTCAGAAAGAAGAAGCCGTGCAGCACCTTGCCACGCTGCTTTACCCGGGGCTGCAGAAGAAACTTGCTGTGTGGGAGCAGCTGCTGGTCATTCAGTGGTGGGCACAACTGAAATCAATGTTTGCCGCGCTGTTCCCGCATTTCTTCAAGCCCAGCGGCGAGGTTGGTAGCACGCCCGACATGATGGAGGTGATGAACAACCAAATCCGTGCCTTGACGGGCGGCGATGTGACCAAAGAAGAAGAAATCCTGAATATCGACACTTGGCGTGCCTTGACCGAGCTTGACGCTAAAGCCAAGGAAGCCGACGAGTTCAACCAAAAGATGAAGAAAAAATGAACGCCAAACAACTCTTTGACTACATAGGCTACTTCGAGGGGCTGTGGCAAAGCAACATTCTTGCCCAGACCGAGAAATTCAAGTTTTGCTGCTGCTCAGGCATTGAGACCCTACAGGGCCCGCTGCAGCAGTTCCGCACGGCGCAAGCCTTCTTCTGTGTCGATGACACCAACGACGGTGCCACTTTCAGAGGCCGCAATGGCGGCTGGTTTAAGAAACGCACAGTGACGGTGTTCCTAATGCACCGCTACAACATCAAATCGATGGCCACCTACACGGCAGCACTCGAGAAATGCCGCACGCTATTCCGTCAGTTGCTGACGCGCATGCTCATCGACGAGGATGCGCTGAGCAACGAAATGGTGTACCTGCGCACGGAGAGCGTGCTGAGTCGTGAGCTTGGGCAATACTTCCTAAATGGCTGCACCGGCCTCTACTTCATGGTAGAAGTCGCCGAACCCATCGACCTAACCTTTGACGCAACGGAATGGCAGAACTGAACCGACAGGAGATAGAACGCCAGCAGCAACTATGGGTTGACAACTGGGCGAAGATGATGGTGCAGATTTGGCAAGACAAACTGCAGTTCTGGAACATCCGCCGCACTGGCACACTGATGGGCTCGTTCACCGAGAGCGTGGCCCATGACGGGCTGAGCGCAAACATCGTGATGCGCTTCCTCGCCTATGGCATCTACCAAGCGCACGGCGTGGGCTATGGTTACGGTAAGGATAACGGCGGCGACCTGGAATTCCTTTCTCCAAGCTACCGCCATGAACATCGGCTTGACATTCCTCGCAAGGTTGGTCCAGCATGGGGCGGATACTACACCAGCGGTGAGCCGAGAGAACGGCGTGACTGGTTCTCCAAAAAACTGTTTGCCTCGCTGATGCGCATGAAAGAGACCATGGCGCACATGGTGGGCGAGGAGGCCGCCGCAGTGATCTGCGAAGCCCTAGAGGATGCCGGCAAAGCGATTGTCAAATAATCTGTAAATAAAATGCAATATTATTGCTGTCTTCTCCGTTTATTAGTCAAAAATGTATTTGTTTCTATGTCAGCAATAGTAGCAGCTTTGAACGGGCATGCGGCAGCAATAGCCGCCGATAGCGCAGTCACAATTGGCGGACGCAAAGTTTTTAACTCTGCCAATAAGATATTTACCCTCTCAAAATATGCGCCAGTCGCCATCGCCATATATAACAATACGTCATTGATGGACATTCCATGGGAGATTATCATCAAAGAGTATCGCAAACAATTAGGCGAAAGCAAGAAACCACATCTTATTGATTATATTACGGATTTCTTTAATTATTTGAGTTCCAATAATTATTTCTCAGACATTAATAAGCAAAAGACATTCTCAATTCCCTATATTTTGAATTATCTTGATGCTCTCGCTAAGGAGGTTGGTGTTTCTGCTCCAAACTTTGAGAACATATTGATTTTAAAAATTAATGCTATAATATCTGAGCACAAAAAGCCATTGGACTGTTTCGGTGGCATTACAAAAGAAGACTTCAATAATTACAATGATTCTCTTATTAAACAGGCTACAACTGAGTTTAATAACAGGTACAAGGCTCACATAGAAGAATGTTTAATAAGCAATTTATTATATTCAATTTTAGTTTGCGCTCAATTGCAGGCTAATAATACTGGCCTTGTATTTATTGGGTATGGTGATGACGAATTGTTCCCATCACTGTTTTGCTATGAGACAAGCTTTATCGTAAATGGTATACTATCTTCAGTCCATTTGCCAAACAAAGATGGTGTCGTCAAATCTGGCACTGATGCTTTTATATGTCCATTTGCCCAAACTGATGTAATGGACACGATTCTTAGAGGAATTGCCCCACAAGTTGAAGACATATTCATAAGAAATTATTCCGAACCTATTGAGAGAGTTTTTATAGATATGGCTTCTATCGTTGAGAAGGACAACATTTCATTAGCAAAAAGCATCAGAGACTTTGTTAATAATAATTTGGCTAAGTACCAAGAACAATATTTTAAAACGTGTCGTCAATTAGCATTCACAGAGTATATTTCTCCATTTATTAATACTGTCATTGCTTTAGACAAAGAAGATTTGGCTGATTTTGTTGAAAGCTTAATTAAACTCACCTCAATAAAGAGAAAGATAAGTCTTGACCAATCCACAGTTGGAGGCCCTATTGATGTAATGGTCATATCAAAAGGCGATGGTATAATTTGGATGAAACGTAAACATTACTTTAAACCAGAGTTAAACAATCATTTTTTCCAAAACTATTTTAGACAATGATTATGGATACATTTATTGACATATTAAAACTTAGTGCCGGCGAAGAGCATAGTCAAGAAATTGTTACTGAGCCTGCGTCTAAAAATGACGTTTCGTTGGATGAAAATAAATCATTTGAAGAAATGATAGAGGAGTCAACTGAAGATCTTCATCAAATCTTAAGGCAGGAATTGAAATTAGATTTCATGGTTTAATAGACATATTTATATATCATTTTGAAGCCATCCAAAAGGATGGTTTTTTTGTCTTTTTATAGCCATAGCTTTGCTAGTAATTTTGCAAACAAAAAAAAATATTATGGCAAAGACAATAGACGAACTGAAGGCTGCAGCAGCGGTGGTGCGTGATGCCACCGAGGAGAAAGAGAATACCGCCTTGCGCATTGGGCAACTGTTCCTGGACACTATAGAGACACTGGGCGATGTTAGCACCAACGCCATTAAAGGTTATGTGGTCATCAGCAGCACAAGCGAGTTACCCACATCGCCAACCACGGAGCAGCGCATGAAGGGCTATCTGCTCGGCACGACGCTCTATGTGTGGGTAGGCACCGGCGGTGATACGCTTGACGGCAAATACCAAAGCGCCCAGCTGAAGGGTGCCGATGGCGCTCCCGGCGAACCCGGTCCGAAGGGCGACAGCGGTGTTGACCTCGGTGATGTGGTGCTCGTCAACGACCTCACGACAGGTGGTGAGGGGAACGCCCTCTCGGCGGAAATGGGGAAATACCTTTATGAGAGCAGCAGCCAAAACTACATCAAAGGCTTTTACATTGACCAAACCAATAAGCTGGTCTTTAAGGAAACATGGAACTATTACCCCGATTATTTCCCTTGTTCGCAAGGTGACAGTTTGGTGTGGACACCGGGTGTATCACTAACAGTGGCGAGATTAGTGTTTTACAATTCGAGCAGAGAGATTGTCACATCTTATACAGCGAATTCAGCGCGGCGCACGATTACAGCCCCAGAGAACACTGCCTATGTTCGTATCTCATTTAACGATATGTATGGCGATGTGCCGAACACTATGCCGTTGAAGATTGGCGATGTGGAATACCCGAGAACCGATGACAAGGTTGGTGTGAAAGATATACCAATCACACATATACCTAACACAATGGCCAACAACTTTTATGGCTATCTGTATAACCATTTTGGCATAACTGACGTGCCTGCTGATGCGATGCTCTATGAGAACAAGACTATTCAAGGCACGTCATATTCCGTAATCTCTTCGGGTACAAGATGCATTGCACAATTACCCATAGACTTCGGCTATGGTTTTAGAGTTACACCAACAAGTGGATACAATATTTGTTTATTTTTCTGCACCTATGAGCAAGTCGGTTCACAGCAGATAGGGGCAAGTACTGTTATATCAAAAACAGATGTGACCACTGAGCCAATCACAGCCATTGTGCCTCATGGCGCACACATGGCAGTTATTTGGGTAGCAAAGACAACCTATGCTGCAATAACCACCGATGAGGCGAAATTAGGCTTTACCGTTCAAATGGTAAAAATTCCCGATGTGCCAAGAATAGTAAAGTCAGTTAATCACAGAGGCTATGGCACATATCCTGAGAACACGCTTGTGGCTTTCCAAGAGTCAAGAAGGCAAGGTTTCTTCTGTGTGGAGACAGATGTTCGCACAACAAGCGATGGTGTGCTTGTGCTACTTCATGATGCATCTATCAACCGCACGGCAAGAAATGCAGATGGCACTGCGATTAGTGGCACAGTTAACATCGCAGACATCACCTATCAGCAAGCACTTGAATACGACTTTGGCATCGCAAAAGGTTCTCAGTTCGCTGGCACAAAGATACCAACACTTGTTCAATTCTTAACCCTATGCAAGAGGCTGGGGTTGCACGCATACCTTGAATACAAAGATGCTGATGTGTCAGCGATAGTGGCTGCTGTGCAAAATGCTGGAATGCGAGGGAATGTGACATATCTTGGCAACCAAATTTATCTTCGTTCAGTCAAAGCATTAGACACTAAAGCAAGGCTCGCTATGCTTGCGGCGGCTGCGACAACATCTCTGTATAACGAGCTGAAAAACGACTTCAACGAGGTTATAGCAGATATGTCGTACAATGATAGTTACACCACATTGAAAGAGGCTGGTATACCAGTTGAGGTGTATGTGGTTGACAATACGACCTACCTTGACAATATGGACAGCTATATTAGCGGTGTTACATCCAACACGCTTGTGGCAGATAGGTATTTGTATCTTACTGAAATTCTATGATAATAGCGCAGAGGCACGAAACCTCTGCGCTAATCTTTACAAGTTCCCAGCGATCCAAGAGCGTATCTTGCAGTAAACCGCTCGCCCCCATTGCTTGTATCCTTGAGCTCTCGGGTGTACTCCGTCGGTATAGCGAATGAATTTATCTTCGGAGTAAGGTGTTGAATCTGCCTCCTCATGCTGATAGTCATTGACTCGGTCAATCCAGCAACCTTGACCGATGCAAGTCACATTAGCGTGGTATTTGCCGTTGTCAAATGTGTCAAGGTACTCTACATTCGCAGTCCTCAGTTTCCTTTCCATTGCAGTAGGCATACCCTCGCAAGGTCTGCCGAGAGCAAGAATGCCGATTGCAATCTTGCAGTCATGGTAGTCAGCAAGCAGAGCGTCAACAAAGGTCTTTGCGCCTGGGAGTGTGTAACCTTCGCTATCATTAGTGCCAAGCATCACCACGCAGAAGTCAATGCCACTCAAATTGGGGAAATTGGTCGCCATATATTGAGCGAAAGACAACTCCCCATTGAACACGAAGGGAGAGTCAGAACCACTATTGAACCTTGCCCATGTCCAACCGCCATGCCCTTCATGGTGGTAAGTCACTCCGTCAAGACTTTGCGATTGTTTGCCAATTTGGTTAATAGTAACATCGCCATCCTCATTGAGTAAGCGATAGGTTTCGGAAGGGTTCGGACCATACTCCACAAGGCTGTCACCGACAATTAGCACGTTGAATGTTCCACTCATTCCACTCTTTGCGACCTTTCGCACGTTAATAGTCTGCGTGCCTACCAAATAGTCATTTATATATCGGTCTTGTTTGTAGGTTTTGAGCGTTATTTGGTCAGTCCCAGTACCACTTGCATTAATACGCAAATGACCTTTTCCATAATCAGTTACTGAGCTTGGAAGACTATACACATACGGCAATTTGTTGAGATTGTAGATTGTGTCCTGCACAAAGAAATCGCATTGCCTACCCACAACAACATCTATATTCGTTGGAAGAAGGAACCTTGCTGGGTTGTAATCGTTGGCATTTGCCAATGCATCAACCTGCAAAGAGGTGTAATCGCTTTGCTTGACCATCAATTTAATAGCTCTAACTCTGGCTTCGTTAGGGCCACAAACTCGCATCCACTTTGCACCTTGAGGTATATCCAATTTATGGAAATGGTTCTCATCGGTATTGTCAACGAGATGATGCAGACCTCCGAGATAAGTTGTATCTTTTTTGTCGGAATAAAACGATATAACATCCATAGGTGTGCCATATCGCGTAGCCATGAAAAGAGTTATATCTAAAGAGTCATCTATAAAAATATAGTCTGTTGTTCTATATAATTGAGAAGTTAGAACTCCAGTATTAAGCCCAAGATAACCGTAAGTTATATCCTTAACCAAATCAATAAGATTTATTTCCTCATTAAGAATTTCATCATGCTCTACAACAACATCTTTAAGGTTGCGTTGATTTTTTTGAGTGAGATATGATGTCGCTTTTTGTGCAGTAGTGCATACAACTCTCGCACATGTGGCACCTTCGGGGACTTGAACCTCATATTCTACACCAGCTGCTCCTAACTTGCTGACGGTTCCCTTACAGACTAAATTGTCGTCATAGAATGCAACAAATGCCACACTTGCGTTATTGCTGTCTCCTTTTGCGTATATCGGTTTTGTCGGGTCTATTTTTGTGTAAGGTGTGCGCCACCACCCACCGATACTCCAGTCTGTTCCAGATGTTGGTCGAATAGCACCACTTTCACTTGGCTGAACCATATCCATTGGATACTCTGTCCTTTGTCCTAATATCTTCCCCATCTCCGCCGAGAGGGCGTTCCCCTCACAACGCACCTTTGAACCGAATTGTTTCCTTGTGCACAGGACGGTCACGTCCTTGAAGATATTTGTTGGTGACGGCTACGCTGCTGTGCCTCGCTTGGTCACGGGCGATAACGATGCCCTCGGCATTGGCGAGGTCACGGATGCCTGAGTCTTTCAACGAATAGAACTGGTATTCCTTTGGCAGATCCAGACGTTTGCGCAGCCTCGCCCATCGGTCGCGGAACATGCGGCTGTGCAGTTTTGTCGCCCCTGGTCGGCAGCGCACACTGAATAGGTACCAGTCTTTCGGTGAGCGAAGGACGTGCAGCTCTCTCATGAGCGACAGCACCGCATTGTTGAGACCCACCATCTCTGCCTTGCCGTTCTTGCTGATTTCAGCACGGACATAGATAGCGTGTGCCTTCGCGTCGATGTCACCGATGCGGATGTTAGACAGCTCGTCAGGACGGATGAAGCAATAGTATTCCATCATCACGGCGAGGAGGTAGTGCTTGTTGCGTTCGTTGAGGAAGTCACGCACACGTTTGAGCTCGCTGGGTGGCAGAGGCTGGCGCACCTTCGGCGGTTCTTTCAGCGGCGGCACATCGAGCAGCGGGTTGCCGGAGATATAGTGCTGCTGTCGCAGCCATTTGCAAAACGACAGGCACCATGTGCGGTAGTTGTTGTGAGTGCGAGGTGCGACACCCCGACCGATGAACACCCATTCCAGGAACTGCGAGAACTCAATGTCCTCAATGGATGTGATGCCCTGCATGGCGCAGAAGGTTGACAGCATGGCGAGACGCTTGTTGTAGTCCTCCCTGGTGCTTCGCTTGACCATGCGGGAGAGGTGCTGGCGATAGTGGTCAAAAACATTGTTTAATGTCATTGTAGTGTCTTTTTATGAGTTGATATATGGTTATACTTTTGCAAAGTTAAATGCAAAAGATATGAAACCAAACAAGAAAGACAGCGTTGCGACATGGAGTGCGGTGGGCATGCTCGCATTCGGCGTGGGCATCACCACCGCAGGGTTTATCATTCCACCCTCAGGCGAGATTCATGACTCTGTACTGTGGGTTCTGGGGCAGGCACTGCTCTATAGCGGCAGCATCTTCGGCATCACACTTTACACCAAGCGCAAACTGGGCGAGATTGAAGAGACTATTGCCAACCGATTACCTAAAGACAAAAACATCAAAAATGAAGACTATCAAGAGGGGCTGCAAGGGTGACGAGGTCACCACCTTGCAGCAAGCGTTGCACATCACTGCTGATGGCGACTTCGGCCCCAAGACCGAGGCTGCCGTGATAGTATTCCAAAAGAGCCACAATCTCACACCCGACGGATTTGTCGGTCCCATGACATGGGCGGCACTTGGTGTTAAGGAAAATGTGGGTACAAAGCCGACGAAGGATATACACATAATCATGAATTATGGGCATGCTAAATCCACACCAGGCAAACGTTCCCCACTTTATTCAACTCTTTCAAAAGAGGATCAAGCCTATTTCGCAAAATATCCTCAGTTCGGTACCGACCGCTACTATGAATATCTGTCAAACCGTGTAATCGGCAGGCAGATAACAGCGTCTCTTCGTGAGCGTGGATGGAATGTTCATGAGATTGAGCAGACAGGACCAAATGGACTCACCGAAATAGCCAATGCCACCAACAAGATATGTAAACAGTATGGGAAAGACAAATGCGTCTTTATCAGCGTACATTCAAATGCGGCACCCGCTAAGGACAATGGATGGGCTAACGCAAAAGGCTGGTGCATCTATACCACTAAAGGGCAGAACAAGTCCGACATACTTGCTGACTGCATCTACAAATATGCCGATGAGTATTTTGTGAAGCAAGACAAGAGAAGCATCCGCAGAAGTATGGCAGATGGCGACCCTGACCAAGAGGCGAACTTCTATGTGATATACCATTGCAATTGCCCTGGTGTCTTGACGGAGAATTTCTTCTTCAATGACAAAGATGACCTCAAATATATTGTCTCGGAGGAGGGACAAAACAGTATCGTAAGAGCCCATGTGATGGGTGTTGAAGATTTCATTTATAAAGAACTTTTGAAATGAGGAGCTTTTACCTATTCTTGATAATCTGCCTGGGTTTTTTATTCGATGGCTGCAAGGGCACCAAGACCATCACCGAGCGGGTTGAGGTGCCAGTGCCGATAGTGCAGGAGCACACCATTGAGAGTGTGAAGATAGACCATGTGCGTGACACCCTGGTGCAGCGCGACTCGGTGTTCCACTTCGTGAAAGGCGACACGGTGCTCATCGAAAAGTGGCACAACCTGCAAGGCACTACCAATGTGGTGCGTGTTGACACCGTACACGTCACCGACAGCGTGCAGGTGCCGGTGGTCACCACGCAGACAATAGAAAGACAGGTGGAGGTACCGCGCCCTTTATCATGGGCGCAGAAGACGCTGATGATCTTCGGCGGTGTCTCGATGATAGCGGTGCTTCTGCTCATAGCTTACAAAACCAGAAAGCGATGATTGAACTTTTCCTTGACAACAAGCCCGCTGTGCTGCGTGAGAATGTGGCCATCAAACTCACGCGTGAGAACGTCTATTTCAACAAGACGGGCAGCTACACCTACGACATTGAGCTGCCGCTGCAGTGCGCCGAGAACCGTGCCATTTTCGGCAGCATCAACAGGGTTGACACAGTGACCGAATACCGTGAGTTGCAAGCCGTGCTGCGTGTCGATAACAAGGTGCTGCTCAATGGCAAGGCGGTCATCAACCAAGTCACCGACTCGGCGGTCAGGGTGCAGCTGCTGGGCGGCAACAGCGAGATGAACTTCTATACCAAAGGTGCAGAGCTTTATGTTGACGAACTCGACCTCGGCGACTGGATGCACGAGTTGTCATATCAGCCCGAGCCGCAGCCGGCCGAGAAAGGCACCGCATTCTACCGAGCAGTGCTTGACTGGATTGAGTGTGTTGACATCCGCTTTCTCAATAAGCCAGACAGCCAGGATAAGTCCAAAGCACAGAACGCCCTTGAATGGTGGCAAAAGAGATGGTGGGCTTATGACCATTCACAAGGTTATGATGCCTATGACAATAGAGGCGTAGCATTCCCCGTCATCAATGTTAACAGTTCTTGGAACAGTTACTGCGACAGCGGTCTGCTCTGCAACGAGATTGTGATGCGTATGCATGGGCGCGACGGCAATGGGTACGGATATTATTTCCCGGAATACCGTCTTGAATGGGAAAACCAGGAAGCGAAATCTGACGGCACTCCGCAAGTGTGCCCATCATACATGCCGATGCTATGCCGCACGATTGTCAAGGTTCTCGCAGCTGTCGGCTACGAGATAGACATAGAAGGTCTTAAGAGGCTATATACTGACAATACTTTGTTCAGGCGCATTTTCATCGTCACGGCCAACAACCGTGTGGATATCGCAAAGGCTCTACCTCACTGGACGGTGAACGAGTTCCTGACGCAGGTCGAGAGATTCCTGGGCATCGTTGTCGAGGTTGACGAGATAACCAAGTCCTGCACGCTGGTGAACCACCAGACATGGTGGAGCGATACACCGCTTCCCATTGAAGACATTGTTGATGAATACACGTCAGAGGTGGCGAAAGAAGAGACCAAAGACGTTAGCAATGGCAACATCGGGTTTAGCATGGAGGACAGCGAATATCACCTTTCGGAAGACATCCTTGGGGCTGCCACTATAGATAATCGCTTCACAACTTTCGAACAGATGCAGGCATATCTGCGCAGTGGTGCTTCGGCGGACGACAAAAACAAGCTGTTCAATGTTCAAGGGCATCAGTTTATTCTTGCCACCGTCAAGGACACCAACGGCGAGGTTACCGAATACTACTTCAAAGAGGTCAACCAGTTCGGTGCCCTCATGCGTCAGCCCGACAAAAAGGATATTGATGTTGAACTGAAGATTGTGCCGGCCACCACAATCATGCAGAATGTGCCATTTGTTATCACATCGTCATACACGCAGAATGGCAAGACTTACTACAGTGAACTGAAGGTTGCCGAGGTGCCGATGCCGATACTGGCCATCGAAGGCCCTGCTGATGTCGGCGAGAAGATCCTGGTGCGCGCTGCCGATACCGTCAAGACCGACCTTGAGTTACTCATCTCGGGTGAGACTACGGTTGACAGCGCATCTGAAGTCGATAAAATGTATGTGGCCTACGTGCCCGAATCGATGACAGCCATTGCCACCGATGACATGAGCTGCATCGGCGACTACCCAGTGGTGCAGCCATGCTCGGCTTACGAAGTCAAGGCCAATGCCTATGGCAACAAACATATCAGTGCGCATAATTTCTTGACACTGCAGCAACTGCAAGACAAAGAGACTATCGGCAACACGAGTTTCGCCGATGGCACTGTCATCGACACCACCGTTAAATATTGCATCAAGTTTATCTCCAATGAGGTGCTGAAGCCTACGAGGGCTTTTCTTATTCATGGCCAGCGTTTCGCTTGCGAGAAACTTGAATACAACATCACGGCAAAAGGTGTGTCACCATTGGTGACCGGCTATTTCTACAAGCTGGACTAAAGATTGCCTTTGAAGTGCTTAGTCTCATCATGAACGGCAGCATCTCGACCTTGCAGGTACTTGTTAGTGGTTGACACATCTGAGTGACGTGCCTGGTCCCTCGCTATCACAATGCCCTCGGCGTTGGCAAGGTCACGCAGACCACTGTCCTTAAGGCTGTAGAACTGGTAACAATCACTCCAACCGAGTCCTTTGCGTACTAATGTATTCCACTTGCGCCGGAACATTTCACTGTCGCTACGTGTCGCTGATGGGCGCGACACCTTCGGTCCAAACAGATAAAAATCGTTTGGATGCTGGAACACGCCAAGCTCTATCATGAACTTGATGATCTTGTCATTCAGACCAACCTTGCCATCTCGCTTGTTTTTCGACACGGACGCATTGATGAATACTGACTGCTCCTTGATACTAATGTCTTCGAGCTTGATGTGACTCAATTCCTCTGGCCTGATGAAAGTGTAATACTCCATCATGCAAGCGAGATAGAAGTACGGATGAGACTCACGAAGATGAGACTCCAGCTGCTTCAACATGGCAGCAGTCAACGGCTGCCGTTTCTTTCCTACCTCAGCAATATCCTTGATGACTTCAACAGGATTGCTTTTCATGTATTGCTTCTCGACGAAAAAGGCTGCCAACGACTGACACCACTGCCGGTAATTATTCCTGGTTCTCGGATTCACCTCTCGATCCAAAAATATGTAGTCGAGAAAATCGCTGACAAATGCCGTGTCAAACTGATAGACATAACGGATAGGTAACAACCGCTGCTCGTTGTATTTGCGCAAGATATTGAGTCGTGAGGTGTAAGACTTCCTGGTCTTGTATTTCGGCATTCTCCCAACGAATGCCTCATATTTATTTAAGGCTTCCTCTAACAAAGTGTAGGCCCGGTTGCTGTCAGCATCGACCCACGGCGACCAACCCTCACGTAAAAGTTTGGTCAGCAACTCTATGAGTTCGTTGGCACGCTTGCGACGCTCTTTGATTTTTTCAATGTTGTCAAGATGATATTTTTTGCGGCGCATCTTGCCATCGGCAGGATCGTAGGCATAGAAATCGACATACCACTTGCCGCCAGTGTGAAGTTTTGGATAGGTGAACTTCAAAACCTCGCTCAGTGAGTTTAATTTCTTCCGTGCTGGGCACATTTTTTTTACATTCTTTGGTGTGAAGAATGCAAATGGTTAAACTTCTATCGTCTATACTGCGTCTATGACTTTTAAATTCAACAAGGGTAACTCGTTGCGGTGCAACTTGTTACCCTTGTTTTGGCGGAGAGGAC
>ERZ842401.2801-NODE-2801-length-22642-cov-4.125869_pt1 | contig 22642 bp, 16 predicted proteins | sample MGYA00521270_ERZ842401 | MGnify/ENA primary metagenome ERZ842401 (study PRJEB31892, sample SAMEA3878208) | bioreactor metagenome | biome: Moose rumen | place: Sweden | collected 2011-10 | study: EMG produced TPA metagenomics assembly of the PRJEB12797 data set...
ACCACTTTCCAACATCAAAAGTATCGGCGGCAAAATTTTTATTCCGTGCAATTTCCCTTGCGCCAAACCGCTCAAATAATATTCATTGTTTTTCGTATCGTAACAGACTTCATTCGGTGCATATACGTCCGACAACATCAACCTGACTGTTTGAATATATCTGTCAAATGAACGCCGACCTACTTCAAATTCTTTCATAAACAAATTTTTCTTGATTCGTTCTCCGTTCATCAAGCGATAAAATAAAATCAAAACATAGTCGGACTTGTTCACAAAAATTTCCTCTTTCCCAAACAGGACTCACCTCAACAATTCTGGGTGACCTTCGATATATTTTATTTCCTCTTTCTCAAAGTCTGTCATTGCAGACTGAAAATTTCGCGTTTCAATCTTCACTTGATTTAAAATTTCTTCGTCGCGAATCTTTTTCCTTTCAGACAGATATTTTTTCCACTCCTGCACATCGCCCAAAATTTCTCGCCGACTTCTATCCAACCGATTTTTCAAAAAATCTGTTACTGTTGAATCTTTCAACATCTCTAAATCTTCAGCTGAAATCAAAAATTTTCCGTGTTCATAATATTCGTAAAAAAATTCCAGCCAAATTCTTTGCTTTTCCGCCGACTTCAGTGCAAACAAAAATTCATACGCCGCACCGCCTGTCAGGATTGTCTCTGGCAAATATATTAAGCCAATTTTATTTTTCAGTTCGCCTTCACTGCCGTGATAAATTATTTTCAACTCACCAAAATTTCTGTCGCTTGTAATTTCTTCTGCAAGCGGCTTTATTTTTTCCTGTCTCAAATTTTTCAGAATCGACCTTGCCTTACTTGCCGCTTCAAACAACTTGTCAGGATTTTCCTCAATCTCGAACAAAATTTTCTCGGAGTAAGTTGGCAGGTATGTTTCAATTTTTGTGTGCAACTTACTTTCAGCTACAAAAATCTGCGTCGCGAAAATTGCTGTCAATTCATCTGCACCTTTTTCGGCGGCGTATTTTTTTACTACGTCAACGCAATCTTGGAATGAAATAATCTCATCACTTTCATAGAGCAAGCCGCGCACTTGAAAAAATTCTATCGTTTCATTCAGCGTCCGATTTTCCACTTTGAACTTTTCTTTTTCATCTACCTCCGACGCATTATAAAATTCAGTCAAAAAACATTCCTGTTCACCGTCTGAACTTTTCGCCCACACTTCGAGCAATTCTGGCTTTGCATTTTCTTTCAACTTCCAACTGTTTTTTGTAATCTCATCTGCCGGAATCCAGCGCGGGTCACCTTCACAAATATTTTTGTTGTTCGACGACATCAGCCGCAAATTATTCGCCATACTGAATTTGTAATTTTTCTCGCCGTCGCAATGTGGTCTCTCGACAAAATATTTTGCGTTCAGCAATCGTCCGCCATTGTCACGAATCTGCTTGCAAATTTTTCTCCCGACCTCGCGCCGATTTTCAAAAATTTCTGCTCGCGTCATTTTTCTTCACTCACTTTTGCCGACAATGATTCTTCAAAATCTTCGTCAACCATTTCACTTGAAAATTTTTCTTCCGACAAAGATTTTTCTGATCCAATTTTCAAATCATTGTCGATAGATTCAATTTCTGCCGTTTCTACAAATTCTGCCGAAGTTTCTTCCTCGCTCAAAATTTGTTGATTACCTTTCAATGCGTCCACTATCGTCAACACCGACGCTGACGTAATATCCAAATTTTTGTTTTTGATTTCTTTCTTCACCTGCTCAAAAATTGCCTCGAGTTTGCGATTCTGCAGTTTGTCGATTGCCGCACAAATTTCTTTTTCCTTGTCGTCCAATTTTTTGCGAAATTCGCGAACCTCAACCAGCTCTGCATTTTTGCGTTCCAATTTTTTCTCTATCGCCTTGAATGAAATTTGTCTCATAAATTTTTTCCTCCAATTTTTTTAATCTGGCGGCTTTTCCAATTTACCTTTGTTCGCTGTCAACACTTCCAAGAAACTTTGCTCATTGAAACTGTAAAGCAAGCCGCTCTGTTCGATGATTTTTCCTGCGTATATCAATCTCGCCAGATGTCTCATTTCTTTTTCGTTTTCTATTTCGCCACCAATATCATCAATTTGCCGCTCAACCTTTTCCAGCGATTTCATTAAATTTTTACACTCTGCCCTCAACTGCTCCGCTTTCTCTTTTCGCATTTTTTTCCTCACCGATTCAAACTATATCACAACTTTTTTAGCTCGTCCCGAAATGCACAAAAATTTGTGCAAAATTAGTGCATCGTCGATTTCTGTTCTGTGCTATCATATCTGTACGGTGATTTTTAGCGACAATGTTCACTTCCGCATTTCACTTCGTGAAACGCTATTTTTAGCTGATTCTTACGCCATTTCGCGGCGGTAATATTCTGCAATTTGCTACCGTTTATTGAGCCTGCGTTTGAATCGTAAAAAATATGGAGAGGAGGAAAAATTTATGGCAATGTTTCATTTCAGACTCAAATCTGATAAAAAACCTGACGGTACGAAAATTTCGGCTGTCAAACATGTTGATTATATTCGCCACGAAGGCAAATTTGCTGACAACGAACTCTGGCTACAAAATAACAAATTTATCGGCAATTTCATTTCCTCCGATCAGATCAAAAATACTCTAGCCGGGAAAAATATTCTCCTTTACAAAACCGATAATTTTGGCTCTATTAGAAATTCTGAACACGGCATTGAAGTCACTGAAAATTCCTCGCCTACCACTCTTGCTATTGCTCTCATGCTCGCCAATGAAACCTCGAATCATCAACCGCTCACTCTTTCCGGATCGTCCAATTTTCAAACTTCTGTACTCAATGCCGCCTTGCTTTTCGACCTCGACATTTCTTTTGCCGATAAACTTTTGCAAAATCAATTTTTAAAATTAAAGGAGCAAATAATTTATGATAGAAAAATCTTCTCCAACTCAGGAGGAACTATTGTCTCAAATCGATCTATTTCCAAGTCCTATCCTTCAGCAACTCAGTTTAAAACAATCGAAACTGCTACCAAAATCGGATTTTGCTTGCCTTCACTGTCCCAACTCCTTTTGGTTCATTCAGAATCAAGCGGAACTGACTTGTTTTTGCCGAATGATGAATCTTGTCAGCTGGAACAATTCGCAAAAAAATCTTATCGCGCTCTGCGATGGAACTTTTCTTCAGAACGAAAAAAATTAGCTGTCGATACCGCTAAAACTATTTTACAACGCGTCGAGGATGCGATGGATTATGTTTCTGCATCTTCTCACGTAGAATATATCAACCGCGAAAAAGCATTTGCGCGACGAGGCGGTTGTATTTTTCATTCTTATAAACTCCCGAAGTGGGCGAAAAATGATCCAAAAGAATTTTTCAAAGCTGCCGACAAATACGAAGCTAAAGGTAATCGCAGATACATGGAAATTGAATTTGCTCTGCCCAACGAACTCAAAACCGTTGCACAGTACAGGCAAATTATTGACGCTTTCATTGAAAAACATCTCAGCAATCACTATTACGCTTACGCCATTCACGACAAAATCGGCGTAATGTCCAACGGGCAACATCATCCTCACGTTCACATTATGTTTTCTGAACGAATGATTGACGACGTGGAAAAAAGCAAAGAACGCTCTCCTAAAAATTTTTTCAAATATCCCGCTCGCAAGAAAAAAGATGGTAGCGAACCTTCTTTTGAAGAAAAATTTAATCGTGGAGCACCCAAAAATCGCAACTGGGCTAATAAAAATTTTCTCGTCGTTCTTCGCGCTGATTGCGCTCAAATTCAAAATGATGTACTGGAGAAAAATGGCTTTTCCATTCGCGTTGATCACAGAACGTTGAAGGCACAAAAAGAAGAAGCCGAGCGCAACGGTGATACCTTCCTTGCTCGACTTCTTGATAAAATTCCTGAAAAATATGTTGGTTTAATTTCTTGCCAAGACGATGAAAAAATTGAACGCTTGAAAAAATTTCGTGACCTCCGCCAACGTAATTTCGATTTACTTTCCAAAATTGACGCAATGACTAAGCAAGCTGATGAACTTGATCTTAAAGATTCTGTTCAGAAATCTTCCCTAAACGCCAAGAAAATTCTTACCCAAAATTTCAATTCTCAAACTCTTCGCGACTTACAAGAAAAAATTCTATCTGCCATCGCTGATGTCAACAAGTGGAAACGCATTATTATTTCTTACCGTGACGCTGAGCAACAGGCTAAACTCGAATATATGACTCCTTCTGAACGCGAACTTTGGCATATTTACTTTGAAACTCTTGCTCAAAAGAAACAACTTGAAGAGTTTTTAACAAATATTAAAATTCCCCAAAATTCTCCAAAAGCCACTCTCGACACTTTCAATGATATTCACTCTTGTGTTAAGAAAAAAATTTTTGCACTCTTTTCTTCCGCAACTCTTCTCAAAAGATCTGTCGATGATATTCAAGCTAAACTCGATTCGCCCGATTACAAGAAAAATATTCAACTCGTCATTCATCAAATTTTGCAATCCAATCTCCACGCCAGAAAAATGTTAAAACTTGCCAATGACAATCTTGAAAAGACTATGGATAAATTTCAAAATCTGATGTTTGAGCAATCCAGCGAACATAAAAATATTTTCCAAACTCGAGAAGTTTACGATATTATTCGTCGCCAATTTCTCGATCTAAAAAAGGAATACGAAAAAAATCTCGATTTAAAAATTCAACTCCAGCAAAAGATTATTTCTCCTCAACGTGCTATCTCCATGGCTCAAAATATTTTCGTTCACGGTGATTTCAAAAAGTTGCGTTCCGAACTTCTCAAACTTCATAAGGACGAGCAAAAATTTATTAAAAATCTTGCTGACTTCAATCAACGCAAAAAAAATTTCACCAACAGAGATTGGTCTGCCGATGAAAAAAGTTTATTCTTGCAGGAAAAATACTTTCTCATTAAACAAAAAACTTTACTTGAACTTGAAAAATTGCGTCTTGATGGTCTTAGAATTTCTTTGCATTCTCGACAATCTAAATTGGAAAATTTTTGCCAACTTCCTGACTCGAAAAAGAAGATTGAACTTATTGCTATCAGTATTCTCCGCAAAAATTTTAAATTTGTTCGACGACTAGAAGAAATCGAATCTAATTGCAAAAATCTTTCCCTGCAGCTCGCTCACTCTAAACAACAAATGGAAGTTTTGAAGGAACAACTCAATTCTGAACGTCATTACACTTTCTATAAAGTCGATCAAGAAAATTTGAGTAACCAATCTGCCGCTTCTATCATTGCTGAAGCTATTTTGCATGAACCTAACGCCGTCCAACTTGTTGCTCGTTCTTCTGATAATGCTCTAGAAATGGATAAAACGTGGGAACTTATGAGTGAACTTGATAAAGACGAACTCAAAAACAAAAAAATTCTGCACGAATTGTAATAATTTTAATAATAAAAGCAGGTAATTTATTTAAGCTTATCGAATACATAAAAAAAGTATTCGAACGAAATTTGCTGACATATAAGGGAACTAAGAAGGAGGTAAATTATGCTTGAGGATGTATCAGTCGATGTTGAAATGAGCTTATATGTTCTCAGATCATTAGAGGTGCAATTTCCAAAAGAATTTGCTACCGCGTCAAAAATTGCCAACAGAACGATAGATAAAATGGAACGCAATGGAATGAAACTCAAAGCACATAGCATAGAAGAAGTATGCTACTGGGTGAATCTGGCGACCTACGCGTATCTTATAATTGACGGCTTGAAAGAAGAACAAAGATATGGCGGTGTCCTACCCGAAATAAAAGATGAAACCCTACTCAAAAGACTGGAAGAAGACAGACAACGCACAGAATTTGTGCTATCACAACTCAAAAAAGACAATGGTTCAATTGAATAAAAATAGCAGTGTTCACTTGAACGAAAAGGTGGGCACTGCTATTTTTTATTTATTGTTTGTAATTTTTATTATAGAAGGTGAGAGCATGGTTGTTGAAGTTGAGAAAGAATTTGGGATTGAAGGTAAAAGCAAACGTGAAAGTAAACGACGTGCTCACCTTGGTATTATAGAAACTTCTCTGTCACTGTCTCCTGAATTTGATTTTTGGGATTTTTGGGTTGATCATGAAACGGTTCTTACTCGAGAACAACGTTTTGCAATGCTTGGTCGTTCAAAGTTCTATCTCTCGGCACGTTCTTTTGTTGAAGAAGAATGGGCTATTTGGGACTCTCGTCGTGAGTGGAACAGAATATGGAGTCCGATTAAAACTGTTGCAGATGTTTTTTCTTCGTTGAAGCATTCTTACAGTTCATTGCTTCCTTCTCATTGTAGATTACATGCGAAGGATCGTCCGAAATTTTATGATCGTTCGGGTAATTCTGATTCCGTTAATGTTGTTCAGTATGAAGATGACGATTCGAGAGCTCATCTTAAGGATATCGCTCGTTCGCATTCGATTCGTCTCGATCCGGTTGATGCGCCGAAAGAACTTTTTAAATATCGTAAACGCATTCAGCGAATTATTGCGTGGGCATACGCGAATGGTCTTGTTCCAACTATGATGACACTTACTACGTTTCATCGATGGGACAATCTTAAAGAATTGTGCAACGTCTTGCGTAAGTCGTGGCAGTCTTTGATGGGTAGTCATTGGGGTAGACGTTGGAGAAAATCGGTCGATCTTCAAGGTTTTATCTGCCGGCAAGAAGAAACTATAAATGATACGGAGGAGAATAATTCCGGTTGGCATCCTCATTATCACGTAATCTTGTTTGTTCCACGCGAGCTTGTTCAAACTTTATCTGATTCAGAAGTTTCGCTACGTGAACAGTGGTTGAAATGGATAAAAAAGTATTACCACGAAGAAACAGGTAAAGAAATACCGGATTCTTATAACGATGCGCTTACCAAGCATGGGCTCGTTTTTAGTCGCCTTTCCGAAGATGGTAAAGAGGGATATGCTGGCGATTTGCGCCCAGTTAAAGACAGCAATTATCTTGCGAAAATCATGGGTTATGACCCATTTCACGTGTATGGGGGAGATTCGGAATTAACTTCTTCATCTTTGAAAGATAGCAAAGTTCCTTTTGATCTTTTGCTTAAAGTTACTTCGACGAATATTGATCTTTGGTGTGAATATGCACTCGCAACGAAAGGACTCTCTTGCTTCAGATTTTCGATAGGACTTCAGAAAAAAGTCGATGAATTTTTTGAAGCTCATCCTGATTTAGATCCTGCAAGCAAGAAATCTTCGGAGCAGAAATCAGCTGAAGAAAAAACTTTATTCAAGCTTGATCAAGCTGTTTACAAGTTTTTTTACAGAGAACATCTGGTTCAAGATGTTCTAAACATGGCTAAAAATGGCGTAGAAGCGTTTTGTCAATGGGTTAAAGACACCTGCGGACGTTCGCTTATTCTTGACTTACGAGGTAGGCTCGTCTTTGACGACGCCCCCCCCACCTAACGTTAGTTAATGATAATGCTCTTTCAAAATTTCATATTGAGATTATATTGGCTCTGAAGAAAAATTTTTTTGTCGAAATTTTTTGAATGGTAGATTATTCTCGATAAAAATTTTTTTGATAGGGCTTACTTAAACTCGCCATAAATTTGATATTTATAATAATGATCCCATCATGCATGTATTCCTTCATTCACGCGTACCAATGGCACTTTTAAGAAAGGTTTCGCGTGTTCTGGCTATGAGTTTGGTGACAGTTTGTTCGAAAATTTTACGATCAAGAGCTTTTGCAATTGTTCGTAGCGCGGGACAAGTAATTGAGTTGCTAACAACAATGTATCTCCCAAAATTTAAAAGCACCGACCGAATCGGTCGGTGCTTTTTTAGATGATTGGTGATCGGATAATAAAGTTATCTCTTGACGAGCAATGTACGTCATCCAAATAATTCTTTAAATGCATTTACAATGGCAGGATGAGATGCTATTAAACTGCCGCATGTTCCTTCAAGAATATTTCTTGTGGAACTAAATAGCTCTTTGATTATTTCCATTTTAGGATTGGGTGACTTAAGCTGACATTCTACGGACGCGATATCGGCTTGAAGAGTTTCCTTTTCTTCACCTTGTGGCATAGCATCTATAAGTTTTTTTATTTCAGAAACTAAAAATTTCATGTTACTGAGATCGTTTTCACAACGTTCAATGTTCATTGTGTTGCCTGTGCCTTGTTGTATCGGTGCGTTTGTAACACTGCTCACCAAATTATTTATCGTAATATTTCGGGCAGTAACATGTTCTTTTTCATTGAATGTCATCTCTTCGCCTACAATTCCTTTTTGTTCCAAAACTAAAGACCAATCTAGTACTTTGGTGCGGACACTGTCAACAATACCGTGAAATTGTTGTTTACTGAAAAAGATCACGGCTTGCATGCCCAAATTGTTTTGAGCGAAGGATCGAGTCATTTCGGGTGGGAACTGTTTGTAAAGCTCTTGTCCCGATTTGGCAAGATTTTCTATTTCCGAGATCTTGTCAATAATAGGCAAATTCTCTAAAGCGTAAATCAGTCGCTTATCACTTACTGTAACGTCCATCCAGCCGTACACAGGATTGTAGGAACGCATAATACCTTGAACAAATCTGTATTCGGGTAATTCATGTTCATTTCTATATCCGTTCAGTTCATTTTTGAGCCACTGTTCAAAGTCTATGAGATTCAACTTGACGGCGACAGCGTAAGCGTTTCTTAAAAGGTCACTGATGGCAATGTTCTCTATAAGTGCTTTTTTCTGTAGTTCATGGACTATCGTCACTTTCTTCGCCTCTGTTACATCATAAATTTATGATTTTACACAACAATAACAGTTCGTGCGGTTTTTCCATGACATCTTCATATTCGTCAACTGGCGATAAAGAAAACAACGCAAGTTATCTAGCTTTCATTCTTAGCATCAACATTGTTTCGATTGGTGTGATTGGAAGTAAAACATGTAAACACCGGAGATCTATGAGAGGTTACAAAGAAATGATCGAGAAAATAGATCCCGATGCGATCGCCTCCATTATCACACTTACGACAGAAACTTTAAACGTTCACCTGCCATAAAAATGCCCAAGCCATGCGTAAACATTTTCGCAAATTTTTGAAGGAAGTACTGAAATGATAAATGGCAATATTCAAGATTTTTTTAGATAATCTCTACTACGACGCGGAAATGTTTTTCGAATTTGATGGGAAAAGATATTTTATTCAGAGCTGGTATGACAATTGTTTTAGATTATGCAACAAAATCAAACGGTTATGTTTGGAAATATTATTCCAAGGATTCCTCCAAATGTGTAAAGAACTTTTTAAACGCGCACTTATGAAATGGAAAAAAGTTTTATGACGTAGAAAAAGAGATAACCTGGCTTGAACCAATGTAAGAGTTAAAAGCCGAAAATCGATAGCTCGGAACAATCGTTCTAAGACAAGGGATCAACAATGCAAATATCTCTCCATTCTCGTGGAGCAAGATCTGAATGAAACGCGGCATCAAAAATACGATAAAGACTTTCATAACTGATTCGATTCACGATGATGCTTTTTAAGTCCTCAATCTGGATCGGAATTATCTTCATACCATCAACAAAATTATCGTCGTCAGAAGGATCATAATACCGTTGATTCTTCCTGCCTCTGAAATCTGAAACGACATTTAAATTTAGATTATTTGTCGCAAATACACAATAAGAGTTGAAATTTTTGGTTCGAAGCATATGATTCCCAAGATGACGCGATACCGGCTCCATCTCCATGCGCCGCTGATTGGTTTTATCTGCTAACGTTGCTTCCAATAGAAGCGAATGAGCGGGATAAAATTTCGTTGACTTATATTCGTAGACAATGTCAGCTTCACCGCCAGCTGCATGTGTTTTTGGTAGCAAATCAACGTCCAACGATAATTTCATATAATCGAGAATTTTTCCTTGCCGCTTGCTGACCTTATACCAAAGAATCCCAAGAACATATTCGAAAATCGTTGGAACATCAGCATTATCCGTTACCAATCTTTGAATCTCAGCATCCTCACGATTAGAGATTAGTTCTAACAATTTTAAAATCTGTTCATCTGTAAATTTTGAATCTATCAAGTGCGTCAGTCTGATGTATCGTTGATTCTCCAAAATCTCCGTAGCATCTTGCAAAGAAGTTAGATTCAATGAAAATTCGCGATTGATTCCGTTCAGAATGACAGATTCATTCGTCGCAAGAAAATTAGCAATTTTTTCGAGCGGACAATTCTCTTGTAGAAATTCGGATGTTGTAAAAGCAATATCTAGCAGTTTATCTGCAATCGGCGCGAAATAATGTCGCGGAACTATATCAAGTGTGACATTGCCGTCGTTAAATAGAATCGCATCGGACGTTTTCATATATCTACGATTGAGATCAAAATAGTCTGATAGACTACGTTTCGCTTTAATAATATGCATGACAGCAAAGAAAATTCGACGAAATTCAAGCTCGGTTGTTGTAGCGTCAAATTTGTTAGGCTGAATAAATTGCATGGGAGATTTTTTCACTTTGCTGAAGCTCGATTTGCCAAAAAGATATTGTTGCCACAACGTTCCAGTGTTTGACAATTTTTTCAATGCTACCAGAATTTCTGGGACTGAATCTTTATCCTTCTCCATGTAAAATTTAAATAGTGACTTGTAAAGTGGAAAATATACGAGATCGTAATTTCGACTTTTTCTATTTATGCCAATTTCAGCAATTACTTCCTCGGTCACCGATTCAACATTCAAAAAATAATCCAGCGCAATTTGATAATTTTCTCTATCCATCAGACGCGCAAAAATGATTTCATCGATGTCAATTTCTTTTTTGCGAAAAGATTTTATATCTTCGACCGCTTCCAATGTACTTTCGCGATTGATACTCAACGGCAAAACATAAGTAAACTCATCAAAAGACAGCTCACCAAGTTTCGTTATCAGATACACCGTAACAACAAATGGACGAATCTCCTTATCCTCGATCGGCACTGACGTTTTCAACAACTGCTTGAAATAAATAAAACTATCCGCCGGAATTCCAAAAACATTGTCGGCAGGAAAAACGTTCTGTTCACTCAAGCTTAAAAGTTCAAGACCAACTGGCGTGAGCCTACGTTGCTCGTCGATAAAACCGAGTGAAACTAGTCCAGATGTTTTTTCTCGAGCATCTTTTGCTTTGTTTTTTGCATCACCATAAAGAAATCCAGTGTCGTGAAGAAAATCATAATACTCAGATTGAACTGTCTCGTTCCAACTTCTGCCCAGATTTTCTTTCGAATTCCAAAAATCACGAAGAAACGACATCTGTTGTTCGATTCGCTTGTTAAAATTTTTTGTACGAAAACTCGTTGTGCCTAAACTCCAATAAAAGCTTTTATATGTCAAGTTCAATTAAGCATTCCTGCCTTTTTTCAATTTTGTAATTCACTACCAAGACTTCATCGCTTTCAGAATTTTTATTCGACCGGTGATAATTCGAATTTGAGTAGTTGTAATTCAAATGAATCGCAGTATACCGATCGGAATTTTTCTCCAGCCAATTTGCTAAAATTTCATTTGTTTTTCCTTTGCTATTCAGGACGTTTGAAAGAGCAAATCTTATTCCACCTGCGTTGATCCTATCTAAAAAAAACAGCAGTCCTCTTTCATCAATATCGCTCCAACCACCGTTTTCATTATAAGTTGCACAGGTTATCAAATACGGTGGATCTGCATAAACGAAATCATTCGGAGAAAATTTTTCAACGGGAAAATCCCTAAAATCTTGACAAATGAATTTATAGTTTTTCGACTTTATTCTGTCAACAAACGTGACTAGCTTTTCATGCATCCGCGAATTGAAATCTCTCTTTCCAACAGGCAAATTAAACTTGCCAGCAGAATTGAATCGAATTTGGTTGTTGAATGCATAGACGATTATAACATACAGCATCACATAATGGCGATAATCGAAATTTTTGCTTCTATTGAAGTCATCACGGAGCTGATTAAAAGATTCACGATTATAAATTCCAAGTCCGGTATTACTTTCGCAACCATAGAATTCATAACCGTTCCGACTAACCAAGGAGAGTCCATAATGTGAAATGATTTCGTAGATCCAAGACAGCAATTCGCTCTTATCCATGTTTTGAAAAGTTTGATATAGGGCGATCAGATGCTCATTATGATCTATAAAAAAGACTTCTTTACAGTCAGAGTTTATTCCGACGTTGCATCCTCCACAAAAGAAATCGAAAAAGCGATCTATTTTTCGTGGAAACAACGGCAATATCTGTTCAAGCAATTTATATTTTCCGCCGGTGTAATTTAGTGGCGATTGAATCATTTCAACTCCTCACTTCACATAAGAACAATCGTTCCTCATTTCCGCAAATATTTGATTTGCCAGTTGAAAATGCTTTATATCTCTCAGAAAAAATTTTAACGTCGCCTTTGGATTCCAGAACTCTAAAAATATCCTCATCTGAAATCCTAGCATTCGACCTCGGATTACCTTTTTGCGTCATATTGTTATAAGAAAACAAGATATATCGCGCATTGCAATATTGAATCAGATCTTCAAACGCGATGGTAGCATTTATCGTGCAATAATCACTCTTCAAATTTTTTCTGTCTAGTTTCAGTGCGACACCATAGACTGGTGGTTTTTCCCACCGTGCAACATTTTCTAGAAGATGATATGTGTCCGAGTACTGTCGAGAATTATACGGGGGATCGATGTAAATCAGATCTGCCTCAATATGTTTTACAATATCGTTAGCATTCTCATTAAAGCAACGATTATGTTTGTTATTCTCCTCAGGAATATTCAACATAGGCAACACGAGATGACGATCGAAATTTACTCCATGTCGCCAAGCATCATAATGTCCACAGGTATTTGCGATTTTATCCATAGCGTAAATAAGCGACGCAATTAAAATTGCTCGCTCTCGCTCCGTGATTATTCCTGCAAAAAATTTTTGCTCAATATCTTCGCGAATGAAACCAATCTTTGAGCAATCAATCTCACTGAAATATGTATCTGAAAAATTTTCCGTCATATAATTTTCTTCGAATGTCTCATGCTGATTATACTTGCTGATCAGTTTCGCCAAAAAATCCAATCGAACATGTTCATTGCCGAACCATGCAACATTGCAAAGATAATTGCTATAGAGCAAATCATTGGTAATGATGATCTTGTCGGCAAATGCAGATGCTACTGAACCAGTCCCAGAAAATATATCTGCAACTATTTCCAGTTCAGAACAGTGCGATTGAACGGTCTCTTTTATGAAATTCAACAGTTTGAATTTATTTCCAAGATAGCGTCGATTTTGTATTCTAGCTCTTGGAGAATGTTGTTTCAAAGTTACCTCATCACATCGAAAATTAAGTTCCAATATTTCCTCCTTCCGACAGTTGAAGTTAAGAGTCTGACATAAAAATTCCCATAGAAATCTGACACAGTTACTATGCAATCTTCTTTTGGATAATGCTTCAGATTGCCGGTAACGAGCGGTGTATTACAAAATTTTGCTACCTCGTAAAACACTCGGTCAGATTCGTCGGGAAATGGCACTTGAGGTAGTGAAGTAGGAATGACTGAGATACCATCTTTCTCCAACCTGTCCAGCAAAAAATTTATTTGCAAATCATAAAACTTGAAATTTGGACGAGATAACACTTCCTTATACTCGCCAATATTCGATAATCGTGACAAAGTTTCAATTTTCCAGTAATAGCTTGATTGACGATATAAGCCGCTCTACCATTCGGTGTCCATAATGCCGATACAAGGACATTCGTATCTAAAACAGCGATCAAAATTGCTCCCGCCCTTCGGAGCGAGTTGCTTTGATCGCTTCTTCAATTTCCGAATCGGTCATATAACCATTGGTAGCGGCGACAGCTTTCATGCTGTTAAAAGCAATCATAGCCTTTGCTTATCTTATTGATCGAATAATCTCTTCAAAATTGTCTTCAGAAATATCAAGCATGAGTACAGAGGGCTTACCGTTATTGGTTATGACAACCTCTCTATTATGACGAACTTTTTCGCAGATATTTTTCGTCTCGCTACACAAATCACGAATGGAATAAAAATTCATTTTCGCACATCCTATATCCACTTAATTTCAACAGATCTACAGACTTTAATCGAAGCAGATAAAATTCTGAGACTCATCAGAGATGCTAGTATTCGTCAGCTTATTCTCAAACCAATCGAAAAAAATAAAATATCGCCGCAAGACTCCACAAAATCGATTGGCGTAAATTATATTATGCCAGATCTTCTATAACAAACATTCAATCTCGTTATGAGCACTCCCGAATGATTCTATCTCAAAACAAAAAAAAGACGAGCTAACACCGCTACCGATTTTTGATTTTATGAAGACCATTTTCTCCTTTGCGCAGGTGGCGAGTGTTACTGACTTAACTGCACGACGAACATGTTATTGATCAAATTCAATACTAAAAACGGCATTCGAACAATATCGGAATCCTCGTCAGATCCTTTAGATTGTACTCTCAGAATATATACATCGCCATTTTTCTCGATCGATCCTACATTCGCTCGACTTACTTCGATTGTTCTCAGTCCACAAAACAACATCAGAGCGATCATAGCGATATCACGATTGCCGATCGTCGAGCTTGTATCAATCGACGCTAGCAATTTCCGCGATTTATCGATTTTTAGCTCCTTCTTCTTAAAACGCTAAAACGCTGCCGATTGATCTTTTCATTCTTAAGATCCAGTGTTGCGTTCGGATATTTCTTATGATTATCCAGATAGTGAAAGAATGATTTCAACGCCGCAATATAATTTTGAATTGCTGTCGACTTGTACGTTTTAGAATCTTTAAGCACTTTGATGAAATCGGCGATAACTCGAGCATCAATTACCTGTGCCGATAATCCATTCTCATCGAGAATTTTACGATCTTTCAAATAGTCGAAGAATCGATGGAGATTTGAACGATATACCGTGATTGATCGCGACGTGAGATTTCGAGTTTCAAGCTATTCTGCTACCCATTCATATGCATTAAATGGTGGAGGGCTCATTTTGGAATTGGAATTTGCGATCTGAACTGCGATATTCAAAACTGAAATTTCGTTTGTTGTTATGGAGATTTCCTCCTCTTGTGCCTCTCGATTTAAGTTATTGAGGGGATTGTGATCTGGAATTTAAAATTAGTCAAATACCAATTTGATAAAGTTTTTCATATCCGATTAAAATCCGAAACTACGTTGATGTTTGGCTCATTCATTATAAATATTCAATATGAATTTAGATTTTTAGTTCGGAGAAGATGATTCCCGAGATTTTGTAATACCAGCTTTGCCATCTGCCGCATGCGCTTTTTGCAAAAGATTAACATCCATTGATAATTTCATATAATCAAGAATTTTGATCAAGTATAATCTTCTTATCAGCAAGCAAAATCGCATCAAATGTTTTCATATACCTGCAATTGAGATCGCGATAATTTACTGCCAAGTTGTCAGTTTTTTTTTTGCAAAATTTTTCACGACCAGAGCGATTTAAAAGTTTTCAGCGTCCGCGATTATTATTTTTGTTATAGGTGAGAAATTTGCTATTTGCTACAGATTAAAAATTCCGTTCAGTGTTATCAATATAAATTGAGAGCCAATTGCGGCGCGTTTGAGCTGTCATAAGTAGCTCCATAAAGCTACGAAATATTGTTCATTCATGCCAAATATGATTTGCCTTCAAAAAGAAAATCAACATTTTTCAAATTGAACGGAGTCGACGTTGAATCAGATCCAGCTACTTGTGCATGATCATGTCCGTCATAATATCTATGGAATTGAATTAACGATGCTAGTGAGTGTCGCAAACAATCGCGCGATTCACTGTCTCTGTTGATAGTTACTGCAGATTAGCGCGCGATTTTAGAAAATTTCCTTCGTGGTTTTACGATATCAGAAATATTCTCAAAGTAGCTGGCTACTGTGCAATTTTAATAGAATTCGTTGCCTAGAGACTGCTCAAAGACTTTCGATTTCAAAGGAGTTATTTCAGCTACTTTAAAAGCAACAAAACATAAAAAGTTTCTTACGGAAATATAAAACAGTGTCCAGAATAAATCCGAACACTGTGCTTTTTATATGCAAATTTCTTCTGCTAACTTTGCTCTGACTTCCTCTTGAACTTTTTCTGATTCTAAAATCCATTCCAGCGAGTCCATTTTCAAAAGTTCGGAGTTTATGCCACGCTTTGCAGACAATTCTTCTGCCATTTCTTCAGCGCGATTAGAATACGCTGTTTGATAACCCTGCAAGTAATTTTCCAGTTCACCTTTCTCAATTAGCGAATTGTAAAGTTCAGGTTTGTGCGTTTTCAAAAATTCTTCTCGAATTTGCCCCCACACTCCGCAAAATTTTTCGTACAACTTCTCACCTCCCGTACGACCTGACTTCTTGCAAAATTTCTCTGCCATAATTTTTATTTTGCTGTCCGAGTGGACTCAACTCATCTATTACCTGCCGCACCGACTCTGCCGAATATTTTTGCGTCAACTTCGATGCAACTTCCATATCAAATTTTTTCTGTTTCCTATGCGAATATTTGAAAGGTGAATCTGCTTGCAAAATTTTATATCCTGTCGAAGTTTTATCCAAATTGCCTTCTTTCATGCTACAAATATTTTCTTCAACTCGCGACACAAAATTTTTAAATTGTTTGTACGTCAAAGCAACCTCAGGATATTTTTCTTGTACTTCCTTAGCTTTGAAAAACTTCTTTACGCCGTTTAGTAATTTTTTCGTGAAATCTACCAGTCTGTTCACCAAACTTTGATTTTTCTTAGAAATTTGTTCAACAATCCTACGTCCTGTTTTCATATCTGCAAACGCATCAGCGAGCATTTCCTCCACGACTTTTGATTCGATCAAGTTCGGTTGCTCAATCGCCTTACGATAATCCGAAATTTGCTGACTTGTAAAAAATGCTTCTTTCTCAACGTGCTCTAAAATATCCTCGTACAACTCCGGCTCGTGACTTTTCATAATGTGAAACGCCTCGTGCCAGAACGTCCAATCTAACGACGTTTCTGCAGCACTGTTCAAATAAATGGTATCTGTATCCTCGTCGAATCTGCCATGCAATTTTTCATCGCCATCAAAAAATTTCAGGTCAATGTCAAAGACTTCTTCGCTCATTTTCTTCATTGCTACTTGATCCGTCGTCAATTCTCTTTCAAACAAAAGTCTTGACTCTTTCAACATTTCGCCAATATTTTTACCTCGTGCGGAATAAAGTTCGTAGTTTTTATCGTGCATTTTGTACCTTAGAGAGTCAAATAAATACTCATACGCCATTTTGATGTCTTCGATTTCTGTTGCCATCGGGTATGGGTACGTATTTTCCATCTTAAAGTTACCTTCCGTTGTTTGCGCCCATGATTCCTCACTTCGATAATTTACGAGATAATCGTTACGAATTCCATTCTCCTCCAACTTTGACTTCAAGTAAACTTCGAAGGCTCTTGCCGCCATTTCCTCTGGCAAAGTCCAATAGTCTTGATTTCTACGCTTGTCTAAATTTTTACAGCGATTCACCAGACCACTTTCATTTATGACTTTCTGAACTAGCTTGAACCCTTCCATAACTTCCGCACTTATATTTTGAGTATTTCCCTCACTGTGCGTCAACATCGATGTTGCAAAATTTTTTTCTTTCTTGCCAAAATAATTATCTAAGCTGTGAAACCATTCGTGTCCGAGACTTCCTGCGCCATTTTTCTTTGTTAAATTGATAACAATTTTCACCGGCTCATAGTGTGCTAATGGTGCATTTTTCCCGCCGCGTCCTCTTGCTCCAAATGCCAAACCAAGCGAACCGTTCAGCGACAACGCTCTTGGCGGCAATTTCAATACTTCCGCCATATCCATAAGTGCGTCATAAGCTTTGTTCAAATCTTCCTGCCGATTTTTATTTTCCACCCACTCGCCAAACTCAACACCACGAAAGCCAAATGTTTCTTGAAAAAGTTCTGGCGTGATATTTCCCGACCGCTTCAAATTTCCTGTTCGCGGTGTATTTTCCGACTCGCGTTCGTATGGTATGTCACGATACTTTTCTAATTTCTCCTTCAATTCTTCCAAGTGCGAGTTTATATACGCGGAGGCTTCCTCAACCTTTTCAAAAGGTGACTGAATTTCTACATATTCCTTGCCAACCTTGCAGCCTATGAAATAATAATTTTTATGCTTCCAACTGTAGATTTTGAACGGATTTTTCTTTTTGAGAGACTTTTTGTCCTCATGTCTGTCTTGATTTTTATATCGCTCAACTGCATCTACCTTTGAGAAACCATAACACAAAATTTTGTACCTATCCGCGCCGTGCATTTCAATTAACTCTGTCGAAAATTCGTCGTCCTCTCTATAGCGGTAATGTTGTTCATTGAATGCCAATGCCGAACAATCCTGATCGTGTCCCATTATCTTATAAATCAACATTTTATCCTCAATTTTTTCTGCAAAACTTCGGCTATTTGAAAGGGCAAAGCTGTATTTTGACTCGTTCTTTTTGAATTTCTCCAATTCCTCAGCAAACTCTTCTTGCGTCCACTTGTCCTCCAATACATCTGTTGACATATCACGAAAAATCGTCGCTTGCTCCGTCCATTCTCTCATCGTCCAAGAATATTTTTTTCTCGGTTTCATCGGTATCGCGTCGCGCAACGCTCTCACTGCGTCTACTTTCCAACGTTCAACGCCACTTTCCAAAAGTTTCTTGTAATTCGGTGCAGGGAACGACTTCGACAACGGAACTTTTTCTATCTCAGTCTCTTTCGCGACTTTCATCAGTTCAAAATACGCTGCGTACAAATCTTTTCGCGCTCCGCCAATTTTCTCACCGAAATCCTCAATCTTTTTCGATTTTTTAACCGGTTCATTGTTTTGTATTTTTTCAACCGCTTGCTTGACTGCTCCAACCACAACGTTGTTTTCGTCAATATTTGAAAAATCGTCAAATAAACTACACTGCACAAAATTTTTTTCTTTATCCATTGCTCATAATCACTTCCTAAAAGATCTATTTGTTGCGTTGACCGTTACTCTTGATATCATTCTCCCACTTCCAAAAATTTATTCTATTTGCGTATTTACATACGGATCGAATGTAATTGTCCGCATATACCAATGCTATTTCATTTTTCGACCTCACTTGAAATTAGGCATTCCTGCCGACTTCGGCTTTTCATAGTTGTACTCATCGTTCAGCAATTTATAGTTCACTTCGTCGTAAGGATCTACCACGTCAAATTTTGTGATTGAATCAATATACGCTGACTCAACTTTTTCATCATACTCTGACGCTTGATAAACTGCTTGTATTTGCTCAAAATTCATGTCCAACGCATTTTGCCTCGCCAATTCATATGCCAGCAAGGTTTTCAGTTCATTTTGCGCCTGATACATTTGTAAATTTCCTTCCGCAATGTTTGCATGGTTGAAAATTTTCTTCGCCGCGTTCAAAACTTTTTCCGACTCGTCAATTTCACTTTTTGCTCCATTCGCAAAATTTTTATACGTCGTATCTAAAAATTTATATTTATCGCTGTGATCGTAGGAATCTTGATTGTAACTTTCCCAGTCATCGTCATTTCCTTGACGCAAATATTTTTCTACTGCAATTGACGAAACCGTTTTTGAAACTTTTTCTGTCCCACCCCCGATAACTTCTAACACTGCTGATGTTTCTGTAAAAATTTCCTTAGAAAACGACGCAGAATTTATTTCTTCATTTTCCGTTTGGCTTGCGTCTGTATCTGCTGTTTTTTCAAACTTATCTCCCAAAATTATTGATTTCATGTGTCGAGTATAGTCATAAACCGTTCCGACATTTCTCGCTAAATCTTGCATTGCGAACGGCGACGGACTATCCGCCCATGAGATTTCCGTCAAACTATAATATGCGTCTATATTGTACGGCTCATCCCAGCCCGGCACTGTGTGAGCATATGCCACCAAACCGTAACTGCCTATAAATCCCAAGCTCAACACACTCAACATCATCCAAAAATTTTTCTTCATTTTCTATACTCTTTCGCTTGTAAATTTAAAACCTTCGCCGCCGAATTGTTTCAACACCAACTTTGATACGCGACTGCCCATGTAGACAAACATCATCGCAACGAAAGTGATTTTAAATAACAATATCATATTGATTGTGGCTTGCAGTGCGGTAAATACTCCTGTTGTCGCATCCACTCCAGAAACTTTTGCCCAATAAATATCTGCATCTGAATTATTTCTGCCGCCTTCGCCTTGATTCCAACATCTTGCCGCCATTTCATACGAACCGTATTTATTGTAGTAACCAGTCAAAATATATCTCGCAATATTGTCTTGATTATTCGGTGTCCAAGCTGGAGCGTGAGGCTCGTTTGTTGTCACCGGCGCGATTTCTAATATTCCACCATTTGCCACATAATCCGCCGTCCAGTGACTCCAGTTGTCGTAATTTGCGTAATCAATCTGATATGCGCCAAAATAACCGAGACCATTGTCTACATAATATCTATTGCTTGATTCTACAACGCGAATACGCGCCATTAATTGGTCAATTGATGTTATCGCACCAATTGAAGAACTTTCAGCTATCGTCGTCTGTCCTCCGATTATGTAAAAATCGTCGACCACAATATTTTTCATCATCATCTGCATCATCAACGAGAACATACAAAAAAAACATTAGTTTGATCGACATTGCAAATATTCCGTTAATTCCATTCGCCGCGTATTTTCGCGTTTGTTTCAATCCCGACAAGAAAAATGTTGCAAAACTTGACACCATTGCAATATAAAATTCCAAATATGCCAACGTTATTTGCAAGGCTATCGCGAAGAAACAAATTGTCAATATCACTGCGAAGAATAACGACGGCAACCATAACGCAATTTTTGAAATTATGTCTATTACGGTATGAATTTTAAAAAGTTCGTTGTAAATCGGTGCGATTATGTGAACACCTTTTGAAACTATGTCCATCGGATTGGAAATGGCGTCCATTGCCTCCTTACTACTCGCCCCCATCATCAATCCTCCGAATCCTGTGAACATATCTTTGGCAAAATTTGCTATTGCGTTTCCCCAATTCAGCAGAAAATACATCAGCACGACGTAAAACATCAATTTACAAACTATGCGCGAGAAAAAATCTGTACCGTTTTCGCTGTCCGCGACGTACAGTGTCGCGCTTATCGCCAAGTCTATCGTTATCAGCAAAATTATCAGCCACTTACCGATACCGATTAAATTTTGCAGTGCGTTTTGACATTGCTCGCCGACTTTTTCTATCACTTTGCACAACGGTTTTCCAAAGTCATACGCCGCGTCAAATGTGTTTTTGATTGAATCAGGCAAAGTTCCATAGCCTGTTCCGCTCGACGGTGGCAGACCTTTCAAATATCTTCGTGGATTTACAGGCTCGCCATTAACTCTGATTTCAAAATGTAAATGTGGTCCAGTCGCCCAGCCTGTCTGTCCGACTTTTGCGATCACCGTTCCCGCCGCAACTTGAGTGTTTGTAGCAACAAAAAGTCTAGAACAATGTGCGTATCGAGTTTCAATATTGTAACCGCCCACTTGTGACAAAATATAAATCACATTGCCATAACCTTCCGCCCAGCCTGAATAAGTCACTATACCTTCTAATGATGCATAAATATTGTCGCCCATACTCGCGCCTAAGTCTGTGCCTTTATGCGGTCTAACGCTTCCGAAAACGGGGTGAGTTCGCCCTATCAACGAAAATTCCGACGTTATCATCAATGAACCTTCCAGCGGATTCAACACGTTCACTGTCGGCAAGGTTGTATATGCGTCGCCAAATTCGGGGTCATAAGCGGCTAATGCGTGTCCCGATAACAAATTTATTATCAATGCTACTATCGCTATGACACATTTCATCGCCGAAAAATCCCCCTCACTTTTTTGGTTTCTTAATCATTTTTTGAATCGTGTTTTTGGTATCGCTTGCCGTGTTCGCTATTCTCACTGCCGCATTCGAAATTTTTTCTGTCGCAGTCGTTGTAGGTAATTTTTTTTCGCCCAAACTTTCCAACATCTCCGAAGGCGTAACTCCTCCGCCGTTTGCATTGGCTCGCGTCTTGCCTTCAGCGTCTTTTGTCAAAAGTCCGTTCGATTTATTTCCCAACAGTGAAATTGCGCTTTGATAACCTTGATACATAGGATTCCTATACATTGCCGCATTGACTCCAGCACTTGCTACTTGTCCCATCATCGACATTGCTTTTCCTCCTGCTGCATTCGCTAGACTCAAAGCATTTGCACCGAAACTTCCTTTTCCTCCCCACTGCGACATTGCTCCGGCTGATTCCGACAATGCTTTCATTCCACCGACTACTGCTCCTGTCATTCCCCCACCTTTCGCGACTGCATTCGTAGCTCCTCTCGCCGCACTCATCGCCATCTCTTTCATATTTCCACCGCTCAGTGAAGGATTACCTGACAGAAGTCCCGACACCAACTCGGGAATTTTTTTTGTCATGTAAAACAAAATCAACGCATACAATAGCACTTGTAAAAAATAGCTGATATTGCCCATAAAATCGCTCGATGTTGCTACTTCTCTCGCATTGTCCACTAGATCCGTCAAAATATTCACCGACAACGT
>ERZ842401.2803-NODE-2803-length-22627-cov-4.824827_pt1 | contig 22627 bp, 24 predicted proteins | sample MGYA00521270_ERZ842401 | MGnify/ENA primary metagenome ERZ842401 (study PRJEB31892, sample SAMEA3878208) | bioreactor metagenome | biome: Moose rumen | place: Sweden | collected 2011-10 | study: EMG produced TPA metagenomics assembly of the PRJEB12797 data set...
ACAAACCGCCATAATAAACTGAATATTAACTAATTAGGAATCCTTGGAAATTTTTCTTTGGACAGTAGTGAGTTGTTGTTTAAAAAAATATTATGAATATACTTTTAGTTAATAATAGCCTATATCCCTCAGGAGGGGATTGGTCTTATGTGAAAGTTGTTGCTGAAATATATAAGAAGTATGGTCATACAGTGTATATGTGGGGCATAAATCGCCCTAATAATCAATATACTGAAGATTTGGATTTCATGGTTAATCCAATTAATCTCCACAAAGCCAAGAAGAAAATGTTCAAATCATTTCTGACAGTATTTACAAATTCTATATATTCAAAAGAGGCAGAAAATAAGATGAGATTGTTTCTACAATCTCGTAAGATTGATATTGTTCAATTGAATAATATAAGACTTGGTGTTACTCCTAGTATAATCTATCCAATAAAAGAGATGAATATACCAATAGTTTGGAGAATGATTGACTGCTAATGTGAACTTCCGCATACCGGCCTGATACTCACTGAAATACGAAGACCGCGGTTTTCCTTTCATCAGACATTCATCAGACATCCGGGAATCTGAGCCTTTTCCGCTCATTTCTATGCAAAGGTAGTACTTTTTACCCAAATACGCAAGGGCGTTAAGATTCTTTATCCCAAAATAGTGAAGGAATGTTAATAGAGACGGAGGTTTTGAAGCGATGAGGAGAGTGATGACGGAGACGATGAGAGGACAAAGCGGAAAAAAATAGGTTCGGAGGTGTCAAGATAAAATCTGAGGGAAACTCAAAAGCCTGACGTTTGGTGAGAAAATAAAAATATACATTTCTAAAGATACTTTAACCAAACAGGTGATTTCTGATTGCACAGGTGGTCGCAAGCGATGCAGTTCGATACTGCCTTTCAGAACAAATAAAAAAAATAAGGAGGTATATAATGACTAATACATATTACGATAAGAATGGTAATTCATTCTGCTATACAGAGGATGACAGTCATATCTATGATTTTGATGGGAATCCGATTGCATATATAGACCGCGAAAGCGTGTGGAATTACGATGGTAAACATCTGGGCTTCATGCATAAGGGATGGATCATTGACCATTCAGGCAAGTATTTGCTCTTTTCTGAGCAGTCCACAGGTGGCCCACTGAAGCCTCTAAAGGGGTTGTCACCTTTGAAGGGATTGAAGTCCCTAAAACCATTGAAGGGCTTGAAAGAACTTGCCCCTTTGAGACCACTGACAAGTCTGTCATGGTCAGAACTGTCAATGGACGAGTTCTTCGTGTAGGCAGTTCTTGAAATAAAAACAGATACAAGGAAATGCGTAAGTTCTTATCCAGCACCGTAGGTGCTTCGTTCAATCAGGAGGTGGCGACACAGACGATATGCGTACGGAAGGACTGTGTGGAGCTGATCTACAAGGTGAAGCCGTCGGTGTATGTCATTGTGTCGATGCTGCATGTGAGTGATGGAGAGGCGATGCTCTTTGTGAACTGGGCGAAGTATTTCAATCGGTTGCAGAACCAGCAGGTGCAGATGCCGAGGATAGAGAAATGCTGTCCGACGCTGTATGCTGTGATGACGGGCGATGATGCTGACGGAGTGTATGAGTGCGAGTGCAAGCCCGACGGAACCATGTATCACGGTTTCGCGCTGAAGGTGGAGGTGCCTAAAGGGTTGGCCATTGTGGAGTGCATTACTCCGGAGATATTCTCTAAGGGGCGGCTGCTGGCCAACAAATGTTTGAAGATGTACACAGAACTTAATGACAATCCCCCTTTCCCTGCGTGGAAGGATGGATTGGATGAGGTTTGGAACTGATATGAATATAGTTTCCCTAGTTCTTTTTCTATTGAATGATTCATGTTTATAACACCGCCAATTAAGAATATCAAGGAAGTGACAGGGCCATTGAAGGAGGAGATCCTTAATGGGCGTGTCCATACGATAGATGAGATGAGGGCATGGCTGCTGCCTTTTGGTTACAGTGATGCGATAAACGAGGCGGCAATCAATTTTATCCTACGTGAGTTCGTGATGAAAGAGGTTTCGACCGATAATATGATGAACATGGATATTGTTGTTGAACGGCTTCATCCACAGCTGGAGGTCACAAAGGAGGATATAGAACCAATCATTATCATGGGATTGTACCATTATCGCAGTCTTATTGGTTCGCAAAGTGCATTTATAAAGTATATTTGAATTAGAAACAATATGAAAAAAGTAATGTTAGTTTTTGGAACTAGACCGGAGGCCATCAAGATGTGCCCGCTGGTGAAGGAGTTCCAAAAGCATCCGAATGAGTTTGAAACGATAGTCTGTGTCACCGGCCAGCACCGCGAGATGCTGGATCAGGTGCTGACCATTTTTGATGTGAAGCCGGACTACGACTTGAACATCATGAAGCAGGGACAGGACCTGTACGACGTGACGGCTCGTGTGCTGACTGGTATGCGTGATGTGTTCAAGGAGTGTAAACCGGATGTGGTGCTGGTGCACGGTGATACCACTACTTCTACAGCAGCGGCCCTGGCTGCGTTCTATCAGCAGATTCCTGTGGGGCACGTGGAGGCCGGTCTGCGTACGCACAATATCTACAGCCCGTGGCCGGAGGAGATGAACCGCCAGATTACGGGTCGCATTGCCACCTACGACTTTGCTCCGACTCCACTTTCAGAAAAGAACTTACAAGAAGAAAAAGCTCACGGACAGATTTTCGTGACAGGAAATACTGTCATTGATGCTCTTCACATGGTGGTGGAGAAGCTGAAGAGCGACCCTGCTCTTGCAGCAGAGCAAGATAATGTCCTCCGTAAGGCAGGCTACGACGTTAGCCGCCTTGAACCTGGAACTTTGAACCTGAAACCTGGAACTAGAAATTCTCGCAAGCTTGTCCTGATAACAGGACATAGACGCGAAAATTTCGGTGAGGGCTTCATCAGCATGGTAACTGCCATGAAGGACCTTTCAGAGAAGTATCCCGATGTTGATTTCGTCTATCCCATGCACCTAAACCCGAACGTGCGCAAGCCCATCCACGAGGTGTTTGGCGAGGATTTGACCCGCCCCAACTTCTTCTTCATTGAGCCGCTGCAGTATCTGGAGTTCGTGTATCTCATGGAGAAATCCACTGTAGTTCTCACCGATTCAGGAGGTATCCAGGAGGAGGCTCCCGGTCTGGGCAAGCCGGTGCTGGTGATGCGCGACACCACAGAGCGCCCCGAGGCGCTGAAGAGCGGTACGGTGCATCTGGTTGGAACAAATCACGACCTCATAGTGAATGAAGTAAGCACTCTTCTTGATGATGCAGCAGCTTACGAGCGCATGAGCAAGGCCGTGAATCCCTACGGCGACGGCAAGGCCTGCTCGCGTATTGTTCGCGCTCTCAATGGCGAAGCCGTTGATAGATACGAAGTTTAACATTTTAACATTTAACAATTTAACAAGATTATAAACAATTTATTTTCAGTAATATGATTAACGTTATTGGCTTAGGCTATATTGGCCTTCCGACCGCCCTTATGATGGCGTCACATGGTGTGGAGGTCATTGGTACAGACTACAACAAAGAGTTGGTGGCAACCCTTAACGCTGGTAAGACCACCTTCAAAGAAGATGGTCTTGATGAACTCTTCCAGGCAGCTGTAAAGGCTGGCATCAAGTTCACCACTGAGTATCAGAAGACGGACATGTACATTGTGTCTGTTCCTACTCCTTACGACAAGTTCAGCAAGAAGGTGGATGCTTGCTATGTAGTAGCTGCCGTCAAGGAAGTGATGAAGGTTTGTCCCAAAGGAGCAACGGTGGTTGTAGAGTCAACTGTCAGCCCCGGCACCATTGACAAGTTTGTCCGTCCTGTGATTGAGGCCAACGGTTTCAAGATTGGTGAGGACATCAACTTGGTTCACGCTCCTGAGCGCATCATCCCCGGCAACATGGTGTATGAGCTGCTCCATAACAACCGCACCATTGGTGCTGACTCCAAGGAGATTGGCGAGAAAGTAAAGCAGTACTATGCCAGCTTCTGCCAGGGCGAGATTGTCGTTACCGACATCCGTACAGCAGAGATGACCAAGGTGGTAGAGAATACCTACCGTGCCGTGAATATTGCATTTGCCAACGAGCTGAGCCGCATTTGCCGTCATGACAATATGGATGTGTACGAGATTATCAAAATCTGTAACATGCACCCGCGTGTAAACATCCTGCAGCCCGGTCCTGGTGTAGGTGGCCACTGCATCTCTGTTGACCCCTGGTTCCTCGTTGGCGACTATCCCCAGCTGGCCAAGGTGATTGACGAGTCAATGAAGACCAATGACTACCAGCCCGTGTTTGTGCTGGAGCGCATCCATGAGATTATGGAGGAGCATGGAATCACGGATAACCGCAAAGTAGGTCTCTATGGCTTGACTTATAAAGAGAACGTGGATGACATTCGTGAAAGCCCCACATTGCAGATGCTGGATATTCAGGAGCGTCACTTGGCTCGTCCGCTAAAGACCTTCGATCCTTTCTTCACTCAGAAAGAGATTGTAAAGAATCAGATTCTGGACTTTGACCAGTTCCTTGATGAGGTAGATATGGTGGTGATTATGGTGAAGCACGATCACATCAAGCAGAATTGGGATAAGCTGAAAGGCAAGGTAATTCTGGATTGTCATAACATCTGCCCGCTGGAAGGGGTATATCATATTTAGTATAAGGATTTAAAAGAATAACACAATGATAAATGTTGGAATTATTGGCTGCGGCTTCGTAGGTGGAGCCCTTAAAGATTGGTTGGAGCATAACAACCCCGAGTGCAAACTGTTCATCAGCGACCCCCCAAAGGGCTACAATGATGACCTGAGCAATATCGATATTGCATTTCTGCAGATACATGTGCCCACAGAAGATGATGGTACACAGGACTTGACTCTGATGAAGGAACTTATCACCAAGCTTCCTGATGTTCCCGTGTTTGTTCGTACCACTATTCTTCCAGGCACCAGTGACCGTCTCTCCAAGGAAACTGGGCATAAGGTTCATTATATGCCTGAGTTCTTGACCGAACGTACTCATATCGAGGACTTCAAGAAACAGACGATGGTGTTCACTGGTGCGCATGAATTACTCACCAAAATCTTTGTGGGTAAGAAATTCACTGTGATGACTCCTCTGGAGGCTGAATTGACCAAGTACATGCACAATGTATTTGGAGCCTATAAGGTAACTTACTTCAATGCGTGCCGTGAGTATTGCGAGCAGATGGGAGCTGACTGGCGCAAGGTGCATACAGGCGTGTTGCTGTCCGGTTATATTAACGACACTCACACCTATGTGCCGGGTCCCGATGGCAAGTTCGGATATGGTGGCAAATGCTTCCCAAAAGATGTCAACGCTTTTGCCAAGATGACCGAGGGCACTCCCCTTGGAACACTTCTGGAACACCTCCATGAGCTGAATGTTCATTTCCGTGGGGTAGAGGAGCATATCTAAGCAAGGTTTTCTGGCAGCACGGGTGGAACGGAAGTTTGCAGTTCGATACTGCCTGCCAGAACAAACATGTGTTATTAATCCTTTATATAATGGCAAGAATATATAATGTATTTATTAGTCATAGCTGGGATTATGCTAGTGATTTAATGGGTTTGAGAAGATTACTCATTGAGAGGGGCTATTTTCATGTTCAATTTGAAGAAGTTCCGCCACATGACCCTATCAATTCATACAATGACAACTATATTAAAAGTGTAATAAGAAGAAAATTAGCAGAATCAGATGTTGTTATTGGAATGGCTGGCTTTTACGGTTCTTTTAGTGGATGGATGAAATGGGAACTTGAAACGGCTAAGGCAATGGGTAAACCGATTTTAGCAGTGATACCTTGGGGACAGACACGTACTTCGCTAGTGGTCCAGAACTTAGCTGATAAAACTGTGCATTGGAATACGGAAAGTATAGTGGCAGCGATACGTGAATTAGCTTAGTTTTTTTGTCGATGAGTAAACGGAAAGCCTTATTGATAGGTATAGATGACTATCCTGGAAAGAATAAGCTTAATGGTTGTTTAGCTGATGTTCAGTTGATAAAGCCTGTCCTTGAAAAGAATGGCGATGGTTCGGACAATTTTGATATTGTAGAGCTACTTGATGTAAAATCAAGTTATGAAGCGATGGTGCAAATAGAATCTTTGTTTGCAACAGACTCTGACATAGCTCTTTTGTATTTCTCTGGTCACGGATTTGTCAATACAACAGGTTCTGAACTTGTTTTTCCTGACGATACTACTCATAATGGGTATTATAAAGGACTCCAAATGCGTAGTATAATGGATGTTGTGAACAGATCTAAGGCAAAGAATAAGATAATAATACTTGATTGTTGTCATGCAGGAGATCTTGGTCGCTATAGGGTTGATATTGATAATAGCGATTTGGGACCAGGGGTAAGTATCTTGACAGCATGTAAAGGTGACGAAAGTGCAATAGTACAGGGAGGTCATAGCATTTTTACAATGGCTTTATGTTTAGCACTTTCAGGAACTGCGGCAGACTTTATGGGGCACATATCGATGGGAAGCGTCTATGCCTATGTTGACAGATTCTTTTCTGCGTCAGAACAACGACCTGTTTTCAAAACTAATGTTAGCGAATTCGTTCCATTGAGAACAGTAATGCCAAAGGTGCCACCAGAAACGCTGAAGAAAGTAGTAGCACTGTTTCCCCAATATGCAGATGAGATACAATTGAATCCTTCATTTGAATTCTCAAATGCAGAAGGTAATTACACAGAGTCAGTCGAGCCTTATGCTGTCAAAGAGAATGTCGAGAAGATGCAGGTTTTACAGGCTCTCACAAAGGTCGGTTTTGTTGAACCTGTTGGTGAGAAACATATGTATTATGCTGCTATGAATAGCAAGAAGTGTAGATTAACCTTGTTGGGAACCTACTATTGGCTTCTGGTGAAGAAAGGTATATTTTAAACGACTATGGATTGGATTAAAAAGGTTTGGAACGACCCTGTATGGAGCAAGGTGATTGCAGGAGTCATTCTCGCTGTAGGAGCGGCGGTCTACTCTGTAGTGAAGGGATGGCTTAGTGATACCGAGACGATATCTGATGTCCTGCAAGTAGTTTTTACATACAAGGTCAATATCTGGCTGGCCCTTGCTGCTATAATATTATTCTTAATAATAAGTGTGGCAAGAAGTAATAAGAAGGATGAAGATATTCCAGTGCCGCCGTTTGTGAAAGATTTTACAGAGAACTTTTACATAAATCATGTTTGGACTTGGCGTTGGCAGTGGAGTACTACTGAACACTTCTATTATATAGAAGATCTCGGCATTCGCTGTTCTAATTGCAAAAATGGGAAGATGACAGAGGGACAGGAAGGATATATGTGTGCTAAATGTGGGGGTGTTGTACCTTACGAAAATCTTGGCATAGATCCAGAAGTGGTATTGAAACAAATACTAGCTGATGCTAGAGATAGATATTCATACTGTGCGGAGTATATAGGCGAGATAAAGTCTGGATATATAAAAGCTTAGTATTCTAATGTGATGTTTGGTAATTTTATATGGAAATAAATACTATAGACTGTTATTGCTCTGTCTGTAAACACAGAACCCACCATTTGGTATTGGGTGAAGGAGTGAATGTTTCACCTGATGAGGACTATTTCTATAGGGAGACTCTTCGTGTCGTGAAATGCTGTGGTTGCGACAATGTTTCCTTCGATAAGGAAGTAGAGGATGAGAGCAACGTGCAATATAACCAGGAAGGATATGAAGAACTTGTGACAGAGCACATTTCGTATCCTATAAAGGAAAACAGTATTGAGCCGTTATATTCTTGGGATATACCTTCGTTGGTGAAGACCGCTTATAATGAGTCGGTAGATGCTTTGAACAACGGCAATCTCTTACTGGCTGCCATAGGATTCCGTGCTACTGTTGAGGCATTATGCCTTCAGAAGGGAATAGATACGGGAAAACTGGTGACAAAGATTAATAAACTTCGTGATAAAGGAATAATAACGACATCTGACTGCGAACGATTGCACGAGGCTAGGTTTATGGGAAATGAGTCAGCTCATCAAATAGAGAAACCTGACCGTGAACACGTAATGATGGTTTTGGAAGTTATCAACAACATCTTGAATAACCTTTATATCATAGATAAGAAGTTCAAAGAAGTTTTTGAATATCGCTTTAAGAACTACGATGATTTTCAAACCTTGGTTGAAGCTGGTATTAACGAATGTACAAAAGGTTATGAAGGAACCATCTATGCTTTTCTGCCCGAAGAGCGAAAGTATAGAAAGGCAGATTTGGATAAATACGAGACAGAGTTACAAAATCGTATTTCAGAAAAAAAGTTCACCCGACTTTCAATATTACCAAGGAAAGAAGATAGTAAATATCGTCAAGGATACAGAGTAGAATAAACGCGGCAACGATTATCGGAGTTTACTCGCATTCTGATTGGCGTTTACCATGAAGTAGGGAACAACCATTCATCGTAATTCGTTAACCTTTAACCATTCACCATAATTGGACCATTAACCATGACCCAAGAATAAGGGGTGGGATACCCGCTGGTTTCACATGAATATTTTAAAAGTGACACGAACCTGCCTAAGTAAACACAAGGTGAATGAAATATACGATAATGATTTTAATAATAGACGCCAGATTCTAAAACGGGTGATTCTATGAAAGGAAAACGATGGTGCCTGCTCTTAGCGAGTATACTGATGATGGTCATGCCATACGCTGCGTATGGTAAAAAGACAAGCGTGCGCACACTTGATGAACTCCAGAGAAGTTCACAAGTGAGCGGTATTACTATCATCATCAAAAAGCATATTGACCTTAACCACGCCACTATAAACCTCGTTGCAGGCAATGAACTGACCTTCAAGGGCGGCAGCCTGAGTAACGGAGTTGTGGTAGGGAATGATACACGATTGAAGGCTGTTCGTAAGAATGTTTTTCATGACTGCACCATTACGGGGACATGGCAGGCAGAATGTGCCTGTTCGACGATGTTCGACGATAGTATGGAGACGATGGCACTGTTGACGAGCATGACAGCCCTCTCGCCAGTGCTTCGACTGAAAGCCAACAGGCAGTACCCTATCCATGCACAAGGAGAGACGCTGTATGCGGAAGCGATAGAGGCAGACGGCAAGGAAAAACCAACGTTGGCTTTTCATACCACGTCACCTAATGTGGATGGGCTGCTTATCAGGGGCAACAACGTTGTGCTGCGCAACCTGACGGTAACCGATGACTATGATATGGCGAACGATGCCTGCTACGGAGCCAACAAACAGACCAGCGGAAACACCATTTCCGTGAAGGGCCAAAATAACATGGTGGAGAGCCTGACCATTGAGGGCTGCGACTTCCGTGGCGGCACCAGCAGTTCGTGGGTGGCTTCCTCGCAGACCAAAAACTGCCTTGTGGAGAACTGTACGTTCACCGGCTATATGGCAGACCATGGGGTCTATTGCTCCATGAAGGTGGAATCCTATCAGGTGAAGAACTGTCAGTTGCGCGACATCACCCACGCCAGTGGCGTGTTCAAGGTAAGGACATCACGGAATTTGCGTAGATATGACATCACGAATGTGGTTGCTCACAATATGAATAGTTATCTTGCCATGCTGGCTTTGTTGGAGACGCCAGAGGCAGAAGTGACGTTAGATCGTATTCGTGTGACGAAAGATGCAGGGAATGCGTCTGTTTTCTATGGCTTCTGTTTCAATGACGAGACAAAGTCGCTGGCTGGTCATGGATATAATGTAGGGAAGATAACGTTAAGCAACTGTGAGTTTGTAAAGGACATGCGCATGAAAAGAAAAATTACCAATTCGCGTTTCTCACAGGCATTAGGATAAAAAGCGTCGGATAACAACCAATTTACGTAGTTTATGTCAGATAATTTTATAAATAACAAGCGGTTAGCCAAGAACAGCATCTTTCTTAGCATAAGAATGGTAATAGTGCTTGGTATTTCGCTATATACCACACGAGCAGTACTTGAAATGCTTGGCGTAGTTGATTATGGCGTGTATAATGTCGTATGTGGCTTTGTTGCTTTGTTTTCGTTCCTAAATACCTCAATGAGTAATGGAGTTCAGCGATTCTACAATTATGAATTAGGAAAGAATGGCGAGGAAGGAGCCAACAAAGTGTATTGTACTGCTGTTCTAATACAATTTTTGCTGGCTGTTGTTATCATTGTGCTCTCAGAGACCATCGGTTTATGGTATCTTCATAACAAGATGGTTATACCGCAAGACAGGTTTTTAGCGGCACAATGGATTTTCCAATTCTCGCTATTGAGTTTCCTCTTTATCATTATGCAGGCTCCATACACGGCCTCAGTTATAGCCCATGAGCGTATGGATTTTTATGCATTTGTGAGTGTCCTGGATGCGATATTCAAACTCGGAATTGTCTTATTGTTACCCTTGCTTAAAGGCGATTCTCTTATCTGGTATGGTTTTCTCTTTCTTCTGATAAGTGTTCTAAATTTTTGCTTGTACGTATTTTATGCAAAATATACTTTCAAGGAAATAAGATTGCATAGATTCTTTGACAGGCACCTGTTTCGTTCGATGCTTGGATTCTCGGGATGGAACGTGTTTGGCTCTATGAGTGGAGTGGCACAAGAGCATGGCATCAACCTTGTGATTAATTTTTTCTTTGGTCCTGTTGTGAATGCTGCTCGTGGAGTTGCAGCCCAAGTGAATGGTGGATTAAAAGCTTTTGTCGGAAATATCACTATGCCAGTGCGTCCACAGGTAGTACAATCATACGCGCGTGGTGATATAGAACGTACCATGCATCTAACATACAGCATTAGCAAACTAAGTAGCTGCTTCTTTGTTATGATGGCTATTCCACTTTCGCTGGAAATGGATTTTGTTCTTCATCTTTGGCTGGGCAATAATGTACCTAATTATGCGAATTCCTTTACGATTCTTGTTCTAATGACAACAGTTACAGGTAATCTTAACTCGGCAGTCTCCAATGTCGTTCATGCAACGGGGCAAATGAAGCATTATCAACTATGGGGAAGTTTAGTAAAAATTTGTTCTGTACCTATTGCTTATATACTCCTGACTTATTGGAAATTACCAGAAATCGCCTTGGTCTGTACATTTCTGATGAATTTATTTGGTCACATAGTTTGTTTGTTTGTGTTGAGAACTCTGATACCGTTTTCCTTGTTGGATTACGTACGTCGTGTAATCCTTCCTATTGCTATTGTCATTGGTTGCGGGCTATCAGCAGCACTACCATTTTCACTTATGATGCCACAAGGTGCATTCCGCCTCCTTGTTGTTACTACTGTAAGTGTCCTGTCTGTGGGACTTTCACTATATTTCTTTGCACTTGATATTTCAGAGCGCAGCTTGATAAAGTCTTTACTATCTGTCATCAAATCAAAAATATAAATATGAACACAATTACCCCCCCCCAGATTGACATACAACCCCGAGGGGTCTGCGCTTCGTCGCGACCAGAAAGAATTGTTACGTATGTTGAAAATCTTAGCTAAAATCTGTCAAGAAAATAATATCACATGGTGGTTAAGCTCGGGTACGCTCTTAGGGGCAGCACGTCACAAAGGTTTTATTCCATGGGACGATGACATGGACATTGTTATGTTACGAAAGGATTATAAGCGTCTAAAAAAGATACTTTGTGCCATGAATGATAATGAATATGTCTTTCATTGCATGGAAACCGATGTAGATTATGTCAATGCATTTGGTAAGTTCCGTAAACGCAATGGGCGAATACAGTCCAAAAGTCACAGATATGCCTATTACAAATGGGCAGGAATTGGTTTTGATATCTTTGCTATTGAAAAAACAAACTATTTTTCTGCTTTTATCGCCAGTTGGTTATACTCGCGGCTTCAATCTACAACATACCACATAGACACACCTTGGATTCGTAAGCCTCTAATAAGAGCCATTGAGTTCACGTGTTTCGGTATAATCTTTCCCATTCTTCGTATATTTGGCACCGTCAATCCTACGGGAGAATACCACTACACATTGGGGACAGGGTGGGCCAGCCACAGATTCTTTATGAAAGAAACCTTTCCGCTGACAACAGCTCTTTTTGAAGGTGAAATAATGCCTGTTCCATGTAAAATGGACGCTTACCTTACGAATGTTTATGGTGACTGGCGTACTCCGCCATCTGAAGAAGAGATTAAAAAAGCTATACATTGCCAAGAGTATCGTGACGAGATATTTGGGTCTGGACAATAACCTTTTAATACTTTGGTGAAAATGAAGAAAGTAATAACATACGGAACATACGACCTGCTGCATCAGGGGCATCTTAACCTCCTGCGGCGGGCGAAGGAGTTGGGCGACTACCTGATAGTGGGCGTGACCAGCGACAGCTTTGACCGTGGCCGGGGCAAGCTCAACGTGCGCAACAATGTGTTGGAGCGTGTTGAGGCGGTAAAAGCCACTGGATATGCAGACGAGGTAATTATTGAGGATTACCTCGGTCAGAAGATTGATGACATCCAAAAGTATGACGTGGACATCTTTGCCATCGGAAGTGATTGGGAAGGGAAGTTTGATTATCTGAATGAGTACTGTAAGGTGGTTTATCTACCTCGTACCGAAGGTATATCCTCCACAATACTTCGGGCAGAAAGTCAGGATGTGTTCCGTATTGGCGTAATCGGTAGCGGACGAATTGCTCACCGCTTTGTGCCAGAGACTAAGGTGGTGAATGGAGCGCAGGTGGTAGCCGTGCTGAATCCCGCCAAAGAGGAAGCAGAGGCATTTGCCCATATCTATGATTTGGAGGCCTATTCTAGTTTTGAGGATTTCATTCAGAGGGTGGATGCAGTCTATATCGCTTCGCCGCACCTGTCGCATTATGACTATGTCAAGCAATCCTTGCTGGCAGGGAAGCATGTGCTATGCGAGATTCCCTTTGTGCTGTCCAAGGAACAGGCCATCGAACTTTACCGACTGGCCGAGGCAAAGAACCTGGTGCTGATGGAGGCCAGCAAGACTGCCTATTGTCCTGCTTTCGGGCATATCGTAACGCTGGTGAAGAGTGGTATCATCGGCGATGTGGTGGATGTAAAAGCATCGCTGAGTAAGATGGTGCCGCCACCTACCCGCGAGTTGGATGCAGAGCAGGCCGGTGGTGCCATGACAGAGCACGCACCGCTGACGGTGATGGCCATCGTAAGGCTGCTTGGCATTGACTGGAAGGATGTGAGTTTCCATACCAAGCGCGAGAACGGCGTGGATGTCTATACGAAGGGCATCATCAACTTCGCCCACGCCACATCGTCTTTTACTTTGGGGATTGGCGTGAAGACAGAAGGAAACCTTGTGATTTCCGGGACAAAGGGTTATATCTACGTACCTGCTCCTTGGTGGCTGACCGACTTCTTTGAGGTGCGCTATGAGGACCAGACAAAGAATAAGAAATACTTTTATAGCTACGATGGTGAAGGCCTGCGCTACGAGATTCAGGAATGGATGTCGATGATTGTGAATGGCAGACGTAGCTGCTATAAGCTACGCAGACGTGAAAGTGTGGCGATCGCTGAGATAATAGAGAAATATAGGAACAACGAATACGTGACGCAAATATGATACGAAGAATCCTTGTTGTAGGAGGAGCCAATGGGATAGGTCTTGCCATAGCCCAAGAGATGGCAAGACGAGAGAGTACTGAAAGGGTGTATATAGTGGACAAAGCTCCGCTGATGGAAGAGTATGCCCACCCGAAAATTCAGTCCTTTCAGTTTGATTTGACCAGTGAAGACTACTCGTTCTTTGACATCTTCGGTGATATTGATGCCCTGATGATAACGGCAGGTTTTGGGCGGTTGTCACTCTTTAAGGATGTGCCAGAACACTATATTATGCAGTCTTTCAACGTGAACACAATTCCTGTGCTGCGGCTCGTTCACAAGTTCTATGACAGGTTAGAGGCACAGGAAGACTTCTATTGCGGTGTGATGGTAAGCATAGCCGGATTTATGTCCTCACCGTTCTTTGCTGTCTATGGAGCTACTAAGGCAGCATTGAAGATATTCATTGAGAGCGTCAATGTGGAGCTGTCAAAGGCAGACACCTCAAACCGGATTCTGAATATCAGTCCAGGCTCTATAAAGGGTACTGGCTTTAATGCCGGTAAGACGGATTTGAAACAGCTGCAAGGACTTGTAATAGACATTGTGACTCATCTGGAGGCTAAGGATGACCTGTTCATCCCGCTGTACGACGAGGTATATAATACTGTGTTGCAACGCTATCACGATGACTTCCGCAAGGAGGGAGAACATTCGTATGAATATAAACTTAATTCCGAAAGAATAATGAAGAAAAATACCCCCCCCATTCAAGTTAGATACAACATAAAAAGATTTACGTCAAACGTGCTGCACAATCTCTGTGCTGCTTAAAGAATAAAGGAGTCAGAGAGATGAAATACGCAGTAGTGACAGGAGGTACATCAGGCATGGGGCTTGGCGTTGCGAAGATGCTGGTAGAGAAAGGCTATTATGTGTTTACGACATACGTTGGCCCAGAATTTACCGAGAAGATTGACAACTATGAAGCTCACATGGTTGACCAGACTAATAGGACAGAAGTATATGAATTTATTAAATATGTGAAATCAAAGACCGACCATCTTAACTGTCTTGTCTGCAATGCAGGCATGAGCATCCGCAAGTCGTTCACCGAGACGACCGATGCAGATTGGGACAGACAGATGGAGGTGGCAGTAAACTCACACTATATCATGGTACGCGAGTTCTATTCCATCATACCGGCAGGCAGCCGAATTCTCTTCACGGGTTCGCAGATGGCCGTTCACCCTCATGCCACAGTGTTGGCATACGGTGTGACGAAATCGGCTGTGTGTGCCTTGTCGAAGAACCTCGTGAAGGAGTTTGAAGGCACGGGAACCACCGTGAATACCATCATTCCAGGCTTTGTGGCCACCCCTTGGCAGAACGAGAAGCCAGAAGAGATTAAACAGAATATATACCAGAAAACCGCCATACACCGCTTCGCTACTGTCGAAGAGATAGTGGATGCCTTCCGCTTCTGCATTGACAACCCGTTTGTAAATGGAAGCATGATTGAAGTAAATGGTGGGTATTGTTATAAATAAATACGTGTATGAAAAATATTAAGGACGCAATAAAATCAATTCCGGTTATTTATAACCCCTTGGTGCGAATTGTGAACTCTTTGAATAAACGTAGACGTTCGCGAGCCTATAAAAAATATGGCAGAGAAGCTTTGCAGTTGTTTGTAAAGTGTATGGATGAGAACAAATTCACATATACTTTAGCTTTTGGGTCATTACTTGGTGATATTAGAGAGCACGGATTTATTAAGCATGATTTGGATATTGATACTTTTATATGGTATGAGGATTTTTCGCCAAGTATATTAGAAAAGCTTCAAGAATACGGATTTGAATTGGACAGGTCTATTTCTATTGAGTCAGACAAATATGGCCGAGAGGATACGTTGATTTATAAAGGTGTTAATATAGATATATTCTATCTTTACAAGCCAATCGACAAGTACCCCTATTGTTGCGACTTTGTCCCATTATTCGACATCCATAAAAGAATGCCACGCAGGGTGGAAATTCCCATTGATAAATCACGTAAGCAAGTATTATTTGAAGGTATTCCAGTTTTTGTTCCTTCTAATGCAGAACAAATATGTGAGTTTCGATATGGCCCCAATTATATGACTCCTGATCCCAATTGGCACTGGGTGTCATCATATAATGCAATAAGAGAATGGCCAGAGATGATGGATAAAGTTGTGGAAATATCAAGACAGAACTCTGCCTCCTATTAAGAACAGGGAAAGACGCACCATCAAGTTTGTAATTTATATAAATGTAATGATTTGCAAATAATGAGGAGAGTATGATTGAAGTTATTCATGTAGTTCTTTTAGATTTACTACTATATTTGCTTATCTTACTGATTGGATACAACTGCATGCAGACGGGAAAAATCAGTAAAAGTCAATTTGTTTTGACAATGTTCTTGTTCGTTATTTTTTGTCTATACCCAGCTTGGGGGGGGGACTATTTCCATTATAGAGAGTCCTTTCAGTATGTAAGGCAAGGATATGGAACTCACATGGAGGATGTATATGTATATATCATACAGAATATTACATCGACATATTTCATGTTCAGGCTTGTGGTCTGGGGTGGAGCCTCTTACATCTTATACAAGGCATACAAAAATACAGAGGTGGATACATATCTTTCCATCCTCATTTTCTCGCTTCTGTTCCTGCCACGATTCTCTTATGCAAGAGTGTCATTGGCAATGGCTCTGACCTTTCTGGGAATGTCGCTATTGACCTATAAAAAGGGATTTAGGAATTACCTGTTGGGAATTCTTGTCTTGGTGGGTAGTTTCTTTTTTCATAAGTCAGCTCTATTCGGCATCGGTGTCGTCCTTGTCTCGATATTCCTTTATGACCGTATTGGCAAGAAAACGCTGGTGGCCGTGCTTATCTCATTCCCAGTGCTTATTGTTGTTGCAACAAACTTCTTGTCGGATTTCTTGTTGTTGGATGCTGAAGATTTTGAAATGATCAATGTGGAGTCTGGACAGAATTACCTGACTGATGAAGTTGCAAATAAAGGCATTGCTGCCCGAATCATAGACTTTTTGATGCGGGCTACGTACTATCTTATTGCGATTGAGTATCTGATAATACAGTTCAAGGGCCAATACAAGACTTTCCCGAGGTCTGTGAAAGCCTATGCTACGGCATCTTTCTTTTCCATAGTATTTGCCTCGATTTTTGCTTTTGACTTAGGTGTGTCTACACAGACGATATATTCAAGATTCATCTTTTTCGGCATGATACCCTCAGCAGTGTTTGTGGCCTACTGCGTGAAGGAAAAATTGTATCCAAAATGGACACGACTGGTAATTGCTATGGGCATTGCCAGTATGTTGTTCTCTTTGTTATATGCTTGCTATCTGGCCCAGAATTCACACTATACATGGTAAAACTACATAATGATGAAACTAACAATTGTTTTAACGGTTTACAATAAGGAACAGTATCTTCGTCGGGCACTGGACTCAATCCTTGCTCAGACAGGTGTGCATACTGATGACTTTGAAGTACTGGCTGTAAACGACGGTTCTACGGATGGCTCATTAACTATATTGGAGGAATACGCAAAGGCTGATAAGCGAGTGAGAATTCTTACACAGCGCAATCAGGGACTGTCTATGGCGCGAAATAATGGAGTGACGGAGGCGAAAGGCGATTACGTCTGGTTTGTGGATGCCGATGACACTATCTCTCAGCAATCTGTTGAACTGATTTGTGAAGCGATGGATTCGGAGCCTGATATCATACCAATATATGCCAAAACGGAGGGTGTGGATAAAGTACGCAATAAGGTAACAAGAGCTGCCGAGACAGGCAAGGACATCCTGCTCTCAAAAAACTGGGATACATGTGGCGTTTTTAACATTTTTCGAAAGGATTACCTTAAGGAGAGGCAAATATCCTTCTATCCTGGCATATATCACGAGGATACCGAGTTCACACCTCGTGCTCTGTATTATGCCGCAAAGGCTGTGGTTGTGCCAGAAGTGTTGTATTATGTTTTCAAGACAGAAGGAAGTATAACAATGGTGCCTAAACCGAAAAGAGCATTTGACTGTCTTTTTGTGGCGGAAAGCAATAACCGAATTATTGATGATAACAACGAGCGAGGTACTAACGTTGGGAGGGCGTTGTGTGAGCGGGTTGCCGGCACGATAACGAGCAGTCTGAATACTATCACAAAAAACGACCACTCGGAATGGCCGGCTTTTAATGATGCTCTTTACGAGAAACGCCATCTTTTCAAATCAATGGAGGAGTCGGGTGTCTTACGATATTGGCTCTTAGCCAAGATATTCAGAATTTTTCCAAAAAAGTATGTCCAAATATACAATCTTTTCAAAAAAATATGAATATCCTGCATATTTGTAACGACTATTGCGGCAGCAAGGTACACAGCAACCTGTACCGGGAATTGGACAGTCAAGGTGTAGAACAGACCATATACACCTACTACCGTGACCCCTCCTTGGAAGGGAAGAACCGATTTGACGGGAAGGCGACAGCATTTGTGTATCGCCCAATCCTGCATACATACCACCGCGTGCTGTATCATAAAAAGATACGGGATGTGTATGGCGACCTGCGACAGCAAGTAGACATAGCGGGGAATTTTGACCTGATACACGCCACAACGCTGTTCAGCGACGGGGCTGTGGCATTGCGGGCATTCAAGGAATATGGCGTGCCTTACGTAGTGTCGGTACGCAATACAGACATCAACGAGTTTCTTGGCTATGCCCCGCACACATGGAGGACGGGAGCAGAGGTGCTGCGACATGCCGGACGCATCGTGTTTATATCTGAGGCGCTGAAGGACAAGTTCTGCCGTCACCCGATGATAAGGCGGCTGCTGCCCACGATAGAAAAGCGATTTGTGGTGCAGCTCAATGGCATAGACAACTACTGGCTTGAGAATGTAAAAACAGAACCAGTCGCACAGAACCACAACGTGCTCTACGTCGGTAACTTCAGTATGAATAAGAATGTAATGAAACTATGTAAGGCAGTGCTTGAAATGAGACCACAGTACCCTGACATCCGACTCCACCTGGTAGGTGGTGGCGGAACTCAATGGGGGGGGGTAAAATCAAAGGCATATAAGAATCCGGAAACGATTATCTATCACGGCAAGATCTACGACAAGGCCATCCTGAAAGATATATACTCCCGGTGCAGTGTGTTTGCGATGCCCTCCTACCATGAGACTTTCGGGCTGGTCTACATAGAAGCACTGACTCAGCATCTGGCCATCGTCTATACGAAAGGGCAGGGCGTGGACGGAATGCTCGACAGACGAGTGGGCGAGGCTGTGAAGGCCTCCTCGAAGAGGGACATCAAACGGGCGATAGACCAACTGTTCAGGCATAGAGAAGACTACCTTGCAGCAGAGGTGGTGGACTTTGAACAGTTCAGGTGGAGCACGATAGCAAGGAGGTATATGGACGACATATACAGGCTATAACGGATGTTGCCGGTGATAGCAAAACAGTGCATATCACCGATGAAAATAAAGAAAGACTATGACCTTTATCCGCTGAACACGATGAAACTCCACTCCGTGGCGGATACGGTTTACTTCCCGCAAGGGCGTGATGAACTGACGGAACTGATTAAGGAGCTGAAAGCAGCAGGAAAAGCGTATTGCGTGTTTGGAGGAGGCAGCAACATTGTGTTTGCAGAGCATGTGACGACACCGCTCATCAATCTGATGGAGATGGACGACAGCATCAGGCATTTGGGGGATGGACGCGTGAGAGTGGGATGCTCTGTGCGGGCGCAGGCTCTGATACGCGACTTGCAGAAGCATGGGCAGGGAGGAATAGAGTATCTCTTCTCTGTGCCCACCAGCATAGGCGGAGCGGTCTATATGAATGCAGGGCGCGGCAAGGGCATGGGGTTGGCCATCTCGGACTATTTGGAGGAGGTGGAATACTACAGCCCGATGGATGACGAGTTCCGAACTTACAGAAAGAATGCAGAAGAGTTCTCACACCGGCACTCGCCATTCCAGGAGACGGAAGCGGTGATAGTGTCTGCCACCTTCCGATTCAAGGAGCAGGTGAAGGAAGAAACAGAACGGCTGATCAAGGAACGGATGGCGCACTCGAAGAAGCATCTGAGTGCTGACAAGCCCAGTTGCGGGTCGGTGTTCAGAGAAGGGAACCGGGTGGTTTACCGTCTGCTGATGGGAAAAAGGGTCGGGGGCGCGATGTATTCGAAGAAGACTCCAAACTGGATTTCGAATATGGGCAATGCAACGGCAAGCGACGTAATAGCCCTGATAGAGAAAGGGGAGCGGTTGCACCAACTGTTTTTGAGTCGCTGCTATGCGGAAATCAGATATATCTCATAAGCCATGCATATACTACACATCTCAAACAGTTACGGTGGTACGAAGGTTTATGAGAACCTGTATACCCAATTAGACCGGCTTGGCGTGCGCCAGACCGTCTTCGTGCCGCTGAATGCAGCCAACCGCTCGCGCGTGGGCAACCAGATGATAGACTTTCAGACTTCGGGGTCGAAGATTATCTATTCTACTGTGCTGAAGCCTATACATCGGATTCTCTATATGGCGAAGATCAATGCCATCGTGAAGGATTTACGGGCGAATGTTGATTTGAAGAAGATCGATGCGATACATGCCAGTACGTTGTGTCTTGATGGAGCTGTGGCCTATCGACTGCACCAAGAGACGGGGCTCCCCTATATTGCAGCCATCAGGAACACCGATGTGAACAATTACTACAAGGTGTTCAGGTGGCGCAAGGGTTTCTTCAGCAAGATACTGAAAGCGGCAAGCAAGATTGTATTCATATCGCCTAAATACAAGGAGAACTTCCTGGGGGAGATTATTCCCACTTCGGTCAGCCAGGAGATAGAGCCAAGGGTGATGGTGATTCCCAACGGTGTAAGCGAGGTGTTTCTTGCAAACAGGAGTACTGAGTACAAGACATTTGACGGCGTACTGAATCTGATATTTGTGGCGGCTTTCTATAAGGGAAAGGGGTTGGTGGAAACCATCAAGGCCATAGAACTGCTAAGAAACAAAGGCTACAAGGTGACGCTAAATGCCATCGGGAAAGGGCTGCCCAACCGTCCACATGACGCAGAGTATGAGGCTCAGGTGGATGGACTGACCCAGGGGAAAGAATGGGTGAAGACGCAGACATTCAAGAAGCCGGAGGAACTGATAGCAGAAATGCGACAGGCTGATGCCTTCATCATGGTGTCGAAGCCAGAGACTTTCGGGCTGGTGTATGTGGAGGCATTGAGCCAGCACCTGCCTATCATCTATGCACAGGGGCAGGGTTTTGACGGCTATTATCCAGACGGCTATGTGGGCTATCCCGCAGAGGCCGGAAATGTTGTCGACATAGCGGACAAGATAGAGCAATTGATAAAGAACTATGATGCCATAGCGGGAAATGTGGAGGCGTTAGACCTTGAAAAGGACTTTGACTGGAGCAACATAGGGAAGAAGTATTTATCCATCTACAACGCACTGACATGAAATTAGGATTATTGACATTCCATACAGCCGCCAACTATGGGGCGGCACTACAGGCTTATGCCTTTCAGAAGTTTCTTACAGACAGAGGCTTCGATTGCGAATACATCAACTATGTGAATGCGTCGAGAGCGCATGAATATAGCATGTCGTGGCATATCTGGGACTCGCTCCGACGCGGGAAGGTGACTTCTGCGGCAGCCTATCTGGCAGGCAGCCCGTTTATGACATTGCGGAAGTGGCGGTTCAACCGCTTTTATGACCAGTATCTGAGGAAGACAGAAAAGGTGTATCACAGTTCAGCTGAGGCGGCGGAGTTGAATGGTGTGTATGACTACTTCGTAGTGGGCAGCGACCAAGTGTGGCACCCGGTTATCAACGAGGGAGATGATGCTTACTTCCTCGCTGACGTACCTGACGGCGTTAAACGGATTTCATACGCGCCCAGCTTCGGGGTTGACGAATTTGATCAGAAGCTGGAACAGAAGATGGCTGGATGGCTCGCAAGGTTTGATGCTCTTTCTGTGCGAGAGCCGCAGGGAGCGGAAATCGTGAAGAGACATTGCGGACGAGATGCTGCGGTTGTATGCGACCCGACGCTGCTCCTAAAGCGGGCTGATTATGAGGTGATAGAGCGGGCGCCTCGTTTCGGGTTGCCCAAAAAGTACATTGCTGTATATACGGTCTGTGGACATCCGTGGGCGGAGAGTGCGGCGATTGGACTTGGCAAGAAGATGGGATTGCCTGTTGTGCATCTTCCTGGTGGGCAGCTGGCGCGGTGGTATTTGCCGGGAAAGGCGAAGCGTGTGACGGCATTGGGGCCGGCGGAATGGCTTTGGTTCATTCATCATGCGGAATATGTCGTGACCAACTCGTTTCACGGCACGGTGTTCTCGCTTGTCTATCACAGGCCGTTTACCGTGGCGCTAAATGGAAGGGCATCGGATGCTCGGATGTTGTCGTTGTTGGATAGTATTGGATTGAATGACCGTGTAGGATATGCAAATCGTGCAGTTGATGGGGAGATTGATTGGGCGGAAGTGGATGCGCGGAAGGGGTGCCTTACGAATGTAGGGGAAGGATATCTTAAGGGGGCGATAGAATGAATATTCTTTTCTATCAGCATCAGTACCCGGCATTTGGCGGGATTGAGACGGTGACGACCATGTTGGCGAATGCATTTGCCGACGACGGGCATAATGTCGCAATCGTGTCGTTCATCCACAAAGATGGCACAAACCTTCTTGAACGTCTGAATCGAAACGTCCTGTGGCGCGAATTGCCTAGGCCGGAAATGGATTGCGATGCGAATCGTAATGCATTGCTGGAAGTGCTGGAAAGTTTCAAACCCGATAACATCATCTTTCAGGATTCGTACGCAAATATTCAAAATGTTCTATTTGCTGCTGTAAAAAGTTGGAAAGACTCATGTCG
>ERZ842401.2804-NODE-2804-length-22622-cov-3.431515_pt1 | contig 22622 bp, 23 predicted proteins | sample MGYA00521270_ERZ842401 | MGnify/ENA primary metagenome ERZ842401 (study PRJEB31892, sample SAMEA3878208) | bioreactor metagenome | biome: Moose rumen | place: Sweden | collected 2011-10 | study: EMG produced TPA metagenomics assembly of the PRJEB12797 data set...
GATCTGATTTGTCGGGCGGTGCGGGAGACGATACGATTGACAATTCCGGCTCCAACGTGACGATCGAAAGCGGTGACGGCGCGGATTCGATTTCGAGTTCCGGTTTGGCAACGATCAACGGCGGCGCGGGAATTGATACAATTTCGATAACGGGCGATAACAGTTCCGTATTCGGCGGCGCGGACGGCGATTTGATCTCCGTGAGAGGAAATACTTCGACGGTTGAAGGCGGCGAAGGTGCGGATCAGATCACGAGCAACGGCATCGGCAATGTACTTTCAGGCGGCGGCGGAGCCGATTCGATCACCAACAACGGCGCGAATGTGTCAATCAACGGCGGCGCGGGCACGGACTCGATCGTATCAAGCGGCGCGAATGTGACGATCGACGGCGGCGCGGATGGCGATGAAATTTCAATCAATGGAGCATCGGTTACTGCAGACGGCGGCGCGGGCGACGATTACATCTACAACTACGGCAACAATAATATAATATATGGCAGTGCGGGTGCCGATTCCGTTTATAACTCCGGCACGAATGTTACGCTCAGCGGCGGTGACGGCAATGATACACTCTATAATCTCCGAACAAACGTTTCAATGGATGGCGGGGCAGGCGATGACGTTTTATTAAATGCTCTCGGTGCCGGTAATGTGACGATTAATGCCGGCGCAGGCAACGACTCCGTAAGAAACACCGCCACCAAAGCCATGATTGACGGCGGCGCGGGCAATGATACCGTCAACAACTCTTACTCGAGTGTTACGATTGAAGGCGGCGAAGGTGCCGATGTTTTCATCAACACCGGAACGTCCGATGTATCAATGAACGGCGGGGCAGGTGCCGATATGATTTCGATTATCAGCGGCTCGAGTATTACGGCAGACGGCGGAGAAGGCAATGATGTAATTTCCAACAACGGAAATACGAATTTGATTTACGGCGGTGAAGGCGCGGATACGCTCATCAACACGGGAACGAACGCAACGCTTTACGGCGATGCAGACAACGATCTGATTCAAGTCGAAGGAAACAACAATGTCATTTTCGGCGGCGACGGCAATGATTCAATCGTCGGCGATTTCAACGCCTCAACGATCGACGGAGGAGCAGGCAACGATACCGTTTTTGCTTCGACATTCCCCGGCAATGTATATCAGTTTGATTCCTTAAGCGGCAATGACTTGATTCAGAATTACACGGCGGCGGGAACTCACACTTTGAAAATTGTTGACGGCGAGCTCACGGCGCATTCGGTATCCGGTTCGGATTATGTCATTCATATCGGCGATTCGGCATCTGTGACATTGGAAGGTGCGGCGTCGAGTCAAGTGAGAGTGTATCTTGCAAACGGAACGTCGACATTGCTCCATTCCGGCGTGAGTTCGCAAATACCGAGCGAGGTTGATGATTATTGGTTCACCGAAGACGAGCCGCTCGTCGAAACTCAATCGTTGAATGAGATCATCACGCCGGAGGCGGCAGTCGATCTGCAATTCGACGAGTTTGCGGAGGCGTTCCGGCAGAAGACGATCGAAATTACAAGTCCGGCGCGGCATCGGCACCGGAAGTAACATCGACGCTAAAAAAATCCTTGCATTGGAGTAAAGGCGGCATGCTATAATGCCGTTAAACTCCAATTTTTTTTTCGGATCGGTGAAACGCAATGGACATTTCTCGACGTGACTTCGTCAAGGGCGCGCTTTTGACAATGGGAGGATTCGGCATGATGAATACTTCGACGATCGCGGCGGCGAGCTCCGCGCGGAAGTGCATCGACATTCATGCGCATTATCTTTCGGACGGCTATCGGGCGGCGTTGCTTCGACATGGCGCGGCGGGCTCGGAATCGGACGGACTTCCCGCGCCGATGTGGTCGGTCGACTCGCATCTCGAGATGATGAGCAAACTCGGCATCGAGCGATCGTTTTTGTCAATGGCTTCGCCGCATTGCTTCTTCGGCGATGAAGGCGAGGCGATCGAATTGGCGCGCGAGTTCAATGAGTTCGGCGCGGAGATCGTCGATCAATATCCCGATCGATTCGGCTTGTTTGCTACACTGCCGTTGCCGACAGTCGAGCATTCGCTGGTCGAGATCGATTACGCCTTCGACAAGCTCCGCGCGGTTGGAATTAAATTGCCGACGAATGCGGGCGGCATTTATCTCGCGGACGATAAGTTCTCGCCGATCTTAGACATGCTCAACAGCCGCCGCTCGATCGTCGTGTTGCATCCCGTTCGTCCCGCAGTCGATGCGAGAGTGCCGCGCAATACGCCGGTTGCGGTCGTGGATTATCTCGTCGAGACGACGCGCGCGGTTTCAGACATGGTGATAAGCGGCATGATTGATCTGTATCCAAACATTCGCTGGATCATTCCGCACGGCGGAGCATTGTTGCCGTCGCTTGTCGATCGATTGATCGGAATGACGCCGCTGTTGCAAATGAAGTCGTCGAGAAAATTGCCCGACATCCACGCGGCGTTCTCCGGATTGTATTATGATATTGTGGGCTTCGCCGTGCCGAATCAACTGCTCGGGCTGTTGCATATGACGAGCATTGATCATATACTGTACGGCAGCGATTATCCTTACGCGTTTCCGTCGTTCATCGAAAGCGAGAAAGCAAAACTCGCGTCGACGGAAATATTGACGGCGGAACAGAAGCGGAAGATTTTTGCCGAAAATGCAGAACAATTGTTAAACAACCGATTAAATGAAGAACTGTTGTATTGAAAGGAGAATGAATTATGCCGATTATTTCACTGCATGCGGCGCATCCGACGAAGGAGCAGAAAGAGAAATTGATTGCGGATTTGACGCGAGTGGCAGCGGAAGACTTGGTCATCGCGCCGGAGTATTTCTACGTCATGATCAGCGAACATGATCTCGACAATTGGGGCGTGGGCGGCAAGCCGCTTGAAAAATTTCTTGCCGAGAAGAAACAGAAGTAATTTCGATGAACAGAAGAGCCTTCATCAAAGTTCTCGCGCTCGGAACGGCGGCAATGTATGTGAGCGGTTGCGGTTCGGCATCTTCGGACGTTTCCGAAAATGCGAAATACAAAAATTCGGCGGATGACACGACGGCGACCGTCAATCAGCCGGAGCAGAGCAGTGCCGCGGGAGGGAAAAATATGAAAATCGTTGTAATTAACGGCAGTCCGCATTCGGAAACGCAATCGACCTCGAAATATCTGGCAAAGCGTTTCGTCGACGGGGCGGCAAGTCGCAGGCATGACATTTTCGTTTTCGATGCGGCGAATGAAGAAACGCATCCGTGCAAGGGCTGCGATCATTGCCACATGGACGGCGATTGCATTTTCAAAGACGCGATCGAAACGAAGCTGATGCCGAAAATGCTCGAAGCGGATTTGCTCGTTCTCGTGACTCCGCTTTATTACTTCGGCATGTCCGCGCAATTGAAGATCGTCGTCGATCGATTTTATTCGCGGACAACGCGCTTGAGCGGCAAAAAGTCTCTGTTGATCGCGACGGCATGGAACAGTGCGGATTGGACGATGGAGGCGTTGAAAAATCACTACGAGACGCTCGTCCGATACATGGATTGGGAAGATATCGGGCAAGTGCTCGCAACCGGATGCGGAACGCGATCGATGGTTGAACGCTCCGAATTCGGCGATATCGCTTATCGCATCGGAGCTTCACTCTGAATTATTGAATAAAAAAAAAAAGCCGCCGGGATTTTGCCCGACGGCTGATTTTTTTTGCCGAGATTGCGGATTACTTTTTCGATTGTTTCCGCGCCAAGTCGCCGTTTGCAATCGCTTCGCTGAACTTTATCGCATCGCCCCGTCGAAACTCGCGCTCAACGTCAACGAAGTCTGCATGGTACCGCTCGTCGTTACGACATTCGTGCCGCCGCGAATGTCGGTGTTGTTGACGGTGCCGAGATAAATTGTGTTCGCACCGGTGCCGCTCAATGAAACGAAATTGTCGCCATCACCCGCGCGGATCGTCGAATGGTTGCCGACAACGATCTGATTGTCTTCGTTGCCGACCGTGATTTGTTGTCTGTTGTCTCGATGATGTTCATGACAATCTTTTATTCTTCAATATCTTCGGGATGCTTTTTGATGTATTCGACATATTTGTTGTATTCGTCGCCGAAGTTTTTCTCTTCGACAAGCGCGAGTTGCACGGCGAGCATTGCCGCTCCGCAAACGCGAGCGATCTCATGCGCATCGAATGTTTCGATCAAATGTGTCACCGCGCGGACTTCTTCATCGAGCATGTCGTGAGAATCGGTGTTGAATCGATTGATCAACAGGAGATCGAAAATCTGTTGTTCGAGAGCCGACCAGCCGAGCCCGATGCCGGCATTACTGCGAGGCGATCTGTCATGGAGATTGAAATCATCGCTGAAATCTCCGAGATCGGGAATATAAATTTCGTCTTCGTCTTCAAATTTATGTCTGCCTTTAAGCATATTGCTACCGCCTCCGTTGTTTGATTGAAAAACTCATTGAAATTTGACTGCAATTCATTGTACTATATTGCCAATCGATTTGCAAACAGAATTAAAGGAGGAAAATTCAGTGCAAAAATTTTTTAACGCCGTCGGAGTCCTCCTGATGCTCTTTGGAATTTTCGGTTTGTCATATACTTGGCATGTGGATCATCGGAATGCGGAGACGCTGTCGGAATATGCGGCAACGGAGTTTAATGTCTCGCGAGACGGCGAAGGTTACGTCGAAGGCGCGGTGCTCTCGCTTTGGGATTATCGCTTCGACGACGCGGAGCTCTTGCCGAAGGCGGTTTTGATCACCGACGACAATCCGTGGGAGATGATCGGCTTCGTCAAACATACTCCGCCGCCGCAAAGCGGCAGTCGTTTCAGATCGGAAAACAAACTTTTTGTCGAGTTTCCAAAATCGAGTTTGAAGTCTGTACTCAACGCCGAGCGCATTCGCTTCCAATTTTTTTATGACAACGGGCAAACAATCGATCTGCCGCTCAGCTCGAAAGACCTCGCGCTTTGGAAACGAAAGCTCCGTTGGTAAAATTGTGTTTGACATTTAAACTTTTTCGCGCTATAATCTCGAGCATTGAAGAATGGAGGCTTGATCATTATGGCAAAAGAAACATTGCAATTCCAAGCAGAGACCAAACGTCTGCTCGACTTGGTTGTCAATTCGATTTACACCAACAAAGAAATTTTCCTGCGCGAATTGATCTCAAACGCGTCGGATGCGCTCGACAAACTTCGGTTTGAGTCGCTTACCAATCAAAACATTCTCGAAGGAAACGACACGTATGAGATTTACGTCGTGCCGGATGCCGAGTCGAAGACGATCACAATCAGCGATAACGGAATCGGAATGACGCGAGACGAAGTCATTTCAAACATTGGAACGATCGCAAAGTCCGGCACGAAGGCGTTCCTTGAAAAAGTCAAAGAGACGGGCGGCGCGACCGAAGAGTTGATCGGTCAGTTCGGCGTGGGTTTTTACAGCGCGTTCATCGTTGCCGATAAAGTCACGCTGATCACGCGGCGCGCGGGCGAGTCTTCTGCCGTGAAGTGGGAATCCGACGGCACCGGCGAGTTCAGCATCGAAGATTGCGAAAAAGAATCGCGCGGCACGTCGATCACTTTGACACTGAAAAAAGATTTTACCGGTTCCGACGGCGAGGAAAAGAATTTCACCGACGAACGCACGCTCGAGCGGTTGATCAAAAAATATTCCGATTACATCCGCTATCCGATCAAAATGAATTTCACCGTCGAAAAACATGATCATGATCATGGCGATCACGAGCATGAGCACGAGCATGAGCACGAGCACGAGATCGAAGTCCGCACGGTCAATTCGATGACGCCGCTCTGGACGAAGAACAAGAATGAGATCACGCCGGAAGAGTACAATGAATTCTTCAAGCATCAGTTCCATGAATGGGAGCCGCCGCTCGAAATCATGCACTCAAAAGCCGAAGGCACGATTGAATATACCGCGCTCGTCTGCATTCCGAAAAAGGCGGCATATGATCTGTATTTTTCCTCGTACGAGCCGGGCTTGCAACTGTATTCGCGGCACGTATTCATCATGGATAAGTGCAAAGACTTTTTGCCGGATCATCTGCGCTTCGTAAAAGGGCTGGTGGACTCGCCGGATTTGCCGCTTAACATTTCGAGAGAATTGCTTCAACAGTCGCGCGAGATGAAGAAGATCGGTCAGACGCTCGAAAAAAACATTTTAAAACAGCTGGCGAAAATGCTCGAGAACGAGCGCGATAAGTATGAAGAATTCTGGGCGCAATACGGCAAGGCATTGAAGATCGGCGTGTACAACGACATGTACTCGGGCAAGGTCGGCGAGCAATTGAAGGACTTGCTGATTTTCAAGACTTCGGCGGAGAAGAAGTTCTCGACGCTGGCAGAATATTTCGGACGCATGAAGGCGGATCAGACGAAGATCTATTACGCGGTCGGAAAAGACGAAGCGGCGATTGAAAAACTGCCGCAAATGGAATTGCTGAAAGATCGCGGGATTGAAGTGCTCTACATGCTCGATCCGGTTGACGAGTTTGCGGTGTCGACGCTTCGCGAATACAGCGGCAAGGAATTTCAATCGATCACGCGCGAGGATTTTGCGCTCGACGACGAAGAGTCGAAGGCGGCGAAGGAAAAGACCGACGCCCTCGCAAAAGACAACGAGACTCTGCTCAAAGACATGAAAGAGGCGTTGAAAGGCAAAGTCGACGACGTGAAGTTGACGCCGAATTTGAAGTCCGGCGCGGTTTGTTTGACGACAGGCAGTTTCGGACCGTCGCTGTCGATGGAAAAAGTCTTTGATGCAATGAACAATCCGATGTTCAAGGCGATCAAAATTCTCGAGCTGAATCCGGAGCATGCGCTGTTTGCGCGGCTGAAGACGCTCGACTCCGGTTCCGATGAATTCAAATCGTTCTGCGAGTTGCTTTACGCCCAAGCATTGTTGCTCGAAGGCGTGATGCCGGACGATCCCGCCGCGCTCGCAAACAAAATCGCCGAACTCATGGCGAAGTAAATATCATCGATCAAAACAATTAAACCTCCGCGCGGAGCAATCCGACGGAGGCTTTTTCGTTGATAATCGACTTGAATGATGTTAGAATGAGCAAAAATGTAAGGAGTGAAAACATTTTGGACGACCCTGCAATGCCGCTCGCGCTGTTGATTTTATGCGCACTGATGAGCGGCTGGTTTTCTTTGATGGAAACTTCGATTGCGGAAAGTCACCGCACCCGACTTGAAAAACAATCCGAAGACGGCGATGCGGAATCGCAAACGATGTTGAAAATCCTCGACGCGCCGGAGAAATTGCTCGCCGCCGCGCAAGCCGGATTTGCGCTGTCGATCATGCTCGCCGGACTCGCGTCAATTTTATTCGCGCCGTCCGTTTCAGACCGATTGAGCGACATGCAATTCGGTCGGGCACTCGCAATCATTGCCGCATTTTGTATTACGGCAATCGTCGTGTTGTTGATCGGCGTGTTCATTCCAAGAGCCGCCGCGCGGCACAATCCCGAGCAAATTCTGCTCGAACATTACAAAGGCTTCACGCGCTCGGCAATGTTGATGACGCCGTTGACGTTCGTGTTGACGAAACTCACGGGCGTAATGATGATGTTGAGCGGTTCGAGCGCGAATGTGCAGGAAGACGCCGTCACCGAAGACGAAGTCAAAGATCTGATCGAACAGGGCACATCCGACGGCACTTTCGAGCAGGAAGAAAAAAATATGGTCGGGCGCGTCTTCGAGCTCGGCGATGAAACGGCGTATTCGCTGATGACGCCGCGCACGCAAATGGTCTGGCTCGATTTGAACGACTCGCTCGAGCACAATCTGAAGGTCGTCCGAGACAATTCGAGCACGATCCTGCCCGTCGGCGAAGGCAATCTTGACGAATGCCGGGGACTTCTCTACGCAAAAGATTTGCTCGACGCCGCGCTTGCTGAAGACGGCGCAGAAAAAATCGCCCGCCAAGCGATCAAACTTGACGAGCTTCTGCATAAGCCGATGTATGTTCCGAGCTCGATGGATACGTTCCGACTGCTCGAAAAATTCCGCAATACCGGAGTTCATGAGGCAATGGTACTCGACGAATACGGCGGAGTTGTCGGTTTCATTACTCTCGACGATATTTTGGTTGAAGTGATCGGCAAGAGTGAAGTCGCTTCACCGGCGGACGCGCAAATGACGAAAATCGACGAGAATACATGGCTTGTCGACGGTTTGCTCGATACAGACGACTTCAAAAAGGACTTGAATATCGATGCATTGCCGAATGAGGAACGCAATCATTTTCAGACGATGGGCGGGTTCATTACTTCGTATTTCGGATATATTCCAAAGGTCGGCGAGTCGTTCATATGGAATGAGCTGAAGTTTGAAGTGATTTTGATGGATCGGGCGCGCGTCGATCAAATCCGCGTCACGAAACTCGCGTCGCCCGCCGAATCCTGATCATTCATTGACGAGAAGCGGATCGGCACCGTACTTATTCCAACCGACATTGCCTTTTGCGAACAAAAGATACAGCTCGAAGACGAAATTGACGACCGGAATGATGCGAAGCAGGACGAAGCCGCCGCTCATGTTGAGATCATGACAACGCCGAACGCTGACCATTACATTGCCCAAGAACATAAAAAGCATCGTAATGAAATTGATTGCATTCAACAAAATGCCGTCGTGCAAACCGGTGATTATCGACAGCACGCCGACGCTGACCACGTCAATGATTCCGAACGTCAAACTCACAAGCAGAGTGTATTGGAAATATTTCAGGCGATTGAGCCGCCCTTCAGTCGTGAAGATGTTTTGTTTCGCCCATTCGATCAAATTGCGAACAGTCCTTTCAAGCATTGATTTTGTCGGCAACGGAAATGCTGTCGACATTTTTTATGCGCGCGTTTAATGCGCGAGTGCTTTTGATTTTTCGGCGGCGGCAATTACGGCTTCAATCAGCGCACTCCGAACGGCGTTTTTCTCGAGCACGCGAACGCCTTCGATTGTCGTTCCTGCCGGAGAAGTCACTCTGTCACGCAAGACGTCGGGATGATTGCCTTCGAGCACCATCTTCGCCGCGCCGAGCAGGGTTTGCGCCGCCAATTCGATCGATGCTCCGCGCGGAAGTCCGGCGGCAACTCCTCCGTCACTCAACGCATCGATCATCAGAAATGCAAACGCCGGACCCGAGCCGCTTAATCCGGTTACGGCGTCCATCAGTTTTTCGTCGACGACGATCGCGCGTCCGAGTTCGGAAAAGAATTGCCGCGTCGACTCAAGTTGTTCATCGGTCACGCGACTGCCGCGCGCGAGTGCCGTCATGCTCTCGCCAACACTGATTGCAACATTCGGCATGATGCGAATGATCGCGTTTGACGGCAGGAATTTTTCGAGAGACGCGAGCGGAAATCCGGCAATGACAGAAATGATCAGCGTCCGCGCGTCGACGCGAGTTTTGATTGACTCGAGTGCGGAAATTGCGTCTTTCGGTTTGACGGCAATGATCAGCGTATCGATCTTGTCGAGAAAATTTGCCGCGTCGGCAGTTGCATTGATGCGATAACGCGCGTTGAGTTCCGCAACGCGATTCGGATTGAGTTCCGCGACAAAAATATTTTCGGCGGTGACGAGTTTACCGACAATGCCTTTGATGACGGCTTCGGCAAGCGCGCCGCCTCCGATAAATCCAATCTTCAATTCATTCACTTCTCCTTCGACTTCTCGTCGACAAATTCTATGCTGTCGAGCAACGGAATCAAATTCTCTTTGATATTGTCGAGATAAGCGCGATACAATTTTTTTTGTTCCGCCGCTTCTTCTTCATTCAAACCGACCGAACGCTTCTTGCGCGCCAATTCATTGATCCGATTGAGCATTTCCTGCGTCAGCATTCGACGCCTCCTCTCCCGCTCGCGCCGCGCGGAGTTCCGTCAAATATTCGTCCATTGCCTTCGCGACCTGCTTCGAGTATTTCACTGCCAACACGACATTTTTCGAGCCGGCAACGACATCTCCCGAAGCAAAGACGCCCTTGATGCTCGTCCGCCCGTCTTCGTCGATGACAATCAAGCCGCGATCGTTGACTTTCAAATCCGGCGACGTGTTGAGAATTTTGTCTTTCGGTCCCTGGCTGATTGCAATGATCGTGCTGTCGGCATAAACCTGCACCGGATCCTCGTCGCGGATCAATTTGCCGTTCTCGTCGAAAACCTTCGGCGTGAAGACCGGACCTTCTTCTCGAAATTCCGTGATCGCCATGCATTGTTGAATGTCAATGCCGTCAACCGCCGCGTAATCCAATTCGCGTTGACTCGCCGCAATTCTCTGCCGCCGAGCGTAGATCGTCACGTGACGACTGCCCATGCGAACCACCGTCCGAGCCACATCGATTGCAGAATTTCCCGCGCCGATGATCGCAACCGTATCGCCGAGATCATACGCTTCCGGATTGCGGAGATAATCGATCGCGAAATGCACGTTGCCGAGCGATTCGCCTTTCAAACGCGTGCGATACGGACGCCAAACGCCGGTTCCGATAAACACCGCCTCGTAGCCGTCCGAAAAAAGATCGTCGAGATGCAACGCGCCGCCGATTGCCGTGTTGGGACGAATGTGAATGCCCAGTTGCCGCAATTTGACTTGATATCGATCGAGAATCATCTTCGGCAGACGAAACGCCGGAATGCCGTAGCGCATCATGCCGCCGACTTTATCCATGCGCTCGAAGATCGTAATGTTGTAGCCGCGTTCGGCGAGTTTAAGCGCAATCGTGATGCCTGCAGGTCCCGAGCCGATGATTGCCACGCGTTGACCTTTATCCGGCTCGCGCTCGATCGTCACCTTGTCGAGATAAGCATCGGAAATGTAATTCTCGATGCTCGGAATATTGATCGCCGCGCCGCGTCGTCCCTGAATGCAATTGCCTTCGCATTGATTTTCATGATCGCACACGAGCGAGCACACGACGCTGAGCGGATTGTTGTCAAAAAGCATGCGCCCGGCTTCCGCACTTTCGCCCGCCAGAAACAGTCGGATCATCTCGGGAATATTTGTCTCGACCGGACAACCTTTGAGTCGACAGAGCGGCTTCTTGCATTGCAAACAACGCCGCGCTTCGTTGATAACATGAACTGCCATGATTTTCCCTCCCCAAAATACATTGCTTGCGATAAGTTTACATCAAAAACAGTTGAATGTCATCAAGTTTTGCGATATTATGAGACAAAATTTCGCGGGAGGGATCGGCGATGAAGAAATTTTTTACGGCACTGCTCGCGTCGATGTTGCTCGTTTCAAGTGCCGAGGCGGGCGAGATCGAAACGATCGGACATGGAATCGATTCGGACTCCGCCGTCCGCAATGCGCTCCGCGCGGCGATCGAGCAGGAGCTCGGAGCGATTGTCGACAGCCGAACGCTGACGCAAAATCACCAACTGATCGAATTGGAAATCAAAACGGCGAGCTCGGGCTTCGTCGAGAGTTACGAAGTCCTTTCCCAACAGATCGTCAACGGCATTTACGAAGCGGTCGTGCGCGCGAACGTTCGCAGCGAGAAACTCCGCGCGGCAGTCATGTCGAAACTTCAGAAGAAACATCTCGTCGAAACGACGATGGACGATCCGCGCATCAAAGTCCTCGCCGTCGATCCGAACGGCAACGAACTGCTCGACGTTGAAGACGAATTCATCTCTGCGCTTCAATCGCAAGGCTTCAGCCGAATGATCATCAACACGGACGACGCCGATTACATTGCAAACATTCTCGTCGACGGCTCGAAAGTTTCCGCGCGATTGCTCGGCGCAAACTCCGGCGAAGTGATTTACTCGCAAACGTTTGAAATCAATCGTCGGCTTTTCACCGACACCCGGCAATGGGCATTGAAAAATGTCGCGCGCCTGCTCGCAACCGCCGCGCTCGAACACGCCGCGCAAATCGAGCAACACGTCAAAATTCTGATCGAAGCCGCGCGGATCGATCGCAATGCGCTCGCCGCCCGACTGAAAACGTTTGACGGCGTCAACAATGTTTTCGTCAGAAATTTGAATGAGCTCGACGTGAATTTTGACGGCACGGCATCGGATTTGGCAACCTTGCTCGAGCGCGACGGTTTTGTGATTCGCGAATTGAGTTCCGAGTTGATAAAAATCTAATCACAGGCAGGAAATTGATTGCGATTGTTGAAATAGGCAAGTAACATCATCGGAGGAAATTTGTTCGTCAAGATGACGCCGAGGAATTGTAGAATGAAATGTTTTGGTGGTAAGAGATGACGGTGACAAAACTTCGGCTGAGTGCCGGAAAAAGATTCATCTGTCCGAAGTGCGGCAATGAAATGCGCTTCGTATCGGGCGGCGCGGTTCGCGTGGTGAACGGCAAGGTGGACATGGATGCGACGTTGCCGAAACAGGTTTGTGATCATTGCAAGGTCTTCTATCGCGAGCTTCTGAACTCGGGTTATTTCGACGAGTATCCATTGGAAGAGGAAGTTGCGAAGCCGATTCCGGCAAAACCGATTGCAAAACCGAACGCGGGAACAACTTCCGCAAAGCCGATCGCAAGACCGAATGTGAAACCGAATCCGGCAAAACCGATCGCAAGACCGAACGTGAGACCGATTGTAAAACCGATTCCGGCGAAAAAAACGACACCTCCGCCGCCGAAGAAGCGGGTGATTGCAACCGGAGACATTCCGCCGACGCAACTCAAACGCGAAGCCGACGGCAAATGCCCCTGCCCGCGTTGCGGAGATCGCATGGATTTTGTCGAGGGCGGACCGGTTCAGATCATCAACGGCAGACCCGATTTCAGCAATACCATGGATCATTTCGTTTGTCCGTATTGCAAATCGGTCTTCAGAAAAATCGTCGGCACGGACTATTACCAATGGTCTGCAAAATAAATTCAACGGAGGAATGTTGATGCGAAAACGCAAAGGGTTCAATTGGTTTGCACTGCTCATGTTTCTTGTGGTCGGATATTTCATGACAGTCTTGACTTCGCAACAGGTACACTTTGCGCACGTGCACGAAAGTCAATATCTCGCAAACAAACGACTCGACGCGGCGCGGCAGGAGAATGACAAACTCAAAAAGCAGTACGAAGAATTGCAAGACGTGTCTAACATCGAAAGACTTGCTCGCGAAGACCTCGGACTTGCAAAGCAGGGAGAACTTCCCTATCAACCGGCACGGTAATTTTTGACAAGGAGGATTTGAAGGTTTTGGCCATTGAGTTAGGCAGTACAGTAGAGGGCAAAGTCACACGCATAACGGATTTCGGAGCATTCGTCGAGCTCGAAGACAACAAGAGCGGTCTTATCCACATTTCTGAAGTCGCCGGCGTTTATGTCAGAAATGTGCGCGACTTTTTGTCGGAAGGCGAGACGGTTCGCGCAAAAGTGATCAGCATTGACGAACGCGGCAAAATCGCGTTGTCGATCAAAAAATTGCAGAATGACAATGCGGATACCGCCAGGACGTCCCGCCCGCCCGTTCAACGCGGCAATCAGCGACGCGATGCCGGACGTCAAAATCGACAGTTGTCCGCGTCATTCGAGGAGAGACTGTCGAAATTCATGAAGGAAAGCGACGAGAAGTTGGCCGATTGGAAGCGCAAGACCGATTCCAAACGCGGCGGACGAGGCTCGAGACGATCCGATTAGCCCGCCCCTTGCACTTTCTTTGCAGGGGGTGCATTTTTTAATTCGTAATTAGTAATTCGTAATTCGTAATTAGGAATTAGGAATGCGGAATTGAGAATTGAAAATTGGGAATTGGGAATTGGGAATTAGGAATTGGGAATTGGGAATGTTGATCAAAAGATTCATCGACGATTGCCTCCGAACCCGACTGTTTGACTCCGCGCGACGAATTGTTGTTGCCGTTTCCGGCGGCGCAGACTCAATCGCCCTTGCCGATCTCCTTTTCCGATCCAAACAGCGTTTTAAACTCGAATTGTTCATTGCGCATTACGAACATGGACTTCGCGGCGAAGCCTCAATTGCCGACGCCGAGTTTGTCAAACAATTTGCCGCCGAACGCGGAATCGATTGCATTGTCGAACATGGCAACGTTCGAGAGTATGCTCGGAAAAATCGCCGGTCGATCGAACTCGCCGCGCGGAATTTGCGGCATAAGTTTCTCGAAAAAACTCGCGGCGATTTGAATTGCGAAGCAATTGCATTGGCACATCACGCCGATGATCAGGCGGAAACAATCTTGATGCGAATTCTGCGCGGAACGGGCGCGACGGGCTTGACGGCAATGAATTCAAAATCCGAACGATTGATCCGTCCGCTGTTGAATTTCAGGAAATACGAATTGGAAGAATACTGTCGAAAGCGAAACCTTCAGCCGCGAGTCGACGCAACGAATTTCGAGCCGACAACGACGCGAAACAAAATCCGATTGGAATTGTTGCCGATGTTGACGCAATTCAATCCGTCAATCGTCGAAACGCTGTGTCGATTGGGCTCGACAATCGCCGAAGACACTCAATTCATCAATGCCCGGGCGCGTGAAGTATATTTGTCGACAACAGGAAAAAAATCTGATACAATGCAATTATCGGCGGCAGTCGTCCGCGCGGAGCCGATTGCAATTCAGCGCGCGTTGATCAGAATGTTTCTCGGCGAGGCACTCGGTACGCTCGAAGGGCTCGAGTTCATTCACGTCGAAGGCGTTCGGAGAGTTATTGCGGAAGGTTTGCGGGGCGTCGAATTGCCCGGACACATCAGAGTCAATTTAAAACACGGTTTTATATCAATCGAGAGAGGAATGGTTAAATTGAAAAACAAAGAGGACTACATCGAGCGCGTACTTTTCACGGAGGAGGAGATTGGTGCGCGTGTGAAAGAGCTCGGCGAGCAAATTACGAAAGATTATGCGGATATCGACTCGCCGCTTTTGACGGTCGGAATTCTCAACGGCGCGGTGGTTTTCTTCACCGATCTGGTTCGCAAGATCAATATTCCGGTGCAGTTTGACTTCATGATCGCCTCGAGCTACGATGTCGGCTCGAAGACGAGCGGCAGAGTCAACATCTTGAAAAATCTTGACACCGACGTTCGCGACCGGCACATCCTCCTCGTCGAAGACATCATCGACTCCGGCACGACGATGAAATATCTGCTCGGCTACCTCCGCGACAAAAAAGCGGCGAGCGTCAAGGTTTGCGCGATGCTGTCGAAGCCGAGCCGTCGGAAGGTTGATGTCGAAATTGATTATTGCGGCTTTGAAATTCCGGACGAGTTCATCGTGGGCTACGGACTCGACTTCGCGCAACACTATCGGAATTTGCCGTATCTCGGCGTACTTCGTCATTCCGTCTACGAAAAATAATCGCGAATTAAAAATTACGAATTACGAATTAGAAATTAGAAATTACGAATTACGAATTACGAATTACGCATTGCATTTAAGGGGCGTTGGTATTGAACAGTTTTTTGCGCAATGTCGGATTTTATTTGCTGGTGATCTTCATAGCGATCACGGTTATCGACTACTTTTCCGCCAAACCGCAAACGATCGAAGAAACGAATTACACGCAATTTCTGAAGATGATCGATGCGGGTGAAGTCGCGAAGGTTACGGTCGTTCGTAACAGCATAAAAGGCACGATGAAAGACGGTACGGAATTCGCAACGACGGCACCGGATTATCCGATCGGCGACGAAACATTGATCACGAAGCTGGAGAGTCAAGGCATCGAAATCACGGCGCAGAATCCGAAAGAGCCGCCATGGTGGACCGCGCTCCTTTCGTCATTTCTGCCAATTCTGCTGTTAATCGGCGTGTGGTTTTTCATCATGCAACAGACGCAGGGCACGGGCGGCAAAGTCATGTCGTTCGGCAAAAGTCGCGCGCGAATGAGCACGGGCGATAAGATCAAAGTGACATTCAACGACGTGGCGGGCGCGGACGAGGCTAAGGAAGAACTCGCGGAAGTCGTCGAGTTTTTGCAACATCCGAAAAAATTCAACGACATCGGCGCGCGTATTCCAAAAGGCGTCTTGTTGTTCGGTCCTCCGGGCACGGGCAAAACTCTGCTCGCAAAGGCGGTTGCCGGTGAAGCGGGCGTGCCGTTCTTTTCGATCAGCGGTTCGGATTTCGTCGAGATGTTTGTCGGCGTGGGCGCATCGCGCGTTCGGGATTTGTTCGCGCAGGCAAAGAAAAATGCGCCGTGCATCGTGTTCATCGACGAGATCGACGCGGTCGGTCGTCAACGCGGCGCGGGGCTCGGCGGCGGTCATGACGAGCGCGAGCAAACACTGAATCAGTTGTTGGTTGAAATGGACGGCTTTGCGGCGAATGAAGGCATCATCATCATCGCGGCAACAAACCGCCCGGATATTCTCGATCCCGCGCTGTTGCGCCCGGGGCGTTTCGATCGACAAGTCGTCGTCGACAAGCCGGACGTGAAAGGGCGCGTGGCAATTCTGCAAGTGCACACGAAGGGCAAACCGATTGCAAAAGATGTTGATCTGGACGTGCTCGCGCGGCGGACGCCGGGCTTTACGGGAGCCGATCTGTCGAATTTGGTCAACGAAGCGGCACTGCTTTCTGCCCGTCGAAACAAGCGTGAGATCGCAATGGGCGAACTTGAAGAGTCGATCGAGCGCGTGATGGCGGGTCCGGAACGCAAGTCGAAAGTGATGAGCGAAGAAGAGAAGCGCTTGACGGCGTATCACGAAGGCGGGCATGCGTTGGTCGGAATGTTGTTGAAACACGCCGATCCCGTCCACAAAGTGACGATTATTCCGCGCGGAAGAGCAGGCGGCTACACGTTGATGTTGCCGAAAGAAGATCGAAGTTACGCGACACGCTCGGAGTTGATTGATCGACTGAAGGTTGCAATGGGCGGCAGAGTCGCGGAAGAAATTACGCTGAACGAAATATCGACGGGAGCCTCGCAAGACATTCAACAGGCGAGTCGAATTGTTCGGGCAATGATCATGCAGTACGGAATGAGCAACGTGCTCGGTCCGATTGCTTACGGAGAAGGTTCGGAGCATCAGGTTTTTCTCGGGCGTGATTTTGCTTCGCAAAGAAATTACTCTGAAGAAGTCGCGGGCGAGATTGACAAAGAAGTTCATCGATACATGGAAGAAGCTTATGACGCGTGCAAGAAAATTCTCATCGACAATCGCGACAAACTCGAGCGGATTGCGCAGGCGTTGATGGACAAAGAGACGCTGACGGCGGCAGAATTGAAGGCAATCGTGTTCGGCGAGCCGCAAACGCAATCGGCGATCGAACCGCCGCCTCCTCCGACGACTCCGACATTGAAATTGACGAAGCCGTCTTTCGAGTCGCTGTTTGAGCCGGAACCGCCGCACGGAACGGGCTCGCCTTCTCCGATCTGATCGTAAGAATTTCGGAATGTTGAAGGGATGGCGGGCGGGCGAAAGGTTATATCATGAGTGAAGTTTTATTGCATTACACGCGCGCGGGGCATGTCGAAAACATTCATCGCGGCGACGTCGTCGTCGTCGATTGCGGCGGAAAAATCGTCGAGTCGATCGGCAATCCGTACCTGCCGATGTTTTGGCGATCCGCCGCAAAACCGTTTCAAGCTCTCGCATTCGTAAAAAACGGCGGGCTCGAGAAATACAACATCACGGAAGAAGAACTCGCCGTTCTCGTGTCTTCTCATTCCGGCGAAGACAATCACGTCGCGCTCGTCCGTTCGATCTTGGAAAAGATCGGCTTGACGGAAGATGATCTCGAATGCGGCGTGCTTCGCCCGGTTCACGGCAAGACTTTCAAGCGAATGGTGCAAAATCGCGAGCCGATTACGCAAGTGCACAATCAATGCTCCGGCAAGCATTCGCAAATCATGGCGTTGGCAATCATGCTCGGAGTGCCGGTCAAAGACTACATCAAGCCCGATCATCCGGCGCAGCAAGTCATTTTCAAACACGTCGCGATGGCGAGTAAAATGTCCGAGGATAAGCTCGAGATCGGCATCGACGGTTGCGGCGTGCCGGTTTTCTACCTTCCGATCTACAACATGTCACTCGCGTACGCGCGTCTTTCGACGCCGGAGAAGGGCGATTGGGGCGAATACGAATACGCCGCGCGCAAAATCCGCGACGCAATGCTGAAATATCCGCAAGTCGTCAGCGGCACGGGGCGGATCGATTGCGCGGTCAACGAAGTCACCGGCGGCAGGATTATCGCAAAAGTCGGCGCGGACGCGGTATATTGTCTCGCCGTCAAAGATCAAGAACTCGGCATTACATTCAAGATCGAAGACGGCAGTTTGCAAGCCGTCAATCCGATGGTGATCGCATTGCTGAAACATCTCGATCTGATCACGAAAGACGAGCACGAGCAACTTCTCAAAAAATTCCCGCCCGTCCTGAAAAATCATCGCGGCGACGTGATCGGAACGATAGAAGCCGTTTTTTGATTGCCGATTGGAGGCTCGAGACATATGTCGAAAATGTTGAAACTGCTGACAGTATTCGTGCTGATGCTGTCGACAATCGTCACGGCGGAAGCCGCAAAGAAAACCGTGGCGGTAATGCCGCTCGAAAATGTCTCGGGTTACAACGAAAGTCGCGTTGCCGAGATAATGACCGAGCAATTGATCGCGGCAATCAACGGCAGCGGCAGTTATGTCGTCGTCGAGCGCAGTCAAATGAATACGGTGCTCAAAGAGCAAGTCTTTCAAAATCTTACCGGCTCGAATGACGAGCCGCTTAAACAATTGAACGGCGCAAATTATTCGGTTATCGGCAAAGTCACCATGGCTGAAGTAAGCGATACCGCCGCCAACGAGCTCGCAAAAAAGCTCTTCGGGCAGAAAGGTCACAGCATTTTGATGGATTCGTTTCGCGGCAGAGTATCTCTCAATTTTCGTTTCGTCAACAACGACACCGGCGAAATCATTTTTGATCAGACGGTCGAAGGAGTGAAAACCGGCAAAACAAAAGACGGAGTACTTCATGATGCATGTAAGGACGCCGCTCAAAAGGCACTCAAGGAAATTCAGATACACAATCCGTTTTCGGCGCAAATTGCGGAAGTGTCGGGCGAGATGATCTACATCAATGCCGGTATCGACAGCGGAATCAAGGTCGGCGAAACTCTCGTCATCATTCGAGAAGGCAAGCCGATCGAGAGCAACGGCAAAATTATCGGCATGACGCAAACAAATGTCGGACGCGCGAAGATCACCGAAGTCAACGGCGAGTATTCAATCTGCCGAATCACGGCGCATTCGGACACAATTCGTAAGGGCGATATCGTCAAGCGGGGAAAATGACATGAAACGCATAATTCTGATGCTCGCCGTATTTTTTTTGATGATAAATCCGGCGTCGGCAAAAAACATCACGGTTACCGGGCTCGGCGCAACGCAATCCGCCGCCGAAACCGCCGCGCTCCGCGAAGCGATCGAACAAACCGTCGGCACGCTCGTCGACGCGAATACTTTGGTGCAGAATTTTATGCTCGTCGATCAAAAAATCTACACGCAATCGCGCGGCTTTATCACGAATTACACCGTCGTCAATCGATTTTTGAGCTCGGACGGCATTTGGAACGTGACGATCGATGCCGATGTCGATGTCAATCCGAACTCGAAATTGATGACGGAATTGACGCGGCTCGGCATCATCGACAATCGATTGCGGAATCCGCGCATTGCCATTTTCGTTCCCGAACAGCACATTCAACGTCAAATTCCCGATCCGGCAGGCGAAACGGCGATTGCAAAAGCTCTGATTGACGCGGGCTTCTCGAATGTGATCGAAGTCGGTTCCCAAATGACGAATGCAAATCCGCTCCGAATGACGGCGCAGGAAATGACTGAAGCCGCGCGGCAGTTCAATGCGGATATCATGATCGTCGGCGAAGCATTCAGCGAAGGTGTCGGCGATGCGGCGCAATTTCTGCCGGGCAATCAACGGTCGGGAGTGCAGGCATGCCGGGCGCGCGTCGAGGCGAAGCTCTTCGTCGTCCGGGGCGGGCAGATGATCGCCGCCGACGGCAAATACGGCTCGGGATTGGACGTATCGGAATCGGTCGCGTCGAAAAAAGCTCTCGCCGCCGCCGGAAAACACATGGGCGAGTATTTCGTCGAGCAACTGCTTAATCTCGGGAGCGGCAATCGACAACAAATCGAGCTGGTCGTTTTCGGAGCGGGTTTTTCAAAAATCAATGAGGTGCAGTCTGCACTCGCGCAAGCCGTCGGCAATTTCAATCTTTCGAGCTACGAAGGCGGGCGCGCGCTTTTCACGGTTCAATACGGCGGAACTCCGCAAAATCTTTTCGACGAAATTCAGGCGAATACCGATGCCGATTTGGAATTGCAGTCGATTTCTTACAGCCGATTGACAATCAGCGTCCGCTAATTTTTCGAGGTGAATTGTATGCGTCAGGCGATCATTGAAATGTTGCGTTCAAGCGGCAGTGATTTTTTATCCGGCGAAGAGATTGCCGATTTGCTCGGGATATCTCGCGCGGCGGTCTGGAAACACATTCAAAAACTCCGCCGTACCGGTTACGAAATCGACAGCCGCGAGCGTTGCGGATACAAATTCAAAAATGCGCCGGATATTCTGCTCGCAAGTTCAGTCAAAGAAGGGCTTGACACTCAAATTATCGGCAAAGAAATACACTACTTCCCGTCGACGGACTCGACAAACTGCGAGGCGAAAATTCTGGCGTATAAAAAAGTGCCGGACGGAACCGTGGCGGTTGCCGAAGAACAAACCGGCGGCAAGGGGCGGCTCAATCGAAGTTTTTATTCTCCGCGCGGCAAAGGCATCTGGTTTTCGATCGTGTTGCGTCCGAATTTCGTGCCGTCGGACGCGCCGAAATGCACTCTGATGGCGGCGGTATCGATCGCGCATGCAATGGAACGATTCGGCTTGCGCGCGCAAATCAAATGGCCCAACGACATAATGTTTGACGGCAGAAAATTCGTCGGGATTTTGACCGAACTCAGCGCGGAAATGAGTCGAATTACTTACATCGTGCTCGGAATCGGCATCAACGTCAACATTGCGCGCGAGGAATTTCCGTCGGAACTCCGTGACTTGGCAACTTCTTTGATGGAAATGAAGGGCGAGCGGATTTCGCGTTTGGAATTTTTCCGCGCGGTACTCGAAGAATTTGACAAACTGTATGTCGACATTTCAAAAGATCAGAAGCACGGCTTTGAGCGAATGCTCGACGAATGGCGACAATTCAATATTACTCTCGGCAAGCAAGTGCGCGTGGTGACGGCAAGCACCGGCGAGTATTTCTTGGGCGTGGCGCGCGATATCGATGCGGACGGAGCGTTGTTGGTCGAAACGACGGACGGGCTCGAGCGAGTGTTTGCGGGCGACGTTTCAATCAGAGAGGATAAGTGATTAATGGCAATCGAAAAAGTGAAGCGGCATTTTGCGGAGATCGAAGAGCCGGAGCGAGTGATTGAATTTGCCGAATCGACGGCGACTTCGGAATTGGCGGCGGCGGCATTGAATTGCGAAGTCGGGAGAATTGCGAAGTCGATTTCGCTGACGGTTGACGGCGCGCCGGTTTTGATCTTGATCTCGGGCGACATGAAAATCGACAACAAAAAATTCAAAGCGCGGTTCGGTACGCGTCCGAAGATGCTTGCATTTGAAGATGTCGAGCGATTGATCGGGCATGCGGTCGGCGGCGTATGTCCGTTTGCGGTGAATGACGGCGTGAAAATATATCTCGACGACTCGCTCAAGCGTTTTGATGTGGTATATCCGGCGGCGGGCAATGACAGGAGTTGCGCGCGGTTTGCAATCGACGAGCTCGAGAAATACATCGACGCCGAAGGCTGGGTTGATGTCGCGAAATTAAAGTAATGAAAAAAGCCCTCGCATTGAGGACTTTTTTTTGCATCGAATTCGTAAATTCAGATGAATCGATCGGAGAGCGAGCGCAAGCCGGTATCTTCCGTGCCCTGCCCGATCGCATTGAATTTCCATTCGTTGTTCTTTTTGTACACTTCGCCGACAATCATCGCGAGCTTGCCGTCGTATTTATCGGTAAGATTGTAGCGGCAGATTTCTTCACCCGTCGTCGCATCAACGACCCGAATGAACGCATTCGCGATCATTCCGAAATGCTGTTTGCGCTCGACGGCTTTGTAGATGTTGACGACGAAAACGAGCTTATCGTATTGACTCGGCACGCGATCGAGATCGATTTTGATCTGCTCGTCATCGCCTTCGCCTTCGCCCGTCAAATTATCTCCCATGTGCTCGACCGCGCCGGAATCGTGCTTTAAATTGCCGAAGTAGACGATGTCGTCCTCGCGCGATTTGAGCCGTCCGTCAATGCACATGAGCACCGACGCATCGCAATCGATGTCTTTCTTCGAGCTGAAAATCTTGCTGAAGAAACCGCCTTCATCTTTCGCAGCATCCCAACCGAGTCCGACGAGGAGTTTCGTCAGCTTGCTGCCGTCGGATTTCGTAAGATTGATCTTCTGTCCTTTTTGCAGACTGATCGACATCAAATCACCGCCTTAGACGTCAAGTCCGTAATTTCTGCCGAGAGCCGCAAGTCCGCCGCTGAAGCCGGAGCCGATCGCTTGGAACTTCCATTCCGTGCCTTGGCGATACAACTTCGCCACAACG
>ERZ842401.2805-NODE-2805-length-22618-cov-5.218189_pt1 | contig 22618 bp, 15 predicted proteins | sample MGYA00521270_ERZ842401 | MGnify/ENA primary metagenome ERZ842401 (study PRJEB31892, sample SAMEA3878208) | bioreactor metagenome | biome: Moose rumen | place: Sweden | collected 2011-10 | study: EMG produced TPA metagenomics assembly of the PRJEB12797 data set...
AAAAGCCAGGGCTAATGTTAAAGATTTTTTGAGACATTTTCAAAAATGCTTGACAGCATGTTTTTTATTATCGTACTATCGTATGTTTTTTATTATCGTACTATCGTATGTTTTTTATTATCGTACTATCGTGTTTTTATTATCGTACTATCGCATAGCCAGAACTCTATATTCTGCCCTAGGTTCGTTTGCCCCCGCGAAGAAAGTTTCGAACCCCAGAATATAAAGTTTCAGCTATCATGCCCTGAATTATAACAACTTCAAAGAATGTGAAATGTTTTTATAAACTGTCTACAGCTTCATAATAGCAAAGGTGTGGCGTCAGTTTGGCAAGTGGGAAGTCTGCAATTATGCTCGTGCGCAAATGTTGCGCATAAACTAATCGCGTTTGCATACAATTAGCCAATGTATCAGCTTTATTTTCAGCATGAATGCGACTTGCTTTTTGAAATATGGTTAGCTATAGTAGCAATAGAAGATTGTAATATTGCGCATTGATGTTGCGTTGAGGTATTTCGAAAAATCAATGTTCTGTAATGCACCGTAGTTACAGGATTACGATATTAAATGAAGGAAAAGGACTATATGGGAAAAAACAAACTTACAATTTCAGATATTGCTGATGCACTTGGCATTTCGAAAACTACGGTTTCAAGAGCTCTATCAGGTAAGGGACGAATAAGCAAAGAAACCATAGATAAAGTTCATGATTATGTTGAAAAACACAATTATCAGCCTCTTGGTGTTAGTGAAAAAACTTTTGCGCAAAAAAGGACCCACAACATTGCAGTAACATGGTCCGGCGATTATGAACTTGTTGAGATGCCTTATTTTCAGAATGTTCTTACGGGAATAGTGGAAGTTATGTCAGATGAGGGATATGACGTAATGATATCTCTTCTTGTAAATGACCATATTGAAAACCTTAAAAGGGTTGTTGATGAAGGTAAGATTGATGGTGTGATTTTGACTAGAACACTTGTTAATGATATGCCCTCAAGATTTCTTAAAAACTCAGGTATACCATTTGTATGTATAGGTTCAAGCGAAGATAATGAAGTTGTTCAGATAGATAATGACCACTTTGAAGCTTGTAGGGAGCTTACAAGCGCTTTGATTCATCAGGGACATAAAAGGATTGCTCTTATCGGAGGATCCAGTAATCATATCATTACTAAAACCAGATACGGAGGCTTTGTTAAGGCTTTTCATGATGCAGGTGTCACACTGGATACATCAATCATTTTTCTTGATATCAATACCGACAAAAGGATTTCTGACATTTTGTCGTATCTTCTAACAGTTGATGTTGACTGCCTTATTTGCATGGATGATACATATGCCCTGAGAGTTATTGATATATGCAAAAACGAACATATAAGAATTGCGGAAGATTTAAGAATAGCATCTTTTTATAATTCAACACTCCTTAGCGGATTTGAACCCGCTGTTACATCGCTTGATTTCAATGACAGAAATCTTGGTGCTGTTGCTGCCAAAACCCTTCTTCAGAAAATAAATGGAAATGATGTTCAAAATAAGATGCTCAAGACTTATGAAGTTATGCTAAGAGAAAGCACAAGACGAACGGAGAAATATTAACTCATACTACCTGAATTTATGTATCTGACATTTTCTGCTCCTGTATGTGGCAGATACACATTCAGGCGTGGGAGTTTGAGCTTTTTTTCAAAAAATAAATAATTTAAGTGATTTTTCAGAAAGCCCATGTATAGTATAATTGGACGTGAGGGTCCGACATACATGGCTTTTTGTATTAATGACTTTTAAGGATGTGGTTCATGGCGAGGCTTCAATGGAACTGCATGATAGAGGGGACGAATTGAAAGCTTTAAAAAATCTTAATCATATTTTGTCTGATAGTGCGAGTAGGAAGATATCAGACTGTAATAATAATAATCATAAAAAAACTCCATCCCAACCTAAATACCTTCCTGTAAGACTTAAGGATATGGCGCTTTCTTTTTCTTTTATCATCCCCAGTCTTATCGGTGTTTTGATGTTTTTTGGTGCTCCCTTTGCAGTAGTTATTTTTTATTCTCTTGTTGATAATCCTACAAAATGTAACTATGTAGGACTTTTGAATTTTTCGAGAGTTTTAGGAAATGCAGCCTTCAGGAAAGCTGCGCTTCATACCATGGAATTTTCCGTCATTGCAGTTCCTCTTGCAGTTGTACTGTCGCTTCTTCTGGCTATTGTACTTGAGGATAAAATTCCGGGAAGAAGTGCTTTCAGGAGCATGTTCCTATCACCTATGATGGTGCCAATTGCATCTATAGTTTTGATATGGCAGGTTCTGTTTCATTATAATGGCCTTGTTAATCAGATTATCGGAGTCTTCGGAGCTGGTAAAATCGATTGGCTCAAATCCGATAAGGCACAGATTGTAATTATAGTTCTTTTCCTATGGAAAAATCTTGGATATAACATGATTCTGTTTATGGCAGCTCTTTCAAGTGTTCCGGGAGATCAGCTTGAAGTTGCGAGGCTTGAAAATGCAAATTCCTGGCAAACCTTCTGGTATGTCAAATTCAGATATCTATCATCGACCATCGTGTTTGTTGCGCTGATGTCGCTTATTAATTCATTCAAGGTGTTTAGAGAGATTTATCTTATGACAGGAGATTATCCTTATGACTCCTTATATATTCTCCAGCATTATATGAATAATAAATTTCGAAATCTTGATTATCAGGATTTGTCAGCCGCGGCAATCCTTATGTCAGGTGTTATGGTAATAATTGTGGCTATTTTGTTTGCAATAGAAGAGCGTTTTGGCAAGGATGTAGAGAATTCATGATTAGGCATAATAGAGCTATAACTGAATATAAAGAGTGCATAGTAGAGAGGGCGCCACAGAATAGATGGATGGACATAGAAGGAGCAAAACCTCCCAAGGTCAAAAAAGAAAAGAAAATCTATACCAAGGCAGAAATCAAAAAAGAGGTTGCGCTATATAGGAAATTCGTCAGAGATCACCAAAAGAAGAAAAGACTTGATATTCTAAGAATAGTTGTCGGAACTGTTATATGCGGATTTTTTGCTGTATTGTTTCTTCTTCCTATTGTGCTTACGATAACCAATTCATTTATGGCTTCGAGCGAGATAAGTTCTAACTATGGTGCAATATTTGCAACAACCCAAACAGGCGGAAAAGTGTTTGTATCCAAGACGGTTAACCTCAAATTTATACCTGATATAGTGACATTGTCGCAGTATTATGTAGCTTTATTTAAGAGTCCGGCTTATTTATTCAAGTTTTGGAATTCGGTAATATATGTTGTCCCGATAGTGGTGTTTCAGCTTGCTGTCTCTTCACTTGCTTCATATGGATTTGCAAGATATACGGGAAGAGTTAAGAGGATCATATTCTTTTTCTATGTGATAATAATGATGATGCCTTATCAGGTAACGCTTGTTCCTAATTACCTTGTATCTGAGTATTTGAACATACTTGATACCAGATGGGCTATATGGCTTCCGGGTATCTTTTCACCATTTGCCGTTTATATGCTGACCAAATTTATGCGAAGGATTCCGGTTTCTGTATTGGAGGCTGCGAGAATAGACGGCGCTAATGAATGGAATATTTTTGCAAGCGTTGCAATGCCTCTTTGCAAGGGCGGAATAGTATCTATAGCAATTCTAATATTTATTGATTATTGGAATATGGTTGAGCAACCAATTATTTTGCTATCTGATGACTATTTGCATCCGCTTTCGGTATTTTTGTCCAAGATAAATTCCGGTGAAATATCACTTGCATTTGCCGTTGCGGTTATATACATGGTTTTGCCGATGCTTGTGTTTATGTATGGTGAGGAGTATCTGATCGAAGGTATAACCTACCAGGGAGGCGTTAAAGGATAGGCTTTGGCTTAAGGGAGTTGAATTTAGATATTTGTAAGATGATTCATAAAAATTGGAGGGTTTATGAGTAAGGACAAGGAAAAAGAAATGAAGAATATAGATATTGATAGTAATGTTGAAAAGAAAAAAGAAATGAAGAATATAGATATTGATGGTAATGCTGAAAAGAAAAAGGGTCAAATGAGCGAATTGGGAAGTGAAGATTTTGGTAAAGAAATATATTTGGAAGATGAAGATTATGAAAATGTAGATAAAAATTGTGAAGATGAAGGTGTAGATAAAAATCGTGAAGATGATGAGGAGTATATTGACGATCTTGAAAAAGCTTTTGAACAGGAAGCAAGAAGAATGAATGCCAAGAAGCTTAAAAGGGATAAGAGAATTCCAAAAGGTATGACTCCTCAGGAATATAAAGCGCAGAAGAGGAAGGATACTATCAAAAATATCGCTATTGCTTTTTTGGCAGCCCTTTTGGTTTTGACTTTGTTTTCAAATACTATTATGAACATAACTCTTCCGCAGGTTGCAACTGCATATGTTTCGAGCCAGGAGATTTCTCCTTCAATTAGAGGAACAGGAACACTTACTGCCGGAAACACATATAATGTTGTGATAACTCAAACCAGAAAAATCGCAACTGTTGAAGTGAAGGTTGGACAAGCTGTAGAGAAGGATCAGATACTTTTTACTCTTGAAGATGAGGACTCTGAAGAACTCGAAAGTGCTAAGGCAGCTGCAGAAGATGCCAAAGATGCTTATGATCTTGCAATGTTCTCAGCAGATATTCCGGCAGAGGACATACTTGCTATAAGGAACGGAGCTTCTCTTTCTTATGATTCTTTTCTCAAAGAGCTGGCTGAGGCAAATGAAAATTATCATGCAGCGCTTGAAGCAGATACTGATGTTCAGGTACAGATAGATGAGTATGAATATTATCAGGAGATTGCAAAATTGTATGTAACCGCTGATGAGGACGGCGATAAGGCTACAAGCGGATCAACTACTATGTCTGATGCTGATATTGTGTATCAGCAGACTCTTCTAACACAGCAGATTTCCGATCTTGAAACAGAGATCGCTAAATACGAAAAGATTATAACTGCATTTGAAACTTCCTATGGATCAGATGCTGAAGTATCAGATGACAGTTCAGAGGATTATATAGCTGAATATAACAATTATCGTGATGCAATCGATAAAAAATATATAGCAGAAAGTAAAAAAGGTGTTGCAGAAAGAGAGAAAGAAAAGCTTGCTGACTTTGGCAATCTTGAAACAAGAAATGCTTCCTACTACGATGGCCTTATTGCATCTGCAAATGAAAACAAAAAACAGACCTCTCAAGCTCTTACCAAAGCGCAAACCGCCAAGGAAGAGGTGCTTGCAAAGATAACAGCGGAGATTGGACTTGTCCAGAAGAGAACGGATTATGAACAAGCCAAAGCTAAGGCTGATAAACTTGAGGAGACCGCTATTGGCGCTACAGTTAATGCTCCGGTTGCCGGAACTATTACTAATATTGCCTATAAAGCAGGAGAAAGCACCACGGCCAATGAAACTATGGCTACAATCCAGTTGGAAGGACAGGCTTTGACACTTAGCTTTTCTGTTACAACAGATCAAGCCAAGAAGGTTAAAGTAGGGCAGTCGGCGTCTGCGCAGAATGCATGGGCGTATACGGATTTGTCGGCTGTACTTACTTCTATTACCAATGATTCATCAGATCCGAATGGTCATAAGGTGCTCAATTTTGAAGTTTCCGGTTCGGATCTTTCTGCCGGACAGAGTCTTAGTCTTGTGCTTGGCGAAAGTGCTGTTACATATGACCTTGTAGTACCTAACAGTGCAATTAGAGAAGATAATAATGGAAAGTTCGTACTCATTCTGGTTTCGAAGAGTACGCCTTTTGGAAATAGATATATAGCAAGAAGAGAAGCGGTAACTGTCATTGCATCTGACGATTCCAATTCTGCTATATCAGGTAATATTGAGGCTTATTCATATGTTATAACAACTTCTACAGCATCCATTTCATCGGGTGACCAGGTAAGACTTCAAGACACTAATTCATAAGACAGGATTATTATGAAAAAGAATTTTATTCTAAAAATCAAAATTGCTTTAAATCCATATATAAGGCGTCTTTATGCACTTATTCTTATGATAGTTACGGCATTGTTGCTTATGGTATATAAGAACAAGGCAGTCGATAATCTTTTAGATCAAAATGCCTGGAAAACATGGAATGGTGATGGGAGCTATGGACAGATAAGTATCTATTTCAATCATTCACTCAGTATTACTCCATCATCTATCAAGGAGTATAACTATAAGATATTTGAAGCATTAAAAACTGACGCTCTTGTGGATGAAGACGACGAACTAATATATTGCTACAGTGCTCCGGGCTTAGTTAGTCTGGTGCATGATAGCAAGACGGTCAGTGTTAAGGCTATGGGAGTTGGAGGGAGATTTTTCTATATCCATCCATTGCAGCTTATAAATGGTTCGTTCTTTGATCCGGAAGCTGATACTAAAGATCAGATCGTTATAGATGAAGATACAGCCTGGAATCTGTTTGGATCTAATGACATAATAGGACAGGTCGTATATATAAATAGTATACCGCATTATATATGCGGCGTTATAAGAAGACAAAGCGGTAAAATTGCAAGTGCTGCAGGACTTAGCAAACCTATCATCTATCTTTCCTATCAAACTCTTGTTTTGAATGGAACGGTTGATTTAAGTAGTTATGATTCGAGCCAGATTATTATGATTGAGACGGGTGATGAATATATAGTTTCATCAGGAGGCAGTTCATCAGATAGTAGTTCATCGGATAGTAGTTCATCTGATAACACTACATCGAATAGCAGTACATCCGTAAGCGCCTCATCTGATAGTAATACATCGAATAGCAATACGTCGAATAACAGCACTTCGGATGGCAGTACATCAGTAAATAGTTCATCCGAAAGTGGTTCATCAAATAGCAGTACGTCAAATTTGGATTCGGCATCGAAATCCATAGCTACGACCGTGTCCGGAGCAGAAACAACAGATAATACAAATACTACATCATCAAGCAGTAAGTCATCTTCAACCACGACTTATTCATCATCCTCTAGTTATACAGAATCTCTTTCATATGGAGAAAGGGCAGATAATGAGGGAGTTAATATTGTTTCGGGCAATGTAGACAGTATTGCAGGTATAGCTTGTTATGAACTGGTTATGCCTGATGCTGTAGAGAATTATGCATCAAGTCTGATAAAAGACAAGCTTGGATTTACAGATAATTCGGATATAGTTGTGATGGATTCGAGAACGAGATTTTCATTTGGAAGTCTTTTGACAGTATTAAAGGCATTTCCTTCCAGGTCTATGCAACTTACGGAATTCTCTTATCCTTATTGGGAGAATATTGCAAGAGGCTGGGAAGATATATTGGCAATAGTCGTTTTCGCAGAACTTATATTATTTATAATAGCTTTTATACTTTTAGTATGGATTGTTGTGAGCTGGTACAACAATAAAACATGGAAAACCAGAGATATTATCAGAAAGATAAATGACAAAATATATGATTATCAGTCGCACAGGAGGGGAAAGAGTAATGGCAAAATTCAAAAAAACGGTTAGTCTGACATTATGTGCTACGCTTGTTGCCGCATCGCTTGCCGGCTGTGGTAAGAGTGAATCGGGTAGTAATTCGTCAAATACTTCTTCGGATTATGATCACATTTACAAAGAGGTTGATTTTGATCTTTCTACAGATGTAGATACGGATTATCTGTATAATATGTTTTCCTATGGAGATCGTATTGTAGCATGTGGATCTTCCTATGATGATGAAGGCAATAATTCAACTTACAATGTAGTTAGTTTTAATACAGACGGCTCTGATGTTGTGAGTTTTTCAATAAATAACGAATCAACAACTGATGGCGAATCTGTTTATATAAGCGAAATTTGTTGTGATGAGAATGGAGATTTTTATTTGACCAAAAATCTTTATTCATATAGTGAAGATAATAGTTATGATATCTATAATTTGGACAAATATTCTTCTGATGGAGAATTTATTTGGGAAGTAAATCTATCAGAAAATGGCAATGAAACCTCTGTAGAAGAAATGTGCTACGTTGAAGGCAAGGGCGTTCTTATTAGTGGTTCTGAAAAAATGGCCTTGTATTCAGCAGAAGATGGAAGTCTTATAAAGAATTATGAAACGAATATCAATTATATAGAGAATATCATCCCTAAGGATGGGAATGTCCTTTTGAATTATTGGGAAGATGATGGATATGCATTTAAGGAATATAACCTTACTGACGGAACATTTGGTGATGATGTTTCGTTCCCGGGGAGCCTTAGTAACTATAATTACTGTTTAAAGGGAACATATTCGGATTTGCTTTTACTTTCAAGAAACGGTATTTATACTTATAACTTTGGCGACCAGGAAGTGACATACGTATGTTCATATATTGATTCGGATATTGATCCTGACTACGTTGAGGGTGTAGCGCAGGTATCAGATGATGAATTTATCCTACTTGTTATGGATCAAGAGGATTATACCTATAAGTTTACTAAGATTGTCAAAGTCCCGGCAAAAGAAGCAATGTCTCAACAAATCATAACTCTTGGCTGTTACTGGATGGATTCCAATATCAGAAGAGCTGTTATTGATTTTAATAAGACTAATACCAAATATCGTATTTCTGTCAAAGATTATTCTATGTATGATACAGATACCGACTATGATGCAGGTATTACAAAACTTAATACAGATATTGTAGGAGGTGATGTACCTGATATTATACTGGCTTCTACAGAGATGCCAATGGAATCTTATATTGCAAAGGGAATATTTGAAGACTTAGAACCTTTGATAGAATCCGATGATGAATTTGACATGGATGATTACCTTCAGAATATTTTTGATGCTTTTAGAAGAGATGGTAAATTATATTCTGTTGTTCCGGCGTTCTCTGTATTTACAATAGCAGCAGCTACATCTAATCTTGATGGTAAGACATCATGGACTATGAGTGAGATGGAACAAATTGCTGATTCCAAGAACATAGCATACAAAGATATGTTTGGCGTTGGTTATAGCAGGAATGACATTATGTCGATTGCTGTATATCTTAACGAAACTTCTTATATAGATTGGGATAATCATGAATGCCATTTTGATTCCGATGAATTCAAGCAGTTCCTATCATTTATGAAAGAATTTCCAGAACAGATCGACTATTCTACTATTTATTCGACAGACACTTCGGATTATTACAGGAAGGGCAAGGCTCTTGCGGCTATTATGTATATGGGAGATTTTTCTGATTATACAGAAGATTTGAGAGGAGAATTTGGCGAAGATATAACGTTGATTGGTTTTCCGTCAGACAGCTCTTCGGGGAGCGCTATTATTCCAAGTGTTGAGATTTGTATCAGTTCATCTACAAGCAAGGAAGATGGATGTTGGGAATTCATAAAGGGATTGTTTGATGATGATTTTCAACAGAGTTTGGCTAACTATGGGTATTTTCCTGTAGAAAAAAGTCTTTTTGAAAAACTTGCTGATAATCAAATGAAGGCATCTACTTGGACTAATGATGATGGTACAGAAGAAACATATGTTAACACAACATATATTGGCGGTGTCGAAGTTGAGATTACTCCACTTACGCAAAAAGAAAGGGATTATATTGTTAATTTTATTGAATCACTTGATCAACGTGTTGATTATAATGAAGAGATTCTAAATATTATCTCAGAAGAAGCAGAAGCTTACTTTAATGGACAAAAGTCAGTTGATGATGTTGCAAGTATCATCCAGAGCAGAATTAATATTTATGTTAATGAGAATAGCTGATTAGTAAAACTCCCCACATAAGCATATAGCTGTGGGGAGTTTTTGTTTTTTGCATAATTAATGAAAATTATATTAATTTATTGTATAATATTTTTGAGTTGTTTTTTAACAATTTGTTGAGTAGCGAACTCAAAATGAGGAAGGAGAATTTATTATGAAAAAGATCCAAAAGTTTCTCTCTGTTGCTATGGCAGGCGCTATGGCAATGTCACTTGTAGCATGTGGCGATTCAACAGAGACATCAGCAGACACACAGACGGTATCAGAAGAGACAGAAGCAACCGAATCTACTGAATCTACAGAGGAAGTTGCAGATATGCAGGTTGCTATGGTAACAGACTATGGTGATATCACAGATATGTCTTTTAACCAGACAACATATGAGGCATGTAAGGCATATTGTAAGACTAACGGAATTGATTTTTCTTATTTTAAACCTGCAGACAACTCTACGGATGATCGTGTATCATCAATTGAGCAGGCTATTGACGAAGGCTACAATGTAATCGTTATGCCCGGTTATGCTTTTGCAGAAGCTATTGTTGAGACAGCAGAAGCTAATCCTGATATTAAGTTCGTAGCTCTTGATGTTTCACAGTCTGATTTCGATTCAGCTAACGGTGGCGAGACATATTCTCAGCCTAACGTATTCTCAGCTATTTATCAGGAAGAGCTTCCGGGATATATGGCAGGCTATGCAGCAGTTAAACTTGGTTACACAAACCTTGGATTCCTGGGTGGTATGGCAGTTCCTGCTGTTATTAGATACGGCCTTGGCTTTGTTCAGGGCGCTGATGCAGCTGCAGCTGAACTTGGCATTGATGTTACAATCAATTATGCATACGGCGGACAGTTCTACGGTGATTCTGATATCACAGCAGTTATGGATACATGGTATCAGGGCGGAACAGAAGTTGTATTTGCCTGCGGTGGTGGTATTTATACATCTGCAGCAGAAGCTGCTCAGAAAGTGGACGGCAAGGTTATAGGTGTTGACGTTGACCAGCAGGGTACAATTGATGGTTCATATGGCGAGGGTATGACTGTTACATCAGCATGTAAGGGTCTTACAGCTACTGTTAATACACTTCTTGCAGCAATCCAGAATGGTGAATGGGACAACTATGCAGGACAGATTCAGAATCTCGGCCTTGTATCAGCTGATGACCTTTCACTTAACTATGTAAGCCTTGCTGATTCTACACTTTACAATGATGATTTTACAGAAGATGATTATAAGGCGCTTGTTGCTGATATGTATAATGGAGTAATCACTGTAAACAATGATTCTTCAGATGCTGATCCATCATCTCTTACACTTTCAAATGTTACAATTGGAACATATCAGGAAAGCATTAAATAATTGATTGTTCTGTTAAAACAAAATAGACTGCGGAAATACTTGAAATTTCCGCAGTCTTTTTATAAAATGGCTTGGGATTTTGATTACGAACCAATGGCAAGATCCTGCTTGTAGCTCGACAATTTGTATATAACAGATTGCCGAGCTATGGTCATGATTATGGCCATGACGCAAATTTAAGGCGTATATATTTATAGAGGAGAATTCAGCATGCAGGATAATTACACTATTGAAATGCTGAACATCACGAAAAGATTTCCCGGAATAGTTGCCAATGATAATATATCTTTGCAGCTTAAAAAGGGTGAAATCCATGCACTTCTTGGCGAAAATGGTGCAGGGAAAAGTACTCTTATGAGTGTTCTTTTCGGATTGTATCAGCCTGAAGAGGGTATCATCAAAAAAGATGGTAAGGAAGTTAAGATTAACAATCCTAATGATGCCAATGATCTTGGCATAGGAATGGTTCATCAGCACTTCAAACTTGTCCAGTGTTTCACTGTACTGGATAATATTATTCTGGGCGTTGAAACTACAAAGCACGGCCTTTTACAAAAAAGCGAAGCAAGAAAACGCGTTTTAGAGCTTTCTGAGAAATATGGACTAAAGGTAGATCCCGATGCGCTGATTCAGGATATTACGGTTGGAATGCAGCAAAGAACAGAGATTTTGAAGATGCTGTATCGCGACAATGATATACTTATATTTGACGAGCCTACGGCGGTTCTTACGCCTTCCGAAATTGATGAGCTCATGCTCATCATGAAGAATCTGGCCAAAGAAGGCAAATCGATTCTATTTATATCTCATAAACTAAACGAAATAATGTCTGTTGCAGACAGATGCTCGGTTCTTAGGCGTGGTAAGTACATTGGAACAGTTAATATCGCCGATACTACCAAGGAAGAACTTAGTAAGATGATGGTAGGAAGAGCAGTTCAGCTTGTTGTATCCAAGGAGGATGCAAAGCCGAGTGATGTTGTTCTTGATGTTGAGAATCTTGTAGTTCCTTCTGCTCATCATCACAAGAATGCTGTCAATAACGTTTCGTTCAAGGTTAGAAGGGGCGAAATTGTTTGTATAGCAGGAATTGATGGCAATGGTCAATCAGAACTTGTCTATGGTATCACAGGTATTAGCAAATCAACATCCGGTACTATAACTCTTGATGGAAAAAATATATCTAAGTTCAATATTCGTTTAAGGAACAAGTCCGGACTTAGTCACATTCCGGAAGATCGTCAAAGACATGGCCTTGTTCTTGATTATTCACTTGCTTATAACATGATTCTTCAAAGATATTATGAGCCGGAGTTTAGAACGAAGTTTGGATTTTTGAAACAGAAGAATATAAGGAATTATGCTAATAGACTTATAGAAAAATTCGATGTTCGTTCCGGTCAGGGCGCTGCAACTATAACAAGAAGTATGTCCGGTGGAAATCAGCAAAAAGCAATCATTGCACGTGAGATGGACAGGGAACATGACCTTCTTATTGCTGTACAGCCAACAAGAGGTCTGGATGTTGGTGCCATTGAATATATTCATAGTCAGCTCATTAAAGAGCGTGATGAGGGAAAGGCAATTCTGCTTGTATCTCTAGAACTCGAAGAAGTACTCAGCGTTTCAGACAGAATTCTTGTAATGTACGAAGGCGAAATAGTTGGAGAGCTTGATCCAAGGACTACAACAAGAGAAGAAATAGGTATGTATATGTCAGGCGCAAAAAGAGAGGAGGTCAAAGCATGAAGCAAAGAAATAGTTTTTTTAACAGAATATTGAAATCTGATGCTTTCCAGACAATTCTCTCATCAATTCTTTGTATTATTTTCGGTGTAATTATCTGCTATATAGTACTGCTTCTTATCAACCCTGCTGGCGCAAACGAGGCTATGACTACTATATTGCAGAATTTTCTGGCAGCTTCAAAAGCTAATCTTAGACTGAAGAATTTCGGAAGTACACTTGTTAAGACTGCGCCTCTTGTAATGTGCGGACTTTCCATACAATTTTGTTATAAAACGGGTCTTTTTAATATAGGCGCAGCGGGACAGTATGCTGTTGGAGCCGGAATTAGTCTCTATGCTGCACTTGCATGGCACCTTCCATGGCTTGTATGCCTTTTGCTTGCCACTTTAGTTGGTGCATTATGGGGAGCAATTGTTGGATTCTTAAAGGCTTATAGAAACGTTAACGAAGTTATCTCCGGAATTATGCTTAACTGGATTGGCCTTTATCTTGTAAATATGCTTACAAGCAATGTTAAGGAGTCGACCAGTCCCTATACTATAAGTATCAAAACCGTCAGCACAAGATCTCTTCTTCCAAGTTTGGGAATGGAGAATCTCTTTGGCGGTAACAAGTATGTTGGTATAGCGATTCCTCTTTCTCTTATTATCGCGATTATTATCTATGTTATTCAGAAACGTACAATTCTTGGTTATGTTCTTATTGCAACCGGTTATAACAAGGATGCAGCCAAATATGCAGGTATGCAGGGCAAAAGTAACATTATTATAACTCTTATAATTGGTGGTGCTCTTGCAGGTATGGGCGCCGGAATGTACTATCTTACAGGTATGGAACAGTGGACAACTACAAGTTCCAGCGTTCCTGACATGGGATTTAATGGGATAGCCGCTACTTTTCTGGGGGGTCTTAATCCTATTGGAACTGTCTTTGCAGCTTATTTTATCGAACATATTACACTTGGTGGATCCAAGATTAACCTGAATGTTTATCCATCACAGATTGCTGATCTTATGTCGGCTATTATTATCTACCTTTGTGGATTTACTCTTTTCTTCAAATATTGTATTAACAATTATCTTAGAAACAAAGAAGATGGTGCTATGAATGCAAATTTAGCCACAAAGCAAGATGATAACGTCAAGAAAGGAGGCGAAGGTAAATGATACCTCTGATTCAATATACGCTTTTGTTTACATCTGTTCTTACGCTTGTAGCTCTTGGCGGATGCTATGCCGAGCATTCGGGTGTTATAAATCTTGGGCTTGAAGGCATAATGGTTATGGGTGCTTTTGGTGGTGCGCTAGCCCTAAAGAGTTTCAATACATCATATTCTAATGGGAGCGTACCTGCTATATTGGTAATACTTGCAGCGGTTGTATGTTCTATGCTGTCCGGCATGATATATTCCTGTCTTTTGGGTATAGCATGTATTAATTTTAAAGCCGATCAAACGCTTGTTGGTACTGCCCTTAATATGCTTGCAACTGCTGTTGCAACAATTATTGCAAAGACAATGAATACAATCGCCAATCCTGACAATGTATCGGCTACAATTTCATATGTCAATGCAAAGAAAGCTCTTTTGGTTTATTTTGGTAATTTTGAATTTAACTGGTTTATGCTTATTGCAGTTATTGCACTTGTAATTGCATATGTTCTTTTATATAAGACTAAATTCGGTTTAAGGCTTATGGCTTGTGGCGAGCATCCTCAGGCTGCTGATAGTGTAGGTATAAATGTTAACGCTATGAGATGGTCGGGTGTACTTATTTCGGGTCTGTTCGGCGGACTTGGCGGAATTGTGTACATTACTGCAGGTGTAAGCGAATGGAAATTTGAATATGGAGTTGCTGGATTTGGCTTTTTATCACTTGCAGTTATGATCTTCGGCCAATGGAAACCACATCTTATAGCTCTTTCAGCAATATTGTTTGGTTTCTTTAGAGCTCTTTCTAACGTATATACAGGTTTTGCTTTCTTCAAACAGCTTAACCTTCCAAGTACTTTCTATAACATGTTGCCTTATATCATCTCTCTTGTTGTTCTGGCATTTACTTCTATGAACTCGAGAGCACCTAAAGCAGAGGGTATTCCATACGATAAGAGTGCCCGCTAAAGACTGGAACTTATATGACATTTGAGACTTATCTTAATAATAAAAACATAGTATCTGATGGAGCGTTTGGAACATACTTTGCCAAAAAGTACGCTACAAGCACTCTTCCTGAAAATGCAAACATAAATGACCCTAGTAAGGTTATAGATATTCATAGTGATTACATTAGAGCCGGGGCTAATCTTATAAGAACTAATACTTTCGCCTGTAACTCTTACAATATGAATGTGGGGCGAAAGGATCTTTTGGAAAATGTAAAAGCAGGATGCAGGCTTGCTTTTATGGCAGCACAGATGTTTTCACCAACTGATGATGCCTGCAATGATAAAAGACCTATTTTTGTCGCGGGAGATCTTGGTCCTGTTCCTTTTGTACCGGGACAGAATGATGAAGAGATTTCAAAAGAGTATCTTTTCCTTGTTCAGGCTATGTTCAATTGTGGTATCAGAATATTTTTGTTTGAGACATTTGCCGGTATTACTAACATCAAGGAAGCGCTATATTGGCTTAAAGAGCAAAAAGAATCACATTCCGATATATTTGTATGGGTTTCGCTGTGCTCTAATCAGCATGGATATACTAACGAGGGCATCCATGTAAGAAATATCATCAAGGATTTATCATCTCAAAACCTTGTGGATGCTGCAGGACTTAATTGTGGTATTGGCCCTGCATCTATGAGAAATATACTTGATGAAATAGATTTTAGTGGTATCAAGTATGTATCTGCTTTTCCTAACGCAAGCTTTCCGCAGGGTATGTTATCAAGACCGATTTTCAGTGGGAATGAAGCATATTTTGCTTCCAAGATGGAAGAAATACTAGAGCTTGGAGCTGATATTGTAGGCGGTTGCTGCGGTACAAGCCCTGAATACACTCTTAAGATTGCAGAGCTTAGCGTTGAACCAAAGAGAAAACATATATTTAAAGGGGAACATGGCACCAATAATAAGATAAGAGAGAAAGATTCTGCATTTTGGTTATCATCATCTCGTAATAGTAGTAATAATGCAGATGATATACATTTGAATCCTGTTGAAACCGTTGATATAGGTATATCTACAAAGCCGCATAAAATTCATGAGAAAAAGCTAATTACAGTAGAGCTTGCGCCTCCATTTGGCGCTGATGATAAAAAACTCATGGACAGTGCAAATGCTCTTACAAGATATCAGGTTGATGCAATTACACTTCCGGATTCACCTTCAGGAAGAACCAGAGCTGATTCTATTTTGATGGGAATCAAGGTTGAAAATGAAACTAGAATAAGTCCAATTCCGCATATCTGTTGCAGGGATAGAAATGTAATAAGTCTAAGAAGTAGCATTCTTGGTGCATATATGAATGGTATCAGGAATATTCTCGCGATTACAGGAGACCCTGTCCCAACTCTTATGCGTCAGGAAGCCAGAAGCGTCTTTAATTTTGATTCCGTTGGCCTTATGAAGATTATTAACGAACTTAATAATGAGGAATTCTATAAAGATCCAATAACATTTGGCGGAGCCTTGTCTTATAACAGACCTAACACAGGTGTTGAGCTTGATCGTATGTGCAAAAAGATAGAAGCCGGTGCCTCTTTTTTCATGACACAGCCTGTCTTTTCTGATGAGGATATTGAAAAGTTATCTGTTTTTAAGGACAAAATCAAGGAAATAAATCCAAGTGTCAAACTTCTATGCGGACTTATGCCTCTTGTTAGCTTGAAAAACGCTCTTTTTATACAAAACGAGATGTCAGGAATTAATGTTCCTGATGAAGTAATAAGTAAATATCGACCTAATATGAGCCGCGAAGATGGTGAAAAAGTTGGCGTCGGAGTGGTGCGAGATGTTATAAGTAAGATAGGTAGTTTTGCTGATGGTTATTATTTTTCAATTCCATTTAACAGGGTATATCTTTTGAATGATATTCTTGGATAAAGGAGGTCTTATGGTAAAAACTATTTTAAAAAGTGTCAGAGATTTTAAAAAGGCTTCGATTCTATCTCCTATATTTGTGGCGTTTGAAGTCATCATGGAATGTCTAATTCCGCTTATAATGGCGTCGCTCATAGATGAGATGGATGGTAAGTCAGTTTCTCCCGTACTCAGATATGGTTTAATTCTGGTAGTTCTTGCCTTTATATCGTTATGGTGTGGGCTTTCCTCGGGAAAATATGCAGCTACAGCTTCAGCCGGTCTTGCCAAAAATTTACGTCAGGATTTGTATTTCAAAATACAGGATTTTGCATTCGCAGATATCGATAAATTCTCTACCTCCAGTCTCGTTACCCGTATGACAACGGATGTTACAAATGTGCAGAACGCGTATATGATGATTATAAGAATCGCTATAAGAGGACCTCTTATGATTATCATTTCGGTTCTTATGTGCATATCTATCAATAAGGAGCTGTCAATTATATTCCTTGTTCTGATTCCTATTTTGGGTGTTGCTGTAATTGGAATTTCAGCTTTTGTTATGCCGCTGTTTAGAAGGATTTTTCATAAATATGATGCTATGAATAATTCCGTTCAGGAAAATGTATCAGGAATACGTGTCGTTAAAGCATTCGTCAGGGAAGACCATGAACAGGAAAAGTTCCATAAGGCATCTGAAGATGTGTGTAATGATTTCACTATGGCTGAGCGAATTCTTGCACTAACTACTCCTGTTATGACATTATTTATTTATATAGCAATTTTGCTGGTGAGTTATTTTGGTTCTAAAATTATTATAAGTACTCAGGGAACAGAGCTTACAACAGGTGAACTGTCTTCCCTTATCAACTACGGAGTGCAGATTTTGTCAGCACTAATGATGCTTGCGATGGTATTTGTAATGGTGTCCATGGCTATTGAATCTGCGACACGTATTTCAGAAGTTCTAAACTATACGTCAACACTGGTAAGTCCCCAAAATGGCATTACAGATATTCCAAACGGTAGCATTGATTTTGATAATGTATCATTTAAATACAACAAGGAAAGTGAAAAAACTGCTCTTAAAGATATAGATCTTCATATAAAGTCAGGACAGACAATTGGAATCATTGGTGGTACAGGTTCCTCTAAATCCACGCTTATACAGCTTATATCACGTCTTTATGATGTGACGGAAGGGTCAGTGAAGGTTGCCGGAAGAGACGTACGTGAATATGATCTTGAATCGCTTCGTAATTCAATTGCTGTTGTCCTTCAGAAGAATGTTCTTTTCTCAGGAACAATTAAAGAAAATATGAGATGGGGCAAAAAAGATGCAAGTGATGATGAAATAGTACAAGCCTGCAAACTTTCACAGGCTGATGAGTTTGTATCACAGTTTCCCGATAAATACGATACTATGATTGCTCAAGGCGGAACCAATGTATCAGGAGGGCAGAAACAGCGATTGTGTATTGCCAGAGCTCTTTTGAAGTATCCCAAGATTCTCATCTTAGATGATTCAACAAGCGCTGTAGATACCAAGACTGATGCTCTTATAAGGAAAGCTTTCAAAGAAGATCTGCCTGATACAACCAAGATTATAATCGCTCAGCGTGTATCTTCTGTAGAAGATGCCGATGAAATCCTTGTTATGGATGAAGGCACTATCAAAGAGCGTGGCACTAGTAATGAACTTATTGACTTTGGCGGAATTTATGCTGATTTGTATAAGACTCAAACAAGTGCAAAGGAGGCTTGAGTATGAACAAGAATAACAATTCCAAAAAACAAAGCCCTCTTGGAAGACTTATCTATTACATATTCATAAACTATCCTGCAAGAATCATTACTGTTTTGATCTGCATTGTACTTAGTGCGATATCATCGGTAGCGGCTGTATCTTTTTTGCAAAAATTAATTGATGAATGCATACTTCCGGGTATTAGTAATGGATTTGATAGTGTCAAAAGACCTTTCTTTGGAATTTTGGCGACAATGGCAACGATATATATAATTGGTGTTGTAGCTACTTTTCTCTATTCAAGAATTATGGCTTTTGTAACTCAGGGAACCCTTCGCAAGATGCGAGATGACATGTTCGACCAGATGGAAACATTGCCACTAAGGTATTTTGACACAAATGCCCATGGTGATATCATGTCGACATATACAAATGATACGGATGCAATTCGTCAGCTCATAGGTCAATCGCTTCCAACCTTGATATCTGCCGGAATAACGATTGTGTCAATTTTCTATATGATGCTAAATTACAGCTTGTGGATGACACTTGTAGTGCTGGTATTCATAGTTATTATGGTCAAGGTAACTGGAAATTTGGGTGGTCAGAGTTCGTTTTATATGAATGAACAACAAAAATCTCTTGCCAGGGAAGAAGGCTTCATTGAAGAGATGATGAACGGCCAGAAGGTTATAAAAGTCTTTTGCCATGAAGAAGAGAGCAAAAAAGATTTCGTCAAAATAAATGATGCTCTTTTTAATAACAGTGAACAGGCTAATAAATTCGGTAATACTCTGATGCCTGCTCTTGGTAATATTGGGAACCTGATGTATGTGGTACTGGCTGTTATGGGCGGGATTCTCGTTTACTTTAGCGCATTTAACGTATCACTCTCCGGCGCAGGCGTTATTACTATTGGTGTAATCATTTCGTTTCTGTCTATGTCGCGTCAATTATCGCAAACTATGGGTATGGCATCAAACCAGACATCAATGATTGCTATGGGTATTGCGGGCGCACAGCGTGTATTTGATCTGATTGATGAAACATCTGAAACAGACGACGGCTATGTTACGCTTGTCAATGTGACAAAGGATGCAGATGGAAATATAAAAGAGTCTGACAAGAAAACCGGTACTTGGGCTTGGAAACATCCTCATAAAGCTGACGGCAGTATTACTTATCAGATGCTGGAAGGTCATATAGAACTTGCTGATGTTGATTTTAGTTATGTTCCTGAAAAACAGATTCTGTATGACGTAACGCTTACTGCAAATCCCGGTGAAAAAATTGCATTTGTTGGTTCTACAGGTGCAGGCAAGACAACAATAACCAATCTTATAAACCGTTTCTATGATATCGATGGCGGTAAGATAAGATATGATGGTATCAATATCAGGAAAATCAAAAAAGATGACCTTAGAAGATCGCTTGGGGTTGTTTTGCAGGAAGTTAATCTTTTTACCGGAACAGTTATGGACAATATCAGGTACGGTAAACTTGACGCAACCGATGAAGAATGTATTGCTGCTGCCAAGCTTGCTAACGCAGATAGCTTTATATCAAGACTTCCGGATGGATATGACACGATGCTTACAGGTAACGGAGCGGCTCTTTCACAAGGTCAGAGACAGCTCTTATCTATAGCAAGAGCTGCGGTTGCGGATCCGCCTGTTATGATTCTGGATGAAGCTACATCGTCTATTGATACCAGAACTGAAGCTCTTGTTCAGGAAGGTATGGACAATCTTATGAAGGGACGTACAGTCTTTGTAATAGCACATAGGCTATCAACTGTTCGTAATTCTGATGCCATTATTGTTCTGGATCATGGTCATATTATCGAGAATGGTACTCACGATGAGCTTATAGAAAAGAGAGGAACATATTATCAGCTATATACCGGAGCGTTCGAACTGGAGTGAAAGTTCCTAAATCAAACTTATTAACTTAAACTTACTAACTCAAACTTCCCACATCCCATGCACGGAATATGCTGTTTTCGATGTGGGAAGTTGTTATATCTATTCAAAATAAATAGGACTTTGTATATGGGTTGTTAGATGAAAAATAAAGATAGGGCTAAATTGAAGGCAGAAATAATCTTAATTGCAGCTATTATTATAATTGCTGTATTTATATATTTGTATATGAATGTCACGGGGGAAGTTCAAAAGGCAACTGTTCAGATTCTTGAAAACGGAGTATTGACGAAAGAATATGATCTTTTTTCCAATCAGACAATTTACATAAATACATATGACGGTGGTCAGAATGTACTTGTTATTACAGATGGAAGCTGTCATATGGAAGATGCTAACTGCCCGGATAAACTGTGTGTATCACAAGGAACTATTTCCAAATCAGGGCAGAGCATTATATGTCTTCCGCATAAACTTGTAATAACTATATCCGGTGAAGACGAACAAGAAACTGATGCTGTTTCGAGATAATTAACATACTCAAACTTCGCACTTGCATAAAAGCAAAGGGGGTGGCGCCAGCCTGGCAAGTGCGAAGTTTGAGTAACATATTTATACTTTGATAGAACAATTGCATGGGAGGATACAGATGGATATTTTTACTGATGAGGAATTTCTAAAAAGGATGGAAGAGGAAGTTGCATCCTGGATTAGCAATAATGTAAAAACTTCAACGATAACAACAGATGATGGATTAACTCTTAGATATTATGCCGCTATTAATCCTTCTGCAAAGGCTGTAGTAGCTGTTATTCACGGAATGGGAGAGTTCTTTGGCAAGTGGCATGAACCACTATATTATTTGTATAATGAGGGATATTCAGTATATTTCCTGGAACAAAGAGGACATGGTCTTTCATCAAGAGAAGTTTTGGACGAAAGCAGTGTATACGTTTCTGATTATTCTAAGTACGTAGAGGATTATAAAAAATTTTATGATACCATCATATGCCAAAATGAGCCAAACAAGACAAAGCTCCTAATTGCGCACTCGATGGGAGGAGCAACCGGAGCTCTTTATCTAGAGAGATATAAAGATGATTTTAGCGCCGCAGTTCTAACTTCGCCGATGCTAAAATTAAAACTGGGCATGCCGAACTGGAAGATACATCTTTTGAAAATAATGGTTTTAGTAAGACATCTTCAAAAGAATCTGGCGCCCGGTCAAAAAACTTTTTCTAATGATCCGAATTTTGAAAATAGTTCTGCCACTTGTTATGAAAGACATATGTATCAGTTCAATATGAGGGTATCGGATTCACATTATCGTATGAAATCAACTACATTCGGCTGGGCTGTTGCATCGGTTAATGCCTGTAATAAACTGATGAAACATGCAGGCAGGGTTAATGTGCCGTTTATCATATGTCAAGCCGGTAACGATGCTCTTGTAGAACCCGGTGCACATGCAGAATTCATAAGTAGAGCAGAGCGAGGCGAACTTATAAAATTCCCTACGGCTAAACATGAAATTTTTAATTCGGGCTATGATGTCCTGTGTAAGTATTACACAGAAGTTTTTGAATTTCTTTCAAAAGAATGTGGAAATTGAAATTTGTAAAATTCTAGAACGTTTTGGCATTGTCCGGGTTCCAAAGCTTATCATAACTTATACCAGTAACTTTTTCACAGATTATTTTTTCTTCATCGCTTGTAACAGATGAATCGAGCCCTTTGTGCCTTTCTATTTCTTTTTTGATGGTTGCAAACTCAGTCGAAGTCATAGGGAATACTATACTTGCAATGAGTAAAATAGCTACAAGGATAACCGGTACGAAAACGTATATATAGGCAATTCCTTGCTGGGTTGATAAGCTTTGACGAAGACCGGAAGATGCCAAATCTTCGTCATATCCGACTGCAGACAGAAGGAAACCAATTGCAGCAGCAGAAAGCCCTGAAGAAATTTTCCTTGTAAAGGTAGCCATGCCGGAAACTGTCCCCGGACGGTGAATAGATGTTATAAGCTCATCAACGTC
>ERZ842401.2806-NODE-2806-length-22617-cov-19.429882_pt1 | contig 22617 bp, 18 predicted proteins | sample MGYA00521270_ERZ842401 | MGnify/ENA primary metagenome ERZ842401 (study PRJEB31892, sample SAMEA3878208) | bioreactor metagenome | biome: Moose rumen | place: Sweden | collected 2011-10 | study: EMG produced TPA metagenomics assembly of the PRJEB12797 data set...
TATATAATACAACTTTTCCCCTTGTTGTTTCAGCATACCTTTTGTAACACCACCTCAATAAGCTCCTTGAGAACACTCAAAGCATCTCTATCTCTTCCCAAAAAGTGAAGTTCTTTCGCCTGTTCATATCCTGCTAATAGATTATTATGCTGTGAAAGAGAATAAGATTTTCCACTAGCATTCTCTGCTTCAGAGAGCTTCAGATTTGATTCATTAATCTTGTTCCCTACAAGCAAATCATTGCTTTTTGCAAGACGTGCAAAACCAAGATTAAAATAGATTTCAATAGCAAGCTCTTTTGCGTCATCACTATCTCCAATGTCCGCATCAATATACTTTGCAGCATTAAAGAATGATTCCTCAGCCTTATCCAAATTAATGACATTGCTATATTTGCTTGCACCATAAAGATATATTTGACCAAGAAGATTCCAAGATATATAATCAGTTCTGTTTTTCTCAACAGCTTGCAATAAATCATCGCGAGCTTCTTCAAAATACCCTTTCTCAAAACTTTTGAGAGCACGTTTAAAAAGTTCTCGACTCTGTGTAAGAAGCGGATTGTTTACAATATCATGAATTGCATCAAGTTTTGAGCATATTTCGTTGCTCATAGTTTCTATTGATGCTTGAATATTTTTAGTGCCTTGCAACAAAGTTGCGAAACCAATTTCAAGAGTATTATTGACAGAATTAAAGCCATGCTTAAAATTTTGTGCAAGCATTTCTTGAGAAGCTACAATTGCATAGGTACTTTCACGAATATCGTTTCTTATGCCATATTCCATATCATATATAGCATATTGCAACGATTTACCAGTTCGCTCCAAATTCATCAGCTGATTATTTACAGCAACTTCATAAGAGCTTGAACCTCGATAATAATATGACACAATTTTCCTCCTTGGATCATATTAACCAAAACAACTCATACAGCTATTATAACTGTAATTATACAACCAAATAATTCACTTTTCAAGTTATTTGATAAATTTACACAATTATTTTACTGTATAAATAAAATCTGTATACTGTCATACTGTTAAATATGATGAGTTTAAGAGGCGTGTTTATTCGGAATTTGAAGTATTACAGAAAGCAAAAAGGATTAAGACAGCTTGATTTAGCAGTAGAACTCAACAAAAATACAAACTACATCAACAGCATAGAGAACAGCAAATATTTTCCGTCGCCTGAAACAATAGAGCAAATCGCCCAGATACTCGGTATCGCTCCAATGCAACTATTCAACCCAAAAGAACCTACTCAACCTAAATCAATAGACAAAAAAGCTATAAAATCTTACCTAGCAGAAGAAATACTTAAAAGCATAGAATCCGCCTTTGAAAAACTAGACTAATTTTTACTTTGCGCAAGATGTAAATAGGATTTTCTTGATACTTAATTTATAGAAAGCAGAAACACGGCAAGAATAACAGAGAATTGCCACAGTTGAGAAATCGCGGCAACATTATTTCATACAGAGGACAGTGTTGTTACTATCTTAAAGTCGCTCTTAAAGTACGAAATCTCTTCATCGCTAAGCCATTTGACTTTCAAAATGATAATATCATTTTTATGGAAATGCAATAGAGCTTTTTTTTAGAGCAAAGTTATGTAAAGCGAAAGTAAAAAAAAGCAAATACTTATACATAATAATATTTTATATTCGATAGAAAGTCTTAGTAGTCAATAGGCAGTAAGATAAATTAAATACTATCGTTATTGAGTATTACGTACTAACAGTATTTAATGTTACTTACCGTCGGTATTGTGTCTTTCTTACTTTAAACTTCTACTGTAGGGAGAAAACAAAATCTAGCCTAGGGAGAGATTTTAATCTAAGTATAGGAAGAAGTGCAAATCTAGGATAAACTGCAAAGTATAACTGTGTTATTTCAAATCACAAACTTTTTATATCTTTATAATACATATAATAACACAAATCATACTTTTATGCAAGCTATTTTTCTATTGTAATATCCTTGCAAGCAAGAGCAAGAGGGCTAAAAAGGCAACATTCATCAAGGTGAAAACTAGCATATAATTGGATTTTCCATTAGCCGAGATATTTGCGTTATAGATTTTGTAAGAAATAAGGCTTGCAAGAGAGGCGACAAGAGTGCCAAGCCCACCTATGTTCACCCCGACCAAAAGTGATTTTGTATGCAAAGAGAATGGATAGAGCAAGAGCGTTGCAGGCACATTGCTTATCACTTGGCTTGAAAGAACGGCAGAAATCAATTCATTTCCCGACACAACTTTTTCGAGAGCCTCTTTTATGGAAGAGATATTCGACATATTGCCCGTAAACACAAAGAACGCCGAAAACGTCAACAACAGCATATAATCAACGCTTTTTAATACATCTCTATCTGTTATAAAAAGGCACACCGCCACAATCGCCGCAACCACGCTTTTCGGAATTATACGCACCACAGAAAGCAAACACAAAGCAAACAGCACCGTTGAAAAAAAGATTTTCTTTTTATTCAAATTGCGCCTTCCCGATGAGGTCGGAACAGATATTTTTGTGCGCGGAATAACAAGCATTGACACCAAAAGCAAGGCAAGCGACAAAAGCGTATACGGCAAAAGGAGTTTGATAAACGCCCATATCGAAATATTCAGCTTTGAATAGAGAAACAAATTTTGCGGATTGCCGAGCGGAGTGAGCATACTGCCAGTATTTGCCGCGATTGTTTGAAGAGCGACGACATACATCACGCACCATGAAGGAGCAAGCGGAGTTAGAAGCATAAGCGAAAACGGAACGAAGGTCAAAAGAGCGACATCATTCGTGATGAACATACTCGTAAAAAAGCACAGCAAAACAAGAACAGCCGATAAAGTGCGCAGGGAGCGGACAACAGAGCAAAGCGCAGAACCTAAGGCGTTGAAGAGCGAGTACTTTCTAAAAGAGGAAACAACAGCCATAAGACTAAACAGAATAAAGAGCGTATTCCAATCGATATAGCCAACATACGCTTTTGACACAGGCACAAAAAACGAGCTAGCAAGAGCGCAGACAAAAGCCACACAAAATACGATTTCTTTTTTTATAAAACTCCACATAATGCAATGATACTATCACGATAGATAAGAAAAATAAAGCACTCTTTGAGCTTTTTCACTTGAGAAGTGTTTTTACTCAAAAAGTGCTTTCGTATTTTGAAAACAGCCCGTGCCACTTACAAAACAGCCTGAGGCTGACAAAACCATCTGTGGCACTTACAAAACAGCCTGTGGCTGCTAGAAAATATCTTCGGCAGGCTTTTCGGCTTTTTTCGGCTGGAAAACAAGCTTCATCACTTCAAACGCAGTTGAAACAGGAATAAATTCTATTCCGTGCTTAACGTGTTCAGGGATTTCTTCCAAGTCGCGCAGATTAGCTTTTGGAATAATTATCGTCTTTATTCCGTTACGCTTTGCAGCAACTGTCTTTTCCCGCAATCCGCCAATTGGCAGCACCATACCTGTAAGGCTTAGCTCCCCAGTCATAGCAAGATGAGGCTTTATTATGCGCCCAGACAACAGAGAAAGAAGGGTTGTCGCCATAGTGATACCTGCGCTCGGACCGTCTTTTGGAGTAGCTCCTTCTGGAATGTGCAAATGAATCGTGTTGTTATCAAACCAATCAGCACTCTTTATGTTATGCTCAATGACAAACTGACGCACCCAGTTCAAAGCTATATTCGCGCTTTCTTTCATCACGTCGCCCATTTGCCCCGTAAGCTGCAAGCCGCCTTTTCCTGCAAAAGCAATACTTTCGATTAAAAGGGTGTCGCCGCCCATACTCGTCCACGCCAGTCCGATAGCTGTGCCAGGAAGCGAAGCCTTTTTGATTTGGCTTTCGTCAAACACAGGCTTTCCGAGATACTTTTGCAAATCGCTATCGTTTACGCTAAACGTTTTATCTTCAATAGACTTTGCTACAGAAGCCTCCTGCTCAGTATTTGCGTCCTCTGCAATAGACAACTGTTCAAGAACGAGCTTGCGATGTATCTTATCAAGACACTTTTCAAAGTTTCTCATACCAGCTTCGCGCGCATACTCTTCTGCGATTTTCTTTAGCGCAGAAGCACTGTATTTAACCTGGCTCTTTTTCAACCCGTTCTTTTCAAGGTTTTTCGGAATAAGATACTTCTTTGCAATCTCGATTTTTTCTTGGTCGATATAGCCAGAAAGATGTATCATCTCGGCTCGGTCAAGAAGTGGCTCTGGAATAGAATCGGTGGTGTTTGCTGTGAGAATAAAGAACACATTGCTTACATCAAACGGCAAATCAAGATAATTATCACGGAACGTTACATTTTGTTCAGGGTCAAGTACCTCAAGCAATGCACTCGCAGGGTCGCCATGTGCAGAGCCATAGCCCATTTTATCGATTTCGTCAATCATAAACACAGGGCTTTTGCATTTCGTGATTTTCAATCCTGAAATGATACGACCAGGCATAGAGCCGATGTATGTTCTTCGATGTCCTTTTATCTCGCTTTCATCGTGCATACCGCCAACACTAAAGCGATAAAACGGCTTGTGCATTGCATTCGCAATAGAGCGACCGATGCTTGTTTTACCAACTCCAGGAGGACCTACAAGGATAAGAATAGAGCCCTTGTTATCTTTCTTTAGCTTTCTGACTGCTAAATACTCAATAATTCTCTTTTTGACATCTTCAAGCCCGTAATGGTCTTTTTCAAGTATGTCTTTTGCTTCGCTCAGAGAAAACTCTTCTTTTTGCTCGTCTTGCCACGGTAGCTGAGTAATAAGCTCAAGGTAGTTGCGGCTAGAGATGTATTCAGGGGAATGAGGCTCCATCAGATTGAACTTTTCAAGCTCACTTTCAACCGTTTCTTTTATCTCTCCTGTGAACTTGAATGAATCGATTTTCTCTTTGAACTTTTCATAATCATTCGTTTTAGAGTTCTTTGTAATGCCAAGCTCTTCTTGAATGCTCTTTAGCTCTTCCCTCAAGAAATACTCTCTTTGATTCTTCTCGACTTTTTCGTTAAGGTCAGTTTGAATCTTCTTTTGTATACGCAAAAGCTCCTGCTCTTTTTTGACGTATACCATAACCTGTTCCATACGCTTGTGTACGTCGAGGAGTTCGAGAACGTGTTGCTGTTCGTTTTTGTCTATGCTCAATATCGTCGTGATAAAGTCTGCAAGGCGACCAGGGTGCTCCATATTCAGCATATTCATTCGCATTTCTTCAGAGAAGAGCGGATTATTCTCGCTAATCGCCTTCATCTCGTTTACTAAAGCCCTTGTCATCGCCTTGACTTCAATGGAATCATCATTTTCATCGTCAAGATATTCCACAGCCACAGCCATAGGACTTTTTGCGCTTAAAGATTTACGAATACGGAAGCGGCGCATTGTAGAGATAAACACATTAAGACTCCCGTCAGGCAACTTTATCTTTTTGACAATGCGCGCCGCAGTACCCACATCGTGTAAGTCTGCAACAGAGGGGTTCTGCGTTTCGTTTTTCATCAATACAATACCGATAAACGCATCTGTCTTGCACGCCTCTTCTACAGCCTTTGCGTCCTCTGTACCACTTATCATAAGGGGGGTGAAAATTCCTGGGAAGACAGGTCGCCCCATTACAGGAATAATCAACAGCTTATTCGGATAGACAATTTCAGCAGGTGGCAAATTGTCCTCTGTGCTGTCGCTCGTATTATCTGCACCCGTTTCGTCTACAGGTGTTTTTTCTTCTGTTTCATCTTCAATAGATTCATTGCTCATACTTTTAATATACTAATAAATAGTGCAATAAATCAAATTTTTTTATGCTGTTTTGCGCTTAAACGAATGATATTATTTTTCTTGAGGTTTCAAACCGTCTACAATAAACTCAGTCGGAATGCGTGAGGGACGTTTTGTGCTGCTATTTACACTAGCCCACGTTACATCAGCTTCTGCACAAATACTCGAGTCTTCTTTTCGTATTACTTGGTGAAACATACCCGACACTGCACCAAACTTAACAGGATACACTTCGATAGTTAGCTTATCATCTAAAACAGCAGATTCTTTATAGTATATATCAATATGAGTAACATATAAAAAGTAGCCAGATTCAACCAAACCTTTGTAATCAAAGCCAATTTGATGTAAATACTCCATTCTGCCGTATTCAAGATAGTTCAAATAGACCGCATTATTCACATGACCATAAGAATCACATTCATAAGAACGTACTACTAAAACTGAAAAATAGCTCATTTTATTTCCTCCGAACTACTTCTGACAGAGTTTACAAGCTCCATAAAACTTTCATTCTTTTCTTTTTCATCAATATCTAAATCAGAAGACACTACATATACACCGTCTTTTTCTACGATAGAAGCTCCTTCTCTTGAAATTTTTTCACTCGATTCTAAAGATAGCTCTTGCGTGATTTCAGGAAGCATTCTTAACAAAGTAAATGTATACTGCGTTTCGCTGTCGTCATCTAACGGCTCTACGAGAGAAACAGGTTCATCTTCAATAGATTCTTCCTCGTCGCTACTAGAATCAAGAAAAGAGAAATCTGGTTTTTCATAGCTAAAATCTTCTACAACAGTCTTTGCTTCACTTTCGGCAGCTATCTTTTCAGCAGTACGGACATTTTCTGTTTCTCTATCAAATTCTCTCTCAAACTCGCTCGCAACATACTCTTCAGTTTCTTCTTTATCGCTTTCTGCGTCTTCTCTCTTAGCCTTTACCGCTTCAGTCTCTTTTTTCTCTTCAGCCTCTTCTATTTCTTCAACAGTATCAACTGCTTCACTTTCATCAACTTCTGCTAAATCATCAGAAAGCTCTTCAACTTCTTCTACCGACTCAGCTTCTTCTATTTCCTCAACAGCTTCTGCTTCCTCGACATCATCAGGTATTTCTTCGATTTCTTCTACATCATCAGAGAGCTCTTCAAGAGCCTCCACATCTTCGATTTCTTCAGCTTCTTCTATTTCCTCAACATCGTCTGAAAGCTCTTCGACAGTTTTTACAACAGGTGCAGGAGGTGTATCTGACAAGTCTTTTACCACACTCGGCGACATAGTAACAGTTACAGGGCGTTCATTAACAGAAGAAAGCACTTCTGAAAGCATTTTTCTTAGCTGCTCTAGCGTAAATGGCACATTTTTTGTAGACGCATTCGGCGCGCCTAGCACTGCTAATATATCATTCCAACTATGCTCTAAAAGCTCATCAATCGCTTTAGATTTCTTTTTGCTTACCTTTCCAATGCTTTCTTTTATCTGCAAAGAAAATTCGTTCTTTTGGAGCTGTATGCTTTCTTGAATTGTAGACCAATCAACTTTTTCTTTCTTTTCCAAATAATCTTTGATAATCTGAAACTGAAGTTTTTTTACTCTCTTTCTGACAAGCTGCATTTTATCGCGAAAGACAAGGCAGATGATAAGGAAAATTATCAAATATAATACAATACACGCACACACTAAAAAGAACAGCCGCAAAGAAGTTGATAGAGTAAATATATCGCTTTTGTATACCCAACCAATTTTTTCTTTATTTTCGCTCTCCTTTGAAAAAAGAGTCCAGCTCTCATCATCTTCGCCAACAGAGTTTAACTGCAAAACATTATCGCTTCCGCTTTTCCATTTTTCGCTCACCGCTTTTTCTATTAAAATGCGCAGAGCTTTATTTGCATCAGAAGAAAATGGTGGCAATCCAAACAAAAATCCACAAATCTCCCTTTCTCCATCTTGCACAGAAACAAGAGAAAAAGTCGTATCGAATGCAAGTTTTTTATCGGCAATAAGATAGCGAGGAAAATCAGAAGCCGCTACATAAAAAGCTAAAAAGCCTCGAAAAACAGATAAACTATCATAAAACGGCACACAGAAAATAATTCGACCGTTTTTATCAGTTTCACTATCAAAGACAACTTTTACCCGCTCTGCAAGCTCTTCTTGAGTTCTTGATGCGATACCTGTATCAAACGGTACTATTTGTGAAAATGGCAATTCCCCTTTTATATCACCATAGTTTATATATTCAACAGCCTTTTCTGTTTTAGAAAGAGTGTCTTTACTAAATGTAGAATAATGGATATAGCGACCATTTGCATCAATAAAGCGGAACCCCAAAAGAGCAGATGTTTCAGTAAACAAATCTCCCGTAACTTTGCTTCTCATCTGCGTATCAATATCGCTAGGCACAGCAGATAGATACGATTCTACAAAAGAATTAAGAGTATATTCTGCAAAAGTCTCTTTTTCTTTTTTGATATAAAGCGAAAGAGCTTTTGCTTCTTCCTCAGCTTGATTCAAAATTGAAGCAGTAACCGCTTTTTGATAGTATCTCGTTTCAAGCAAAGAAGATACTTGAGGCAATGAGGTTGCATAAAAAACTGAAAACAAAAAAACGGTTATCAATAAACTAGCGATAACTTTCAGTAGTGAAGACACTTTTCCTTGATTCCCTATCACCTTGATTTTCGGCAATTTTGTCTTTCTTCTTCACACACTAAACTTTCTTTGCAATACATTGACTAACAGCGCAATTTATGGGAAAATTAAGAGCTATGAGCAAGTATATTTTCGTGGCAAGCGGCGTGTGTTCCACGCTGGGCAAAGGCGTGGCTTCGGCTTCTATCGGCAGTCTGCTTGAATGTAGCGGGCTAAAAGTTGCAATGATGAAATGCGACCCTTATATAAACGTGGACGCAGGAAATATCAGCCCGTATCAGCACGGGGAAGTATATGTTACTGAAGACGGAGCTGAAACAGACTTGGATTTAGGAAACTTTTCACGATTTACGAGTGTAAAAGTTGAGGACGACGATTGCATCACCATCGGCAAAGTATACGACAGCGTTATCAGAAATGAACGTGCTGGTCGCTATAATGGTCGCACCGTTCAAGTTATACCTCATATCACAGATGAAATCAAAAGACGCATTATCACGCAGGGAACAAGAAGCGGAGCTGATGTGGTCATTGTAGAGATTGGCGGCACAGTGGGCGATATAGAGGCCATTCCGTACCTTGAAGCTGCACGACAGCTTATCAGAGAACTTGGAAAAACTGATGTTCTTTCTATATATCTTACTCTTGTTCCTGTCATCACTGGCGGAGAGCTAAAAAGTAAGCCTACTCAAAACGCAGTAAAGCTCTTACAAGAAGCTGGTATTCGCCCCGATATTTTAATCTGCCGTTGCGAAACCGCATTAGACGAAGGGCTTAGAAAGAAACTTGCTATGTTTTGCAATGTATCTATTTCCTCTGTCTTCACATCAACAGACATCGAGAAATCGATATATGAACTTCCTGTTTTGTTTCATGAACAGGGAATTGATAGAAGGATATTAGAAAAACTTGGTCTTTCTGACAGAGAAACAAATATCACACAGTGGACTTCGTTTTTATCAAAGCTAAACAACCCATCAAAGAAAGTTTGTATTGCTATGGTTGGAAAAAAAGATTATTTGGACAACTGCTTTAAGAGCGTCAGAGAATCTCTTTTCCATGCCGCAGTAACAAGCCACAATGCAGAGCTTTCTATAAAGAAAATCGACGCAGAAACTCTAGAGCGGAGTGCAGATATAAAAAGCTACTTTGAAGGAGTAGACGGGATTATTGTTCCTGGAAACTATGGGCAGAGAGGCTTTTTAGGGCTTTTAAGAGCGGTGCAATACGCAAGAGAAAACAATGTCCCATATCTGGGAATTGACCTTGGTATGCAGCTTATGGCGATTGAAACGGCAAGAAACCTCTTGCATTGGGAAGATGCAGATTCTACGGAGTTTATGCAAAACTCATCGCACGCAATTATTTCTTTACCAGAAGAGCAAACTGGTTTCCAAAGTGCAACAGTGATGAAGCTGGGAGCAGAGCCTATTATGATACAAAAAGGCACAAAACTTTCTGCGATTTACGGCGGAGTTGAGCATATTACAGAACGCCATCGCTCTAAATACACATTCGACAGAAAATACAGCAAAGATATGGCAGACAATGCACTTATTTCCAGTGCTTTTGCTATTCCTGATAAGCAAACAGAGGCTTTTGAATGGGAAAATCACCCATGGGGAATCGGGGTGCAATATCACCCAGAGTTCGTTTCTCGCCCAACAAAGCCGCATCCTCTTTTTGCAGCCTTTATCGGAGCTGCCTTAAAGAATAAGGCGTAAAGCACTGTATGCTTTTTTCAAAATCGCTAACATGGGGAAAAGTCCCCTTGTTGCTTTGTTCTTCCCTTTTTTTATTCTCCTGCTCTCTTAATTATGGAAATGAAGACGAAAACGATACTTCATATCCAGAGTTTTCTTTTTATGGTGCAAAGCTCGTCCGTTATGAAAACGCAAAGCAAACGCTCGATATGAGTGCAGAAAGAATTGAAAAGTATCGCGGCTCAAATGCCACTTATGCTAAAAATGCAGAGTTTTCCACATGGAACGATAACGGAGAAAAAGAAACAGAAGGAAAATGTACACTCTTAAAAGCCGATTCGGATACAAAGCAATACACTTTGCTTGACGGCATAACGTTAAAGAGTTTTAGCGAGAGCTTTGAGATAGAAGCATCTTCGCTTTTTTATGACGGCAAAGAAGAACAGCTGATTTCTGGTAAAGATAGCCTCGTCGTTCTTACAAGAGATGATTTACAGATGGAAGGCAGAGAATTTTCGGCAAGCGGAATCGATAAGAGTTTTTCGTTTTCCGCTTCAATAGACGGCGTTATAACAACCAAAAGCGAAAGTGATAATAGGGAAAAGGAGAATGAAGAAAAATGAAAAAGAAAGCAATTCTCATACTTTTGCTTGTTGCAGTCTTTACCAAAAAAACAGTTGCAGAAAAAATATACTTTTCCGCCGATTCTATGACGGGTAAAACGGGAAAAGATGCCGATGACACAACATTAAGTGGAAATGCGTATGTAAAAACAGATTCTATGGAAATATACGCCGACTCTATAAAATTGCACGGCAAAGATTTTCGATATATTTCAGCACAAGGCAATATAAAAGGAGCTAATACAGAATCAAAGCTTGATTTTACTTGTAATCGACTTAGTTATGACAGAGAAACAAAAATAGCAACACTTCAAGAAACAGTAAGCCTTACAGACAGCGAAAATGATGTAAAAGCTCATGCTGAAATCATAGAATACAATCAGAATATCGAAATAGCCATAATGCAGATAAATGTAAATATCACGCAAAAAAATAATATCTGCACTTGCGCCTATGCTATCTATAGAAAAAAAGAGCAAATGCTCAATATGAGCGGGAACGCAAAAGTTGTACAAGATGAAGACACATTTCGCGCTCAAGAAATCTCTCTTAATCTTAATACACAAGAAATTACGCTTGACGGAAAAATCAAGGGCAGCGTTCAGCAAGCACAGTCAAAGCAGGTAGAGTCTAATTCTCAACAGTCAAAAAACACATCAGAAGAGATAGTTTCAAGCCAAGATGTTATAAACGACTTTAACAGCGAAGAGAGTGCGAAAAAGCCGACTTCTGAAGACAAAACGACAGAAACACAAACGACAGAAACACAAACGACAGAAACACAAACGACAGAGCAGAATACAAGCAAAAAAAAGAAGAAAACGAAAAAGAAATAGTACCCCTATTTTAAGAGTTTTGAAAAAAAGCCTTTTTCAAGATAGGAGATTTTGCTATAATCAAGGTATGGCAGAATATGAAGAAAAACAGGCAATTCATACACTCAGAGTTTCGAGTTTATATAAATCATTCGGCAAAAAAAAAGTTGTGCAAGGTGTTGACTTTAGTATGCACACAGGCGAAGTATTAGGGCTTCTAGGACCGAATGGAGCGGGAAAGACCACAACATTTTATATGGTAGTTGGATTTTACAAGCCTACGTCGGGAGAAGTCTTTTTAGACGACGAGCGAATAACTAAACTGCCTATGTACAAACGAGCAAGAGCAGGAATCTCATATTTGCCCCAAGAACCTTCTGTATTCAGAAAACTTACCGTAGAAGAAAATATTTTTTCAATACTAGAAACAAGGCGTGATTTATCATCAAAAGAAAAAAGAGCAAAACTTGATGAGCTTATAGAACAATTCGACATCGGACGTATTCGCCATCAAGCAGCCTTCACTCTCTCTGGAGGGGAAAGACGGAGAACAGAAATTGCACGCAGCTTAGCAATCGAGCCCAAATTTTTGCTCCTTGACGAACCGTTTGCAGGAATTGACCCCATTGCTGTTGCTGATATAAAGCAAATGATTCACTATCTTTCTACGCAAGGAATCGGAATTTTAATCACAGACCACAATGTTCGAGATACTCTCGAAATCACCGATAGAGCCATTATCATAAACACAGGACAGATTCTTATACAAGGGTCAAAAGACGAAATTATCAATAATCCATTGGCTCGTGAGATTTATTTAGGCGAAAACTTCCATATGTAACAAAAAATCTGTTTGACAATCATCGCGCGATAAGGTAGTATTAACATTGAACTATTTTCTATACAGGAGCAAATAAATGCAGGTAGTTTTGTATGTAATGCTTCCTGTTGTGGGAATCGTTCTTGGATGGACTATTCGCTGGCTGTATGCCAGATTTCAACTCTCTGCATCAGAACAAAAAGCAGAACGTGTAAAGCAGGATGCCATAAGGGAAGCAGAAGCACAGAAAAAAGAGATTTTACTAGAAGCGAAAGATGAACTCATTCGGGAACGCAACCAACAGGAGCGGGAAAATCGGGAACGCAGGACTGAGTTGCAGCGTTATGAATCCAGAGTCAACAAAAAGGAAGAGCTCTTAGACAAAAGAAGCCAAGAGTTTGACCAAAAAGACAAGGAATTTCAGCAACGCGAAGCTGTTATGGCGAAAAAAGAAGCTGAAATCGGTGAGCAAGAAGAAACGTATCGCAAAGAGCTAGAACGTATTTCAGGCTTATCGCAGCAAGAGGCAAAGAATTTAATCATTCAGAACCTCGAAAATGAAGCGCGCCATGACGCACAGGCATTGCTGAACAAGATAGACGCAGAAGCGCAACTCAATGCAGAAAAGAAAGCGAGAGAAATTCTTGTTACAACGATTCAACGTCTTGCAACAGAAACAACCAGTGACATCACGGTTACAACAGTTTCTTTGCCGTCTGACGAGATGAAGGGAAGAATTATCGGACGAGAAGGGCGCAATATCCGTACTCTCGAAACGCTTACAGGGGTTGATATTATTATTGATGATACACCAGAAGCTGTCGTCATTAGCTGTTTTGACCCTGTACGAAAAGAGATTGCGAAAGAGTCGCTTGAAAGACTGGTAACAGACGGACGCATTCACCCTGCTCGCATTGAAGAGATTGTGCAAAAAGTTACAAGGGAAATTCAGCAACGTATCTACGAAGAGGGAGAAAAAGCTCTCTTTGACCTCGGTATTCACAATATGAGCCAAGAGGGAGTGAGAGCTATTGGTCGCCTTTATTTCCGCACTAGCTACGGGCAGAACGTGCTTACACACTCAAAAGAAGTTGCCCTCATCGCTGGTATGCTTGCAAGCGAAATCGGAGCAAATCGAGACCTTGCAAAGAGAGCTGCGGTATTGCATGATATTGGAAAGGGCGCAGAGAACGACAGTGAGCAAAACCACGCTGAAGTAGGTGCTGAAATGGCACGAAAAATGGGGGAAGACGCAAAAGTTATCAATGCGATTGCGGCTCATCATAACGATGTCGAACCTCAATCTATCGAAGCTGTTCTTGTCCAGATTGCAGACGCGATTTCAGCTTCTCGACCTGGTGCAAGACGAGAAACAGTAGATAACTATATCAAAAGGCTTGAAAACCTCGAAGAAACTGCAGAGAAGTTCAACGGAGTTGAAAAGGCGTATGCTATCCAAGCAGGTCGCGAACTTCGTATTCTTGTCAATAATGAAAAAATCCACGATAACGAAGTTAAGGATTTGGCAAAGCAGATTGCAAAGCAAATCGAAAACGACTTACGTTATCCTGGAAGAATTAAGCTGACAATGATTCGAGAAACAAGAATCGTTGAGTATGCTCGATAACAGTTTTACGCAGTTATAGAAGAAAAAATCTTTACAATAACTCCCCCTTCTTTACTTTCAACACGAGAGCTAAGAGAGGAAAGTTCTAGGAATGAAAGAGCGGTGCTGTCGGTTGTAACAATCGGCACACCGTCTTTTTTTTCAGGCACATTGTTCTCTATAAAAATGCGGCATTTTTTCCCCGTATAATCCTCTCCCTCTAGCATATAGCGCGCCGAAAGAGAGCCACCTATAAAGTTACCAGCATCATCTTTTAGATATTTTTGCGTATCCACACCGCTTCCAATGACCTTTCCTGTAAAATATCTGCCGTTCACCGTGCCGTCAAAGCCCACCATCACAATTTTTTGCTTTTTTCCCTCGACTTCAAGCGCACTTGTACACGTTACATCGATTTCTAAAATTTTTTCCATTTCCACCATAAATATTTCTTCCTTACCTCCCTACACTCTTACACAATCTGCACTCTTAAAAACAGCCACATCTCTTACGAAACAGGCAGTGCCTGTTAAAAGTTTATATTCGCAATAAATGAATCTTGAAATCCGTTTGCTTCTGCAAGATTTATGCTTTTAGCTTTTTTCACTATTGTCCTTGCTACTGCTCTGTATTCATCTCGCAACAATATAGCTACAGCTCCCGATAAAGCCACATTGCCAGCCGCAATAGTTTTTTTAGTAAGAAAAGGAGGTATCATACCAAGAAATGCCACATCGCTAATATTCACCGCAGTTCCAAACCCTCCTGCAAGATAAAGTGGCATATCGCTTTTATCATATTGCAATAAAAAATCAAGCCCCGTTCTGACCGCCGCTTTTGCAAGCTGTATGCTTCTAATATCGCTCTGTAGCAACGATATCCCATCTCGAAGCAATAGAGCGCCTTTATCCCCTTGCATAGTGCCGTAAGGGTCTATAAATCCCAGAGTCAAAAAGGAATGAATGACAGAAAGAAGCCCAGTGCCGCAAATGCCTTTCGCTCTGCCGTTACCGATAACGCTGTATTCAATCGCTTTAGAGCCGAGTTCATCGCTTTTTATTTTGCTAGAAGCAATAGCTCCCTCGCATGCACTCATTCCCGCACTCACTCCCCCGCCCTCAAATGCAGGACCAGCAGAAGCCGACGTGCAAATTATATCCCCCTTTGCAGTCTGTATTGCCATTTCGCAATTCGTTCCAATATCAGCTACGATTTTTTTTTCTGCATTAGTAAAGTTTAGCGCAGCCATTGCACAAACGGTATCTGCTCCGATAAAACCGCTTATGACGCTTGGAATATACACAGAAGTTTCTAACGGAACTGCGGCAAAATTAACACGAGCATCTTTTAATACGTCTGCATACGTTATATCTATATCAAACAAAGAAGGAGGAGTAAACGGAGAGATAGCTAAAGAGCTTGTGTTAAGTGATAATGCAAAAGAAAGCATTGTCGTATTGCCTGTAATTACTATTTTTCTTACATCAACTCGGCTGCCCCTCGGCATATTTACAGCCGCTATAGAAAGAGATTGTGCTAAAAGAGAATTGATTTGAAAAACAAGAGAGTCGTGAAGGAGCTTTGAACCGTTTTCATTTTGGCAAGCAAATTGAATGCGGCTTAACACATCGCTCCCGTATTTTCGTTGCACATTTGCTTGAGAAACAGTTGCAATTCGCCTTTCACTCGACAAAGCGTATAGTGAACAGACGATTGTCGTCGTTCCTATATCGATTGCAAACCCCACCTTCGAATCTTGCACCTCAGAGCAAGAAGGAACAAACGGCAATATTCCTTCCAAAGAAATCCGCATAGAGCTGTCATCATTGGTATTCGTGCCGTCGCCTTCGCATAAGCCGCAGTGATGACATTTTTCGCAAAGCATTTGTCTTCTAAAAACCTAAAAAAGAGGGATATGCAAATAAACAGCTAAGATATTATCTCTCTCTTCATTGCCTCTCGGCATATTCCGCCAATATGCGCCGACACTCGGAGCCCAAGAACCGCCCGTTAAAGCCGCAAAGTCGTAATCAAGGGAGAACTTAAACCCATTTCCCCAGCGAGAGCTATCGTGCCAAGTGTGTAAATCATCATTATCATCTTTGAGCGCAATAAAGTCTGTTCTGCGTCCTAAGGCATAGGAGATAGAAAAAGATAAGCCGTCAAGCGGCGTTAAAACCTCTAAGCCGCCCAAAAAAGCATAATCGTAGCGCAAATAATGCTCAGAGCCTGCAAATACAAAATCTCCAACGCAGTCCATTCCTGCTAAAAAATTGAGCTGTTCAGCAAGCGGAAGGTGAAGCAGTGCGTCAGTTACAACAATAGCGCGCGAAGAGCCTGAAATAGAAGTGTCTATATCGTCATCACCATAAATCACATAGCCAGTACCTATGCCAAGCGTAAACTTTACATTTCTATCGTGCGCAGAAGCAGCTCTTAGAAGCACAAAAGAAAAAAGTAATGTGAACAATAAAGAAATCTTTTTCATATAGCAATTATCGGCTTTTATTATTTATTGCTAAAACAAAACCGCCCGATTTATCAGGCGGCTTTAGTTTTTCGCTAATAGAGTGCGCTACTCTGTTTTTTCTGTCAATGTTTCAAACGTATAGATATATGGAGTAGATGTAATATCCACATTCCAAACAGCTTTTAAATTAGTTCCATCGCCATAAAGTTCTAGTTCTTTCGTGCTGAAAGCATTTTCATTATCTGTATCACTGCTGTCATAGCAATCTATCTTGCTCATGAAAGTTTCTGATTCAGTATCGCTTGTATTCAGTGTATTTGATTCAGCTGTATACAGATATATACCGTTAGCAGATTCTGTTGTATGGTCAAACACCGTTGTTGTGCCATTTTTTCCTACAGCAGTATATGTATAAGATTGTCCGTCAGAAGCAAATGCAACACTCAGTTCTATTGAAACAACAGTACCTTCTGCTAGCCCCCAATCATCAGCAGAAGTAACAGTGTGATTAAAACTTGCCGTATACGTCTTGCCTGCAACAACAGTATCTGCAACAGGGAGTTTACGAACAGTCAAAGATGGGTCTACTTCATAGTAGTATTTATATCCTGAATTATATCTGGAAATACTAGAGCTATAGCTACCACAAGATGAAGATGTATATTCAACCCAAAGCAACACTTTGTATTTAGTTCCATCAACTAAATCTTTTGTTCCATAATTAGAATAGCTAGTATAGTAATATGACTTATCGATATTAACAGAACACGTATCATCATTTTCCAAATCTGTGCTATCAAGCGTCTTTGAATAAGCAGATGCTACCATATAATCTTTATACCATGATGATGTATAATAGTAATCAGAAGCGTTAGCGTTAGGGATTACTGTGTAATAATACGTTACGTTTTCAACAGCTGGGAATGTGAGAGTTAAGCCTGTGTTGCCGCTGTTATTAGTAAGCGTAATTTCTGCATCATCTGCATTGAGTTTATCGAGTGCAACTTCTGCGGCAGGAAGAGAATCTGACGTGCTACAGTTGCCAAGATAAATCCATTCATCATTGTCATAGTTTTCATAATCAGCATAGCTCGAAGTAAACTTAACCATAAATACAGGATAATATGTCGTGTCATAAGAGTACTCCGATGATATAACTTCTGCATACAAATCGCTATAGGTGCTAGAAACGGTATCGATAAGAGTTGTGTTTGTCGTAGTACCCTCTTTCATTTCTGCAATAACAGAATTTGTTGAATCTGTAGTACCTAGAATTGCAACGCGATAAGACACGCCTGCTGTTTTTGAGATTGTAACCGTTGCCGAAGTCTTTGAATCAATGCTAAGGGAAGGAACAGCGACTGAATAGCTATAATAATCTGTATCAAGACCTGCGTCTGCTATAACTTCAGCAGTCGTCTTTGAATCATAGTATTTCGTTCCCATATTAGTTGTTGAAGAATAATCATAAGTCGGCGTTATCTGAGTCCAAGCAGTCCCGAAGTTTGTCGTATCCGTAAAACGAGCAACAAAATAGGCGTAATACGTTGTATTTAAATCATAATCATCTGTAAATGTCAATTCATACGATTTTGTCTTGTTATAGCTCGTATCACTCGTAAGAGAAATATGCACAGCACCACTGTAATTTGCAGGGTCAGACTCAAAAGAAGTAAGTTCATACGATGACAAACTTTTACTCAAAAGCACATAGTATTCAACCGCATAGTATGGATAGAACGTTACTGTCGCTTTTTTAGTACCATTCACCGTTGTAGAAACATAATACAAAGAATCTTCAGGATTCAAGTTCGCAGCGACTGTAATCTTACCGTATTTTATTGTTGTTTTAACCCAATCGCTGTCTTTTAAATAGAGCGTTTTTGCCGCAGTGTATCCATTCCCAGAAAGAGCAAGCATTTCATAGCGATACTTATGACCGTCTGTCAAATCAGTTGTATCTTCGTATGATGTTGCATTACCTGAAATGGTAGAACTGCCAGTAGAAAGAACTGTGCCCACAGTATCTTCTTCTGATTCGTCATAACGCACTAAGCGGAAGCCGTCTGCACCTGAAATATAATTCCACCGCAAGACCACCGCAGAACCATCACTTTTGACAGAAGCTGAAAGAGTCGGAGTTTCCAAAGTGATAATTTGGTCTGAATAGATGTTTGTAGTATTTGTATCGCCCTCATCGCCTTCCATATCAAACAGACCATTGCACGAAATAAATGCCGTGCTTAACACACCAAGTGCAAACAACCTTGCAACCCATTTAGATTTCTTCATAAAAAGACCTCCAAAAACGTCCAATCAAAACGAACGTTTAAATTAACCATTCTTACCTTATATTACAACATATTACAACGCGATTTTTAATTTGTCAACGTCTATCAAATTTTTATTGCTTTGACAAACTGTGAAAAAGAAATTATAATGAGTGTATTAGCATTGCACATTTATTTTTAGTAAACCCCTATAAAATCACGAATAAATTTTTTATCGGGGTTTGTTTTTTGTTTTATCGAGAATTTGTATGTGTTTTATCCGTATATATCCGCACTTTTTACAACTTTTATCCGTATAAAATAGATACATTTATCCGTATAAAGTTCTAGGTTTTATCCGTATAAAATTACCTCGTTTATATGGATAAAATAGGCTCGTCTATCCGTATAAAATTTGAGGTCTTAGACAGATACATTTTCCGCTTTTATTTGATAACCCCTGCAAACTTGTCTTATAGTTTTTGACAAAACATCTTGTAGCTTTTACACAAACCTTTAACACTTACAAAACAGCCTTTGGCACTTACAAAACACCCTTTGGCTGCTAATTTAAACGTTGGTTTAAATGAGGCACGCAATAAAATGCGCTACAATGCTGTTAGAAAAATCAAAACAACACTGTAGCGATTAGACTTAATATGAATTTTAGATTGCAAATCGATGAAAAAATTACAACAACGATTTTAGATAATCAATATTTTCTTTTTTTGTCGCCCAGCTTGTTGCAAAACGAACAACAGTATGATTTTCATCGTATTTTTCCCAAAAGCTAAAGCGCACATTGCTTTCAAGCTCTTTCATCTTGCTATTTTCTAGCACGATAAATTGTTGATTTGTAGGAGAGTCAATAAAGAACTTGTATCCTTTTTCTTTGAACACCGCTTTAAGCTCGTTCGCCATTTTTATCGCGTGAGAAGAAATCTTGAAATACAAATCATCTGTAAAAAGCGTATCGAATTGCACTCCTAAAAGCCTGCCTTTTGCTAAAAGTGCGCCGTGTTTTTTTACGATGTTCTCAAAGTGTGGCGGCATATTTTGCTTTGTAAACACAACTGCTTCTCCACACAATGCACCGACTTTTGTCCCGCCGATATAAAAGACATCGCACAAAGTTGCTATATCGTTTATAGTAACATCGGTGTTTTCACTCATCAAGCCATAGCCGAGCCGTGCGCCGTCCAAGAACAAGGGGATTCTTGCATCTCGACACACTTGCGAAATTTCAGAAAGCTCTTTCTTTGTATACAGCGTTCCGTATTCCGTTGGGTGAGAAATATAGCACATACCAGGAAATACCATGTGTTCACAGCTTGCATCTGCATAAAAATCAGCAATAAACTGTTTTAGCTCCCTGCTGTCGATTTTTCCATTATGCTGCGGCACGCTCAAGACTTTGTGTCCCGTGTATTCAATCGCGCCTGCTTCGTGGCAATTCACATGCCCTGTTTGAGCCGCAATCACGCCTTCATATTGCTTGAGCATTGCATCTATCAAAATTTGATTTGTTTGCGTACCACCAGTAATAAATTGAATTTGAGCATCGTCAAGGCAAAGCACAGAACGAATCTTCGCTTTTGCACTCTCGCAAAACTCATCGTGTCCATAGCCAGAAACCTGCTTCATATTCGTTTCTAGCAACCGTTGCAAAATCGCAGGATGTGCGCCCTCAATATAATCACTTTCAAAAGAGATTTGTTCCATAATCTAAAAATATCCTTTAGATATTATCGACAGTATTCTTACCGTTGCAATTTATTTTTTTGTTAAACAGATACCGAGCGGCATAAATAAAGGGAGTATCGATGAGGCTTGTTGCAATATAGATGACATAGCCTGAAATAGTTATGTTAAGAATCATCTTCGGCGTATGAATTCCCCAAAAAGCAATGCTTGAGAAAATACCAATATTCAAAAGCTGAGAAGTAAGCGTAGAGCCATTATTGCGAAGCCACAAAAACTTTTTTGCGTCGCCGAATTTCTTTGTAGTGAAATCCCAAATTGCGTGATACGCCCACACATCATATCTTTCGCTTATAATGTATCCAATCAAGCTCGCAAGCATAACGCGCGGCGTGTTAGAAAAGATTGTTTCAATAGACGGACGTGCAAAATCCTCCGCAGAAGGAGTGTACAAGAACCAGCTCTGAGTTAAGCACAAAAATGCAATATTCGTCGCAACTCCTATCCATACCGCTCGGCTTGCAGTCTTTTTTCCATAACATTCACTTAAAATGTCAGTTGCAACAAACGTAGCCGCAAATAGCGTATTGCCCAGTGTTTGTTCCATACCAAAGGCGTGAATAAGCATTAACACTTCAATATTCGCAGTAATTGTTGCGATACTCGTCCATGCAAAGATACCTGCTTTTCCAAAAAAGCGAAAGAACAACAACACACCACCAAAACTGATGCAAAGAGAGAGAACTAAAACTAATTCGTTAGGCATTTTTTTCCCCTATACTGATAAGAAATTAAAATAAAGGAATTCCGAAAACGAAAAGACAGGAAAAATTGACCACAGAAAGATTTGATTGTATTTTTTCTATGTACCTGGTTTTGTTTTAAGTCAGGAGGGTTTATGAACTGACTGTACGGAATAAAAAAGGTTTGCAGCAACTGCCACAAACCTTTTCACATCTCCTAGCAGAATTGAACTGCTGTTGTCGGGATGAAAACCCGATGTCCTAACCACTAGACGAAGGAGACATAAATCAATAACTGATTTATGATACATACTATATCGAATAGTGAACTTTTTGTCAAGCACTTCTTTCTTTTTTTCACTAATTTACACAGATAATATCAGTATTGGGATTAAAAATACGATTAGGGAGAACAAGTGCAACATTTTGCTCTCGTGGATTGTGGATTTGAATATATTTTCCGCCCTGTCTGAGTGCATATTTTTCGCTCACAACGCGATGCCCGCCAATATAAACAGCATTTGTATGCCCAAGAAGAGCTTTCATCGTGCCTTCTACACTGCCCTCTTTTGCATCATTATTTGCAGTCCACGTCAAGCCCCCCACAATTCCCTCGATAAGACGCGCATTTATCAGCTCTTCGCGCGAAAAGCTCCGAGATGGCTCGGCATGCGACAAAACGCAATTCGGAAACACTGCAGCAAGAGGCAAACTGTCTTCAAACTCGCCCATCGCGCTCACGATTGCCCCGCCATATTCTTTTATCATAAAGTCGTGCGTCATCGTGCTTTCTTCGGCGAACTTGCAAAACGGATAATCGCCATCACCCATTCTGTTCATAATATTTTCGTGATTGCCTTTTAAGAAATGAAAGTTTTCGGGAAAGAGCATTTTCAGCGTCATCACGCACATCATCGTCGCAAGATTTTCCCGCATTTCCGCGCGCATTTCCTTGCTGTCAATTACTCCGTCAATATATTTCAGATACGAGCGAATCCATCTTTCTCTCGCTCGGCTTTCAGCGTGCATGCCATCTCCTAAGCACACAATACGGATTTTTTTCTCTATGAGCAAATCAACAACCCTTTCTCCGCTCGCAAATGTAAACGAAATCAAGTTCTCTAAAAAATCATATCGCCCGTGCAAATCTGGCACAACAATTAACGGCAAACTTTTGTTTTTCGAGCAATCGCTAAAATCCAAAAGAGAACCTAAGTTGCCCTCTCTGTTTCTTGGTCGATAGCTATCGCTCTCACAAGCAAGCGTCAATATTGTATCAGAAACAACAGAAGCAAGGCGATAGGCTTCAGGAAGAGAGGAAACACATTCTTTTAGAAGAGATAGTACTTTTTCGCTTGAAGAAAGGCGCGTCATACGTTTCTATAGTGTTACGCCATGATAAGACTTGCAGAACCAACGGTGATTTTATCGCCGATGCTC
>ERZ842401.2807-NODE-2807-length-22616-cov-10.357298_pt1 | contig 22616 bp, 19 predicted proteins | sample MGYA00521270_ERZ842401 | MGnify/ENA primary metagenome ERZ842401 (study PRJEB31892, sample SAMEA3878208) | bioreactor metagenome | biome: Moose rumen | place: Sweden | collected 2011-10 | study: EMG produced TPA metagenomics assembly of the PRJEB12797 data set...
TATTCCTATTTTATGTTAAATTATGCAGGTGCGCCATCACTTGCGAAACTTTAGTTAATAATAAGAACCGACTACCTGAGCCTCCCCAATAAAGCGGGGATAATTGCAGACCAGAAACCAGAAAAGTTCAGTGTCCCCCACCCCACAAATTCCCCATAAATCCACGATATCAACAGCCTGTTGAAAAATATTTTAAAAGTTTTTGTGGATTTATGTGGGGAATTGTGGGGAATTGTGTAATTTTACGCCGAATATAATCAAAGAGGTAGAATCATGCAGTTTTTAGGAAACATAGAAGCGAAAGTGGACGCGAAAGGACGCGTCTTCATTCCTGCCACCTTCAGGAAGCTACTGGCCGAGGGCGGTGAGGAAAGGCTGGTGCTGCGCAAAGACGTGTACCAAGACTGCCTGGTGCTGTATCCGGAAAGCGTGTGGATGGAGACGCAAGACCAACTGCGCCGACGCCTGAACCGCTGGAACCGCATGGAGCAGAACATCTTCCGCCAGTTCGTGAGCGATGCGGAACTGCTGGTGCCAGACGGCAACGGCCGCATCTTGCTGCCAAAACGCTACCTGAAAATGGCGGACATAGACACGGAGGTGCGCTTCATAGGCATGGACAACACCATAGAAATCTGGTCACGCAAGCGGGCTGAGCAACCATTCATGGAGGCAGAGGACTTCAGCAAGGCACTGCAGGACACCCTGGGAAACGACAGCATGTGGCACCTTATGGAAGAAAGCTATCAGGATGAATGAGCAGCCTACATATCACATCCCTGTGATGCTGACGGAGAGCATCGATGCACTGGTGAAAGACCCAGCGGGCATCTACGTGGACGTGACCATGGGCGGCGGCGGACATAGCCGCGAGATACTGCGCCGACTGAACAAGGCGGGCCGACTAATCTGCCTGGACCAAGACGAGGATGCGGTGAAGAACGTTCCCGAGGACGAGCGGGTGACGTTTTGCAGAAGCAACTTCCGCTACCTGCGCAACTGGCTGCACTACCATGACGCACAGCAGGTGGACGGCATATTGGCCGACTTAGGCGTGAGCTCACACCACCTGGATGATGCAGAAAGAGGATTCTCCTTCCGCGCCGACGGCCCACTGGACATGCGCATGAACCAGCAGGCAGCACGCACGGCTGCCACGGTGGTGAACGAATATACGGAGGAGGCATTGGCCAGCGTGCTGAACCTCTATGGAGAGCTGAAGAACAGCAAGGCACTGGCCAAGGCACTGGTGAAAGCCCGTGCCGCACAGCCGCTGCAGACCATCGGCGCACTGCTGGAGGTGGTGAGTCCGCTGATGCCCCGCGAAAGGGAGAAGAAAGAACTGGCCAAGGTATTCCAAGCCCTGCGCATAGAGGTGAATGATGAGATGGGGGCGCTGCGCGAAATGCTGGAATCTACGGCACAGGCCCTGAAGCCTGAAGGCAGATTGGTGGTGATCACCTACCACTCTCTGGAAGACCGTCTGGTGAAGAACCTCATGAAGACGGGCAATGTGGAGGGCCGCATAGAGAAGGATTTCTACGGAAACCTGCTCTCCCCCTTCGGCAAGGCAGCCAAGGTGGTGGTGCCCAGCGATGAAGAAATAGAAAACAATCCCCGCTCACGAAGTGCCAAGCTGCGCGTAGCGGAAAAGGTTTAGAGATTATGGCATTCAGAAAGAAAGACGAGAAACAGAAAAAGGCAGCTGCCTCTTCGAAGAAGACATCGAGGAAGGGCAGCAAGCTGAGTGAGATACTGGGTGGAGACATTCTGGTGGCAGGATTCTTCAGCCGTCATATGAAGCTCATTGCCCTTATCATGTTCCTCATCATCATATATATACAGAACCGCTATGCCTACCAGCAGCAGATCATCGAACTGGATCGTCTGAAGAAGGAACTGACAGACATCAAGTATGATGCACTGACACGCAGTTCGCAACTGATGGAGCGCAGCAGGCAGAGCAAGATTGAGGAGTATATACAGCGGGAACATAGTGAGCTGGAAATAGCCACCACACCGCCGTATCTCATCAAGTGAACTCGGTGAGAAGAATAGATTATAATTTTTGCATATTTGAATATTTTAATTTTATAATTTTATAAAGTGGCAGTTAATAAGAGAGACATCATCATGCGCTACGCAGTGGTAGTGTGTTTACTGGCTTTCATCGGCATCTGCGTGGTGGTAAAGGCAGGCATCATCATGTTCAAGGAGCGTGGCTACTGGCAAGAGGTGGCCGCCCGCTTCGTGCGTGAGAACGTGAGCGTGCCTTCCAACCGTGGCAACATCCTATCATCTGACGGTAAGCTGATGGCGAGCTCTCTGCCTGAATATCGCATCTACATGGACTTCATGGTGTCTGAAACCGACCCTAAGCGCAGGGACAAGGAGCAGGCCCGCAAGGACTCGGTGTTCAAAGCCAATCTGAACGACCTGTCGGAAGGTCTGCACCGCCTCTTCCCAGATCGGTCTGCCTCTTACTTCAAGCAACATCTGCAGCGCGGACGCAACCAGCAAAGTCGCTACTACCTGATATATCCTAAGCGCATCAGCTACCTGCAGTATAAAGCCGTGCAAGACCTGCCTATCTTCAACCAAGGCGCCAACAAGGGCGGATTGGTGGGCGTGGAGTACAACCAGCGCAAGAAGCCTTTCGGCTCTCTGGCTGCACGTACGCTGGGCGATGTATATGCAGACACCACACTGGGCGCCAAGAACGGATTGGAGCTGAGCTTCGACAGTCTGCTGCGTGGCAAGAATGGTGTGACACACCGCCAAAAGGTGATGAACCGCTGGCTAAACATCGTGGACGTGGCACCCGTAGACGGGGCTGACGTGATCAGTACGCTCGACGTGGACATGCAGGACATTGCGGAGAAGGCCCTCATCGATGAGATGAAGGAGATCAACGCCAACGTGGGCGTGGTGGTGCTCATGGAGGTGGCCACAGGTGAAGTGAAGGCCATCGTGAACATGACGAAGGGTAACGACGGCGGCTACTACGAGATGCGCAACAACGCCATCAGCGACATGATGGAACCTGGATCGACCTTCAAGACCGCCTCTATCATGGTGGCACTGGAAGACGGCTACATCACCCCGCATACCACGGTGGATACGGGCAACGGCGTGAAGATGATGCACGGCAGTGCCATGCGCGACCACAACTGGGCCAGAGGTGGCTATGGCGTGATAGATGTGACACGTATCTTGGAGGTATCGAGCAACGTGGGTGTATCTTCTCTGATAGACCAATACTACAAAGACGACCCACAGAAGTTCGTCGACGGTCTGAAGCGCATGAGCATAGGGGTGCCATTAGGCCTGCAGATTTCCGGCGAAGGCAAGCCCAACGTACGCGGACCTAAAGAGCGCTACTTCGCAAAGACTACCCTGCCCTGGATGAGCATAGGCTATGAGACGCAGATACCGCCCATCAACATACTGACGTTCTACAATGCCATAGCCAACAACGGCAAGATGGTGAAGCCCAAGTTCGTGCGTGAAGTGGTGAAAGACGGTCAGGTAGTGGAAAGCTTCCCAACCGAGGTAATCAACCCCAAGATATGCTCTGACAAGACATTGGCAGAAATACGTGAGATACTGGGTAAGGTGGTGTCTGAAGGACTGGCGAAGCCTGCTGGAAGCAAGCAGTTCCAAGTAGCAGGAAAGACAGGTACGGCACAGATTTCGCAAGGTGCTGCAGGCTATCATGCCAATCGTAGATATCTGGTGAGCTTCTGCGGATTCTTCCCTGCCGATGCACCGAAATACAGCATGATAGTGAGCATACAGAAGCCAGGTCTCCCCGCATCGGGCGGTACGATGGCAGGCAGCGTATTCAGCAAGATAGCAGAGCGTGTGTATGCCAAGAACCTGCACTACGATATGCGCCATGCCAAGGATAGCACCAGCAATGTGATTCCGGCAGTGAAGTCGGGACAACTGGGAGAGACCTACTACGTGCTCAACCATCTGGACGTGCCTATGGAGCATACATCGGTGGCCAGAAGCCATGCTGAGGAATGGGGCAAGGCCAAGCAAGACTCTACGGCAGTAGCCTTTGAGTTGCTGGCAACAGAGGAGCAGAAAGACAACATCATGCCCGATGTCACAGGCATGGGAGCCAAGGATGCCGTCTATCTGCTGGAACAGAAGGGCCTGAACGTGCGCCTGTCGGGTGTGGGACGTGTGCGCAGGCAGACGATACCGGGCGGACGGGCCTTCACGAAGGGTCAGACGGTACAATTGACATTGAATTAGTAAAAGAAAAACATAATTTATAATTCATAATTCATCATTAATTATGATATTATCAGAGTTAATAAGGTGCATCAGTCCTCTGGAAATCAAAGGACGCACTGACAAGGAAATAACGGGCATCGACATCGATTCCCGACAGGTGAAGGAAGGTCACCTGTTCATGGCCATGCGCGGCACACAGACCGATGGGCATAAGTACATCCCTACGGCCATCACGCAGGGAGCCACGGCCATACTCTGCGAGACACTGCCAGAAACACTGGAAGACGCAGTGACCTACATCGTGGTGGCCGACAGTGAGGAGGCCGTGGGCAAGGTAGCCACACACTTCTATGGCGATCCAACCTCCAAACTGAAGTTGGTAGGCGTGACAGGAACCAATGGCAAGACCACCATCGCCACCTTATTATATAATATATTCAGAGGCTTCGGCTTCAAGGTTGGACTGCTCTCCACCGTATGCAATTACATCGATGACGAAGCCATACCTACCGACCACACCACGCCCGACCCTATCACGCTGAACCGCCTTCTGGGGCGCATGGCAGATGAGGGCTGTGCCTATGCCTTCATGGAGGTAAGCTCACACAGCATCGCCCAGAAGCGCATTGCAGGACTGACGTTTGCGGGAGGCATATTCACCAACCTGACGCGCGACCATCTGGACTATCATAAAACGGTGGAAAACTATCTGAAGGCCAAGAAGAAGTTCTTCGATGATATGCCAAAGGAGGCATTCAGCCTGACCAATCTGGACGATAAGAACGGCATGGTGATGGTACAGAACACCGCTTCACACGTTCACACCTACTCCCTGCGCACCTTGGCCGACTTCAAGGGCAAGGTGCTGGAAAGCCATCTGGAAGGCATGCTGCTCGAATTCAACAAGCGTGAATTAGCGGTGCACTTCTTGGGACAGTTCAATGCCAGCAACCTGCTGGCCGTCTTCGGAGCTGCCGTATTATTGGGCAGGAGTGAAGAAGAGGTGTTGGTGGCTCTGAGCAATCTGCACCCTGTGGCAGGAAGACTGGAAACCTTCCATTCGCCCAAGGGCTATACCGCCACAGTGGACTATGCCCACACGCCCGATGCGCTGGTGAATGTGCTCAGCAGTATTCAGGGAGTACTGAATGGCAAGGGCCACATCATCACCGTGGTAGGAGCAGGCGGAAACCGCGACAAGGGCAAACGCCCCATCATGGCAAAGGAAGCCGCACGTCGAAGCGACCGTGTGATCATCACTTCTGACAACCCACGCTTCGAAGAGCCTCAGGACATCATCAACGATATGCTGGCAGGCCTTGATGAAAGCGACATGCAGAAAACGCTGAGCATTGCCGACCGCAAGGAAGCCATCCGCACAGCGTGCATGCTGGCGCAGAAGGGCGATGTGATACTTGTGGCAGGCAAGGGTCATGAAGACTATCAGGAAATCAAGGGCGTGAAGCACCACTTCGACGACCGTGAAGTTATACGTGAAATCATGAGTAAGGAGGGATAAAGCATTATGTTGTACTATCTGTTTAAATGGTTAGAGACTTTCAACTTCCCAGGTGCCCGCATGTTCGGCTACACCTCATTCCGCTCTTTGATAGCCATCATTCTGGCATTGCTCATCTCCAGCATCTTCGGTGAATACTTCATCCATCTGCTGAAGCGCCATCAGATCACGGAGACGCAGCGCGATGCCAAGACCGACCCCTTCGGAGTGACCAAGCAAGGCGTTCCGAGCATGGGCGGTGTCATCATTGTGTTTGCCATCTTAGTGCCCTGCCTGCTGCTGGGCAAGTTGGACAATGTCTACATGGTGCTGATGCTCATCACCACCGTATGGCTGGGTGCCCTGGGCTTTGCCGACGACTATATCAAGATATTCAAGCGCGACAAGGAAGGCCTGCACGGAAAGTTCAAGATCATCGGTCAGGTAGGCTTAGGCCTCATCGTGGGTCTGGTGCTCTATCTGAGTCCGCAGGTGGTGATCCGTGAAAACATGGAGTACAAGCAGCCAGGACAGGAAAAGGTGGTGATACATGCTGCCAAGGAAATAAAGGCCACGCAGACCACCATCCCGTTCTTCAAGAACAACAACCTGGACTATGCTGACATCGTAGGCTTTTTAGGCGATAATGCACAGACAGGCGGCTGGATTCTTTTCGTGCTGATTACTATCTTCGTAGTGACAGCCGTGAGCAACGGTGCCAACCTCAATGATGGTATGGACGGCATGGCGGCGGGAAACTCGGCCATCATAGGCGTGACGCTAGGCATCCTGGCCTACGTGTCGAGCCACATTGAGTTCGCCACGTACCTGAACATCATGTATATACCAGGCTCCGAAGAGCTGGTAATCTTCATCTGCGCCTTTGTGGGTGCACTGATCGGTTTCCTTTGGTACAATGCCTTCCCAGCTCAGGTATTCATGGGAGATACGGGCAGCCTCACCATCGGCGGCATCATCGCCGTGATAGCCATCATCATCCATAAGGAGCTGCTGGTGCCTATCCTCTGCGGTGTATTCCTCGTAGAGAACCTGTCGGTCATCCTGCAGCGTTTCTACTACAAGGCCGGTAAGAAGAAAGGTCTGAAGCAGCGCATGTTCAAGCGTACGCCTATTCACGACCATTTCCGCACCAGCATGAGCCAAGTGGAGGCTGGTTGCAGCGTGAAGTTCAAGAAACCAGACCAGCTTTACCATGAGGCTAAGATCACGGTACGCTTCTGGATTGTGACCATCGTGCTGGCAGCAATAACGATTATTACATTGAAGATAAGATAAGGTAATTATGAATTATGAATTGTGAATTGTGAATTATTTATTAATCTTGTAAGAAACGAAATAATTCATAATTCATAATTTAAAATTGATTGAATTATGGAAAGAAAGAAAAGAATAGTGGTACTGGGTGCTGCGGAAAGCGGAGCAGGCGCTGCCGTGCTCGCTAAGCTGAAGGGCTTCGACACCTTTGTGTCGGATGCTGGCAGCATCAAGGATAAATACAAGGCACAACTGGATAAATATGGCATCGAATGGGAAGAGGGACACCATAGTGAAGAGAAAATCCTGAATGCTGATGAAGTGGTGAAGAGCCCAGGCATCCCAGACAATGCCCCCCTCATCGTGAAACTGCGTGAGCGCCAAATCCCCATCATCTCGGAGATAGAGTTGGCTGGACGCTATACCAATGCCGTGATGGTGTGCATCACGGGTTCCAATGGCAAGACCACTACTACGTCATTGATCTACCATATCTTCAAGAGTGCAGGTCTGAACGTAGGATTGGCAGGCAACATTGGCAACAGCCTAGCACTGCAGGTAGCTACGGAGCAGTACGACTACTATGTCATAGAGCTGAGTTCCTTCCAACTCGACAACATGTACGATTTCCGTGTCAACATTGCCATCTTGATGAACATCACACCCGACCATCTTGATCGCTACGACAACTGCATGCAGAACTATGTGGATGCCAAGATGCGCATCATCCAGAACCAGACCGAAGACGATGCCTTCATTTTCTGGAATGACGACCCTATCATCAAGCGGGAATTGAAGAAATACGGCCTGAAAGCCCAACTATTCCCCTTCTCTGCTTTCAAGGGCAACGGCGCTGTGGCCTATGCCGATGAGGGCAAGGTGGTGATAGAGAAGCCCATCGAGTTCAACATGGAGCAGGAAGAACTGGCACTGCGCGGAACGCACAATCTCTACAACTCACTGGCCGCAGGTATCTCTGCCAATATAGCTGGTATCAAGAAAGAGTGCATCCGCAAGGCATTGGCCGACTTCAAGGGCGTGCCACATCGCTTGGAATACATCACCACAGTGAGAGGCATACGCTTCATCAACGACTCCAAGGCCACCAACGTGAATGCTACTTGGTATGCCCTACAAAGCATGACCACGAAGACCGTGCTCATAGTGGGCGGCAAGGACAAGGGCAACGACTATACCGAGATAGAAGACTTGGTAAAAGAAAAATGCTCCGCCCTGATATACTTGGGTGTAGACAACAGCAAACTGCACAAGGCCTTCGACCATCTGGGACTGCCTGTGGCAGACATCAACACAGGTATGAAGGATGCCGTGGAAGCCGCCTATCGATTGGCCAAGAAGGGAGAGACTGTATTGCTGAGCCCATGCTGCGCCAGCTTCGACCTCTTCAAGAACATGGAAGATCGTGGTGACCAGTTCAGAAAATATGCAACAGAACTCTGAGAAAATAACATGGATTTATTAAAGAACATATTCAAGGGCGACAAGGTCATCTGGATTATCTTCCTGATGCTCTGCATGATTTCGATAGTGGAGGTCTTCAGCGCCACCAGTTCACTGGCTTATAGGTCGGGCAACTACTGGCAGCCTATCACCCGCCACAGCATGTACCTGCTCTTCGGCCTTGGCATCGTGGTCTTGGTGCACAATGTGAGGTACAAGTGGTTCCAAGCCATCCCCTTACTGCTGCTTCCTATCTCCTATGTGCTCTTAGTACTGGTGATGGTCATCGGAACAGCTGTGAATGGCGCCTCCCGTTGGCTGAGTCTTTTCGGCATCGACTTCCAGCCTTCGGAGTTTGCCAAGATGGCCATCATCATTGTGACCGCCTTCATCCTATCGAAGAAGCAAACGGAAGAAGGCGCCAGCCCCAATGCCTTCAAGTACATCATGATCATTACCCTGACAGGATGTGCACTGATAGCCCCGGAAAACTGGTCCACTGCAGCTTTGCTCTTCGGAACGGTCTTCCTGATGATGTTCATAGGCAGAGTAGAGAAGATGAAGCTCATCCTCACCGCAGCCATTTTGGGAGCACTGCTCTCCGTCTTCGTGGCTTTCTTGGTGCTGACGCCCAACAGCACTCTGAACAAGATACCATTGGGACACCGCTTCAGCACTTGGAAAGAGCGCATCACCGACTTCAGCAGTGAGAAAGTGCCAGCGGCTAAGTTCGACATTAATGAGAACGGACAGGTGGGGCATGCCCGCATCGCCATCGCCACCAGCAACATCATAGGCAAGGGACCAGGAAACTCTGTGCAGCGCGACTTCCTAAGCCAAGCGTACTCCGACTTTATCTATGCCATTGTCATCGAAGAGTTGGGCTTGGTAGGAGGCATCGTCGTGGTATTTCTCTACATATGCCTGCTGGTTAGGGCTGGACGCATAGCGCAGAAGTGCAGGCACTCGTTCCCTGCCTTCCTGGTGATAGGCATCGCCTTGCTACTGGTAATACAGGCCCTCTTCAACATGATGGTAGCTGTGGGATTGGCCCCCGTCACCGGGCAGCCCCTACCCCTCGTAAGCCGAGGTGGTACGTCGATTGTCATCAACTGCATCTATATCGGCATGCTGCTTAGCGTGAGTCGCTATGTGGCAGAGTTGGAAGAGCAGAAGCAGGCAGCCAATGCCATTCCGCTTACAGTTACAACAGGTGAAGGGGAATACGTCTCTGAAACAGAGATCCAGACCGGAGAAGACCCCACCTCGGAAGTGATGAACAATGATGTAGAATTGGAATAACAAGAAATACATAGCACTATGAAACCACGTATTATTATCAGCGGAGGCGGCACTGGAGGACACATCTTCCCCGCCATATCCATTGCCAATGCCATCAAGGAAATGCGCCCAGATGCAGAGATTCTCTTCGTGGGTGCAGAGGGTAGAATGGAAATGCAGCGCGTGCCAGACGCTGGATACAAAATCATAGGCCTGCCTGTGGCAGGATTCGACCGAAAGAAGTTGCTGAACAACCTCCCCGTCTTGGTGAAACTGGCCAAGAGCCTGTGGATGACGCGTAAAATCATCAAGGACTTCAAGCCGCAGGTAGCTGTAGGCGTAGGCGGATTTGCCAGCGGCCCTACCCTAAAGGCAGCCAGCAAGATGGGTATTCCTATCTTGATACAGGAGCAGAACTCCTTCGCAGGCGTGACGAATAAATTACTCGCCAAGAGTGCCAGCAGGATCTGCGTAGCGTATGAGGGCATGGAGAACTTCTTCCCTGCCGATCGCATCATCCTTACAGGCAACCCTGTGCGCCAGAACCTGCTCACCCACCAAGCCAATCATGACGAGGCCATGGGCAGTTTCGGCTTCGATGTGACCAAGAAGACCATCCTCATCGTAGGTGGAAGTCTGGGGGCACGCACCATCAATGACACCATGAAGGCCGCCTTTGAGACCATCAAGGAGAACAAAGATATCCAGTTCATCTGGCAGACAGGCAAGATCTATATAGAAGAGGTGGAAGCCTTCGTCAAGGAGAAGACGGGCGAATCAGTGAAAGACCACCGTGTGGCCAGTGTGCCCAACCTCTTCATCACGGAGTTCATCAAGAATATGGACGATGCCTATGCCGCTGCCGATCTCGTGATTTCAAGGGCAGGTGCAGGCTCCATCTCCGAGTTCTGCCTACTTCGCAAGCCTGTCATCCTGGTGCCTTCACCTAATGTGGCCGAAGACCATCAGACCAAGAATGCCCTGGCACTGGTAAGCAAGGATGCCGCCCTCTACGTGAAAGACTCTGAGGCTATGAACAACCTGATACCTGTGGCCCTGGAAACCGTGCGTGATGATGAGAAGCTGCAGAGCCTCAGCACCAACATTGCTACGCTGGCCCTGCCAGATTCTGCCAACATCATCGCCAAGGAAGTGCTGAAACTGATTAAAGAGTAAAAGAAAAATGACATTAGAAGACATCAAATCTGTATATTTCGTAGGTGCCGGAGGTATCGGCATGAGCGCCTTGATCCGTTTCTTCCTCTCCAAGCAGAAAGCGGTGGCAGGCTATGACCGCACCCCCAGCGAACTGACGGCACGCCTCATCGAGGAAGGTGCAGAGATTCACTACGAGGAAGATGCTGCCCTGATACCCGACTACTGCCGTGACCCTCAAACCACGCTGGTGGTCTATACAGCCGCCATTCCTATGAGTCATAAGGAACTGGCCTACTTCCTCCAGCATGGATTCGAGATACAGAAGCGTGCGCAGGTCTTAGGCACCGTGACGCAAGGCACCAAGTGCCTGGCCGTAGCAGGTACGCATGGTAAGACCACTACCAGCACCATGGCTGCCCACATTCTTTACCAGTCGGCTCTGGGATGTACGGCCTTTCTCGGAGGCATTTCGAAGAACTACGAGACCAATCTGCTGCTCTCTGACAACAGTCAGTTTACGGTGGTAGAAGCCGATGAGTTCGACCGTTCTTTCCATTGGCTCCGTCCTTATATGACGGTGGTCACTGCCACAGACCCCGACCATCTGGATGTCTATGGCACCAAGGAAGCCTACTTAGAGAGCTTCCGCCACTACACCTCCTTGATACAGGAAAGCGGTGCCCTGATTGTGCACACGGGCTTGGAGCTGAAACCCGATGTGAAGCCTGGCATACGCATCTATACCTATAGCAGAAACGAGGGCGACTTCCACGCTGCCAACATACGCATCGGAGGCGGAGAGATTTTCTTCGACCTTATCACTCCCGATGGCTGCATAAAGGATATCCAGCTGGGCATGCCTGTGAGCATCAACATCGAAAACGGCATCGCCGCCATGGCATTGGCCTACCTGAACGGTGCCAATGCTACGGAGATTCGTGAAGCCATGCGCAGCTTCAGCGGTGTAGATCGTCGATTCGACTTCCGCCTGAAGACCAAGGAGGTGGTACTGATAAGCGACTATGCCCACCACCCTGCCGAGATAGAGCAGAGCGTGCGCTCCATCCGCGAGCTGTATCAAGACAAGAAAATCACCGCTATCTTCCAGCCACACCTCTACACCCGTACGCGCGACTTCTACCCAGACTTCGCCAAGAGCCTGTCGCTGCTTGATGAGGTGATACTCACCAATATCTACCCTGCCCGTGAGCAGCCCATACTAGGCGTCACCAGCAAGCTCATCTACGACAACCTGCGCCCTGGCATCGAGAAGACACTTTGCCAGAAGGAAGAAGTGCTGGACCTGCTGAAGCAGAAGCCACGCGAAGTGATCATCGTGCTGGGAGCCGGAGATATGGACAATTACATCCCTGAGATGATAGAAATACTGACTCCTAAAAACTGAATGCCGCATGTCGATAGTGAAGAGAATATTCCTAAGCATACTGCTACTGGCAGTCGTAGCCTACCTGATAGTGGCCATCACGGCTTTCAGCAAGAAGCCGGAGGGACTGGTATGCGAAGACATTGAGCTGGTCTCCGTAGACTCCACGGAAGCAGGGTTCATCACCAAGAAGGAGATTCTCAACCTGCTGAGCACCAACAAGCAGAACCCCATCGGAAAGAACCTGGACTCCATCAATACCATCAAGTTGGAGCAGATCATCGGGGGGCATCCTGCCATCAAGCGAGTGGACTGCTTCCGCACACCCAGCGGTAAGATAGGTATCGACATCGAGCAGCGCATTCCCGTCCTCAGGGTGATGGCCAGCAACGGCGACGACTACTTCCTCGACGGTGAGGGCAGCATCATCCCTGCCCGCAGGAACATCGCCCATCTGGCCGTGGTGACGGGCCGCGTCAGCAAGGAGTTTGCCAGCAAGGAGCTCTACAAGCTCGGCATCTTCCTGCAGAATAATGAGTTCTGGAATAGTCAAATAGAACAGATCAACGTGGTTTCTGGCAACAACATCGAGTTTGTGCCACGCGTAGGAGACCACATTATATATATGGGAAAGATCAACGGCTACGAGCAGAAGCTGGAACGCCTGAAGATATTCTACCAGAAAGTGCTCAACCAAGTAGGTTGGAACAAGTATTCTGTGATAAACATCGAATTCAGCAACCAGATAGTCTGCACCAAACGATAGATAATAATGAAATTACATCCTATATTATGGCAACAACAGATTTTATAGCCGCCATCGAACTGAGTTCTTCAAGAATCTCCGGCATGGCAGGGCAGAAGAATGCAGACGGGAGCATCCACGTGTTGGCCTACGCCTTCGAAGATGCACGCCTGTTCATCCGCAAGGGCCTTATCTTCAACATCGACAAGGCCAAGGCAGCCCTGAGCTCTGTCATCAGGCAACTTGAAGTTCAGCTGGGAAGTTCCATTGCCAAAGTATATGTAGGCATTGGCGGGCAATCCATGAGAACGGTGAACAATGAGATCAACCGCGAACTGACTGGTGAGGAGAAAATCTCACAGACTCTGATTGACCAAATCTGCGATGAGAACCGTGAAGACCCCATCGCAGACATGTGTATCTTAGATTTTGAGCCTCAAGAATACAACATCGACGGCAAGTTGGTGAACGAGCCTGTTGGCGTGACAGGTCAGCACCTCAGCGCCCGATTCCTGAACGTGGTAGCCCGCGCTTCCATGCGTAAGAATCTGGAGCAAAGCTTCGAGGAGGCGCACGTAGAGACCGCCGACATCTTCATCATCCCTCGTGCGTTGGCACACAGCGTACTCACCGTAGATGAGTTGCGTGCAGGCTGTGCCCTGGTAGACTTCGGTGCAGAAACCACCACTGTGACCATCTACAAGAACAACCTGATGCGCTACATGACCGTCATCCCCCTGGGTGGCAACGCCATCACCAAAGACCTCACCACCCTGCTGATAGAAGAAGAGGAAGCCGAGCAGATCAAGCTCAGCTATAAGCCTATAGACGGCGAAGAAGAGGCCGAGAAGTCGTACAAGCTCCTCGACGGCCGCACCGTCTTAGCTACCCAGATCAATGACATCATTGAGTCTCGTGTAGAAGAGATCGTGGCCAACGTCTGGAACCAGATACAGCTTTCAGGTTATGAAGACAAGCTGCTGCAAGGCGTGGTATTCACAGGCGGAGCCTGCAAGCTCCCTGGTCTGGAAGAGGCCTTCAAGAAAGCCAGCGCCATAGAGAAGGTGCGCAAAGCCCTCTCTGCACAGCAGCGTCTGGAAGGCATCAATGCCTCCATCAATAAAGATGGCAACACCAATGCCCTCATCGGCTTGCTCTGCATGGGTACAGACAACTGCTGGAAGCCAGAGCCGAAGCCAGAGCCAAAGCCCGTGGTACAAGAAGAACCTACGACAGGCGACATGTTTGCTGAAGATGAAGACCTGAAGCGCCAGGAAGAAGAGGCCCGCAGGGCACGTGCCGAGCAGGAAGCCGCAGAGAAGCGCCGCAAGGAGGAAGAAGACAAGCTCCGTAGGAAGGAAGAGAAAGCCGCCGAGAAGAAAAAGAAAGGCAGAGGCTGGTTCACTGAGACTCTGGGCAAGATCACCAACGAGCTCTTTGCCGAGGAAGATAATTTGACAGATAACACCACTAAATAAAGACTGAGTTATGGAAGAACTGAATATCAATGATTTGGAAAGCCCATTAGGATTCATGGGCGATGAGATTGTTCCTTTTGAACTTCCTACCGACTCCCCTAAAATCATCAAGGTGATAGGTGTAGGTGGTGGCGGCGGCAATGCCGTGAAGCACATGTTCAAGGAAGGCATCCACGATGTCACATTCGTACTTTGTAATACAGACCTTCAGGCACTGAAGAAATCAGAGATACCCATCAAGATACAATTAGGTCCCAAGACCACAGGCGGCCTGGGTGCTGGCAATGATCCCAAGGTGGCACGCGAGGCTGCAGAGGAAAGCGTAGCCGAGATCAAGCGCCTCTTCACTGACGGCACCCAGATGGTGTTCATCACCGCAGGTATGGGAGGCGGCACAGGCACAGGTGCTGCGCCTACCGTAGCCCGCATCGCCAAAGAGATGGGCATGCTTACCATCGGTATCGTCACCATCCCGTTCCTCTTCGAGCGCAATCGTAAGATCATCCAGGCCCTGAAGGGTGTGGAAGAGATGCAGAAGAACGTCGATGCCCTGTTGGTCATCAACAATGAGCGCCTGCGTGAGATCTACACCGATGGCATGACCACCATGCGTGAAGCCTTCGCCAAGGCCGATGACATCCTCTCCATCGCCACCAAGAGCATTGCCGAGATCATCACCATGGAAGGCAATATCAATCTGGACTTCCGCGATGTGAAGAAGATCCTGAAAGACGGTGGCGTGGCCATCATGTCTACAGGTATCGCTGAGGGCGAGAAGCGCCTGAAATTCGCCATCGAGAACGCGCTGAAGTCACCGTTGCTCAACAACAACGACATCTCCAACGCCAAGAAGATCCTCTTCAACATCTCTTGGAGCAAGGAGGCACCGCTGCTCATCGAGGAGACTAACGAGATAGACACCTTCATGGAGAGCCTTGATCCTAACATCGAGGTGATCTGGGGTGAGGCCGAAGACGACAGCCTGGGCAAGAGCGTGAAGTTCACCGTGCTCGCCACGGGTTTCGGCTCTTCGAGCATCCCTGGCATGGACAAGCTTCACGACGAGCGCACCAAGGAACAGCAGGAAGCCGATGCCGAGGAGGAAGCCAAAAATCTGGACCTCATCAGCCACATCTATGGCCGCACCAACGCCGAGAAGAATAAGTATAAGCACAACTATATCTACCTCTTCTCAGCCGAGGATATGGACAATGACGCCCTCATCGACATGATAGAAGGCTCACCGACGTTCTGTCGCACTCGTGCCGAACTGGATGGTCTCCGCCAGAAAGCCAAGGAAGACTCCACCACGTTCAGGCAGCAAGCCGATGCTTCCACCGATGCGGAGGCTGGCAGTGCCAACGTGATAACTTTTTAAACATTAAACATTAAACATTAAGAATTAAGGATTAATAATTAATAATTCATAATTAATAATTCATAATTCATAATTTATAATTCATAATTGCCTATGTTATTCGAACAAATCAGTGAAGATATCAAGGCCGCCATGAAGGCCCGTGATAAAGTAGCGCTGGAGACCCTGCGCAATGTGAAGAAAGTATTCCTGGAGGCCAAGACCGCCCCAGGAGCCAACGATACCCTGACCGATGAAGACGCTCTCAAGCTGATGCAGAAACTGGTGAAGCAAGGCAAGGACGCTGCCCAGATCTACGTAGGTCAGAACCGTCAAGACCTGGCCGATGAAGAGTTGGCACAAGTAGCCGTCATAGAGCGTTACCTGCCAAAGATGCTCAGCGGTGAGGAGTTGGAAGCAGCCATCAAGCAGATCATCGAAGCCGTGGGTGCCACCAGCATGAAGGATATGGGTAAGGTGATGGGTACCGCCACCAAGCAGCTCGCTGGCAAGGCCGAAGGCCGTGCCATCAATGAGATGGTGAAGAAACTCTTAGCCTAGGCTAAACCATTATATGAGAGCAGGGTATCGTCAACCGATACCCTGCTCTTTCATTTCATTCATCACATCCGCTTCACAGGCCCTCATGGCATCCATCGTCTTCAGCAGCACCTCATCGAGCGGGCATACCAGCGCATCACGCCCTCCACCGTCAGCGCATGCTGCAGATGAAACGCTTCCTTGTTGTACTTTTTCAGCAGCTCCCACGCAGCCTCCCTTGTAATGTGATTTTCCATACTATTCATTGTTTAGTTCATACTGGGTACAAATGTAAGAATTTCTGCATATAACGCCAACTCTTTTTTTCCTTTCACCTTTCACCAACACGGCAAAAGACGTTGAATGTTATATGTTTTCATACGTGAAAGAAAAGTCGTTCTCTTTCACCGCCTTTCACCTCCTTTCACCATCTTTCATGCCATGTGGTGAAAGGGCGTGAAAGGCGGTGAAAGGAAAGCAAAGTCCTTTCACGCGAGATTGTAGATACAAATCATCACTTTTCTGCCTCTTGGTGAAAGGTGAAAGGAAAAATCGAAGCTGGGCTTTTCGGAGGCATGAAGGCAGAGACGGTGAACCTGCAAAACCGCAAAGCAAAAGCCAAAGGCACTACATAGGAAACGAGCTGCATGGCGTAGCAAACTTCAATCAGCACTGGTGTCTGTGCAGACAGCAGTGGTGATTGTACAGACAGCAGTGTTGTCTGCACAGACACCACTGCTGATTAAACTTTACATCACGGAGCGCAGCGTTTTATCACGCAGGGCAGGGAGTTTTACCTACCAAGCAGCCATGTTTCTTGCCCTAAGCCATCAATATTTTTTCGCAAGGCATGGGCTTGATGTACCAAAAACTTTATATCTTTGCCCCCAGTAAATGAATAATGACTACGTGATGGCAACACAGAAATTAGGAAAAATACTGATTGTTGACGACAATGCCGGCATCCGCAAGGCACTGGAGATACTCCTGCCGTTGTACTTTGCTGAGGTGAAGACCATCCCCAGCCCCACCATGCTGATGACGGCCTTGGAGCAGCTACGCCCAGATGTGGTACTGCTCGACATGAACTTCAACGCCTCCATCAACACGGGCAATGAGGGTCTGTACTGGACCTCCGAGCTCAAAAAGTCGGCACCCGATGTAGAAGTGGTGCTGTTCACAGCCTATGCAGATATCCAACTGGCTGTGGAGGGCATGAAGCGCGGGGCGTTCGACTTCATCGTGAAGCCTTGGGAAAATGCCAAGCTGGTGGAGGTGCTCAGTGCAGCGAGGGACAAGGCCCGCAAAGCACGAAGCAAGGATAGGCAAACCAGTGATGCTCCTGCTTCTGGAAGTCCGATGCTCTGGGGTACCAGCCCTGCCATGAAGGAGATAGAGAAGTCGCTCAGCAAGATAGCGCCCACCGATGCCACTGTGCTCATCACGGGTGAGAACGGTACGGGTAAGGATGTACTGGCGCAAGAGATCCATGCCCATAGCTTGCGCAGTGGCAAGCCCATGGTGGCCGTAGATGCTGGTGCCATCACGGAGACCTTGTTTGAGAGCGAACTCTTCGGTCATGTGAAAGGAGCCTTTACTGATGCCCATGCCGACCATGCTGGCAAGTTCGAACAGGCTGATGGCAGTACGCTCTTCCTCGATGAGATAGGCAATATCCCCTTGCACCTGCAAGCGAAGTTGCTCCGTGCCATCCAAAACCGCAGCATCGTGCGGGTGGGAGGTTCGAAGACCATCCCTGTGAACATACGCCTGATCTGTGCCACCAACATGGACTTGGAGGCACTGGTACGTGAGGGGCGTTTCCGCGAAGACCTCTACTACCGCATCAACACGGTGCACATCGCCCTGCCGCCTCTGCGCAAGCGCAAGGAAGACATCGTGCCACTGGCGCAGCTGTTCCTGAAGCGCTATGCGGAGAAGTACCACCGCCCTCTGAACGCACTGGATGAGGGCGCTGCCGAGGTGCTGAAAAGCTATCGTTGGGGAGGCAACATCCGTGAACTGCAGAACTGCATGGAGAAGGCGGTCATCCTCTCAGAAGGCACCACCCTGACAGCCAAGGACATCAAGACGGAGCATGCGCAGGTTGCCCAAGCCAGCGCCAACCTCAGAGCTATGAGCGAGAGTGACGAGGAACACTTGGTGCGCAATGCGATGGAACGCACGGGTGGCAATATCTCGGCTGCTGCCAAGATGCTGGGCGTGAGCCGCCCTACCCTTTATGCAAAACTGAAAAAATACGGCTTATGACCTTCACTATCTGGCATATTGTAGCAGTAGCAGTCATCGTTGCCATCATCGTAGCGATTGCAGCGGCACTTTATACGCGCCATGAAGACATCAAGAAGGTGGCCTACATGATGGATGCGATGGAAGACGGAGAACTCAACTTCCGATTTCAGGAGAAGAGCAAGTTCAACCGTACGCTCAATCGCATACGCACCATCTTCGAACGTCAGCGCCAAGCCCATGAGCAGGACTCCTGGACCAAGCTGATACGCGTGCTCACCCACGAGATCATGAATACGGTATCGCCCATCGCCTCGCTGAGTGATGCCCTGGCCAAGTCGATGGACGAAAACGGCCAAAGTGAACTGGACGTAAAGTCGGGTCTTGAAACCATCTCCGAGAGTTCCAGAAACCTGATAGACTTTGTGCAGACCTACCGCCAACTTAGCGGTGTGGCCCGTCCGATACGTAAAGCCCTTGTCTTGGAGGAGCTCATGGGGCAAGTCATTTCACTCAACAGTGAATTTGTAGCATCTTGCGGAGCCGTATGCACCTACCACTCCCTGGATGCCGACCTGATGATCTATGCAGACGAGGGGCAGATCTCCCAAATCCTCATCAATCTCTTGAAGAATGCCCTGCAGGCAGGAGCCAAGCATATCGACATCACTGCCCAGATGGGGCAAGACGATGAGGTCATCATCTGGGTGGCCAATGACGGAGTGCCCATCCCCGTAAGCAGTCAGGAACAAATCTTCATCCCTTTCTTCACCACCAAGAAAGAAGGCACGGGCATAGGCCTCAGCATCTCCCGCCAGATCATGCGCAACCACAACGGCAGCATCGAGCTGCTAAAAAGCGACAGCACACAGACGGTCTTCGAACTTCGCTTCAGATAATCCCCCTACGAAAAGTGTAAAGAAAGTGTAAAGTTGTAAAGCGTCTTTACAATGCTTTACACTTTCACAAATTCATCACATCCTTGAAAATCAACGTATTGCGAGTTTGGCACGGTTTATGCTTATACTTTGGCATGAAAATATGTAAATTTCTGATGTGATGACAAAAAAGTATTTTATAACCGTTTTGATGGCCATTTCAGGCACCTTTCTTGGGGTGACGAAAGCCTGGGCACAGTCTGAAGAAGCCCAAGGAAAGGTGATGACTCTGCACGAGTGCATGGAATACGCCATCTCCAACTCTACCAAGATGCGGATTCAGGAGGCAGCCATCGGCGATGCGCGCATTGCCCGTCGTGATGCCGCCCTCACGCTGTTCACCCCAGCTATCAACGCGCAGACCTATGCCTACTACAACTTCGGACGTAGCATAGACCCGCAGACCAACACCTACTTCACCACCACGTCGTTTCACAACAACTACAGCATCAGTATGGGGTATGACCTGTTTGATGGTTTCAAGGCTGTGAACAACTATAAAATCTCCAAGACGGGCATACTCATTGCCAAGTCGGAAGAACAGCAGGCAGAAGCCGACATCTGTCTGGCCATGATGGAAGCTTATTATAATGTGGTGTATTACAAGCGCCTGTCTGAGGTTTATCAAGAGCAAGTGTCCGCTGCAGAGGCATCGCTGAAGCTGGCCCGTCGCCAAGAAGAACTGGGACAGAAAGGCCACGCTGATGTGGTGGAGATGGAAGCCAACCTGGCCGACAGGCAGTATGAGCTTACCAATACGCACAACATGTATCTGGATCAGCGCATGATTCTGGCCGACCTGATGTTCTGGCCCGAAGAGGAAGAGTTACAGATAGAGACCACCATCGAAGCACAGCCTGCCACCGCTGAGACTGATGCTGAAAGTATTGTGGGCTTTGCCTTAGCCAACAATCCAGAGGTACAGATGGCCACTTGGCAGCAGCAGAATGCCAAGCGAGAGCTCAATACCGCTAAGTGGCAGGTGCTTCCCACCGTGGGCATCTATGCCGGATGGAACACCAGCTACTACACCTACCAGGGAGCCCATACCGCCTCATTCGGTAACCAGTTCCGCAACAATCGTGGTGAATATGTGGAGATGTCGCTCACCATCCCCCTGTGGGACCGCCTGAGCAGAGCCTCCAACATCTCCAAGAAGCGCAATGCCTACAAGAAAGCCACAGCAGAACTGGATCAGAAGCGGCGCGACATCGAGTCTGAGGTTCGCAGGGCCGTTCAGGACCGCGACGGCAGTGCCACTGCCTATCTGCAGGCACAGCATAAGGCCGAAGTGCAAGAGGAAGCCTACCTGCTCAACCACAAGAAACTGGAGCAAGGCCTCATCTCTCCGCTGGAATATCAGACAGCCAACAACAACTACCTGAAAGCCAAGGCCGATGAGATGAACTCACTCTTCAAGTACCTCATCAAGCAGGCAGTCGTAAGATATTATAATGGTATAGCATACATAGAACAATAAAGATATGGATAAGACAATCGAAAAAGTAACAGGCTGGAGGGTAGCATTCACCAAGAAAGCCCTTCCCTACTGGTTAGGAGCATTGCTCGTGGCATTTATCGTTTACCTGATAGCCCGCCCCAACAACAAGACCCTGCGTGTGGACAAGGATACGGTGGTGGTAACTACCGCAGAGCGAGGAGAGTTTAACGACTATATCCGCATCAGCGGCAGGGTGCAGCCCATGACCACCATTCAGCTTAGTCCGCAAGAAGGGGGCATTGTAGAGACCATCTTGATTGAAGAGGGCTCGGCCGTGCAGGCGGGCGACCCCATCTTGGTGCTGAGCAATGACAATCTGGACCTCTCCATCCTGAACTCCGAAGCCGAACTGGCAGAGAAGGAGAACATCCTGCGCAATACGCAGATACAGATGGAGCAGCAGAAGCTCGATGTGCGCCAGAACGTGCTGGAATATGGCACACAGGTAGAACGCCTGCGCCGCACTTACGAGCAGCAAAAGGCCCTCTATGAGGATAAGCTCATCGCCAAGGAGGAGTATCTGAAAGCAGAGGAAGACTACCGACTGGCGCAGCAGAAGTATGAGCTCATCCGTGAGCGCTCCAAGCAAGACAGCCTCTATCGTGGCACGCAGATAGACCGCATGGAGGAGAGCTTAGAGAATATGCAGCTCAATATGCAGATGATTCGCAAGCGCAAGAGCAACCTCGTCGTGAAGGCCCCCATCGATGGTGAGCTGGGCCTGCTGGATGTGGTACTGGGGCAGAGCATTGCCAGTGGTACCAAGATAGGACAGATCAACTCCGTGGGTACCTATAAGGTAGAGGCGCAGATAGACGAGCACTACATAGACCGTGTGGTGGAAGGGCTGGAGGCCACTTTCGAGCGTCAGGGAGACACCTTCTCCACCCTGATTCGCAAGGTGTATCCAGAGGTGCGTGACGGCAAGTTCAAGGCCGACTTCAAGTTCGACGGAGTGCAGCCTGACAACATCCGCAGCGGCCAGACCTACTACCTCAATCTGCAACTGGGGCAGCCTGAAGAAGCCATCCTCATCCCTCGTGGTTCCTTCTACCAGCAGACAGGTGGCAAGTGGATCTATGTGGTGAATAAAGATGGCAACAGAGCCGTGAAGCGTGAAATCCGCATCGGACGCCAGAATCCCCAGTACTACGAAGTGCTGGAAGGCCTGGAACCAGGAGAGAAAGTAATTACTTCGGGGTATGAGACTTATGGGGATAGTGATGTATTGGTATTCTAAGTTATGAAAAGTTTTTGGAACTTCCTTAAGAAGAATAAGTTATACGGGGCTATCAACCTCGTGGGGCTCACGGTGTCGATGGCCTTCGTGCTCCTGCTGGCGGTATATGTGCAGCGACAGCTATCCACGGATACTTTCCAGGAGAACGCCGACCGGATCTACGTGATTGCCAATGAGGATAACGTGACGATGGGTTATTGGCTGGACAAGCACCTCAAGAACAACTTCCCGGAGATTGAGAAGGGTTGCTGCGTGGCGAATA
>ERZ842401.2808-NODE-2808-length-22604-cov-4.860881_pt1 | contig 22604 bp, 13 predicted proteins | sample MGYA00521270_ERZ842401 | MGnify/ENA primary metagenome ERZ842401 (study PRJEB31892, sample SAMEA3878208) | bioreactor metagenome | biome: Moose rumen | place: Sweden | collected 2011-10 | study: EMG produced TPA metagenomics assembly of the PRJEB12797 data set...
TTTCCCTACACGACGCTCTTCCGATCTGAGCAGACCGCCGTCATGGAAATCGATTCCGGGGTAGGCGAGGATGCTGGTGACGAGCACGAGGCCTGTAATGGCACACACCACCACGGTGTCCCAGAAGGTGCCGGTGGAGCTTACTAGCGCCTGACGCACCGAATTGCGGGTTTGTGCCGCCGCCGCAACAATAGGCGCCGAGCCGAGTCCCGACTCATTGCTGAAAAGCCCTCTGGCGATGCCGTATCGTGCCCCCATCATGATTGCCGTTCCCGCGGCTCCCCCTACCGAAGCTTTAAGTGAGAAAGCATCGCGGCATATCCAGCAGACCGCGTCCCAGAGATACTGATGGTTCACACCCAGGATATAGAGGCATCCCATCACATAAAGAATCGCCATGAACGGCACCAGTGCCGAGCAAATCCTGCCTATGCTCTTCACACCACCAATTATCACCACTCCAACAAGTGCCATAAGGCAGATGCCAACGAGAATGCTCACAAATGTCTCGGGAGAGAGACTCACCCCGATTGCGCTATTGATTGATGAGGCCAGTGCCGCCACACCGCTGCTGTCACTAAAGAGTTCGGCGAAATTCTTGCTTATGGCGTTGGCTTGCACGCCGTTGCCAATGCCAAAGGCGGCGATGGCGGTGAAGATGCAAAACAGCACTGCCAGCCATTTCATTTTCAGTCCTCTCTCAAGGGCATACATCGGTCCGCCAATCATTGTGCCGTCGCTGGTCTTGACACGGTATTTCACTGCCAGCAGTCCCTCGCCATATTTTGTTGCGATACCGAAAACGCCCGTGAGCCAGCACCACAGCACGGCTCCTGGACCTCCCAGCGACACTGCCGTCGCTACCCCTATGATGTTGCCCGTGCCTATAGTCGCCGCCAGGGATGTGGCAAGCGCCGAGAACTGGCTCACGTCGCCTGTGGAGTCTTTGTCTTTAGTGAACGAGAGTTTAATGGCTGTGAATATTTTGCGCTGTGGCACACGCAGACGTATGGTAAGGAAGATGTGTGTGCCAAGCAGCAGTATTATCATTGGCCACGACCAGATGTAGTTGCTAATGGTTGCTGTGAGTTGCTCAAGATTCATGTTTTTGAGTTTTCAGTTATCAGTTTTGAGTTTTCGGAAATCAGAATTTAGTTCTTAAATTGCAAAATTACTCTTTTTGTGTGAAAAGACAAAGAACTTTTTTGTTTTTTGGCGATAAATGGCTACATTTGTGGTGATTTTTTAGAAAGTCATTTCTATGATTAAAAAATTAATACTAATATTTGCCATGTGTTCCGCCTTGGTGGCGATGGCTAATGAGCCATATAACATTTACCCCGTTCCTCATGAGCAGGTGAGGAATCCTGGCACGGCGTCCTTTTCTCAGAGAGTATTAATATTTCCTCAAGATGGGATTGACATTGCAACAATAAATCGCGCAAAGCAGATACTTAGCGACCATGGTCTTGTCCCAGTGGTGATTATGGCTGGCACTCCTCCTCACAACTGTCAGTCTTTCGTGCATCTTAGTGTAAACAATCCAAAAGAAAAGATTGGTGATGAGCATGATGCCGTGTTGCGTGTCGACCGAAGCATCTTCAATTTGCCAAAATATGACCGTCATATCTTGAATCTTAAATCAGATAGTAAAGGTCTAGCTAATGTGGCAATCATTGGTGAAGACACTGATGCTGTGTTTTGTGGACTGGCATCTCTTGAGCAGATGCTCGACCAAGGCACCAGCGACTTGCCGTGCGTCACAATCTATGACTACGCCGATGTCAAGAACCGCGGCATTATCGAGGGCTACTATGGAGTGCCTTACACCGCCGAGGTAACCAAAGACCTGTTCCGCTTCATGGCACGCTACAAGATGAACACCTATATGTATGGCGCCAAGAGCGACCCTTACCATTCCCGCTACTGGAGCGACCCTTATCCCACGACTATCACTGCCCATGAGCAGCGCATTGGCTACCTCACACAGGACATGATGCGCGACATCACGGCGGTGGCGCATGAGACCAAGGTGAACTTCATTTGGGCGATTCACCCCGGCAATGCCTTCGCCAATGCCGAAGACCCGCAGGTACTTGACAAGATAATGGCGAAGTTTGGGAGCATGCATCAGCTGGGCGTGCGGCAGTTTGGCGTCTTTGTCGATGATGTGGGCGTGCCAAGCGACCCAGCTATCATGAAGCTCTGCGCCGACAATCTCTCGGCTCTCCAGAATAGAATTGACGCTCGCTGGAACAAGGCTGGCGCTCTTGCCACCGACACGGTGAAGCCTCTGCACTACGTGCCGCAGCTCTATGCTCATGGCTGGGTGAGCGATGAGCGCGCTCAGGAGTTCTATGAGTCGCTCAGCACCACCCCTGAGAAGATAAATATCTACATCACTGGCCGCGACGTGTGGTCGGTGCCCAACAATGAAGATTTGGCAAGGGTGAGCGGCTGGCTCGGTCGCGAGTTGAGCTGGTGGTGGAACTATCCCTGCAACGACCAAGACCCTAGCAAGCTGTTTGTGATGGACACCTACAGCAACTTCCGTGATGAGACCCACATCAATAATTTAGCTCGCATCGAGAAACACCTCTCGGGGCTCAACACCCTTATCATAAACCCTATGCAGCAGGGCGAACTCTCTAAAATCGCACTCTTCAGCGTAGCCGACTATAGTTGGAACAACGCCGCCTTCGACAACTATGACAGTTGGGATGCCGCGATACCTGCCGTCGTGGGCAAAGATTACGCCAAGGCTTTCAAAAAGCTGGCTCCATATCTGCGTTATTACGACGAAGACGCGCTAGCATACAGGATTAACAATTATCAGGCATCGGTGAGACGCGGTTCGCCAAACCCAAACTCGCTTCTTAAAGAATTGTGCGAGGTGCGTGATGCTTGTCAGGTCCTCAAGACGATGGCACATTCTGCCAGCGAGAGCGACCGACTGCTCTACAATGATGTGCGCCCCTGGCTTCTCAAACTCGAGGCGATGACTGCCGAGGCTATATCTCGCCTTGACGGTGACAATGTGCCTGCTATCGACTACGACAGCAATCCCGACTTCCAGTTTGAGACCCTTGGCGGCATGGGCGAGCACATCTCGCTCAAGGTGCTTACCGCCGAGCCGTCGAACGTGCGCCTGATGCCGTTGCTGAAGGAATTGCGGCCGAAGCTCTCAAGCCAAAAAACTCAATAACACAACTATTTATAAATTCTATTATGAACAAAAACAAAATTTTATTCACTTTGCTTGCTGTTGTGGCAATGACATTCACAGCGCAAGCCCAACTGCCCAAGGCAGTGACATATAATGGAGACCCCATGCACACGCAGTGCTACACTCTGCGCAATGGCATGAAGGTGTTCCTTAGTGTAAACAATGAGTCGCCACGCATCGCCGCGCACATCGCAGTGCGCACTGGCTCACGCAACGACCCCGCCGAGACTACTGGCCTGGCACACTATCTTGAGCATCTTATGTTCAAGGGCACCAAGCAGTTTGGCACCAGCGATGTAGAAAAAGAGGCTCCCTACCTCGATGAGATAGAGGCTCGCTATGAGCAATACCGCAAGGTCACCGACCCCGCCCTGCGCAAGCAGCTCTATCACGAGATTGACAGCGTGTCGCAGATTGCCGCTCAGTACAACATCCCCAACGAGTATGACAAACTGATGGCGGGCATTGGCGGCATTGGCACTAACGCCTACACCAGCACCGACGTCACCTGCTACACCGAGGACATCCCCAGTAATGAGGTTGACCGCTGGGCACGCATCCAGAGCGACCGCTTCCGCAACATGGTGATTCGCGGTTTCCACACCGAGCTCGAAGCTGTCTATGAGGAGAAAAACATTGGTATGGCAAAAGATATGTGGAAACTCGAGGAGGCTCTCTACGCCAAGGCGTTCCCTGGCCACCCCTATGGCACTCAAACCACCATCGGCACTCAGGAGCACCTCAAAAATCCGTCGATCACCAATATCAAGAACTACTACAACAACTACTATTGCCCTAACAATATCGCCATCTGTATGGCTGGCGAGATGGACCCCGACAAGGTGATTGCCACCCTCGACAAGTACTTTGGCGACTGGCAGCCCAATCTCAACCTCTCCCGGCCGGAGTTTGCGCCTATCAAACCCTTTACCGCACCAGTTGACACCACCATAATGGGTCAGGAGGCGGAGTTTGTCACCCTTGCTTGGCGCTTCGACGGCGCCAGCTCGTTGCAGTGCGACACTCTAGAGGTTATCTCTCAGATGCTCAAGAACGGCACGGCAGGTCTTATGGACCTGAACCTCGACCAGCCGCAGAGAATCATGGAGTCGGACATCTATGCCGATGAGATGACCGACTACTCGCTGCTGTGGGTAATGGGTTATCCCAACGATGGCCAGAGCCTTGAGCAGGTGCGTGACCTGCTGCTCGGCGAGATTGAGAAGCTGCGCAAGGGCGACTTCGACGACGACTTGCTCACCAGCGTAGTCAACAACACCAAACTTCAATATCTTAGGGGGCTTAACAACAACCGCGCCCGTGCTAGCTTCCTCGTTAATGCTTTCATACATGGCACTCCCTGGAGTCAGCAGGTGGAGCAGCTCGACCGCATGAGCGGCATGACCAAGCAGCAGATTGTTGACTTCGCCAACCGTTATCTGCTCGATAACTATGTGTGCGTTTACAAGCGCCAGGGAGTCGATAACTCGGTAAAGAAGATAGAGAAGCCCGAGATTACTCCCATCCCCACCAATCGCGACAAGCAGAGCGACTTTGTCAAGAATCTCATGGCAGAGACCGTTGAGCCCATCCATCCACGTTTTGTCGATTACAAGACCGACATGAATGTCTCACAGACTAAGGCTGGGCTGCCATTGCTCTACAAGCAGAACACCGACGACGACTTGTTCACGCTGGTTTACAAGTATGACTTCGGTAACACTGCCGACCTGCGTTATGACCTGGCGTTCGACTATCTCGACTATCTCGGCACAAAGACTCTCACTCCGCAGCAGTTCAAGCAGCGCATGTACAAGCTCGCCTGCAACTTCTACGCTACGGCAACCGACAACCATGTCTTCATCACCATCAGTGGCCTCAACGAGAACATGCCCGAGGCGGTGGCTCTAATTGAGGACCTCTTCAAGAATGCGGCAGTTGACACCGAGGCCTATAGCCGCCTCGTTGACCAGATTCTCAAAGCTCGCTCCGACGCCAAGACCAACCAGCAGGAGTGCTTCGCAAGGCTGATGGAGTATGGTCAGTTTGGTCCCAACAACTCTTACACCAACATCCTCAGCGAGGATCAGCTGCGCGGCACCCACCCTGCCGAACTCCTGCAACTGGTGAATGGGCTTGGCAATATGCAGCACACAGTGGCTTATTTCGGTCCCATGAGCGAGAAAGACTTCTCGGCAAGCATCACTAAGCTTCACAAGACGCCTAAGAACCTGCTCGACGTGCCTTTTGGCATGGACTACATGGAGCAGCCTACTACCGAGACCGAGATTCTGCTGGCTCCCTACGACGCCAAGAACATCTACATGGTGCAGTACACCAACAGCGAGCGCGACTGGGAACCCGAGCACGCTGCTGTCATCAGCCTCTTCAATGAGTACTTTGGAACTGGCATGAATGGCATCGTCTTCCAGGAACTGCGTGAGGCGCGTGGACTTGCCTACTCGGCTGCCGCTGTCTATAACCAACCATCACGCATGGGGCACAAGGAGGATGCTTACACCTACATCGTTACCCAAAACGACAAGATGATGGACTGCGTTGACGAGTTCAACAAGCTCATCGCCGATATTCCACAAAGCGATGGTGCGTTCAACCTCGCCAAGGAGTCGCTGATGAAGAAACTCGCCAGCCGCCGCACCACACGCTACGGCGTGCTCCAGAGCTACATGGCGGCACAGGAAATGGGTCTCGACTATGACATCTACTCTAAAGTTTATGAGAAGCTGCCGAAGCTCCACCTTTTCGACATCGTTGACTTTGAGAAAGAGAACATGGCAGGCAAGCCCTACCGCTACCTCATCCTCGGTGACGAGAAAGAGCTCGACATGAACCGCCTCGAGAAAATCGCACCAATCCGCCGAGTATCACTAGAGGAAATATTCGGATACTAATATCTCGCTAACTTGTATCATAAATAAAAATCCTGCCCATAATCATGGGCAGGATTTTTTACGCTAAACAATGGAGCTAATAAGCAGACATGGAACAAGCAAACAAGGCAAATCTATATACTATTGTCTTGTTTGCTTGTCAGCTCGTAAGCTTGTTAGCTCATCGGCTCGCTTAATAAATGTTGCTGTTCATTGAATATTTATTATAAAATGCAAGAAAATAGCGGTTGATTGCGTATAATAATTACAATTGTTAAATTGACAAATTAACCCAAATAGGTAAGTAGTGTTTAGAGTTTAGAGCTAACTATGAACTGTAAACTATGAACTCTGAACTAAAAAAGAGAGGAGGCAAGTATGAAGAATTATGTGATTTTAGCTATTATGGCAGTTGCGGCGATAACGCTCGCGGGCTGCAATGAGGACAACTACAGCGACCTCGACCCCTGGAATGGTGGCAACGGAAGTGGGCAACAGACTGGCGGCAACGCCACTGGTGATGACCTGGAGACGTTCAGCATAGAATTTGACACCACGCCGCTGAGCGAGACCGAGGTTATCCCCGACGATGAGAACGATGAGGCTTATAATGACTATGTGGAGCACTCCACCTTCTCGCGGGTGGTGTATGTCACCTACGACGGCAACAGCGCGACGGTGGAAGGCAGCACCGACGGAGTGGATATCGACATCGACGGTGCTCATGTGACGGTGACCAACGGCAACAAGGAGATGGTATTTGTGCTCTCGGGCTCAACAAGCGATGGTTCGTTCAAGAGCTACAGCGACTACAAGTTCAAAATCTTGCTCAACGGAGTGACGATAACCAACCCGAGTGGTGCCGCTATCAACAACCAGAGCCACAAGCGCACTTTTGTGGAACTCTCTAGCGGCACGGTGAGCAGCCTTGAGGATGGCACGACCTATAGCGGCATCCCCGACGATGAGGATTGCAAAGGGTGCTTCTTCAGCGAGGGACAGCTTATATTTGCAGGCTCCGGCACGTTAAACATCACCGGCAACTATAAGAACGGGCTGTGCAGCGATGACTACGTGAGGCTACGTCCTGGTAATGTTATAAATGTGACCACAACAAAGAGCAATGGCATCAAGACTAATGACGGCGTGTTTATCAATGGCGGTGTCTTGAACATAGGCGTGAGCGCGACTGCGGCAAAGGGTATCTCGAGCGACGCGCTGGTGCAGATTGACGGTGGCCGCACCACCATCATCACGAGCGGCAAAGGCGAGTGGGACAGCGACGAGAAAGACACCAACGCTTGCGCCGGCATAAAGGTCGACAGCATTTTCACCATGAACAACGGCGAACTCTACATAAAGAGCACCGGAAGTGGCGGAAAAGGCATTAACGGCGACCAGACGGTGACCTTCAACGGCGGCACAGTGAAAATTCTCACCACCGGTGCGAGATACAGTTACGGGAGTCAGCACTCCAGTGCTAAGGGCGTGAAAGGCGACGGTGACGTGATAATCAACGGCGGCTCGATAAAGGTGAGAGCTAGCGGCGGCGAAGGCAGCGAGGGCGTTGAGAGCAAGAGCAACGTCACCATTAATGGAGGCACGCTTGAGGTGTCGAGCTATGACGATGCCATCAACGTGAGCAACAAGAGCTACAAACTCACGATAAATGGCGGCAACGTATATGCCTACTCTACCAATAACGACGCGCTCGACAGCAATGGAAGCATCAGCATTACCGGCGGAACGGTAATCGCTGCCGGAGCAAGTCAGCCCGAAGGGGGCATAGACAGTGACAATACCGCAGTGGTGATTGATGGCGGTGTGGTGATAGGTCTCGGCGGTGAGAACAGCTCGGTGTCATCATCAAGCAAGCAGCTGTCGTTGGTTTCAGGAAACCAAATCAGCGCTGGAACAATTATGGCTTTGAGTTGCGGCAGCAGCAACGTGCTCACTTATAAAGTGCCTCGCACATTCTCGCAAATGATTATCTCTTCGCCTAAGCTGACAAGTGGCGGCGCGTTCACGATAACCTCCGGAAGCACTGTGAGCGGTGGCACCACATTCCACGGTCTTACCACAGGTGGCACTGTGAGTGGTGGAACGAGTGTGGCAACAGGCACACTGAGTGCTACGGTGACTTACAGCAACACCAGTGCCAGCAGTGGCATGGGAGGCGGTGGCAACCCTCCAGGCGGCGGATGGCACTGATAAGTGAGTCCTATCACCACTTGCTGTTATATTGCTCCCGAAAGAAAAAACAGCGTTCCCCGCAAAAGTGGGAACGCTGTTTTTCTGCCTCTTCCGAAATATGGAGTGATCGCAATAATAACCTAGAGATGCGTAATGGGCGCTTCGCCTAAAAAAATGAGTGAGGTTCGCTTGCCGTACACCGTGCTTCGCACGACTCTTGTTGCTCACTCACTCGAACTGAAGGTTGATTAAACAAAATAATTGACCAATTCGGGTTAATAAGCGCGGAGATTATCACTATTATTGGGTATTGTAGAGGAATGTGAAAAACACGAATTTTGCACAATTATTAATAGAACAAACAATGAATATAAAAATAGCGTGCCTGATGATGGCTCTTGTGCTTGTGGGAGTTGTTCCCTCCATTGCGCAAAAGCCTATCACAAGTGTTGTGAAAGATAAAACCACAGGCGAACCCATGATAGGCGCTACCATTTCTATTGTGGGTACCAAAACTGTAGCGGCTGTCACCGATATTGACGGTCGCTTCACCTTGACTGTGCCTGCCGGTGCCACGATAAGTATTACATCGGTGGGCTATAAGCCTCTTGTGGCAAAGCCTGAAGATGGCGTTTACTTCCTTGAGTCACAAATCAACGCTCTGGGAGAGGTGGTGGTGACGGCACAAGAGTCGTCGCGACCCACCAGTGCGTCGATTATCAACCGCCATGCCATGGGTCACTTGCAGCCGTCGAGCTTTGGCGACTTGATGGAACTCGTGCCTGGTGGTCGAGCAACCGATCCTCATTTGAGCAGTCCTAATGCCATCAGCCTGCGCGAGGCAGGTGGCGGCGATAACTACTCTACTTCATCGCTGGGTACCAGTTTCGTGATAGATGGTACTCCCATCTCCACTGGTGCCAACATGCAGCGTGTGAGTGGCGCCACCGACAGCGAGTCGCTCAAGCGTGATTTCACCAACCAAGGTGTTGATATGCGCACCATCTCAACCGATGACATTGAACGCGTGGAGATTGTGCGCGGCATACCCAGCGTGGAATACGGCGACCTCACAAGCGGATTGGTAAAGATAGAGCGCAAGCGTGGGGGAAACGACATCAATGCTCGTCTCAAGGCCGACATGGGAAGCTTTCTCTTCTATGTGTCCAAAGGCTTGGAGTGGGAACCGCGCCATTTGTCGCTCAACTTCAATGCCGACTACCTTGACTCACGCAACGACCCTCGCAACGTGCTTGAGAACTACAAGCGCCTTACCCTCTCGTCGCGACTTCACAAGGCGTGGAATGGAGACAGGTTCAACACCTCACTCTCGGCAAGCATCGATTATACTGGCTCGTTCGACAACGACAAGAGCGACCCTGAGCTCAACGAAGGAGTAATTGACACTTATAAGTCATCTTACAACCGAGTTGCCTTGACTTGCGCATTAAGCATGAAAAGCGCCAGCTCATCATCGTGGTTTAAGGTACTCAATGCCACTTTCTCAACTTCTATCGATAAGGATAACATAGAGCGCGAGAAGCTGATTCAGCTGCGACGGGCAACTATCGCCGCCACATCGACAACTCAGGGCGAGAGCGATGCAGTGATATTGCCCTATACCTACACCGCTAAGCACAGCGTGGATAGCAAGCCATTCAATATATTCTTGAAAGTCAACGCCAAGTTGCAGGTGCCATCGACAAGCGTGAGCAACATGCTCATGATAGGTGTCGACTGGAACGTTGACAAGAATTATGGTCGAGGACAGCTGTTTGATGTTGCCAGACCTCTCTATCCTGGCATGAGCGGGCGTCCTCGCGACCTCTCTACGATTCCCGCTAACCACACTCTGTCACTATATGTAGAGGAGAATTTGAAGACTACCATAGCCGGCAACACCCTCGAGGTGGTAGCTGGAGTGAGAAGCGCGCAAATGCTCAACCTGTCGGACCAATATGCCCTGCATGGCCACATCTATCTTGACCCGCGAGTGAATATTGGGTGGACATTCCCGCAATTTATGGTGCGCAACCGAGTATCGTATTTCAAACTTACTGGCGGCGTGGGGCAACACACCAAGATGCCCACCATTGAGCACCTGTATCCCGAAATGACCTATATCGACCTTGTGCAGTTCAACTATTATCATCCTAACGAGGCCTTCAAGCGCATCAACATCATGACCTATGTCATTGACCCCACCAACTACGACTTGCGCGCAGCTCGCAATTTCAAGTGGGAAGTCACAGCCGATATCGTCCTCTCGGGCAACCGACTGTCGGTGACCTACTTTCGTGAGAATATGACCTCAGGGTTCCGCTCTGTTGCGATATATGCGCCCTACATTTATAAACTCTATGACACTTCGGGCATCAACGGCAATGCTCTCGAGGGTCCGCCGGAAATTGAGGGTGTGCCTTACGAGATGACCAGTGAGCTGCTGGCACTTAGTCGCTACTCCAATGGCAGCCAGACCAAGAAAGAGGGCATAGAATACACATTCTCGTCGCGTCGCTTTGAAAACCTGCACACCCGCCTTACCATCAACGGTGCTTGGTTCAAGACCGTGCATCGCAACTCAGTCTCCCTCATGGAACGCCCTTCTCAGGTGGTGGGCAACAAGCAGATACCCTATGTGGGCATTTACAAAGATATTGAAGGTTATACCGACCAGATGTTTAACACTAACTTCACCATCGACACCGATATCCCTCGTCTGCGACTCGGTTTCTCTATTTCAGCGCAATGCCTGTGGTTCACGTCTAATCAACGGCTTCCAATCAGCAATTACCCCGATAAGTATATGGATAATGATGGCAATATGCATGTGTGGACCAGCGACCTAGCCAATGACACTTACTTGCGCTATCTCATAAGAAATAACACTGAGTCGATGTACGACCTTTTCAAGGTGCCATTCGCGATGAACGTGAATTTCAAGGTCACCAAGAAATTTTTTAACGACCACTTATGCATTGCCATGTTCTGCAACAAGATATGGGACTACAGTCCCAGCTATGAGCGCGATGGAGTGACCATTCGCCGCCATGTGACCCCTTATTTTGGTTTGGAAATGAATATAAAAATATGAGAAGGTTTATTACTTATACATTAATGTGCATGATAATGGTGGCAATTACATCGTGTCACAAAGATTCTGATGATTACACAACATCGTGTGAGATAGAACTTATCTTGTCCGTCGAAGGCGAAATGGAAGTGATACAGTATTCGATTGAAATGATGAACCTAAACACCCGCGATGTGGTGACTGCCGCAGGAAAGACTCAGGATGTGATAACAGTGAGCGAAATACTGCGTGGAGCCTATTCTATCAACATTGAGGGTGTGGTGAGATACCGCAATGCCGATGGTGATGTTTTCACACAGTCGTTTCGGGTTCAGAGCGAATATGTGTTGATGGTTGATAACGACAACAAGATTGAACTGGAAATGACTTTAATGGGCACATGAGAGATATGAGACACAATTTTCTAATATTATCATTTATAGGCTTAGCACTTGTTGCACACGCTCAGCAAAAAGATGACGTGGCTCCTAAACACGAGGTTCTTGCCGAGCATCTGTCAATGAGCAACGATGCAATGCTGAGCGCCTGGGATAATCCTGCTTTGATGGAGATGGCTTATAAGACATCGCTCACGCAATTCGGTGTGGCTCTTGATAGGCTGGAACGGTCCGAACCCTTTGTGCTGCAAAAAGGCACGGGGCACACCTTGACTTCCATTAAGGTCGACACCTATCTGCGCTTGTCGGCAGGCAGCGCAGTATGGGGCAAGGCTTCCTATATGACTGGCATGAAGCGAGGTATCAAGTGGAACTCTGTTGCAGACTTTGACTTACTTGAACCCGACATCCTTGGCGACACAGTGGGCGGCGACACGCGCACAGAACAGTATGTGTTTGAAGGCGGCTATGCCAGCCGCATCAACCGCTGGCGGGTAGGAGGCGAGATGCTCTTCCGTGCCGAGCAGGAATATCGCAAGGTGGATCCGCGCATGCGTAGCATTGTTACCGACCTCACTCTGCGGACAGGAGTCTCGCGAGAGTTGGGTGAGAATAATTTGGGACTAAGCGTTGAGGGAAACATCTATCGCCAAACCGGTAGCGTTGATTTCTACAAACCCCTCGGCAGCGTGCCCGAATATCAGATGTTGGGGCTCGGAGCAGTATATTCACGCTTCTCGGGCGACATCAACGACTTGTTTTTCAAGGGCGGTGGCATCAAAGTCCATGCCGACCTTATGCCCAATGGCAATGGTGTGTTCTCAACTTTACGAGTCTCTCAACATCATTACGAGCGCGTGGCGCGACTGCTCAACTCGTTGCCACTCTCTACACTTTACAACAAGGAAGCCAGTGTGAGAGTTGGGTGGAGGCACAGCAGCAAGCTCAATTATGCCGTATGGGCCGACTTCAAGTATAACCGCCGCACCAGCGACCAACATCTGGCAGGCACATCATCGTCGCAGATTTATCCTGTTATCGCCGACTTGACAATGTACAAAAACAAGATTCTCGCTACTTCGCTCACGGCATTGGTGGGTCATCAGGCAAAAATAGGCTGGAACGTGAAGGCACAAATTGGGTATTTGAACAATAAACAAGAGTTTGTCTATCCTCACCGTTCTATGAGATATGAGCACGCCTACGGCGAATTGACAGGTCAGATAATTACCAACGTGTCAAAATCTTGGTCACTGACTGGAACTGCCGGTGTCAGTTATTTTGGGAGAATTAGCAGAAATCTTGTCTTGCCACTTGCCGACATGGAGCCTCACTTCATTGAGATGCTAAACCACAACTACCGCTTTATGAGTGCCGACTTTGCCAGTGCCTCGATGCTGATGAGAGCCGATTATCACTTCGCGAGGTCGCGGTTCTCAATCTTTGCCCAGGCTGGTTATTGCTACACTCACAGCTCGGAGCGAGAACATCAAAACAATCTAATGTTAACTATTGGTATAAACTTGTGAAACAATGAGAAAAATCCTATTTATATTATTTATCGCATCACTCGCTTGGCTCACTTCATGCAGCGAGAACGATATTGTGAATGATGCCCAGCTACGCATCTATCTCGACTTGCCCATGAATGTGAGCGACCCAGTGCTGACAGGGGCTACAGCCCAACTTACCAATATTGAGACTCTCAAGACTTGCGTTGTGGATGATTTCAGTGCCGATGAAGGTCTTTATGTTGCAAATGTGGTTGTACCCGAAGGTTATTACAACATAGTTGTAACTGGTGAGATGAGTTACACGGTGGGCACAAGCAGCACATCTACGACGATGAGAGCAGAATCAAGAGGCGTGAGGGTGAGAGCCGATAATGCTGCCACATCAATGGTGAGACTGTTTTTCAACAACTATAATGCCGAAGACGGGATAGTTATTGAGGAACTCTTCTTTACTTCTACCACCTATCCCGGCACGCAGAGACCCTATAACGATGACCAATACATCAAGATTACCAATAACAGCGACCACTTGATTTATGCCGACAGTCTGGCAATAGTGGAGTCTAAATTCCAGCCCGACATGCAGTGGGTGCTTACTCCAGACTTGATGAAGGATGCCATCTCAATAAGCTGGTTATATATGATTCCAGGCAATGGCACAAGTGTGCCTATGGAGCCTGGCGAGTCGCTGCTCATTGCATTCAATGCCAAGAATCACAAGGCGATAAACCCTAATTCCATTGATCTCAGCGGCGCTCAATTTGAGTTCTATGACGAGAGTCCAAATGCCGAGTTCCTCGATGAAGACAACCCTGATGCAGTAAACCTTGTGAAGTGGTGCTCCGATATCTGGAGTTACACCGTGCTTCACAACAAAGGCAACAAGAGCTATGGTCTGGTGCGCGTGAGATCCGATTTCGACACGTTCATCACCGACAATTACTATAAGTTCACCTATCTGGTGAATGCTGCCTGGGGCGCCTACGAGAGTAGTGGCGAGGCCTATTTCATACCCAACTCTTGGGTTATCGATATGGTGAACCTCTCTATTATGAACGACTGGGCGTGGAACGTGGTTTCGCCATCGCTCGACTCGGGATGGACCTATTGTGCCGAGACATCGAGCGACAAGACCCGTTACGGACTCTCTGTGATACGCCGTCGTGACGCTCTCGGCAAACTCGTTGACACCAACAACTCCACTGCCGATTTCCTTCCCCGCCAGCAACCATCACTTTTGCAATAATCTTATTTTTTATTAACTATAAATTATTATCTTCTATGAACATCATTACTAAATTTGGCGCAATAGCACTGATGTGTGCTTGGCAACTTAATGCCAGTGCCACTACCCAAGAAAATTTGTATGATTTTGCCAACAACAACCTCAATCTCGAGGTAGCTACCCCCAGCGATTGGGAAGACCCCACAAAGGGCGTGATTAGCGGCCAAGAGCTACGTCAGGGTGATGTGGTTTTGACCTCTGTTGATGGAGCGAAAGTTAACCGCATGTGGCGCACCAATGCAGGTGTAACTTACTTGCAGGTAGGTGGCAAAATCACCATTACCGCCGATGAAGGTCGCGCCATCATAGGCATCACATTCACCGTGCAGAACTACAAGTTCTTCCTCGAGGCACAAGAGGGAAACGGCTCGCTCGACGCCAACAGCTATGTGTGGACCGGTAATTCCACCGCCATCACATTCGACAACGAGAATGCCGCCAATGAGTACAACACCCAGTCGCTGCTTCTCACCATGACGGTCACCACCGATGATGCCAACGATGAGACCTACACCCCCGATGCCGCCACTTACGTTGACGTGAACTCGATTGCCGAGTTCAACGCTCTTGAAGTGGGCACTCTCGCCAAACTCTCGCTCAACAACGCTCAGGTTAATGGCGTGGATTGGAGTGCGGCATTCGTTGAAGATGCTACTGGTGCCGTGGAATTTGACGGCATTAACCTCAACCTTGAGCGCGGTGACATCCTCAATGGCTACATCTATGTGAAGCGTGGTCAGTTCTATTTCGATGAAGACCCCGATGACGACGTGCCTGGTCGCGAGCGTCCACAGGCTACCAACGATGCCCTGACCAGTGCCGACACATTCACCATGACCAGTGGCAATGAACTGCAACCCACCGTCTTCACGATGGGCGAGCTGCTCAACGACGCCAATTTCTCGAAACTTGTTGCCCTCAATAATGTTTCCATCACCTTGAATGGTCGTTTCTATTATGCTGAGGCCGATGGAGAGCAGGTGCGTGTCAATGACATGCTTGGTTATCTCCCGCAAGGCACCGAGATTCCCCAAAACGGCGAGGCGTGCAACATCACCGGCATCTTCTCGTGGAACGGTATGGCATATCAAATTTATCTCACCGACCTGGAACTGACTCCTACAGCTATTACTACTGTCGATGCCGACACCAATGATAGCCAAGCTCCTGTCTATGACCTCATGGGGCGCAGGATGCACGGCGCACTGCCAGCAGGCATCTATATCAAAAATGGTCGCAAGTTTATAGTTCGCTGACATAATGAAGAATTATATTTTTACCATAGCAATCGCAGCGTTAGGACTTTTTGCCGCACAAGCAGGGATTAGAGGTGATGTGAATGGCGACGGTTCGGTAACAGCCTCCGACGTGACCGCCATCTACAGTTTTCTGCTCAACGATGATTCGAGCAATCTTGTCAGTGGCGATGTGAATGGCGACGGTTCTATCACGGCTGGCGATGTGACTGCGGTCTATAATATCTTGCTCAATGGTGCCGAGCAGGAGATGCCCGAGTACATCGATTTTGAGGTCAATGGGGTGACCTTCCGCATGATATATGTGAAGGGTGGCACTTTCACTATGGGCAACGACAACATGGCGTCAGAGAGTCCTGCCCACAGCGTGACGCTTACCGATTTCTATATCGCCGAGACCGAATGCACGCAGGCATTGTGGAAGGCTCTGTTCCCCGACTACAGCCACTTTGCCAATGTGGGTGACCAGAAGCCCTGCAACGGACAGTGGTACAGCGAGATTTTACAGTTTGCCGATGCACTTAATGCCTATCTGCATGAGAGCGGTGCGCTAGCTGCCGACAAGAGCTTCATGCTGCCCACCGAGGCGCAGTGGGAGTGGGCGGCTCGCGGAGGAGTAAAGAGCAATGGCTACACCTATGCGGGAAGCAACAACATAGACGACGTGGCATGGTACGCCGCCAACAGCGGCAATGTGGTTCATGACGTGAAGCTCAAAGCCTCCAATGAGCTTGGACTTTATGACATGAGCGGCAACGCCTTTGAGGCGACTACCGACAACTTCTCGGTGGACTACTCGTGGGCTGCCGACGGCGAAACCGACCCCACTGGCTCGCCCACTGCAAGTTCCTATGGCCTCACGCGACGTGGCGGCAGTTGCTCACAGACAGCTAACCGCTGCACCGTCACCAAGCGCGATTTCAACGACATCGACTTCAACGGCGGTGCCAGCGAAGATATGTCATTCCGTCTGATTTTGAAGTAAACCATCTTATAAATCCAAATCTGATTTGGGATAAAAAGGGCGTGTCAACATAAGAGTGACACGCCCATTTTATACTCTATATAGAAAAGGTCAGAACTGCTTGGCGGCTGCCATTACCACCTCGCTGAGGGTGGGATGACCGTGGATGGCTTGCGCCATGCGAGTGACGGGCATATTGGCGTTCATCGCTGTCACTGCCTCCTGGATAAGGTCGGCGGCATGAGGTCCGCAGATGTGGCATCCCACGATAGTAAGGTCCTCGCTGCTGACGATGAGTTTCACCATTCCGTCGGTCTCACCCATCGCCACAGCCTTACCGTTGCTGCGGAAGAACGACTTGGCGGTAACCACCTCGATGCCTTGGTCTTCGCATTGCTGCTCGGTGAGTCCCACCATTGCCAATTCGGGAGTGGTGAACACTGCGCTTGGCACGATGTCGAGCTTGATGCGGCACTTCTCGCCTAGTATGTGAGCTAGTGCCACGCTGCCTTGCGCGCTTGCGGCATGAGCAAGCATACAGCGGCCGTTCACGTCGCCAATGGCGTAGATGCCCTCCACGTTGGTCATCATGTTGTCGTTAACCTCAATGCCGCGACGACTGGTCTCCACGCCTGCAGTCTCAAGACCAACAGGCAATACTGCCTGACGGCCTACCGACATCAGCACCTTCTCGGCGACAATGCTCTTTGCCTTGCCCTTGTGGTCGAAGGTTATTTCGAGACCATCATCAGTCTTATGGATGCCATTGACAGCGGCCTGCGTGAGAATGTTCACGCCGCGCTTGCTCATCACAGTCTTGAGACGCTTGGCGATGTCCTTGTCGAATGGCGGCAGTATCTCCTTCATAAACTCGATTACCGTCACCTCCACGCCAAAGCTGCTGAACACGCCGGCAAACTCCATGCCAATCACGCCACCGCCCACGATGCACAGGCTCTTGGGCAACTCTTGCATGGCGAGGATGTCGTCGCTGGTCATCGCTAGGTCGGCACCCTCGATGGGGAGTCCGCGAGGGATCGATCCAGTGGCAATCACAATGGCGGGAGCGGTATATTGCTCGCTGGCAACCTCTATTGTCTTGGCATCGACAAACCTTGCCTCGCCATTGACCACGGTGATGCCGTCGCCGCCCATGAGCATCGCCACGCCGTCGCGCAGCTGCTTCACCACTTCCTCCTTGCGGGCGAAAGCCACGCTGTAATCAACACTCACTTCGCCAGTGGTCACGCCAAACTGCGCAGCCTCGCGCACGGTGTTGATGACCTCGGCATTGCGGCAGAGTGCCTTGGTGGGGATACAGCCGCGGTTGAGGCAAGTGCCTCCAAGCTGGTCGCGCTCCACAATCACCACTTTCTTGCCGTGGTGAGCGGCCTCGGCGGCCATCTCATAGCCGCCAGGACCAGCACCTATAATTATAACATCGGTTGAAATCATAAATATGAGTTTTGAGTTTTTTAGTTAACAAGCTGACGAGCGAACGAGCTGACGAGCGAACGAGCTGACGAGCTGACAAGCTGACAAGCTGACGAGACAAGAGAATCTGAGTAACAAAACCAGCGCGAAGCGCATTTAATTAGAGATTAGAGATTAGAGATTAGAGATTAATGTGAACGAGATCTCCACTAATCACTAATCGCGCCACAGCGCAACTAATCTCTAATCGGCGCGAAGTGCATGCGAGCTTGCGAGCGGCACAACTAGCGCGAAGCGCGGCAAACCAGCGAAGCGACAACTACCATTGCCTTGTCAGCTTGTTCCTTGTCGGCTTGTTAGCTCTATTATGAATTAAATCTCGTCAACGCTTAGGAGTTCGCGATAGGTGACAATTTGCTTCAAGGCGGCCTTGGTGTCGACGAGACGGCGCACGGGCGTGTTGTGAGGAGCAGTCTTCACGAGTTCGGGGTTCTCCTTTGCCTCGATGGCGATTTTCTTCATCACCTCGATAAACTCGTCGAGAGTCTCCTTGCTCTCGTTCTCGGGAGGCTCAATCATCATTGCCTCGTGGAAGAGCAGCGGGAAGTAGATGGTGGGAGCATGGAAGCCATAGTCGAGCAGACGCTTAGCCACGTCGAGCGTGGTCACGCCAGTTGATTTGTCCTTCAAGCCGTCGAACACAAACTCATGCTTGCACACGCCGTCGAGAGGCAGCTCATAGTAATCCTTGAGCGACTCCTTAACATAGTTGGCGTTGAGCACGGCGAGAGGACCTACGTTCTTGATTTCATCCTTGCCAAGGGTGAGGATGTAGGTGTAGGCACGCATCATCACGCCGAAGTTGCCCAGGAAACCGCTGATAGAGCCCAGCGAGTCGTCGCAGTCCTCAATGTGATACCAGTAGATGTCGTCGGCTATCTCCTCGCGTGTCACGCGTGGGTTGGGGAGGAATTTCTCCAATCCCTCACGCACGCCTACAGGACCGCTGCCGGGACCGCCACCACCATGAGGAGTGGAGAAAGTCTTGTGCAGGTTGATGTGCATGATGTCGAAGCCTAAGTCACCAGGACGGCATTTGCCGAGCATGGGGTTGAGGTTCGCGCCGTCGTAGTACATCAAACCTCCTGCCTCGTGCACGAGTTTGGCGATTTCGGCGATATTGTGCTCAAAGATACCCAGCGTGTTGGGGTTGGTCATCATCATGCCGGCGATGTTCTCGTCGAGCAATGGTTTCAGGTCCTCAACATCTACTGTGCCGTCGGGACGGCTTTTAACAACAACCACCTCAAGACCGCAAACTGCCGCACTGGCGGGGTTGGTGCCGTGAGCACTGTCGGGGATGATAACCTTCACACGGTTAGGGTTGCCGTTGGCAAGATGATAGCTGCGCATCACCATCAGACCGGTGAGCTCGCCATGAGCGCCAGCGTATGGGTTAAGAGTAAACTCCTTCAAGCCCGAAAGCTCTGCGAGCGAGCGTTGCAGGTTGTAATACACTGCCAGCGCACCTTGCACGTTCTCCTCGTCCTGCAATGGGTGCAGCTGAGTGAACATTGGCAAGTTGCACATCTGCTCGTTGATTTTGGGGTTATATTTCATGGTGCAGGAACCCAAAGGATAGAAACCGGTATCTACACCAAAGTTGTTGTTGCTCATGTTGGTGTAGTGGCGCACCACGGTCATCTCATCAACCTCGGGGAGGCAGGGAGCCTCTTGACGCTTGAGAGCGTCGGGCAGGTCGGCGAGTTTATACTCCGCGAGCTTGTTCTCGGGCAGGCTGTAGCCCTTGCGACCCTCTTTCGAGAGTTCGAATATCAATTTGCCATAGAATGTATTATTCATTGTTGTTGTCCTCCTCGCCTTCTTCGATAAATTGGTTAATAGCCTCGATTAGGTCATCAATATCCTCCTTGCTCACTGTCTCGGTGGCACATATCAGCAACTTGTCGTCATCTATGGGAACACCGGCGGCGTAGGCTTGGTTGAGCCAGCTCAGCAGATCGTCGATGTTGAGGGTGGATTTCACCACAAACTCGTTGAGGAATGGCTTGTCGGGGTATTCAAGTTCAAACTTGCCGGTCTTCACCAGTTGGTCGGCGAGGTAGTGAGCGTTGCTGTAGCTTATCTCGTTCACCTCACGCAAGCCTTGCTTGCCCATGAGAGACATATAAACGGTAACAAACAGTGCCATCAGGCTCTGGTTAGAGCAGATGTTGCTGGTGGCTTTCTCGCGGCGTATGTGCTGCTCGCGGGCCTGGAGAGTGAGCACGAAGGCGCGCTTGCCGTCGGCATCGGTAGTAGCTCCCACGATGCGTCCCGGCATCTTGCGGATAAGCTTTTTGCTTGTGCAGAGATATCCTACGTATGGGCCGCCAAAGTTCATGGGAATGCCCAGGCTCTGACCGTCGCCCACTGCGATGTCGGCACCCCACTCGGCGGGGGTCTTGATTACGCTCAGCGCGCTGGCGGGGCAGTTCATGATGAGCAGTGTCTTGTGCTCGTGGCAGAAGTCGGCCCAACCGGTGTAGTCCTCAAGGATTCCGAAGAAGTTGGGCGATGCCACGATAACACCTGCCACGTCATCGGCTCCGACCTTTGCCTCAAAGTCGGCACGGCTGGTAATGCCGTTTTCTTGCTCGATGAACTCCACATCGATGCCATGGAATTTGGCGTAAGTGAGCACCACGCGGGTGATAAATGGACTTACTGTCTCGCTGATGAGCACCTTGTTGCGCTTTTTGGCGTTGGCGACAGCCATCATCATCGCCTCGGCGGTGGCGGTGCTGCCGTCGTACATCGAGGCGTTGCTCACCTCCATGCCAGTCAATTCTGCCATCATGCTCTGATACTCGAAGATGTATTGCAGAGTGCCTTGCGAAATCTCGGCTTGGTAAGGAGTGTAGCTGGTCAGGAACTCGCTACGGTTCACGATATCCTGAACCACGGCGGGAGTGTAATGGTCATAGACACCGGCGCCCATGAAGCACTTGAGCGGAGTGTTGTCCATTGCCAGGTCGGCGAAGAAGTTGCGAACCTCAATCTCGCTCATGGCGCGTGGCAGGTCGTAGTCGCGCTTGAACTGCAGCTCCTCGGGGATGTCGTTGTAGAGCTCGTCAAGCGACTTGAGACCACACTTGTCCAGCATCTGCTTCACATCGTCCTGGGTGTGTGGGAAAAATTTATAGTTCATTGTTTATTTGTGTTTTTGTTCTTTTTTAATGAAGAAAAGCCAAGGACTAGATACGAGAAACTATTCAGCGATGTCACCATTAATTATCAAACAAAAACAACAAAACCTGACAAAACCAACAAGAAAAAACTATGAAAACTGAAATTTTTGTTGAATTTGTTCATATTTGTTGAATTTGTTTGATGATTATGTGAGTAAAAACAAGATCGCTGAATAGTTACAGGCACGATGAAACCAGTCACTTGGCTTAAATGATGAGTGTGTGTTATTCGCCGATGAAAGCTTTGTAGGCTTCGGCATCCATGAGGTTGTCGAGCTCGCTCTTGTCGCTTAGCTCTACCTTGATGATCCAGTTCTCAAAAGCGTCCTTGTTGATAAGGCCTGGCTCATCTTCGAGAGCCTCATTAACCTCAACAACAGTGCCGCTAACTGGGCTAACCAAGTCGCTGGCAGCCTTCACGCTCTCTACTGCGCCAAAGTCCTCTCCAGCCTCTACCTCGTCGTCAACCTCGGGCATGTCAACGTAAACCACGTTGCCCAGCTCGTGCTGTGCATAGTCGGTGATGCCTACATAGCCAAAGTCGCCTTCAACTTTTACAAACTCGTGTGACTCGCTGTAATAGAGTCCGTCAATAATTTTACTCATAGTAGATTATATTTAAATGATTATTTTGATTTTTATTAATTGTAGATTTTGCATTGTGCATTATGCATTGTGCATTATGCATTATTTCTTGTAGCTCTTGTCGTGGAATTTCTTTTTAACAACGGTAGCGTCGAAATATTTCTTGCGTATGTGAACCTTGAGCGGTGTGCCGAGCTTGCCGTAGGCAGCGTCAACGAGTGCCACAGCGATGCTCTTGTCAACCGAGATGCCGCGGTAACCGGTAGTAACATAACCAATGGGTTCGTCATTCTCGTTGCACACTTCATAGCCGTGACGAGGGATGGCCTTGTCGTGGAGTTCCAAACCAACAAGTTTTTTGGCGGGACCGTCGGCCTTCTGCTGAGCGCATGCGTCCTTGCCGATGAAGTCTTCCTTGTCAAGTTTCACGAAGAATCCGAAACCTGCCATAATGGGAGTGATGTCCTCGGTAAGCTCGTCGCCATAGAGAGGCAGTCCCACCTCGAAGCGCAAGGTGTCGCGGCAGCCAAGTCC
>ERZ842401.2809-NODE-2809-length-22604-cov-3.791299_pt1 | contig 22604 bp, 16 predicted proteins | sample MGYA00521270_ERZ842401 | MGnify/ENA primary metagenome ERZ842401 (study PRJEB31892, sample SAMEA3878208) | bioreactor metagenome | biome: Moose rumen | place: Sweden | collected 2011-10 | study: EMG produced TPA metagenomics assembly of the PRJEB12797 data set...
TTGGTCAATATCTTTTAACCCACCACAACGTTCGGTAACAAGTCCGCCAAAACTTTCCAACAAAATTATCAATATGTTAGGACGTTTTGTTGTCAATAAAGTATCAGTTAAAATACCCGACGAATGGGGATAAAGATTATCAAAAATATCTGCGCGTTTTTCTTCTGGAAAAAAATCAAATTGGTTGGAAAAATTTTCATATTTTCCCATAGACGCAAGAAAACTAAAAATTGGATTAACAGCCGAATGATTAAGAAATTGCGTTGAACAAAAATAAGATCGTCCAACATTTGAAGTACTTTCTTTTACACCACCCCTTATGGTTATAAAAATGGGTATTGCCAAAAGTAACCACAAAATAGTAAACATTGTTTTCCTAATAGACACATCAGCCAATAGAGCATCTATCTTTTGAAATTTAGACGGCGTAATTCGTCGCATGAGATAATATGCAAACGCCGCCAATAATAAAATAACAAGAAAACGCACAATTATATAACCAAATGATACACTTGCAAAAGCATTTTGTGGCGAATCGAGATAATTAAAAACAGAAGCATCAAGTTTAGTACCCCAAAACTCATAAAGACTTGTATCGGCAACATAACACACCGACATTAAAATCGACAAAAATAAATAGTATGGTGTTAAAATTTTTTTTATAGGTAATTTGCTTACCCAAAAAGTAAACAAAACCACCAACCATGGAAATACCAAAAAGTATCCCATCACCGAACTATCTAATTTTAAACCATTTAATACAACTTTAATCCAATCAGCAAAACTATATTCTGCACCATTGAGATTATAAAGCATAAAAAACGGCTTTTCCAATGCAAAAAATGCAAGGAACAGCAATGCAAGTTTAAGCAAAAACAGAAGACGTTGTTTCATAATCAACTCGTCCTCTATTTAGGACCTTTCATAATGCCACGAGTAGAAGACTCTAAAAAGTTTATAATATCATCACGCTCAGCACATTGTTTTATTTCCGATTTTAGTACTTCTAATGCTTGAGTATGATTATAACCACGAAGGTAAATAATTCTATAACAATCTGCTATTAAATTAATGGTTTCTTGTGTAAAACCGCGTCTATTGAGCCCAACAGAATTGACACCAACATAAGAAATTGGATCGCGACCTGCTTTTGCGTATGGCGGCACATCTTTTATAACTCCAAGTTTACCACTAACCATTGCATGTTTACCTATCTTAGAAAACTGAACCACAGCACATGCACCACCAACAACAGCCCAATCGTCTATTTCTACCTCACCAGCAATCTGTGTATCGTTACTTATTACCAAATGATTTCCCAAAACACAATCGTGCCCCACATGACAATAAGCCATAATCAAATTGTTGCTTCCAATGACAGTTTTTCCACGACTGGCAGTTCCGCGGTTTAGAGTTACACATTCTCGAATAGTATTGTTATCACCAAGTTCAAGAGTTGTATATTCACCTTTAAACTTTAAATCTTGAGGAATAGCACCAATTACTGCACCAGGAAATATTTTACAGTTTTTCCCAATTCTTGCACCGTCCAAAACTGTAACGTGCGATAGAAGTTCTGTACCATCGCCAATTTCTACATCACCCGCTATATTGCAAAAAGGCCCAATCTTAACATCTTTCCCAATTTTTGCATCTGGATGTATTTCGGTTAATTTGTGTATCATTTTTTGGTTTATGATTATATATTTTCTAATTATATAATGTTAGCATCATTTTATAAAAAATGATGCTAACATTTAATTTTATCGATTCTTTTGAATCATAGCCGTCATTTCTCCCTCGCAAACCACAATTCCGTTAACAAAAGTCTGACCGCGCATGGTACAAATACCTCTACGAATTGGCTCTATCAATTCGAGTTTAAAAACAAGAACATCACCCGGAATTACTTTTCCTCGAAATTTTACCTTGTCTATTTTAAGGAAATATGTAGAATAATGTTCAGGTTCTTCCACATTGCTCAAAACAAGTATTCCACCTGTTTGTGCCATCGCTTCTATCTGCAAAACACCCGGCATAACTGGTTCTCCGGGAAAATGTCCTTGAAAAAACGGCTCGTTGAATGTTACATTCTTTATACCAACGATTTCGGTTTTTGACATTTCTATAATCTTATCTATCAATAAGAACGGATAGCGATGGGGCATTATGTTCTTTATCTGATTAATATCGAGAATGGCTGGCTTAGTAATATCAAACTCTACTTTCTGAGTTTTTTGTTTAGATTTTTTAATTGCCTGTTTTATAAGTTTAGCAAACTCTACATTTGATGCATGCCCTGGACGAGTTGCTAATATTTTTCCTTTTATAGGCATACCAATAAGAGCCAAATCTCCAATAAGATCCAAGAGTTTATGTCTTGCAGGCTCGTTTGGAAAAATCAAATCATTGTCGTTTAATATACCGCGTCCTTTGGCATTAACATGTGGACGATTAAGTAAATCGCAAAGACGATCAAGTTCTTCTTGACTTTCCTCTTTCTCCATAATTACAATAGCATTATCGAGACTTCCTCCCTTAATGAGATTGTTTTTTGCAAGAAACTCCAATTCTTTTAAAAATACAAATGTCTTACAAGGTGAAATTTCTTGAACATAATCTTTAAAAGTGTTAAGCGATGCATATTGATTGCCCAAAACCGACGAGTTGTAGTCTATCATTACATTAAACGAGATGTTGTCATCGGGAAACGTCATCAATTCTATTCCACGTTCTTCATCGCTATAACTTATGTTATTCTTTACAACGTAATATACTTTTTCTGCTTCTTGCTCAACAATTTCAGCATCAATCAATGCATTAGCAAACAATAATGCACTACCGTCCATTATAGGGGTTTCGGGCGCATTAATCTCAATTAAAAGATTATCAATGCCAAGCCCATAAGCAGCCGACATTACATGTTCTATCTGTCCAACACGTACACCATTTTCTTCGATAGTTGTACTACGCGAAGTATCAGAAACATTTTCTACCACCGCACGAATTTCTGGTTGTCCCTCAACGTCTATACGTTTGAAACGATAACCATAATTATCAGGTGCTGGCTTGAATGTCATTTCTACATCAACACCTGTGTGAAGTCCTTTTCCTTTAAATGTTATGCTATCTTTTTTTATTGTTCGTTGTTTTTCTGCCATTTTTTTTGTTTTTTCAAGCATGGTCAATATAGATTTGCTTGTATGTTTTACTTAATGTTATTTGGTTGGACACTTTTCTGGGCCTCTAAAAATTGCTTTTACAACATTGTAATTCATTCTCAAAATTCTAATTTACAATTAGTAAACTCTTGTTTCTTGATTTTATACGCCTTTTAAAAAATAATTTTTAGAAATCCACTTTATTTTGATGCCTCGTCCAAACGCTTTTTAAGTTCTTCCACCTGCCTTTTGAGTTCGAAGACATTTTTATCCATCTCTGGCAATCGTCTGAAAATAATGTGAGATTTATAAAAGCTTTTCAATGGCATAGCTGGTGTACCAAGATACATAGTTGGATCATTTAGAGAAGAATCTATGCCAGCTTGAGCTCCAACTTTTGTTCCATCAGCAACGCTCAAATGACCAGCGAACCCTACTTGTCCGCCTATCATACAGCCTTTTCCTATTTTTGTGCTACCAGCTACACCTCCTTGAGCAGCCATAACAGTATGTTCGCCAATTTCGCAATTATGACCAACCTGAATAAGATTATCGAGTTTTACACCCTCATGGATTATAGTGCTACCCATGGTGGCACGGTCGATTGTTGTATTGGCACCTATCTCAACGTTGTTTTCAATTACAACATTACCTATCTGAGGAATTTTCTTATAGTTTCCATCGTTTTGAGGTGCAAAACCAAATCCATCTCCACCAATAACACTACCTGCATGAATGGTAACGTTATTTCCTATAACAGTGTCGGCATATATTTTTACACCAGGATAAAGAGTTACATTCTCTCCTATTTTTACGTTCTGACCGATATATACTTGTGGAAATGCTTTGAAATTATCGCCAATTTTTACGTTTTTACCGATATAGACAAATGCTCCGATGTAAATATTTTCGGGTAGTTTTACTGTTTGGTCTATAAAACTTGGTTGTTCTATGCCAGAAGGAACAACTTTGCTGTTGGAATATAATTGTAGCAAAGATGCCAAACACTCATAAGCATTATCAACACGTATCAAAGTGGCAGATACAGGTTTTTCGGGTTTAAAATCTTTGTTAACCAATACAATAGATGCCTGTGTAGTGTATAAATACGGTGTATATTTAAGATTGGATAAAAAAGTAAGTGTACCGGGTTTCCCGTCTTCTATTTTTGAAACATTGTTTACCACAACGTTTTCATCGCCTTCTATTGTTCCGTGTAGATAGTCGGCTATAATTTTTGCACTAAATTCCATATTGTATATTTTTGTACAAAACTAATAATTAATATTAACTAAATTGTTTTTTTTTACAAAAAAAATGTTCCAAATAGCATTTTTTTTATTAAATAATAGTTTTGAGGATATTTTTAGTGTTTTTGCATCGTCAATTTATAAAAAACAGATGGCACTGGCACTTCAAATTTCAACTCCTTTCTTGTTATCGGATGCATAAAAGTAAGTGTTGCGGCATGCAAACAAACCCTTCCTATAGGATTTGTCTGAGCTCCATATTTAAAATCTCCTGCAACACTATGCCCTATACTTTGCAAATGTACTCGTATTTGATTTTTACGACCGGTTTCGAGGTTAAGTTTTAACAACGAATAACTATCATTGCTCTGAATAAGTTTGTAATTGGTAATAGCATGCAAACCTCCATTGTCTATTGGCGATGAATGGATTTTTAGCATTTTATCTTCAGTAAGCCACGATACTATTTGCCCATCATTTTTTTCAAAACATCCCTCAGCCACTGCATAATAACTACGTTCTACAACAATATCGTGCCAATTTGCTCTCAACACATCTCGGGCTTGCGAACTTTTGGCAAACATCATCACACCTGACGTTTTTCTATCAAGTCTATGTACTACATAAATATGTCTGCCATATCCTTGTTGTTTTACATGTTGGTTGAGAATGTGGTATGCGGTATTTTCTTTGTCGCCAGCAGTACCAACCGACAATAGCCCTTCTTTTTTGTTTATTACCAACACATGATTATCTTCGTAGAGGATGGAAAGTTTGCTTGATTGCAAAGAGCCTTCTTGTTTTTTGGGCCGTGGCAATATTTTAACGATGTCGCCTGTCAAAAGTTTATAGTTGTATTGTGTAGTACCAACATCGTTAACTGTAACACGTCCTGATTTTAAAATCTCCCTAACGGCACTTTTACTGCGTTGGGTAAGTTTTTCAAAAAGAAACGTCAACAACTCACTATCGGTAGTAACTTTTATACTAAAATCGTTTCCCATGGTCAATGTTTTTAGACATTAACTTACTTTAAAACTTTCGAGATATTCCAAAATGCCTTGACGGTTGAGTTTTCTACCAATGAAAACCAATTTTGTAAATCTTTGTTCGCCCTCTTTCCACTCTTGGCCATCTTCAACAAGGAAAAATTCCCTTCCCGATTGAAAAATAAGTTTATTTTTCTTTCCTTTTATGCTTAAAATTCCTTTAATGCGAAATACACTTGCACTATTGTATTGCAAAATGCCTTGAATCCAATATACAAACTTTTGTTCATCAAGTTCTCCTTCAACGGTAAAACCTTCTGAAACAATATTATGATTAAACTTCGGCTTTTGTGGGTTAGCCGCCAACGAAACTGTTGTTGGGTCGGACGTTGGTTGTGCCGAAAATTTTAACGGTGTAGCGTTTTTAAAATTAACTACAAGTTTTTCTATATTGTTTGGCGTATATGCAAATGTGTTAATAACATCAATATTAGAAATATCGGCATGGCTTGTGCAATAAAGTTTTGCTGTGGAATTAACGCTCGAAATAAGATCTTTTATATGTTGACCATATTGTGGCGTAACGTCTTCAAATTTATTGAGGATAATGATGTCAGCCACAGCCAATTGTCGGTGAACTTCGGGTTGCTCGCTTGACGAATCTTCGTAAGTTTGGGCATCGGCAAGGCACACAACGCTATCGATTACAAATTTTCGACGAAACTCTTCGTAAGCGACAAAACTATCAATTACTCCAGCGGGGTCGGCTATACCTGTTGTTTCTATAAGAAGATTATCAAACTTGTAACGAGATGTCAAAAGGTTATTAAGTGTCTTAGTAAGTCCTTCGCTAAGATTACAGCAAATACACCCATTAGACAACTCTACCATATTTTCTATGTTGCCAAGTATCAAACCACCATCAATACCAACTTCGCCAAACTCGTTTTCTATTACGGCAAATTTTTTGTTTGAATATTTTTTTATTATGTTGTTGAGCAATGTTGTTTTACCTGCTCCCAAAAATCCAGTAAGTATGGTTACTGGTATTCTGTTTTCTGTTTCCATCATTTATAATTTTTTGCAAAAGTAGCATTTACTTTTTATTTTTTCTTACAAATTAACATTAATTACACATCTTTTGCTCATGTTTTTACCACAAGAATATTCTATTATATTTTTTTATTTCTATTTTTCCCCTATTTTGTAGTAAAAACATTTGATTTTATTTTAAAACTCTATCTCAAATTCTGATACCTTGTTTTTATCAAGTTTTATATTCGTTGTCGTTAAACTTTCCTTAGGTGCAACACCGTTTATTTTGGTTAAAACACTTGGTAATTCCAACTTAATAGTCTGAGTTATAGGAGAAACCAATGATATTTTTAATTTATTATTGTTCCATTCCAACAACTTTATAGTTGCATTGCCACGCAAACACACACCCGATATACTTCCCGTATCCCAATCGTCTGGTTTAGAAGGAAATATTTTAACATATCCCGGTTCGCTGTAAACCAAACCTTTAATAACCGAATTTTGAAATCCTCCGCTTAAATCGCAGTTAAACAATCCATTAGGATCATGATAAGTGCCAAGTGCATTAGTCCAATAATGAGCCGAGAGCCAATCGATAATTGTCTTATACATTGCCTTGTCGCCAATATTTGCAGCAATCCAACTCATTTGGCACAAACCAAACACCATTACTCCTCCACCATCGTTGATACGCACTTTCATTCGTTCGTAGTAAGATTTTTTCACAGCATCCCAAAGTTCGGGATTATTTTTTATTTCTGGATCAATTATATTGTACATTCCATAAAGATGCGACACATGACGATGATTATGATTTTCTACAGCATTATCGTCTATCCACTCTTTAAAAAAACCGTTTTTATCTGTCTGATAATCTGGCAAATCGGCGAGCATACGTTTCCAACGGTTTATTTGTGCTTTGTTTTCTTTAACTAAAGGAGCCACTGCAATAAGATTTCGCAACAATTCCTTGGCAAGGGCTACATCCATAGTAGCATTGATACACGCTTGTGATGGATTGTTGGCAGGATTATTTTCTGGCGAATAGGATGGATTAAACTCATATTTGCCATTTTTATCTTTTGTAAGAAATCCCTCATAAAACTGCGCTGCCTCCTTCATAAAAGGATATGCGTGATTTTTTAAGAAATTGAAATCTCTTGTGTAGAGATAATAGTCGTAAAAATAAGACGAAATCCACGCAGCACCGCCAGTCCAAAATGTAAGACACCAAGTTTTGTCGAAATGCACATTGTAACCATGACTGCTTTGATGTGATGGCACCATTATTCCTGCACAACCATAAAGACGACGTGCATTTTCTCTGTAATAAGGAATCATCTTTTCATGGTATTCAAAAAACGGTAGCAAAAAATCTTTTAAGCCCGAAGATAAGTATGAAGAAATAGCGGTTTCAACATTTCCATCCTCGGTATAATCTGACGACCACGGCGGTGTCCAACTATTGCCCCAAATACCTTGAAGATTGGGTATATTAGGACCAGAAGCGCATATTATATTGTAACGGGCAGCGTTGAACTGACGCTCTACAAAGGCTTTGGAACTTTTTGCCTTGGCTTGTTGCATCATAGTTTCGCCAAACGCGTTATAATCTTTATCATTACCATTAAGATTAAGGCTTACACTATTGAAAATCTCACCGTGAATTTTTGAGTGATTTTTTAGCAATGCGTCGTAATCGCTACTAAGCGAAGAAAAAAGTTTTTCAACTGCATTTTTCTTATCGAAATTTTCTCCATACCACACTGGCGTTACTTTTACAAAAAATAAAATTTCTTTTGCACCTATTATTTTAACACCTTGTTGATATGGCTCGGTTTTTCCGTCAGTAGTTTTTATTTGCATAAATCCTTGATAACCAATAATATTAGGTTTCCATTGTTTTGAAAACTCTGCTGTATAAACCACAGTTGGTCCATCCATAGATATTTCTGTACGCTTGAAATGTTCGTTGATATATTCCCACTCGTTCCAATTTACGGTATGCTGTGCAAGGCGAATATCAGCATCAAAAGGTTGTCCATCTGATTTTATGCTAACAACCATTAGGCTATCTTTTCGCGAAATAAATTGACGACGTGTCATTTTGTTGGCATTTTGTGTCCAATCAACACGACATTCTGCTGTATTAAAATCTACAGAACGTTGATATTTTTCTATGTTTTCTGCCGACACTTTTATTTTTAAGTCAAAGGCTGGAATATATGGATCGCTCCAAATTTGCCCACCGTATCCCTCTTTTAAACTCTGTTCAACAGGGATTTCTGCAGCTGCTGTTCCGTTGCCACTTTTTATCAATCGACGTATTTCATCAAGCCGTGATAGTTGATCTATAGGTTTTGGTGGCATATTAATAGGCAAAAATATATTGTGTTGGCTAACAATAATAGTTTCATCGTAGGGGCTACCCATCACCATAGCACCCATGTCGCCGTTGCCAATAAGCGAAGCATCATTAAAATTGGGGGCTGGTTGCCAATTGACTATGCCTTTGAATGTTGTCTGCGAATATGCAGACATCGCAATGACCAATAATAACACTGCTAATAATTTTGTCTTCATGTTGTCTTTTCTGGTTTTTGTTAATTTTTTTATTACAATTCATACATAATACCCTCAGAATATCTTGGAGCAATGGAAAATTGATAATTGGGTATTAAATCCTTAAACTTTTCGTTAATAATATCATGTGTGTTGTTATCTTGCGAAACGTGCGAAATTATAACATGCGTGAGTTTTTGACCTGCACAACAACTTAAAAGCATAAAAGCTTGATTGTTTGACAAATGTCCTGTATCTCCAGCTATATGTAATTTAAGATAATCGGGATATTTACCGTTTTTAAGCATAGTTTCATCGTAGTTTGATTCCAAAAAAACAGCATCACACTTTGAAAAACTATCCATAAGTTTTCTATCTGCCGTACCAATATCTGTAAATACGCCAACACTCTTATCGCCCACTTCTACAACAAAACTATATGGATCGGCTGCATTATGGCTTTTTTTTATAGGTACAACCCTAAAACCATCAGCAACATCAATGGGCATTTCGTCAAAAAAAACAGGATTTTCAGGACGACTTTTTTGTGCTGTGGCTTCAAATGTTTTTTGAGTAAAATAAATTGGCACGTTGAGTTTTTTGCTAACAACTCTTGCACCCCTAACGTGGTCGGAATGTTCGTGGCTTATAAAAACATACTTAACAATAGACAAATCTATGCCAAGCCGAGTGGCTCGTTCTAAAAGCCGCTTATAAAAAATTCCACAATCTACAAGCACAGCAACTCCGCAATATTCTATGTAATAACAATTTCCATTGCTACCAGAAGCTATCGAACAAATTCTAATCATTTCTCATCATTTGATTTCGTTGTAAAACGTATCACGCTCTACTGGCACAAGCCCAGCTGAACGTACAAGATTTTGAATCTGTTCGACAGTCATAATAGGTTTCTTTTCGGCTCCAGCCATCGAATAAATTTTAGTTGAATCGTTTACAGTTCCGTCAATATCATCAGCCCCAAACTGCAATGCAAGCCTTGTGGTCTCTTGTCCTGACATTACCCAATAAGCTTTTATATGAGGAAAATTATCGAGAAAAATGCGCGATACAGCATAATTTTTGAGATCCTCTACCAACGACACCTCTCCTACCAAATTGAGTTGATTATTTTCTTTTCTATATTTTAGAGGAATAAATGCCGAAAAACCACCTGTTTTATCTTGAAGTTGCCTTAGTTTAGAAAGATGTTCTACCCTATCGGAATAAGATTCTACATGACCATAAAGCATTGTAGCATTAGTTGTTATACCAAGTTTATGAGCAGTTTGGTGAATTTCGAGCCATTTGGTTGCTGTGGTTTTTTCGGGACATATTTTTTTACGTACTTCTTCGTCAAGAATTTCTGCTCCACCACCGGGTATAGACTGCAAACCACATTTTTTTAAATACAAAAGCGCACCTTCTATTGAAAGACCTGCTTTTTGTGCCATATATTCTATTTCTACTGCGGTAAATGCCTTAACCACAAGCTCTGGCATTATATTTTTTACATTTTTTATCAATTGTCCATAATACTCAATATCCCTTTCGGGATGTACACCGCCAACAATATGACACTCGGTGGCGCGGCTACCTTTATATTGCGAAACTTTATGAATAATCTCGTCCATGGACATTTCCCATGCACCGTTTTCGCCCTTTTTGCGAGAATAGGAACAAAATTTACAATTATTGATGCAAACATTGGTTGGCTCAATATGAAAATTACGATTGTAAAAAACTTTAAGACCAGATTTCTGTTTTTTGATTTCAAATGCTAACATTCCCAACAAACCAAGTTCATTGCAATTGTAAAGTTCCAACGCCTCACTTGGAGAAATACGCCCCCCACTGGCTACATTTAATGCAATTTTTTTAAGTTCAGGGGCAACTTCCGAACATTCAATCAACGATTTTATGCTATTTTCCATAAACAGAAATTATTTTTTTCGGCAAATATATTTATATTTGCAAACAAATTCAAGTTAATAAAAAAGGAAAAACATAAAAAACAAACAAAACAAGATATTTTTTTGTACAACAATATTTTTTTAACCTATAAATATATAACAAATGACTTTTACACAAAAATCTTGGCAAATTTTTGAGCAATCTATTGCCGACTACCATAAACACGATGATGTTGACACACCAATCGCTAACCCATACCAACCCAAGACAATAGAATTTTATCTCTATCTAAAAAATTGGATAGATACCGTACAATGGCATTTGGAAGATATAATTAGAAATCCAGAAATAGACCCAGTTGAAGCTTTAAAAATAAAACGAAGAATAGACCATTCTAATCAAGAAAGAACCGACCTTGTGGAACTAATTGATAGTTTTTTTCTTGAAAAATACCAAAACGTTAAAAAAGCTGACAACGCAACAATAAACACCGAATCGCCAGCGTGGGCAGTTGATAGATATAGCATTTTGGCTCTAAAAATCTACCACATGAAAGAGCAAGTAAATCGCACAGATACCACCGACGAACACAAAAATCAATGTCAAACTAAACTAAATGTTCTTTTGGAACAAAAAAAAGACCTTGGAACAGCGATAGATCAGTTGTTAACCGATATAGAAACAGGGAAAAAATATATGAAAGTATATAAACAAATGAAAATGTACAACGATCCCAACCTCAATCCAGTGCTTTACGGTGCAAAATAATGGACAAAAAAAGATTGTTGATAACACGTTTTTCAGCCATGGGCGATGTGGCTATGTGTGTGCCTGTGGTGTGGAGCTTGGCTAAAAATTATCCCGAAACCGAAATTATTTTTTTAAGTCGCAAAAATTTTGAACCAATGTTCAAACAATGCCCCAAAAACGTAAAGTTTATAGGCATAGATTTAAAAAAAGATTACAAAGGAATTTCGGGACTAAACAAATTGTTTAATGAGATAAAAGCATTAAACATAGATTGTTACGCCGATTTTCACGATGTTTTACGCACAAAATTTCTCCGTCTAAGGACAACATTGACAGGCATTACTACAAAAAAAATCGACAAAGGACGCCGACAAAAAAAATTACTCACCAAAAAAGGCGCGAATAATTTTACACAATTGCCAACAACATTTGAGCGTTACCAAAAAGTGTTGGAAAATCTCGGCTTTAAATTTAGTATAGATTTTAAATCAATATTCACTTCTACCGTGGAATTGCCCCAAAAAATAATAACTTTATGTGGCGAAAAGCAAGATTTTAAATGGGTTGGCATAGCACCTTTCGCCGCTCACAAAGGGAAAATACTACCATTAGAAAAAACCGAAAAATTATTAGAAAAATTATCGTCGAAAAATAACATAAAAACATTTCTATTTGGAGCTGGAGAAAAAGAAAAAGTAATCTTGGAAAATTGGCAAGAAAAATACACCAACGTAATAAGCACAGCAGGAAAACTCGGTGGGCTTGAAAACGAACTTATGTTAATATCAAAATTAGACTGCATGGTTTCGATGGATAGTGCGAACATGCACTTAGCATCGTTAACAGCCACAAGAACCGTTTCCATTTGGGGGGCTACACACTTAAAAGCAGGATTTCTTGGATTTAACCAAAACGAAAGCGATGCCGTGCAGATAAATCTGCCTTGTCGTCCATGCTCAATATATGGTAACAAAGAATGTAAACTTGATCAAAAATATCGTTGTCTTGAAGAAATAAATCCAGACGATATATTAATAAAGGTGTTGAATATAATAAATTAGAAAAATGACAAAAAAAATATTACCTATCGTTGTTTTAATATTACTTAGCATACAAGCCGTAGCACAAGAATCCGAGTTTCAAAATCGACTAAAATCACTCAACGGCGTAGAAGTATTAAACAAACTCAACAGCAAATTTGAAAAATACGAATTATTTATAAATCAACCTCTTGACCATTCTAACAAAGCAATAGGCACATTACATCAGCGCGTGATAGTAACTTTTAGAGGCTACGACAAACCAACCGTAATGGTTACCGAAGGATACAATGCCGACTATGCTCTATACCCCTCCTATTCTGAAGAAATATCTGATATGCTTGATGCCAATTTAGTATTTTGTGAACATAGATATTTTGGTAAATCTGTTCCTGAACCATGCGATTGGCAATACATGACAGTAGATAACTCTTGCAACGACCTACACAACATACGACAAACATTTGGTAAGATATTCTCTGGTAAATGGATTTCCACAGGAATATCCAAAGGCGGAAGCACTTGCACCTACTACCGAGCCGCATATCCAAACGATGTGGATGCAACGGTGGCATACGTTGCACCAATAAGCCGCGCACAAGAAGATGGAAGACACGAAAAATTTCTAAACAAAAAAGTTGGTACAAAGGAAGACCGTAAAAAAATGCATGCCTTACAACTCGAATACATGAATAGAAAAGACAGCATATTGCCAATGTTTAAAAAATATTGCGAAAATTATAACTATTCTTTTTCTATTCCAATAGAATGTGTTTACGACTATGAAATCCTTGAACTTGAATTTTCGATGTGGCAATGGGGAACTTCACTTAAAAACGCTCCAAAAGAAACCGATAACAATCAAAAATGGCTGTCGTATTTAATAAATGTTGTGGATCCTGATTATTTTGTTTGTCCAAACCAATACTTGCCATTTTTTTATCAAGCGTTGAGAGAACTTGGGTATTATGGCTACAGTACAAAACATCTTGGTTCTAACGCATCAATAAAATCAACCAAAGGATATGTTAAACAAATAATGGTTCCGCAAGAAATGGCAGATATAAAATTCGACCCAACAGTTTATAAAAATACCTGCAAATTTCTAAAACAAAACGACCCAACAATAATATTTATCTACGGAGAAAACGATCCATGGACGGCTTCTGGTGTTGCACCGTGGCTAAATTGCAAGAAAAAACAAAACATAAAAATCTACATACAGCCTAACGGTAGCCACTTGTCAAGAATAAATAACATGCCCAACAACATTGAACAAGAAATAATCAACCAGTTAAAAAGTTGGGGATTTTTAATTAAGAATTAATACCAAAAGACTTTTTTTATTATACGGGAGTTCTAAAAATTGCTTTTTCTTTGTTGCACTTCAAACTCAAAATCCTAATTTACAATTAGTAAACTCTGTTTTTTTCGATTTTGTGCGCCTCGAAAAATCTAATTTTTAGAAGCCCCCTATACTTTAATTCTGCAAAAAAAGAGAAAGCCACAAAAAGACTTTCTCTTTTTTTATGGTTACCTATCAAACACTAACAATTCTTGTTAGGATAAAAAATCATTCCAGTGCAAAGGCAGTTGAACCGTTTGGTACGTTGAAGAATATCAAAATTGGCACAAGTTTCACATCCTTTCCAAAATTCCTCATCATTGGTAAGTTCTGAAAACGTAACTGCCTGATAGCCAAGGCTTGTATTTATACGCATAACAGCAAGACTGGTGGTTAGTCCAAATATTTTAGCGTTGGGATATTTATCACGAGAAAGATTAAAACACTCTTTTTTTATGGCCTTTGCAAGCCCTTGCCCCCTAAATTTTGGATTAACGATAAGCCCCGAATGTGAAATAAATTGATTATCTTGCCATGTAGCAATATAACAAAAACCTGCAATTTCATCACCTGCAAGCGCAATAACGGCCTTACCTTCTGTTATTTTTTGTTTGATGTATTCTGGAGTACGGTGAGCCAATCCTGAATTTTTAGATTTAGCGGCATCATCAATAAGTTTTGATATGCTATCGGCGTATTTTAAATCTTCGACGGTAGCCCTAATTACTTTTATGTTGCACATAATGCTTATGTTGTTTGATTTTTTTGGGGCAAAATTATTGTCCACTACGCAATTTGCAAAATTATTTTATCAAATAAAAAATCAAACGATGGTAATTATTCACTAATTTTCTTCTGTCGCAAAATTTATTGGTATTCTAACTGTAAAAAGCGACCCTTTACCATATTCTGACTTAACATCAATCTGACCTCTCAACAATCTAACGTATGCAGCGGCAATGGCAAGTCCAAGACCTGCCCCCCGAGTTACAGAATCTTTGTTTGATTCTATCCTTACAAAACGGTTGAAAATTATTCCAAGGTTTTCTTGTCGAATACCAATTCCTGTATCCTCGACAGCAAATGCCACTTTGCCACCAAGTTTTTGTAATGATATTTTTATAAACCCTTTATCGGTATATTTTAAAGCATTGTTTGCAAGATTGGTAAATATTTGCTTTAATTTTACTTCGTCGGTTTCTACAAGCAGATTTTTACAATCGTGGTCTATATCGTAAAAAACTTCTATTTGCGGTTTTTCTGCACTTTGAAGTTTAAAAATGCTTGCAATATCATGAACCATTTCATAAATATTTGTTTTAGAAATGTTGGCTGTTATCTGGCCAGTATCAATCTTGGATATTTCAACAATATCGGTTATTATTCCCATAAGTTGCTGACAACTACGACGAATAATATCAATATAAAAATCTTTTTCGTCCGACTCTAAATCTTTTTCCTTCAATAAGTCGATAAAACCAAGAATACCATTCATAGGCGTTCTAATTTCGTGCGAAAGATTGGCCAAAAAAGAAGATTTAAGTCTATCAGACTGCTCTGCACGTTCAGTTGCCAAAACAAGATGTTTGTTTGTTTCAACAAGTTCTTCATTAAGTGCAATATATTCGCGATTTTGATTTTCAATTTTGTCGCGCTGAACTTTTAATTCCCGTTCATAATTCTTGCTTTTTGTAATATCAGTAACGCCAACAAGCCCCGCCCACACTTGACCGTCGTTACCAATTACGGGTGCGCCAACCATGTAAACAGTTATACGGCTACCGTCTGGTCTTACAATGTCCAAATCGTTTATTTCCTTAAATTTTCCATCAAGCGCATGAACAATTGGCATTTCATCTATCGGGTATGGTATGTTAGTGTTGAATTTAAATGCGTTTTTTAATTTTACTTTCGACTTGTTATTTTTTATCTGCTCAACAGTTTCGCCAATAAGTTCCGCTAATTTATTATTGATAGTCAACACGTCATTATTGGAAGAAACCATATATATGCCAACAGGAATATTATCGAGTAGCGTAGAAAAAATGCTATTTTGGCGTGCTAACTCCAATTCTTTTTCTTTCAACTCGGTAATATCAGAAAACGTTCCCACAACTTTGAGATGTTGTTCGCCATCAGCCTCCGACAACACCTTTTTACCTTTTACAATAATATGTTTTTTCTGTCCATGGGCATCGATAAACGAATAACCGCTTGTTGCCGTGCCTTTTAGTAATACACGCGAAATAAACCGATCGGCAGAAATAAATGAAGAATCGTTTTTTGACATACTATCCCAAATTTCTATCGGCTCGCCCTGGTTTGGTGTTATCCCAAACATTTTAAAACAAAGCGAACTCCAATACAAAGAATTGCTTTTTGTGTCGTATTCCCAAATGCCGTCGTTGCTTGCATCAAGAGCCATTCTATGTCGTTCTGATATTGTACGATAGGCAATTTCTGCTCGTTTAGAACGGTCAATATCCTTCATAAAGGCAAGAATGTTTTTTTTGCCTTCTATAATTATGTTTTGCAAGGCCACCTCACACCAAAATTCTGTACCATCTCTCTTTACAAACAGCCACTCAAATATATTTTTTCCACCATCCGCCACACGTTCCATAACACGATTTTTATCAAAAACATTTTTATTGGAACTTAAATCGTTTATGGTAAGTTTTTGCAATTCCGACTTTGTTTTGTATCCAAGAATACTTGGTGCAAGATTGTTTACGGTAATAAGACATCCGTTTGCATCAATAATGAGAATGGCGTAACCTGCTCTATTATAAATTTTTTTGTAATTGAGTTCACTTTTTCGCAACTGTTCTTCCTTTTCTATCAAGCGTTCGTTCAGTTGACGGAGTTTCATTTCATTGGCTTTAATGGTAGAAATTTTTGTCATTGTACCGCTTATTACCCACGGTTGTCCGTCTTCCAACTTTTTTTCAACGCTTCCCCTCATTCTATACCACTCAATTTTTCCATCGCTTTTTATCAACTTAAATTCGTTGGTGATTTCTTCCTGCGAATCAGTTATGTTTTCGATGCTTGATATAAGTTTATAAAAATCGGCTTCGTCGCAAAATTTTCTAAGAGTGTTAATAGTAATTGACGATAAATTGCTTTCATAACCAAGTAATTTGTAAATAGAAGGATAGCAAAATAACATGGTTGTTTGCAAATCGAGCCTCCAAACAAGGTCTGACCCCGTTTCAACAGCCCTTTCCAACCGCATTATACGACTGCGCAACTCATTCTCTGTTTGTTTATAAACAGTAATATCTTTGATAATAATTACAAAAAGTTCTGGCGTTGAAATTATCTCCATGTCGGCATATTTTGCATTACCACGCATAGATAAAAGTTGTAAATGAACGGAAGCGCGCCCATTTTTTATAGCCTGAGAAAAACAGAAATCTATTTTTATGTACGAGTGTTGCCCATCTTCCTGAATGTATGGAGTAAGGTCTTCGAGTTTGCGGTTTTTGAGCAAATCGAAGTTATTTGTTTCAAAAAAATCAAGAGCAGCTTTGTCGGCCGATATTATTTTGTTGGTATAATGTATAATCGGGACAAAGTTGTTTTGAAAATTTCCGAAATTATAACCATATCCGCTCATAATCTAAGTGTTTTGGGTTATTAAATAACGATTTATTACGTTGGCTAAATCGTTGGAATTAAACGGTTTTTGCAATATTTCAGCACTAATAGCACCAATTTTTTCCATAGCAGATTTTGATATGTTTTGCGACATCGTAAAAATAAAACCTGAAAATGGACACACGTTAAGTATTTTCTGCGCCAACTGTACAGATACTTCTTCTGGTGAATTTATTTCCATTACTACCAAACCAATTTCTTGACAATGTCTTTGTGCTATGCTGTATTCATCGTCGCCAATGTCGCAAGTTAACACTGGTATTTGCCAATCGTTAAAAAATTCTGTTAAAGACTCGCGGTCAACCTGATTGCTTTCTATTAACAAAACTTTTTTCTCTGTCATACTTATTTTTAGATGCTTATTTATTCTTTCGTACAGAGAAATATCAGACGCGTTGTTTTGCATTATTGGCAAAGAAACAGAAAACTTTGAACCTTGACCAGGCTGAGAATCAAGCGTAATTGCTCCTCCCATCATTCCTACAACAGCTTTACAGATGCTTAATCCCAATCCAAGACCTCCATAACGTCGCGAAAGTATGGTTTCGTTTTGGACAAAACTTTGAAATATAATTTGCTGTTTATCAATAGGTATGCCGATGCCTGTGTCGGAAACCGAAATTTCAAGTTTATTTCCTATTACCATACACGTCAATGTTATTGAACCTTTGTGAGTAAATTTTATGGCATTGCTCATAAGATTTTCTAAGATAAGCGACACACCCTTTTCTGACAAACATACATAAAATTCCTCATCAAGGTTGGGTGGAAAATTGAGCATAACTTCTTTTTTAAGTTCTGCCATTTGTTTTAATGTCTGCGACTTAACCAACCGAATCAACCTATTGATGTTGAACGTTATTGCATTAAAAACCATGTTTCCAGATTGTATATGCGAATAGTTGACAACTTCGTTAACCAATGCAACAAAATTATTAGTACTCGAAATCATCTTCACCGTATATTCTTTGCGCTTATCCTGCGGTATGTTTTTACATAGCAAATCAGCAAAACCATTTATACCATTTATTGGAGTACGCAACTCATGACTAACGTTGGCCAAAAATGCCGCTTTTAATTTGTCGTACACTTCGGCATGCTCACGTGCAGCTTCTATAATATCGAAACTTTCTCCAAGTTTTTTGCCAAGCGAAACTATTTTTGAATTGCTATTAATAAGTATAGATTCGTATGTAGTTATAAGTTCGTTTTTATCAATAATTTCGTGTCCAAGGAGTTCGTTTTGATTTATCTCTTGTCGCAATTGTTCTATATAATCTTTCAACTTTTTGTTCTGCTGTTCATTAATATCTTCAAGTTCAGCAATTCTAAAAATATTTTTCTTTGCAAACCTTATGTTACCAACATAAATCAAAACCACTGCTGTAATATTAAGCAACGTAACAACAGAGCAAACTATCATAACAGAATGTCGTAATCCTCTGTCGGCACGTGTGAGAATATCGTTGTACAACATAACAACAATAACCGACATTGCCACAATATGCAACACCAAAATAATCATAAGTTGCCACAACTTATGTTTTTTATATAGGTTTTTAAAACTTTCCATTTTAAATTTTTCGGCGGCTCTAAAATATGATTTTTTATTTTTTTTATAAAAAAAAGCCACAAACTTTTTTTATAAGCTTTCAAAAATTTATTTTTAATATTTTAAATATTAATATACAACATCTTAGAAGAAAATATAGCAACAAAAGTTAATTATCTAATAAGAAAAAAATTCAGAATAAAAATAAAATAACAACTATAAAAGCAAAAAATATTCTATCTTTGTAAAGAGTTTTCACAAAAACACTTTTTATTTTGATGGATATTGCAACAAAACAAAAAAAAGGTAAGTTTTCTACCCAAATGCTGACATCAATAGTAAGCATTGTGGTAAAAAAATATATAAAAAACGGCTACCTTGAAGCCTCGCAATACGAAGACACTCGGCAGACTGTTTTGGAAAAATACTACGCAAAACAAGACCGCATAGAATCTCTTTACGATTCACGTGCAAAACCAGAGACTTACATCTCTGCAGTGGTTTATAAAATGCTACTTGAAATACTTCGTAGCCAAGGAGCAAAAGAAAAACACCAAGCGCAGTATCAAAAAACTATATTGAAAGGTGGAGTTCAAAGAGAACTTAACCCAGAGGAAAAACTTATAATAGAAAACGAAAAACGATATTTGCAAAAAGTAATGTCCACATTTGGAAACAAAACACCAAAGGCAATGCTATATTGCAAAATGTTTTTTAGAATAAAGCCCACATGGCAAGACATAAAGGATTATGCAAAAGAAAATTTCGACGAAAAAATGATTAGTATCGCCAATATATCAGGAGACGAACTCGACAAAGAAATTTTTGCAAGGTTATGCGAAATTTCAAACATCGCCGAAAACAAACAAAACAAACCTGATGCAGCCAGAATGTTTCTAAACAAAACACTTGAATCGATAATAGCGCGTATAAATGGAAACCGTAAGGCCAACTATACAGAAGAATCTTTGCAAGTGTTGTTTGAACTTATTTACACAAAAAATAAAAACATGTAAAAAATGGACACATTAGAAAATATCAACGAACTTGCACATTGCGCCGAAGCCATAAACAACGGCGAAGCAACCACCCTTTCCGCACAAGACAGCAATCTTCTTGAACAAGATGATCAATTCGCTGCCATGTCTTTAGAAATTGCGGAAATAGCAGCCGAATACTCGCGTGAAAAAAACATCGCACGGCCAAATAAAACATTGATATTTTCAATTTCGGCAGTTGCAGCACTTTTAGCAGTGGTGCTGTGTCTAAAATTTTTTCAAAATACAAACAACATCTCATTAACAGCCGAAAACACCACAATTGTACAAAACCCAACCGACAACATTGCAACAAACACGCCACGTGCAAATGGTATAATGGGAACTGCGGGAAATGTAAACACATTAACCATTACACCTAAAAATATAAAACAAGCGGCAAAAATAGAAATCTACGACAGTTTAGGAAATGTAATTTTCTGCCTACAAAAACCACAATTTCCACTAACGTTAAATACATTACCTATAGCCGACAAACAAACATACGCAATATTCAACAACGACAACATTGTAATAGAAAAAGGCAATATAGAACGATAGAGAATTACACAACAACTCTACTGCACAATTATAAAATCAAAATATTTTGAGGTTTTATTTTACGAACAAATTTTACCACAAAAAAATTTGCATAAAAAAATTTTTGTTGATAAATTTGCCTTATTATGAGAGGTAAAAACTCATAATGTCAATATTTAAAGACAAAAACTCATTCATACTTATAATATTATGCAATATACGTGGGAAGAATTTAAAAAACTTTATGAAAACGAGCAGGCTGCACGATTGGCTTTTTACACAATAGCCGAAAAAATAATGCAACTGCAATACCCCGACTATGTAATAAAAAACTCAATTGACATAACCGAAAACGACACAAAAAAAATTTCGGAGGCTGAAAATAAAAAAATAATACTATACCTGCCTAAATTCTTCACCGACCACGTGTCAAACTCGCGTAAAGGTCAAATACGCAAATCGTTTAACGAGAATTTGGCATTTATGCAAGCTAACGGTGCAACAGAGTGGGTGCTATTTTTGGCAAAACAGCCATCAGCAGAAGAAAATTCTTGGTGGGAAAATTGGTCGTCAAGAATAAAAGAAGAAAACAACATTACTGCGACAATTTTTAATGGACAAGAAATCATTGCCTTGTTAAATAAATTTAACATACTCAACGACTATTTTCCAAACGATGCTAACGAGCAAACAGAAGATTTACTTGACTTTTCGGCAGATGAAGCCGCAGCAGAAATTAGCGACCCTTCAAATGGTGGTTCAACAATAGAACAAACCCAAACCGTTGTAACAACCACAACAACTACTACAACTACCACCACAACAACCGACTCCGATGGTCAAATAGTAGAAACAACCCAAACCGTTACAGAAACATCTGAAAATCCGGGAGAAATAGTAGATCGCGAACTGGCAGAAAAGATAGCAGAAAGAGCCAAAATTGCAACAGAAAAAAAATACGCAGCAATGACGGCTACACAAAGCGAACAATCAGAACAAGCGGAACAAGTTTATGAACCACTTGCCGAAGATTTAGTGCTTTCTATCTCATACCGCGAAAAATTTGAAGAACTCGAAGTAATAAGAGACAACGATCTTACTCCAGCACAACAAAAGGTATTTGACAAACGTCGCGAAAAATCAAAAATAGACAACTACATAAAAGACTACGAAGTAGCTAATCCTGAAGAAATGACTCCTTCGGATATACTATACAAAGCAAAAAACGCACTTACCAATGAGTTTTATTCAAGGGCATTATATTTATACGAATATCTCAACAAAAAAGGAACATGCCCTGAAGAAAATCAATCGGAACTTAAAAACGGCCTTACAGCAGCAGATAACTACGTTCAATATAAATACGAAATGATAAAAGGCGACCTTATGTTTGCCCAACGTAATTTCATCAACGCATCAGAATTATTTCAAAGTGCATCAAAACGTGTAGATCAAAATACCGAAGCCCTAATCAAATATCACGAAGCATACGGAGAGGCTCTTTTAGATTCGGGAGAATTTAAACGTGCTGCCGACCAATTTTCAAAGGCATTGGACTTTGATTCCACAAACACCCAAATAAAAGAACGTAGAGATTTTGCACTATATCTCCACAATGGAACACATTATTTCAACAAACCATGGCAATGGTTAAACATGTTTGTAGCACCATTCTACTATTGGAAAGCTAAAAAAATGGATCCAGAAAATACCGAAATAAAACGTTATGCTGGCAATTTTAAACGTAAAGCAATAAGTGGAAT
>ERZ842401.2810-NODE-2810-length-22582-cov-9.041550_pt1 | contig 22582 bp, 18 predicted proteins | sample MGYA00521270_ERZ842401 | MGnify/ENA primary metagenome ERZ842401 (study PRJEB31892, sample SAMEA3878208) | bioreactor metagenome | biome: Moose rumen | place: Sweden | collected 2011-10 | study: EMG produced TPA metagenomics assembly of the PRJEB12797 data set...
GGCTTTGTTGGGAATGCCTTGAAGGGAAATGTAGCTATTGCCTGTGGAATAAGGACTTAGAGACAAACCCGGCGGCAATGTACTATTTATCAAGCCCCACGTTACACTATTATTATATCCTTTGACTTGAACATAGCTGCTGTAGCTGTCATTTACTCGCCTATTCGTCGTAAAATTCCCGGTTATAGACATGTCATCAGCTTCTGTTGGGGTGTCACTGAATGTAACAGTAAAAGCCCGCTCAATGTATTTATTCCTGCTGTCTGTAGCTCTGAGAGTGAATGTATATGTCCCGGCTTTGTTGGGAATGCCTTGAAGGGAAATGTAGCTATTGCCTGTGGAATAAGGATTTAGGGACAAACCCGGCGGCAATGTACCGTTAATTAGGCTCCACGTTACTTTACTATTGTATCCTTTTGCTTGAACATAGCTGCTGTAGCTGTCATTCACTCGTCTTTCCGTTGTAAAGTTGCCAGTTATAGACATGTCGTCGGCTTCTGTCGGTTCTGTATAGTTCCCCGTAATGGTCACTGTGCTGCTCTTCTCTGTGTACGAGTTCCGCCTGTCCGTTACCCTCATTTTGAACGTATAAGTTCCCGCTTTACTTGGTACGCCTTCAAGATAAAATTTATTGCTGGATTGACGTATATAAAGCCCTTCAGGGAGTGCACCAGAAATATTAAACGTGTAACCGGAAGTCCCTCCGCTGACATTTACTTGGCTCTGATACCAAACTCCAGCCTCTCCTGAGCCCGTAAAAGCTCCAGAAAGCGTCATATCACTTGTCTCATAGTTCTCATCGCTGATAGTAATTGACAGCTCACGTTCAACATAATAATCCCGTCTGTCCGTAACTCTCAGCGTAAATTTCCAAGTCCCCGCAGTGTTCGGAATTCCCTCAAGGTAAAAATTTTTGCTGGACTGCCTGATGTAAAATCCTGGAGGCAGTGAACCACTTGTGATGTTATATGTGTAATTCGTAACGCCACCCGAAGCTGCTACACCTGCCGAATACCAGTTGTTGACCGTGTAACCTTTGGGGAAATTTCCGGTTATCACCATGTCGTCAGCAAGTTTCGCCCAAGAAGTTCCGCAAAGAAGCATCACAGCTAACAGCATAAATATCCATGAAAATCTTTTCTTCATTGTTAAATCCTCCTTGTGTTGAAATTATTAAAGCTAATTCGCGCTCTGTCCTCAGAATTTCATTATGGAGGTTTATCCTCGCGCAGGCTGTTAATAAAATTCTTAGGATACAATAAGACATTGATAGTGAATTAAAAAAATTATAGCATAAACATTTTCGCAAAAAAAAAATTCCCTCCTGCTCACTAATGAAAATGAACAAGAGGGAAAACTTTATATGTGAGGATTAATTAATAGAACAGATGACCGAGACTAAACACGCCTAACCATGACATTAACACGTTAATTCCGACGTTCGCAACACTCAATAAGAATAACGTCTTGAACATATTATTCATCTCTTCGGTCGTAGTTTCCTTGCTGGCTGAATATGATGACATTATGATTGCTCCTCCTGTCGATAACGGACTTATCGCCGCCGCAAACGATGTAGCAATTATCGCCGACATTAACTCAACATAGCTTACTCCGAAAGTATGAGCGACGTTGTTAGCAATCGGAAGCAAAGCGGGCATGACCACGCCGGTTGTCGAACTTACCCATGAGAGAATGCCGGAGCTTGCTGACATAATCGCTACTGCTGAGTTCGCAGTCATCAAACTTGAGAGGTAATCCGAGACTAATTTTATTCCGCCGAGTTTGTTAATAACGTTGACGAGTGCACCAACACCGCAGATGAATACTAACGTTCCCCAAGGAATTCCCTTAATGGCCTTCTTTTCATCAGCACAGCCGAGAAGAATTAACACGCTCGCGGCCAGGAATGCGAATAATCCTGTGTCAAGTTTAAAGCCTATGCAGCAGATTACTACGATTATGATTACAATGATTGTTATGCGCTGATCCCGATTAAATTTCGGAATTTCCGACCACTTCATGGGGTTATCGGCCTTGACAGCATAGCCCTTGTAGAGAATATACACGACTAACGTAAACACGAAGCCTGATAATAACGTCGACAGGAACAAATGAAGTCCGAAGCCTGAATATCCCATCGGGTTTGAGAGCTGAGCCGCTAAAATTCCCGTTAATGATAAAGTTGACGCACAACCCGCATTTGCTCCGAGTTTAGCGTATAATGATGTTGCCATAGGGTTAATGTTCATTTCAAATGCTAGGTACATTGCGAAAGTTGTCATTAATATTCCGGCGGCAATATGTCCCGGACCTATGGCTGATATGAAAGCTGAGAGCACGAACATCAAAATCGGGATTAACACGGTATGTTTTCCGACGAGCGCAACAACTTTTTTCGAGAATAGTTCAAGCGTCCCGTTTTGTGAAGCCATCCCGAACATGAACGTAACTCCGACAAGTGTAACGAACATTGACGAGCTGAAACCTGCTGTAATCTGTGAAGCCTTCATTCCTCCGATTGTTCCGAGCACGAAAGCCGCGCCCAATGAGAAGAAACCGAGATTAATTTTCTTGATGAAGCCTATTGCTACGACGACAACAAGAACTAACAATGAAATAATTGGTAAATATTCCTGCATGATATTTATTCTCCCCTCTGATTTAAGATTAAAGCCTAATTCTCGCTGTGCCTTCCATTAAGAAATTGGCCGTCCTGAAACCGAATGTGTCATCAATTTCCGGAATTGTTTTTCCGTCTTCAAGCCTGAAATCAGCTCCGCACTCAAGAATTCCTGCCGGATGTCCAATTCTTATAAATTGCGTGTCAGCATTCGGAGCTAATACCTGATTGACGATTGAGCCGGGAGTTACAGCTGCCGCCGCCGTGCACATTGCTCCGGTCATTGCGTATGAAGGATGAGGCTTCTGCATTGACATCATCCGTGAGAGCAAATCGATATTTCCCTTCGCGATTTCTTTACCGTCTGAAGTTGTGTATGCTTCGGGTTCAGCTACAAAAGTCATCTTAGGAATTCCCGGAGTGTCCCATGCTGAACGTTTATAGTCCTCGATTAAGCCGAGTTTTACAGCCGCAAGTCCGCGAATTTTCTCGAGCAAAGCTAACATTTCAGAATTTGCGTTAAGTTCATCGGGTAATTCTCTTCCCGTCAGGCCAATATCACGCGCCTTAACGAAGACTAAAGGATTAGCGGCATCGACGATTGAGACTTCAACTTTTCCGAAATCCGGGACATCAAGGACATCAATTACATTCCCAGTCGGCAATAATCCCTTGCCTAATGTTCCCGAAGGCTTCACAAACTTCAACTTTACGGGCGACGCTGTACCAGGAACTCCGGCAATCGCGAAATCTCCGGAATATGCAACTTCTCCGCCCGGTGTCTGAACGTCAGCTTCAATAATTTTCTGAGTGTTAGTGTTGAAAATTCTCACGCTCGTAACGCCGTCTTTTGCCTCAACAAGTCCTTTCTCAATCGCAAACGGGCCGACTCCTGATGAGATATTCCCGCAGTTCCCTTTGTAGCTGACAAGGGGCTTATCAACTGAGACTTGAGCAAACGTGTAATCAACATCAGCTTCGGGATTGCTTGATTTCTTGATGATTGCGACTTTGCTTGTAACTGAATATGACCCGCCGAGCCCGTCAATCTGTTTTGCGTCAGGACTTCCCATTAATCGCAATAACAATTTTTCCCACTCGTCGTGATTTTCCGGCATATCATCCTCGAGAATGTATACGCCCTTACTCGTTCCGCCGCGCATAATAGTTACTGGCAGCTTTTTAACGCTGTCTGACATTGAATTAATCCTCCGTGTGTATAAAATTTTTATGTATGGATTTGTTGTGCTTGATGGGAAAATAATAAAGTAAACTTGATATAATGTGAAATACTAAAAACTTAATGATAAAATTAGTTCAGCTAATATTTGGAGGGTAACAATGGACTTCAAGGAATTGCAATACGTCGTAACAATAGCAAGACTTCAGAAATTTACTAAAGCGGCAGAAGAATTACACATCAGCCAGTCAGCATTGAGCCAATACATAAGCAGTCTTGAGAACGAAATAGGCTTGAAACTTTTCGACAGGTTAGGGAAAAAATATGTTGTCCCGACTTATGCAGGGAAAAGATACATTGATTATGCGCGTCAAATTCTGGAGATTAAATCCAGCCTCGATGCCGAACTTGCTGACATAATCAAACGTGATTCGGGCGTTCTTAACATTGGACTTCCGAATATGCGCTGTACTTTCATGCTCCCTAAGACTTTGCCGGTGTTCAATCAAAAATATCCGAACGTAAAAGTTAATATTTTCGAGGGAACTAGTGAAATGATTGACAAAAGATTACTCGACGGCGATATTGATTTAGCGTTCTATAGCAAACCTCACAAGCTGAACCCTAATCTTGATTATGAAACTCTTGCGACAGAAGAATTATTAATCTGCACATGTAAAAATCATCCGGTTGTAAAACTTGCAGACAAAAACAGACGGCTCAATATTCAGGCAATAAAAGACGAGAGATTAATTCTGCTTTCACCCGAACAAAGGACAGGCCAAATCTCACGCTATTATCTTAAGCAAAATAATATTCCTCTCACAAATTCAATCACAACTAACAACATGCCCGCCGTGATCTCTTTAACCGAACAAGGCTGGGGAATATCATTCATTTTTGAGGCACATTTACGCTGGCATTCACCAACTCCGAAAATTGAAACGTTCAGCTTCGGAAGTCCGCGAGTAACTTCGGATTTCGTAGCCGCATACAGAAAAGGCGCTTATCTTCCGAAATATACGCGTGAATTTATCGCGATCGTCTCAAAACTTTATGCCTAGCACGCAACTCTAACGTTCTCAGCTTTATCCTCGTGAATTTGCCTCAAAATTTCTACAGCAACTTCAAGCGCACGTTTCCCGTCCATTCCGCCGACTACTGGGGGCTTATGTTCCTTCACGCAACGCACGAAGTCAGCAAGCTCAAGTTTCAACGGCTCACTCTTCGGAAATACTGGGGTCTCTCGAATATCGACTTGACCGTCAGGATTATTCACAACTCTGGAAATTTGCACGGATTGAAGCTCGTAATTAATCGTAATCTGGCGTTCACGTTCGACGATTTCAAGCTGACGGCATTTTTTCTCAGCACATCTTGACACGAGAATATGAGCTAACACGCCGTTTTCGAAAGTGATTTGTGCGTCGGCAATGTCCTCAAAATTCGTAAAAACACACGCTCCAGTTGCCGCAATTTTCTTGATTGGCGAATTTACGAGGGACATTATAATATCTATGTCATGTATCATTAAATCAAGCACAACTCCGACGTCGTTAATTCTTCCGGTGAACGGGCAGGTTCTTCGGGAATCAAGATAAATCGGGTTGCACTGAATGCCTGAAACGTAACGTACTGCGCTGTTAAAACGCTCAACATGTCCAACTTGAAGCACAAGATTTTTTTTGTCAGCAAGCTCTAATAACTCTTCGGCCTCTTCGGGCTTAACTGTTACGGGCTTCTCAACAAGAACGTGAATTCCTGCGTTCAGGGCCGTCTTCGCAATTTCGTAATGTTTGCTCGTTGGAACGACGATTGAGATTGCGTCAGGTGATTTTCGGCGGATTAATTCTTCGAGTGAGCCGTATGCTGGAACTCCTAAGTGTTCGCCGATGAATTTTGCTCTGTCAATGTCGCTGTCCGCAACTCCTACAAGTCGAGCGTCAAGAAGCTCCGTGTAAATTCTCGCGTGATGCTGGCCAAGATGACCAACTCCGATAACTCCAATTTTTTCTGTCATGATAAAAAATATCCTTCCCCTAAGAAATATTTTTATTATTAATATCACACTGGCATATAAATTTGTGGCATAAAATTTTTTAAAGTTGCGTGAATTGGATCGTAACTATAAAATTTGCAATAATGAATTTTTCAAGGAGGTAAATTAATCATGACCAAACAAGAAATCCTCGCAAAAGTTAATGAACTTATCGCCGCTCCGTCCGTATGTCCTGAAGTAAAATCTGCCGCCCAAGCCTACGCAAAATCTCAGGATAAAGCCTCAGCCGAAGCACTCGTAAAAGCTCTTGAAGCAAACGTAAACAGCATTGACGAGACACTCGGATTTGCAAGTTCTGAGATGGGCAAAAAACTTTTCGGCGAAGAAAAAGCAGCTGAAATGGTGAAAATTGGCCAGAAGGTTAAAGCTGAAGGCGGAAAATATTGCTTCTGTCCTGCGTGTCAGGCCGGCGGTGAAATTTACGAGAATAGAGCGGCTCTGTAAAAAATTTCTCACGAGATTATTAACTTAATGGCTCTGTCGTAAATCGGCAGGGTCAATTTTTTTGAGACAGGTATCACTATATTATATGAATGCACGTCTCTTTCTTTTTATGCTTTCATTATTTGTCATAAAATTTACACGTTGAATGCTAAAATGTGATAATCTTTCACGCAATTATTTTCAGGAGGGAAAATTTTTCACATATGATATTAAACGGAATTAAGAAAATTTTGGGATTGGATCCGAATGAACGAGCCTTGAAGAAATATTCCGGGCTTGTAGATATTGTTAATTCATACACAGAAAATATTCACGCTATGACTGACGACGAAATTAAATCACGCTTCAATGAGTTACGTCAAAGTTCAGAGGAGCTTGATGATTTACTGTCGGAAGTCTTCGCTATAGTCCGGGAAGTCTCAGAAAGAACAATCGGGCTTCGACATTACGACGTGCAATTAATCGGAGGAATGGCACTTCATGACGGCCGAATTTCTGAGATGAAAACCGGAGAAGGAAAAACTCTTGTTGCTACTCTCGCTGTAGTCTTGAACGCTATGAAAGGTCAGGGAGTTCATCTTGTTACGGTCAATGATTATCTCGCAAAACGCGACGCTGAATGGATGAGCCCAATTTACAACTTTTTAGGTCTCAACGTCGGAGTAATTTATCCATACATGCCTCCCGAAGAACGCCGAGCAGCTTACGAAGCCGACATAACTTACGGGACAAACTCAGAATTCGGCTTTGACTATTTACGCGACAATATGGCAATGAGACTTGAAGAACGCGTTCAAAGAGGACATAACTTCTGCATTGTTGATGAGGTTGACAGCATATTAATTGACGAGGCCAGAACCCCTTTAATCATCTCCGGAGCTTCTGACGATGACACCGAACTTTACACGAAAGCAGACAGTGTTGCGCGTATCATGAAAGACGGAGTTGATTACGAGAGCGACGAAAAGGAGAAAAGTATCTCAATAACCGAAGCGGGAATTCAAAAATGCGAAGATTACTTGAAAATGCCGGGATTATTCTCTGACGCGGCACATTCGGACTTAGCTCACAGAATTATTCAGGCCCTCAAAGCTCACAGAATGTTCAAGCGCGACATTGATTACGTTATCAAGGACGGCGAAATAATTATTGTTGACGAGTTCACAGGACGCTTAATGATTGGCCGGAGATATTCTGACGGGTTACATCAGGCAATCGAGGCTAAAGAACGCGTGAAAATTGGCCGTGAAAGCATGACATTAGCGACTATAACCCTGCAAAATTACTTCAGGATGTATCACAAGTTAGCCGGAATGACAGGAACAGCCGCAACTGAAGCTGAAGAGTTCAAGGAGATTTACGGCCTCCAAGTTGTTACGATCCCGACGAACAAAAAGATGATACGAGTTGATAATCCCGATGTGATTTACGCGACCGAACACGAGAAATTCAGCGCTGTAGCCGATGAAGTTCAAGAACGCCACAAAAATGGTCAGCCCGTCTTAGTCGGAACAACTTCCATTGAGAACTCCGAACGTGTCAGCAAATTATTGAAAGCCCGCAAAATTCCTCACAACGTCTTGAACGCAAAATATCACGAACAGGAAGCCCAGATCATCGCTCAAGCTGGACGACAAGGAGCCGTAACAGTTGCTACGAACATGGCCGGACGCGGAACGGATATTATGCTTGGAGGAAATCCCGTAGACCAAGCCGAACATGAAAAAGTTGTAGAGCTTGGAGGATTGGCAATAATCGGGACAGAACGCCACGAAGCACGCCGAATTGATAACCAGTTAAGGGGACGTTCAGGCCGTCAGGGAGATCCGGGAACTTCGAGGTTTTATTTGTCGCTTGAAGATAACTTGTTGAGATTATTCGGCTCAGAGAAAATCCAGCCTTTAGTCAACAAACTCGGCATGAAAAACGGTGAAGCTCTCGAAAGCTCAATGCTCACGAAAATTATTGAGAACTCGCAAAGAAAAGTTGAGGAGTTACATTTTGACATTCGTAAACAGCTTTTAGCCTATGACAACGTTATGAACCAGCAAAGGGAAGCCGTATATTCCGAGCGAGAAGCGATTTTGTCAACGCCTGATGATGATATGCCTAATTACGGCTGGGAAATTATTTCAGGAGTGATTGATGACATTCTCGATAAATATTTCCCGTCAGACAACTCCGAACCTGAGCCAGAACGTGCCGCCGCGAGATTAAAGGCTTTGTTCGGGGCCGGAGCTGAAGGGAATATCGCGAAAGTTGATAATCGTCTGGACATGGAGGGAATGCATGATGAGATTGTCAGCGGGATTAAAGCACGTTACGACGCAAAAATTTCTGAGCTTAACGCGACGAGTGAAGGAAACATTGCGGGAAATATAACACGTTATATTTTGTTGAACATTCTCGACACTGCCTGGCGTGAACACTTAACAGGAATGGACGAGCTTAGAAGGGGAATTGGTTTGCGTGCGATCGGTCAGAAAGATCCGCTTGTTGAGTATCAATTCGAGAGCTATAACCTTTTCACTGAGACTATGACGCGAGTAAAAGAGACGTTCATTGAGCAGGCATTCAGAGTTCGAGTTTTGAGCGAGGATACACGAAAAGAACGCAAAATGATAATGGAGAAGAAAGATTTTCAGACGAACGCTCCCGAAGCTCCTAGAGAACCCGTGAAGAAAGTCGCTAAAGTTGGCCGAAACGATCCGTGTCCGTGCGGCTCAGGCAAGAAATATAAATATTGTCATGGACGAGGCCTGTAACTCTCAGAGTGAAAAAATCATCAAGAGGGGAAGTGTAATTATAGTGAAGAAAATTTTGCTCGCCTTAATAATTTTCATGTTTGCAAAGTCTTCTTATGCCGGCGATTTGATTAAAGGCGGTCTAGATATGCGAAGGACTGACGGCCTCAATATGTCGGGAAAACTTGACGTGAAAAATAACCGTTCAGGCTCACTGTTTCAGTCTGATAATCCAGAATATAATTTGCAACGAATGAAGAACATGAACCCGAACTTTGAGACTTATTCAGACGCAACAGGGATAATCTGGCTCAAGCATGTATTATTCTCACGTTCAAACAGCGGAGGTATCGAAGTTACAAGGTTATATGTAATTCTCGGTCGTCAAGGTCTCGGCGGAAAATGGTTAAACTGGAATATCCCAATTCCGGCAAAAGGCAGCACAGAAATTCTTGAAGCTAACGTGTATGACTTCTCGACATTGGCAAAAATCAGCAGTGTAACTCCCGAAGAAAATATCACGAATGGAATTATCAACGTAAAATTTCTCGGTCTCCCTGACACGTTCATAATCACAATCGCTTGGCGTGAACATGTCCCCGATATGCTCAACGTTGAAGGCTTGAGCTGGTTTCAGGAGGATTTAAGAGTTTGGGAATCAATTCTTGAGGTCAATTCGCCGCAAAAATTAGCGTATAGAACTTTTCCAGACAGGACAAGCCCCGAAGTTGACGACTTGAATACTGAGATAATTTACACGTGGCGGAAAATTAATCTTGAGCCTTATAACTCTGACGGTGAACTTGCAAGAGTTGAGAGATCAGGCGCTGCGTTTGGACCTAATTTGGGGAGCGATGGAGCAAATTTAATCATGAAAAATTTTGAGGTTAATGATATTCCTGTACCTTCAGAGGCCCTTGCAGGTTTGAAGCGTTCGAAGAATGACGGAGTTTTGCGCATGATTGAATATCTCAAGAAACAGCCGGAGTTAACTTTAGCGGAAGGAAGCATGAGGAAAATTCCGAGTTCAGGAGCCTTGACGCAACAGGAAAAATTATTGCTCGCTAAATCCTGGCTGAGTTCTCAGAAAGTTAATGCAAATCTGGTTTGGCGTTTACCGTTTGAGCCTGATGAAAGTACCCCGCTATGTTCTGGAATGTTTTACTCGCCTGTTCTGGAATTTCAGGGGACTAAGGACGTAAATTTTCATGATATGCTTGACCCGGCTTTACTTGCTGGAGCAAAGATATTCTCATTCACGAAAGATGAAAACGTTGTGTCCCGCCGTATTCCTGCTTCTAGTGCAAATTCTAACAAGTTGAGCGCGATTATGAACTTGAATATGACGGATCAGGGAATGTTGAGCGGAACCGTGAAGGTAATTCTTCGAGGAGGCTGGGGAGCTTTAATGCTCGGGGCTAATCCAACGGAAGGAACTGCAAGAGGAGCATTACTCTCATTATTTCCAGGATTAACGAACTACAAGAACGTGAAACTTGCAAAGGTTAAGGGAGTTCCTGAGATTTCGTTTACCCTTGAGAATAAGCCCGGTGTTGGCGGTTCAGGAACTGGAATACTCGCGATAATCCCGTTCTTTGAGCCAGTTGCGATGAGAAAACTCGGCGGCTATGATCCTCCTGTTGAGATAAGATTTCCGTTCGTTATTGACCAAAATATCACGATAGGATTTCCAAAGGGAGTATCACAATCGTTGCTTCAGGGAAAAGTCAATAAAAATCCTGACAAGATAAACTACAGCGAGAATTACAACAACAGACGCAACAGATTAGTAGCAGATGCCCGGTTTGAGCTGAATATGCAGAACGTGAGCGCGGGGAATATGTCATTGCTTCGTCAAAAACTTGATGAGTGGCGGAGATTTTCGTCAAAGCATATACCGATAAGATAAGGAAGAATGAATTAACATGAACGGAGAAAATATTGCAGTCGTAAAATTGAACGAGGCTTTAAGGAACGCGATAAAATCACTTGGAGTTGATGAAGCTGATGACGTTTTCGAGAAGCCCAAGCATGAAGGACACGGAGATAGAGCGGCCAATTCAGCGATGAAATTAGCGAAAAAGTTAAAGGCTAATCCTCGCGAAGTTGCCCAGAAAATTTCGGATAATCTCAAGTCCGACGTAATAATTAAGAGTGAAATTGCCGGGCCTGGATTTCTCAATGTATTTTTGTCTGGGAAATTTTACGCTGAAGTTGTCAATGATATTTTGAGACAGGGAAAAAATTACGGTTCAGTCAATCTCGGCCAATCCCGAAAAATTCAGGTCGAGTTCGTCAGCGCTAACCCAACCGGGCCGCTTCACATTGGACACGGACGAGGTGCGGCAGTCGGCGACAGTGTAGCGAGAATATTAGCGTTTACGGGCTGGAACGTTCAGAGGGAATATTACGTGAATGATTCGGGCTTGCAAATTACGAACTTGGGAAAATCAACTCAGGCAAGATATTTTGAGCTTCTCGGCAAAACTTCAGAATTTCCCGAAGGAGGCTACAGAGGCGAATATATTTACGATTTAGCACGTGAGATTATAGAGCTTGAAGGCAAAAAGTTTCTGGATGTTCCGGCTGAAGAGAGCTTAGATTATTTCAAGAAATACGCCGCCGAAAAAATTATGTCGAGCATTAAGGAAGATTTAGCTAATTTCCGCGTTGAGTTTGATAAATTTTTCCCTGAAGGATATTTGCACGAAAACGGACTTGTTAAATCAGCAATGGAGGACTTGAAAGCACGGGGCTACGCTTATGAGCAGGACGGAGCTTTATGGTTCAAGACTGAGGACACAATCGGCGACGACAAAGACAGAGTTTTAATCCGCGCGAACGGCATTCCGACTTACTTTGCTTCGGACATCGCTTATCACCGGAATAAATTCATCACACGAGGCTTTGAAAGAGTTATAGACGTTTGGGGAGCTGACCATCACGGCTATATCGCACGAATGAAAGCAGCCGTTAAAGCTATGGGAAAAAATCCGGACGACTTTGAAGTGTTATTAATTCAGCTCGTTAATTTGTTAAGGGGCGGAAAAATTGTAACAATGTCAACCAGAGCCGGAGAGTTCATAACATTGAGTGAAGTTCTTGACGAAGCCGGAGTTGACGCAACACGTTTCTTTTTCCTGACTAGACGGAGCGACAGCCAGTTAGATTTTGACTTGGACTTAGCGAAGAAACAAGGCAGTGAAAATCCTGTGTATTACGTGCAGTATGCTCATGCTCGGATTGCCGGAATTTTGCGGGAGTTCGAGAAACGCGGAGGAAACTTAGACGCTGTTAATGAAACTCCTGAAGAAATTTTTGACAACAAGGACGCTCGGGAATTGGCCGATGCTTTATCGTTCTATCCTCAGGAAATCGCGCAGGCTTCAAATGATTTAGCTCCGCAGGTTCTGACCGGTTATGTTCTGAACTTGGCCGGAATTTTTCACTCGTTCTATAACACGAACAGAATTCTTGATGAGCCTGACGAGAAAATTTCAGCCGGACGAGTGAACTTAATCAGGGCCGCAAAACTTGTAATTGCTTCATGTCTTGAGCTTCTAGGTGTAAATGCGCCGGAAAGAATGTGAATTATGCCGTCGCTGAAACGGATTGCATTAATCGTTCTGGCAGTTCTGGGGCTTGCTATAGCTGTGGGATATTACAGGTTTGAGCTTGAGAGGATTGCGCAAATTCGAACTGCGATCGGTAAAAGTGAAGAACTCTTGAAGCAGAAGCGTCAAAGTGTGCAGGATTACAAAGAGAAGGTTGCGTTTTACAAGACCGAAGAAGGAGCGGCCCATTTGGCACGTGAACAGTATAATCTTGTAGGGACCGGCGAGACTGTAATTTTGCTGCGAAGTCCTGACGTTCAAGCTGAAGAGTATTGAGTGTAAAGAAAGTCCCCTTGCTCGTGATGAACAGGGGGATTTTTTCTGTATCATATTTCCTTCACGATTTTTGCGGGAACTCCTACGACAACGCAATTATCCGGGACATCTTTTGTTACAACTGAGCCTGTGCCAATAATAGCATTTTCGCCGATCGTAACACCTGGCAAAAAGAGTTCCGCAGAATAATTCTTTCTCGAGCGTGATAATTTTTTCTCTGTCGTCAGGGTCAGTGTTATTAATTTCCCAGCATAGACGGCGGCAGCGTTTCATTTCTCCGTGAGCTTCTTTAATATATTGTGCGTCCCTAATGTCATAAGTTTTGCCGTTTCTTAAGTCCTCAAATACACTCATGATTAAAACGCGTGCTGTTTAGTGTGTGCGACGTAAGGGGCTTCAAGGGCGGCAATTTCATCATCACTCAGCTTAATATCGACGGCCGAAGCCATTTCCTCAACGTGTTTAACGCTTGTAGTTCCGACGACCGGCGAGCAGATGAACGGTTTACTGAGCATCCACGCAAGAGCTTCCTGCGCCATTGTGCGACCGTTTTCCTTCGCGATTTTCTCGAGATTATCAACAACGGCTTTATCCTGTTCGGCTGTTTTTTCCGTCCAGACCATTGGCGACACTCCGTCAATCTTCGTTCGTTTTGTCTGAGTTCCCCATGAGTGAGCACATCTTCCTCCGGCTAACGGGCTCCAAGGATTAACGCCGACTTTCCTGTCAAGGCATAAAGGCATCATTTCGTGTTCTTCCTCGCGATAAATCAGGTTGTATTGATTTTGCATAGTAATAAACTTCGTCCAGTTATGACGTTCGGCGATATTCTGTAAACGTTCGAACTGCCACGCGTCCATTGTGCAAGCTCCGATGTAGCGTGCCTTGCCTGATTTTACGACGTCATGAAGGGCTTCCATAATTTCCTCCATAGGCGTGAAAGCGTCGAGCCTGTGAATTTGGTACAAGTCGACATAATCAAGTCCCAAACGTTTTAAGCTGTGGTCAATCTCAGTCATGATATTTTTACGTGATGAACCTGCTCCGTTAGGTTTGCCCGCTCTCATCTCGAAATTAACTTTTGTTGCTACGACGATCTCATCACGATTAAGATTAAACTCGCGGATTAATTTTCCCGTAATCTCCTCACTGCTTCCGAGCTGGTAAACATTGGCCGTGTCGAAAAAGTTTATTCCGAGTTCAATTGCTTTTTTGAAAAGTGGTTTAGCGTCGTCAAATTCCATTGCCCAAGGGAATACGCCGTTTTCTGAGCCTGGTTTGCCGAAGCTCATCATTCCGAGACATACGCGCGAGACGTCAACGCCTGAGTTTCCGAGTTTTACGTACTTCATGAATTATTATCTCCTTTGTTTGTGATGAGTTAATGATAAGCTCAAGCAATATAAATCTCAAATTGAAAATTTTTACTAGCAATCAATAAAATAAATCTACACTTATTGACTTAATCACAAAGGGAGAAAAAGTTTTCAGGTTTGGGAAGGTACGGGATTAACGAGGGAACTTTTACGTTTCTTACGAATTGGCCGCGTCCTTCGATATTCATACCATCCCATCGCCAACTCAGCTAAAATAATATAATATACAAATCAAAAATTTCTAGGGACGATTAACAATTTTTATCATGAACACGAAACAGATTGATTATATTCTTGAGCTTGCACAGACTAAGAATTTCAACAGGGCCGCAGAAAATTTATTCATCTCACAGCCGACTTTGACATATCAGATTAAGCTGATTGAGGAGGAACTAGGCTTTGTCTTATTCGAGCGTTCACCAAGAGGAGCGGCATTAACTCCAGCGGGCGAACAATTTTGCGTAACTCTGAAGAATATTCGAGATGAGCTTAAGCGGGCAATTGAACAGGGGCAGAATTTCAGCACACGTTATCAAAGAAATATTACGATCGGACTGCCGATGAGAAGCGCAATATATTTTCTTCCGAAGGCAATCGAGACTTTCGAGCGTGAGAATAACGACATCTCGATAACTCCTCATTTCCTAGCTCTGTATGATACTTCTTCGTTCTTGAAGGGTGAAGAGGATATTTTGTTCGCACGACGTCAGAACGTTAAACATTTGCCGGATATAAAATTGCATCCACTTTTCGACAGCAGAATATATTTAATCACCGAGAAAAATGATGAACTCGCCAGCAAAAAAATTATTCACACTGAGGACTTACAAGGACGCGTCTTAATGGTCGGAGGAGGTTCACCGCCTGAACTTCGAGCTGTTCAACAAAGAATTATCGAGACAATTCACATTCAATATTTCAACAGCAACGACAGAGAAACGACTTTAACGAATATTAAGGCTCACAAGGGAATTTGTTTAGCTCCAGGCTTCCTGAATGACCATAACAATGAATTTGCATGGACATTGTTTGACTGCCCGGAAAAAATTAAATGCGTTTTGTGCACTCATGCCAGCGAAAAAAGAGAGTGTGTAATGGATTTCGTGAGCTTGCTTCAGAGAATTTACAGGGAAAACCCGGAGTTTCAGGCGTAAATCACTCCGGGCAAAAAATTTTACTCAGCCTAAAATGTTTTCGAGACCTTCAGCCGTAATATTATTCTTCTCAGCATATCCTGTGAGAATTAACGTTAAAGCTCCGTCGCCCGTAACATTGCAGGCCGTCCCGAAGCTGTCCTGAAGAGCAAATATTGTGAGCATTAAAGCCGTTCCCGTAGCGTCAAAACCGAGAACTCCCGTGATTAATCCGAGTGATGCCATGACAGTACCGCCAGGAACACCAGGAGCACCGATTGCGAACACACCCAGCAATAAGCAGAACAAAATCATGTTGCCGACAGTCGGATAAACTCCGTAAAGGATTTTCGAGACCGCCATAACAAAGAACGTCTCAGTCATGACTGAACCGCAAAGGTGAATATTCGCGAACAAAGGAATTCCGAAATTAACCATGTCGTCGCGTAAAGTCGGCTCTGATTTTTTCGCACACTCAAGAGCTACGGATAAAGTTGCGGCACTGGACATTGTCCCGACAGCCGTCATGTAAGCTGGTCCGTAATTCTTGATGATGTTGAACGGATTTTTACTCGAATAAACTCCAGCGATGAAATATAATAAAGCCATCCATATATAATGCCCGATCATTACGATTAAGATTATCATTACGAAGATGGGAAATTGCTTAGTTATTGAGCCTTCATATGCAAGTCCGCAGAAGGTTGTGCCGATTAAAATGGGAAGAACAGGGATTAAAAATTTCGTTACGATACTCAAAACTATTTTCTGGAACTCTTCAAGCACATTGATTACATACTTGCTTCTGTTCCATGCCGCTGCAAGTCCAACCGTGATTGAGAGAACAAGAGCAGAGATTACCGGCATAATCTGGGGAATTGCAAGAGCGAACACAACAGGTGGAAGCTCCTTTAAGCCCTCAACTTCTGATACAATGTTCATAAACGGAAGAATTGAGTAACCTGCTGCTGTAGCCGTAAATGCCGCACCGATTGACGAGACGTAAGCAAGAATTAACGCAAGTATCAACATTCTTGACGCGTTGCTTCCCAAACGAGTAATTGACGGAGCCACGAAACCGATAATGATTAACGGCACGCAGAAGTTAATGAATTGGCCGGAAATGTAACGGACTGTTACGATGATATTAAGCAGAGCTGTGCAAAGTGCGCTTCCTTCGATTGCTGATAAACCTAGACCGACGAAAATTCCCAGAATTAAAGCGACAATCAGCTTAAACGGCAGAGAACTCGTGAAAGAATTATTGCTCATAAAAAAACTTTACCTCCTGAAAAATTTATATTCCTGAAAGTTTACACCATAACGCAAATTTACAAGCAAGAATCTACATCAACTTTATCAATCATGACGTTCAAAATTTCCTTGTCAGTCTCCTTCATTCCGATTTTGCCAATGTAGCCCATATTCTTTATCGTCTGTTCAACGTCATCTTCAACGAAGCCTTCACCGCCGATAAATTCATCATCGTTCATGCTCATGTGATGTGCTAAGATTGCGGCATGAACTGACGAAGCAATTTTCGCGGCACAACTCGGCTTTGCTCCATCACAGACAATTCCGCCGACGTTAGCTAAAGTGTTAGTGATTGTCCGGCCAATTCCCGCGTAATCTCCTCCTGCTAAGAACGTAATCCCTGCTCCTGCTCCTGACGCTGCACTGACAGCTCCGCAGAAAGCTGACAATGAGCCGATAAAGTGTTTAATGTAAATGCTGACGAGATTACTGACGGCTAAAGCTCTGTATAATTTTTCGCGCGAGATTAGCCATTGTTCGGCGTAAGTTATAACTGGAAGGGTTACGGTAATTCCTTGATTGCCGCTTCCTGAATTAATTATTACGGGTAAAGGGCATCCGCTCATTCTCGCGTCACTTCCGGCGGCGGCTCTTGCACATGCACAAGTTCGTACGTCGTTGCCCCAAGTTTCAATTATTGTCTTGCCTATGCATGCTCCCCATTTGTTGTCGAGGCCCTCTTGAGAAATTCGAGTGTTATATTCTATTTGGCGGTCAAAAATTTCTCTGACATCATCAACATCAAGGCAATTTGCGAACTCAATAATATTCTTCAGCGTCATCAAGTTTTTATTCCCGGAATTATTTTGTGATTGGGCTTCAGCTTCGGCCGGTTTACTCTCGAATAAAACTTTTCCGTCGCGAATAATCCGTGTAATGCTGGTATGATGATTTTCAATTCTTACGCTGGCTTTGTGAGTATTTCCTTCAGCTTCGACCTCGATAAACAAGTTCGGGACATCTTCAGCAAGTGTAACATCGCAGAATTTTTCATGAACTAATTTTCTCGTGAGCTTTCTAGCTTCGTCGTCAGAACACGCAATAACTTCAAGCTCCTTTGTCTCGTCTCCTCCTACAGCTCCCAAGATTGCGGCGGCTTCAATTCCTTTTTGGCCTCCTGAGTTCGGAACGATTACGCCCTTGACGTTCTTAATAATATTTCCAGAACATGAGACGTGTAAACTTGAAACTTTTTCGTCGAGAATTGCACGTGCTTTTGCTGAAGCATAGGCTATTGCGATTGGCTCAGTACATCCCATTGCCGGGACGAGTTCATCACGCAAAATTGCAATGTAATTGTCGTAAAGCTCACGTGAAATCATGAAAAAAATTCCCCCTCTGAATGTGTATAAAATTGGCTGATAAGTTTATGCAATTATATATCACTCAAAGAGGGAATTAAGAAATTTTATTTGCGTCGTAAAGTTATTGCGATAACGAGAAGTCCGTAAATGAAGTTGAAAGAGTTACAGCCTCCGCCGCCGCTGCTTCCGGTTGAGAGTGTGCCTTCGTTGGGATTATCAGTAGAATTGCCGCCGTCAGGATTTTCTGGAGTTGTGCCGCCGTTGTCGGGATTTTCTGGGGGAGTATTGCCATTGCTGGGCTCTTCGGGATTATTATTGCTCGAGCCTGAAGAGTATTCGACTGCTCCGATGCTGGGATTATTTACGTCGCGTGAATTTCCGAGCTGGTCAATGTCTGGAGTCATCTCTGTATGATTATCATAATACGATAAATAATTATTCGTTCCGCCGTGAATTAAATCTGTGTCGCTTGCCTTGAGCTTGAAGACAGTCTGTGCAACATTATCAACTGAAACAACTTCTGACGGATGAGAGGCTGACCAGTTAGAAATATTTACGGTGTTAGAGTTTTCAGTGTTGCCTGAACCGTAAATGCTTCGTTCTGAATATGCGCAGTTCATGAGTTTCATCGCGTCAGTCTCAGGATTTTCATTGTAGATGTAAGGAGTTGTGGAGTTATATAGAACTGTATTGATTAGTGAAACAGGCCGATAATAAGCGCTGTAAAATTCTGAGCTGCCGTTATTTACGAGTGTGCAATTCTTTACGGTTAATTTGCTTCCCGTATAAACTCCTCCGCCTGTTGATGCTGAGTTGCCCGTTAATGTTGAATTGATTAACTCTGTCGATGAAACTACACATACTCCTCCACCGTAAACTTCAGCTGAATTATTCTGAACAGTGCAGGCCGTTATGATTGTCCCTGTAGAATAGTAATATAAAGGGTCAGTATATATTCCGCCGCCATTCTGAGCAGTATTCTTTGTGATATTGCAATTTGTTATTTGAATATTGTCGCCGAAGCTGAAGATAGCTCCGCCGTCCTGAGTTGCAGAATTTTCGGTCAAAGTGCAATTTTTAATTGTGCTGTTACTGCCAACGTGAAGTCCGCCTCCTTGTTTTGCTCTGTTGCCGGTGAATATACAGTTTTCGAGAGTTCCAAACCCATCAAAGCCGCCGCCTCTGTCAGTAGAATTATTCTCAAACCTGCAATTAATGAATTTTGTATAAGCATTTCCGCTCGAAGCTCCTCCGCCAGCTCCCTGAGTATTAGTATTATTTCTGAATATGCAATTTGTTATCGTCGAGCTTCTATTATTAACATCAAGGCCGCCCTGTAAATTTCCCTCAAATAATGAATCTGTTATCGTGAAAGGTCCACCGCCTTCAAATATTCCTCGTCCGCCGTTCCCGATAAATTTTGACTCAATTACGTTGCATAAATAAGAAGAATTGCTCTTTAATCCGTCGTCGCTATTATAAGAAACTTCGCAATATACTAGTCTGGAATTTTCTGACCGGCTCAAATAAATTCCTGCAGCGTCATTGCTGGTGATAATAGAGTCCCGAATTATTACACTGCACCCGTCAGCGTAAATTCCTCCTCCGAGATCACTGCGGCTGTTTGTCCCGTGAGTAATCGTTAAGCCGTCGATTGTTGTATCAGCTTTAAGATACATAGCAACGCCTGAATATCCGCCGTCAATTATAGTTTTATTATTCGTGAAATCGAGAGAGTTACCGCCGTTCGCAGGAAAGCCGCCTAAAAATGAAAGTATCTTTGATGAGGTAATATTCTCCCTGTAAGTTCCTGCCGCTACGTAAATTACATCGCCCGAAGCCGCAGTTCTTATCGCGTGGTCAAATGTCGCAAATGCTGTGTTCCAAGTTAAGCCGTCGTTAGAATCACTGCCTCCGTTCTCAGTAGTTTTAAGGTAATACCCCTCCCCCCGTAAGCAAAACGCGCAGAACTATTCAGCAAGACTACGCAGACTAACAAAAATAATATCGACAAAAATTTTCTGGTCCGCATGATTAAGTTACCTCCTGATTAAAATTGAAAAATTTTATTGTGGAAAAATTATATCATTCACATATTCAATTTCATACGCGACACAATAATAGAACGTGTTATATTTTATCGACGACAAAATTTATTTCCAGTTCGCATAAATCTGACACGCTTAATCTTGATAAAAATTGTTGCATATGATATTCTTTGCGGCGTTAAAATTGGTCAGAAGGGAGAAAAATTTTCATGAGGCTTTCGACAACAGCACGTTACGGACTTCGAGCTTTATCGGATTTATGTTCGTATTATCATGATGAGCCTGTTTCAGTCAGCGATATTGCGGCACGTCAGGATATTCCCGTGAATTATCTTGAGCAGTTGTTCGGGAAATTGCGACGAAGCGGAATTCTTGAGAGTGTCAGAGGAGCTCAGGGAGGATATTTGCTCGCACGTCCGGCGGGTGAGATTAACATCGCTGAAATTTTGCAGGCACTCGGTGAACCGTTTATATTCGGCTCGTGTCAGACCGAAAAAGGCTGTGAGAATGCCGTAACCTGTCCGACGTTTAATTTATGGCGAAAAGTTAAAGGCTCAGTTGATGAAATTCTGAAGACTACGACGCTTGAAGATATTGCGGCAGAAAAAATTTCCCTTCTTGAAAGTCTTGAAAAGTTTGACATTGACCCTGAACGTGAAGAAGTCAGGGAACGAGCATTGAAATCAAAGGAGGTATAACTATAAATATGTTTGTCTACATGGATCATACAGCGACAACGCCTACAAGTCCGGAAGTTCTTGAAGCTATGATGCCTTATTTCGGCGAAAAGTTCGGTAATCCTTCAAGCGTGTATTCATTCTCAAAACTCAGCAGGGAGGCAATCGAGAAAGCGCGTTCACAGGTTGCCGGAGCGTTGAATGCTGACCCCAAAGAGATTTTCTTCACGAGTTCCGGGACTGAAGCTGACAACTGGGCACTCAAAGGAACTCTTGAGAAGGCAAAAAGCAAGGGAAAAAATCATCTCATCACGACACAGATTGAGCACCACGCGATTTTACACACGGCCGAATACTTACACAAATTTGAGGGCGTTGATGTTACGTATCTTCCTGTTGATTCAGAAGGTTTCGTGAGCGTTGAAGACGTTAAGAACGCAATCACCGACAAGACGGCTTTAGTCTCTATCATGTTCGCGAATAACGAGGTCGGAACTATTGAGCCTATTGCTGAGATTGGAGCTTTATGTCGAGAACGTAAAATCCCGTTTCACACTGATGCGGTTCAAGCGGCAGCTCATCTGAAAATTGACGTTAAAGCTATGAATATTGATATGCTCTCAATGTCGGCTCACAAAATGTACGGGCCTAAAGGTGTCGGAGCTTTTTATCTGCGCAAGGGCGTTAATCCTGAGAATTTTATGCACGGAGGCGGTCAAGAAAGCCATCGTAGAGCCAGCACGGAAAATATTGCGGGAATTGTCGGGTTCGGCCAAGCTATGGAAATTTTGCAGGGAAGACTTGAAGCTGATAAAGCCTTGAACTCAGCAAGACGTGATAAATTAATTGCGGGCATTCTCGAGAAAATTCCTCACGCTAAACTTAACGGAGCAACGGGCGATAAGAGACTTCCGAATAACGTTAACTTCAGCTTTATCGGAGTTGAAGGTGAGACATTATTGCTTGACCTTGACGCTAAGGGAATTTCTGCCTCAACAGGGAGCGCGTGTTCATCAGATAGTTTGGATCCTTCGCATGTTCTTTTAGCGCTTGGACTTAAACATGAGATGGCTCACGGGTCATTGCGTTTCACATTGGGAAGATTGACGACGGATGAACATATTGATTATTTGCTTGAAGTTCTGCCGGAGATTGTAGCAAGAAGACGAGCAATGTCGCCTTTATGGGAAGATTATATTAAATCACAGGGGGAAAATTAATTATGGCATTAGATTACAGTCAAAAAGTTATGGATCACTTCATCAATCCGCGTAACGTCGGCGAAATTCCAGATGCTGACGGAGTAGGAGAAGCAGGCAACCCGAAATGCGGGGACATCATGAAGATTTACTTGAAGGTTAATCCTGAGACAAAGATTATTGACGACGTGAAATTCAAGACGTTCGGTTGTGCGAGCGCAATAGCTTCATCGAGTATGGCGACGGAAATGATTAAGGGCCGGACGATTGAGGACGCTTGGAACTTGACGAATAACGCAGTAGCAGAAGCGCTTGACGGATTGCCTCCGATAAAGATGCATTGTTCGGTCTTAGCTGAAGAAGCAATTCATACGGCGTTGAATGATTACCGCGCCAAAAACGGAATGGAAGTTATCCCGATGGAACATCACGAGGAGTAATAAAAATTTAAGATAAATAGCAAAATTTTCTCCCCCGACTTTATGCAAGTTAGGGGAGTTTTTGTGTTAAAAGAAAGGAATAAATTGCAATCTCAGAAAATCTTCTTCTTTGCTATAGAACATTAAAACTCCTAATTTAGGATTGTACCAT
>ERZ842401.2811-NODE-2811-length-22580-cov-30.838313_pt1 | contig 22580 bp, 15 predicted proteins | sample MGYA00521270_ERZ842401 | MGnify/ENA primary metagenome ERZ842401 (study PRJEB31892, sample SAMEA3878208) | bioreactor metagenome | biome: Moose rumen | place: Sweden | collected 2011-10 | study: EMG produced TPA metagenomics assembly of the PRJEB12797 data set...
CCACCTGAAAGGCGAGGTCTTTTTGGTTCGTAATCGGGAAATAGGTGCGGTCGGGAAGATAAATCGAAATTCCGCAGTCTTTGAGTAAATCATATACGCTTTCGTAAATGCGCCCTTTTGCCAATAATACTCTGAGTTTATCCATAAAAATGCTCCTATGCGAAATCGCCTGTGCCAATACGGCGGCGTATCTTTCCAAAGAATACAGAAAATATCGCCGCTCGACAAGCCGTCAAGGACGGTTTTTCTCCGTGAGAAATAGCCCCCTTTCTGTCCGAAATGGCGAGTGGGAAGGTCAAAAAAAGTCCCCCGCCTGCGAGGAGGGGGATTTAGGGGGCGGTTATTGCGAAGAAAGCGCGATGTCTTCGTACATTAAATCAAAGCGTTTGTCGGGGAAAATCGACGAAATAATCGTAATGCGCTTTTTCTTCTTGTTGATTTTGTAGATTTTGCCCTCAAGCCCGGCGAGCGGACCTGAAATCACTTTGATGGGCTTTCCGCTCTCGAATTCAACCTTGGAAAATCCCCAGCGCTCGCCCTTTTGAATAAACGCTTCGAGCTCGGCAAGCGAAGCGCCTTGGAATTTGGTCGGGTCAAGATTGTCGCGCAAAATGCGGTAAAATCCCTTGACGCGCCGCAGTGCGCTCAAAAAATCCGCGCTAAGCGAATCGATTTGCAAAAAAACATAGCCCGGAAACATCGGAGCGTCGTATTTTATGCCCTTATTGGTGCGAAGCGTGCGCTCAAAATAAAAAAACCGTGCGCTCGGGAAATCGGCTTTGAGCGCGTCGGACGCATTTTTCTTAAATTCCAACTCGCCGCCCGTTTCGACCATAATGCAGTAATATTCCATTCGCGCACGCCTCTACATTCTGCGCTGAACCGCGTCGAGCAGATTTATCGCGCCCAGATTGCAGAGCGCGTCTGTGTCGTCCTTGCCGCTCAATTCGCCTGCAATAAACAGCGCGTTTTCGCCCGTGATGCTCTGAGCCGCCGCTTCGCGCTTTTCGAGGGCGATGCCGGCGGAAGTGCACGCATATTCGAGCAAAAATGTGATGTAGCTTTCGCCCAAAAGCACGATTTTGCTTTTTCCCTGCGTCTTTGCGCTTTCCACCAAATCCCGCACCGCCTTGTTATAATCGTGCGCAATCTGAAACGTGCGCCGCGCAAATGCCCGCCCGCGCTCCGCGAGTTCCGCTACCCCCGCCGCCGTGAGCGCATACGAGAGCTTTCGCTTGTTCACATTGGACAGCATAATCCAGCCGCGCTCCACAAACCGCTTGAGCACTGCATTCATCAGCCCTACCGACATACCGACCTGTTCCGCCAAAGTACGCTGGCTTGCGTTTGGGGTCGTCTCGAGCACCTGCGCAATATTCTGTAAAGTAATAACGTCGTTGTTCATCATATTCAATTTGTGAGCATTTTAATACATCTTTCGCGTTTATAAAAGCCTTTTTGCCCCAAAATCCCGAAAAAGATATGCGCTCGGTCGTCTTTTCGTGCGTTTTTGTGCCTGTGTGATTTTCGCATTCGGTGTTTCTTGTCATTCTCGCCGCGTGTTTTCAAAATGCCACATAAAGATAGATTTTCGTGTCGTGCACGGGAATGACATCATTAGAATGATAAAATTATCACGTTTTGGAAGGATAAATTCCTTTCCGCGTTTTCCAAAACGGTACTTTTTAAAAAAATGGCTTTCCGCTCGCGGGAAATTGCTCATTTTTTTAAAAAGAAGCCTTCCGCTTATGAGAAATGAACATAAAACTCTCAAAGAAACATTTCGCGTCGGGAAATGAACAACTTTTTCATAAAGGAGCCTGCCGCGCTGGGAAATGAACATAAAACTCACAAAGTGGCTTTCCGCTCGTGAGCGGAGACCGTTTGAAAATCGGTGTAATCATCACTGAAATGATTAAGAATGATTTTTCAAAAAGTGTTACGTTTTGGATTTGGGAAGCGTTAGAAAAAGGTGTATGAAAACCAATATTTCCTGCGTTTCTGACGCTCATTTTTATGCCTTTGAAAAAAGTATCTCTTCGTTTTCTGTTCTCTCTCGCGAAGAAGAACAAGCCGTTGCCGCTGATGCAAAAAACGGAGAGCGAAAAGCCCGCGAACTGCTCGTCAAGGCAAATATACGCTATGCGATTCAGGTGGCGCGCTCGTATTTTCGCACGGGGATAGACAATATGGACATCATTCAAGAAGCGCTGCTCGGGCTTTCGCGGGCGGTGGAATCAAATCGGTTCAATCCAGAGCTGGGATTTCGCTTCATCACGTTTGCCGACCCGTATATCCGCAACGAAATCCGCCGTTTTTTGACCGAATCGCAGACGCTTTCGTTTTCAATCGACGCGGGTAACGAGCTTTCGCGCGTAAAAAAGGCATTCGTTCTGGCAACGGAGGAATCAGAAAATGCCTCATACGAAGAGTTGTGCAAAACGGCGGCTGACATCGCGCACCTTCCCGAAAAAAAGGCGAAATTGCTCCTCAGCGTCGGCGCAAAATGTATGAGCATCGACGATGCAATCCTCACCGGCAGCGAAAAACTCCTGACGCTCGGAGAGACCATTGCCGATGAGCGAACGTCGTTTGTGGAAGACGAGGCGGTGGCAAAAGAAACCGTGCGGGAAATCAAACGCGAGCTTTCTTCGTTCTCAAAGCGGGAGCGCACGGCGATTTTGCTCCATTCAATGCACGGTGAGTCATTCGCCAAAATCGGCAGAGCCACGGGGCTTTCGCGCGAGGGTGTGCGCCTCATTTGCAAGCGCGCGGAATCCCGCCTAAAACGGCACTTTGCATAAATTTTCATTATCGCGTATAATAAAAGCGGCAAGAACGTGTTACTTTAGAACGGTTCAAGCCGTTTTTTTATTATGAGAAAAATGCGAGTAGCAATCATTCTTTTTCTTTTTTGGATTTCTCCCGTTTTTGCCGACGAAACTTGCAGCGAACTCCTTTCTCTGTGGCTTTCAAACGATTTGACCGTGCAAAAATACACGATTTTGGCAGAGCAAGCCGCGCTGAATCTTGATAAAACCTACATCAACAACGGCATCGACATCACGCTTTCGAGCGGCACGATGACGTTTAAGACGACGGACGGCGAGGGCGTTTTGACGGTAAAACCGTCGGCAGAACTGACCATTCCGCAGGCGAACGGCACGAGCATTACTGCTTCAGGCACGTTTACCAACAGCGAAAGCAAGGATTCGTGGCAGGATTTGCAGATTTTGCTGATGACCGACATCATTTCGTCTTCTGCATTGTCGCGGAAAATCGAAATCCTTAAATCCAAGCGCGAACTGTTGGAAGCCCGACGCAATCTGAGAATCAAGGCGCTGGAGGCAGAAAACAATTTTTACAGCGCGCTCAAAGAATTGTTTGAATACGCCGTTGATGTGTTCGACAAAAAAAATGATTTGTACGAAAAACAGCTCGCACTCCGAAAAGTGCAGTCGCAGGGCTATTCCCGCACTTCGCCAACGTATCGCTCGGCGGCGCTGGAGGTGCAAAGCTATGAGCGCAAGGTAGAAAAAGCCGTGCGCGAACTCAACCGCAACACCGCGATTTTTGCCGCATTGTGCAGCAAGGATTTCGATTACGACGCGGAAAATCAGAGCGAAGAAAAGGCGCTTTCCTTTTTGCCTCAAAGCGTAACGGCACCGCTCGCGCTCAACATCGCGGATTTTCGAGCCGAAAGCTATGCGGACATCGAAAGCGCGGCGTGGGCGCATTACATTGCCGAGCTGGAACGCAAAGCCGATACGCATTTTTCGCTTCGAGGCGGCGCGGGCTACACGTTCAACAACACCGACGCAAACAGCGATACCGCGGACGGCAAACTCGCGCTGGAGTGGGGCGGGCTTTCGGCAAGTGCGGGCGTGGCGCTTCCCACGGGCAAAAAAGTGCTGAAAAGCAAAACGGAGGCAAGCGAAGAAAAATCCCCCGTCTACACGCTTTCTCTCACGCTCACGCCAAACACATTCCGATTAAATCGCATCAGCAAAAAATCAGGCGCGCTCGATTCGGACATCGAAAAAATCGCGATAGATTCGGCGTGGGAAGACTACAGAACCGCCGTTTTAGACAAAACGATGAGCCTTGAAGACATCGTGTGGGCGCAAAAAAATTACGCAGATGAATACGCGCTGTATGCTTCTCTTGCTGCCGACAATCTGCGCAATTTCCGCGCGGGAATTATCACCGAAAGCGATTATCTCGACGCAAAAGCCAATCGCGATATGGCAAAAATCAATGCGCTTATCTCGGATATCGATTTGATTATGTACAACAACAGCATTTTGCAGTTGTTCCACGATGATGCGAGCGATACAGACCTTGCCGAAGTAAGCGCGACAAAAAGGGAGCGGATATGAGCGACGAAATCTCTTCAGAAACCAAGACCGAAGAAAAACCAAAGCGAAAACGCAGTGCAAAAACCGCAAAAACGGCAAGCACGAGCCAAAAAACAGCGCGCACTCGGGCGAGCACGGCAAAACCAGCGCAGACGCACAAAAAAGCCGCCGCCGCAAAAAATGAGATGCAAAAAAGCAACATCGCCGTCATTTTTTGCGTCATCGCGGTGCTGTTTGTGCTGTTCGCCGTCTTGGTCGTTTTTATGCGCCACGCGCTCAAAAAAAGCACCGCGCTCGGCACATACACCGTTACAGCAGAAACAAAAGAAGATGTGATTGAAATTGCGGGGAATATTTCGGCGGCAAAAACGCAGAAATTGCAAGCTCTTGACGACGGGCGCGTTACAGGCGTGTTCGTGCAGGAAAGCGAGCGCGTCAAAAAAGGGCAAATCATCTTGCAGCTCGACGACACTGCCCAGCGATACAATCTGGCAAATCTCGATTATTCCATTGAGCAAAAGCGCGTTTCCGGTTCGCAAAAAGAACTTGCGCTGCTCTACGTTCAGCGAAAATCCCTCGTGCAAAAGCTCAAAGACCGCCAAATTGTTGCCACGTTTGACGGCGTTATCGTGGATTTGGACGTGTCGGAGGGCGATTACATAGAGGCGCAGGATTCCATCGGCTCGCTCGTGGATTTATCGTATCTCAAGGCGGAAGTTGAAATCGCTGAAACCGACGTGGCGAAGCTCAAAGCGGGGCAAACGGTGCTTTTCCATTTTCCCGCGTATTCCGGCGACGTGGAAGGCTATGTGGTGGGCTATCCCGCTATCGGCGAAATCACGAGCCGAGGCGCGACGGTGGTCAATGCCGTGGCACGAATTGACGACTATCCGCGGGAAATCTTGCCCAATTATTCGTTTACGGGCAAAATCCAAATCAGCGAGCCACTCGATTTGCTTTTGGTGAATCGGCTGGCGGTCGGCTACGAGGGCGGTCGGGCGTATGTGGAAAAAATCATTTCAAAAGCGGGCGGCACAAAAAAGATTTTCGTAACGGTGGAGCCATACGGCACGGAATATGTGCAGATTATATCGGGTTTGAGCGTGGGCGACAGCGTAAAGCAACTCAATGCGGGCGCGATTTCCGGCAGATTCCGCAATAACCGCAAGAAATCGAACACCAAAAACGACAAATCCGGCAAAATGGGCGAGCCGGGCGGCGCGGGCGCACCTCCGCCAATGATGTAGCGCGGGGAAACGCAATGAAAACCATAATCAAATTAACCAACGTAAAAAAAGAATACGCTATGGGAGAAGAAACCGTGTATGCGCTCCGCGGCGTGAGTTTTTCGGTGAAGCAAGGCGAGTTCGTGTCGATAATGGGACCGTCGGGAAGCGGAAAATCCACTTGTATGAATATGATTGGCTGTCTTGACCGCGCTACGTCGGGAACGGTGCTGATTGACGGCAAAAATACGGCAGAGATGAGCGAAAAGGAACTTGCCGCCCTCAGAAACCGCACGATTGGTTTTGTGTTCCAGCAATACCATCTTTTGCCGTCGATGAATGTCATTGAAAACGTAATGCTGCCGCTTCGGTATATGGGCATTGAAAAAAAACTCCGGCGTGATATGGCGGCAGACGCGCTCGAAAAAGTCGGGCTGAGCGAGCGAATGAAGCACCGTCCGCACGAGCTTTCTGGCGGGCAAAAGCAGCGCGTCGCGATTGCACGGGCAACGGTAACTGCAGCCCGCATTATCCTCGCCGATGAGCCGACTGGCGCACTCGACTCCGCCACGGGAGCGCAGGTGCTCGAGTTGTTCCGTGAAATCAACCAAAAAAATGGCACCACCATCGTTATCGTAACCCACGACGAAAAAATCGGCGCGTCGGCACAGCGGCGCATCAAGATTTTTGACGGCAAAATTGCGGAGGACAGCGGTGCTTGAAGATTTTTTGAACGCATTGCAAAACTTTTTGCGCAACAAAACGCGCACGTTCTTGTCGCTGCTCGGCGTTATCATCGGCGTGGCAAGCGTTATTGTGATAACCAGCCTCGTCAAAAGTTCCGCCAAGCAGATTGAAGACACCTTCGGCTCGTCGGGCTTGGATTTGGTGAGCATTTCCGACGGCTTTATGCGGCGGCGGCGCGACGCGGTAACGCTGAACTTCGACGAAAAATTCCGCGCCGATTTATTCCAATCCATTCCCCGCATCAAAAAAATCTGGTACAACAACACGCTTTCCGCCACGCTCTCTTACGGCGACACCAGCGTTACATCGAACTGCACCGCCGTGGAGCACGGCTACCTTGAGATGTGTTCCCTCGCGCTCGATTACGGGAGCTATTTTAGCATTACCGACAGCGTGGAGGGCGCGCAAAAAGTCATTCTGGGAAGCGAAATCGCCTCGGGATTGTTCCCCGACGGCAATGCGGTTGGTCGCCACATTCTGCTCTACACGTCCAAAACGGCGTTCGGCTTTGAAGTCATCGGCGTGCTCAAAGAGCAAAATAGCGGTATGGAATCCGCCACTACGGGCATTTACCTTCCGCGCGGCTTTTACGAAAAAAAGATAACGCCCAATCCGTCCGCCTCCACCGTGATGATTCAAGCCGATTCGCCTTCCGCCGCCGTCAAAATGGTGAGCGATGTCGAAGATTTTTGCACCCAAAAAAGCGGCACCGAAGGCAGCGTAACCGTGCTTAGTATGCAATCAATGATTGAGCAGGCGAACAGCATTATGGCGACGCTTTCGCTGATGATGTCGGGGATTGCGGCAATTTCGCTGCTCGTGGGCGGCATCGGCATTATGAACATTATGATTGTGACGGTTACCGAGCGCAAACAGGAAATCGGAATCCGAAAAGCACTCGGCGCAAGTCCCGCCGAAATCCGACGGCAATTCCTCGTGGAAAGCGCCAGCATTACGCTTTTGGGCGGCATTATCGGCATTGCGCTCGGTATTGCCATCAGCTTTGTCGTGCAATATGTGCGCTCGCAAGCCCTGACGGTCAGTTCGTCTGCGTGCGCGATTTCCTTTGTGTTCAGCGTGGCAGTCGGGATTTTCTTCGGTTTTCACCCCGCTTCCCGCGCCGCAAAACTCGACGTGGTAAAAGCCCTTGCCGACGAATAATTTTTTCCAAAATGCGCTAAAAACGGTCTTCGCTCACGAGCGGAAAGCCACTTTGTGAATTTTATGTTCATTTCCCAGCGCGGAAAGCTCCTTTATGAAAAAGATGTTCATTTCCCGACGCGAAATGTTTCTTTGAAAGTTTTATGTTCATTTCTCATGAGCGGAAAGCCATTTTTTTTAAAAGTACCGTTTTGGAAAACGCGGAAAGGATTTTGTTGTGCAAAAGGAGAAAATCCCGCTATACTGTGTGTATGTCTATAAAAATTAACGCAATGGAACTCAAACGGCTGCTCGAAATGACTCCGAGCGAGCAAAATATTATGCTGGTGGGAAAACACGGCATTGGAAAATCGCAAATACTTTCGGATTTTTTTACTGCAAAAGGGCAAAAAGTTGTGCCGCTTTTTTTGGGGCAGATGAGCGACCCGGGCGATTTAATCGGGCTTTTGAATAAAAATCAGGCGACGGGCAAAACCGAATTTATGCCGCCGTATTGGTTTCCCACTGACGATAAGCCAATCGTGCTGTTTTTGGACGAGCTTAACCGTGCGCGCCCGGAAGTGCTTCAGACAATTATGGATTTGGCGCTGAATCGAATGCTTGCGGGGCGCGCATTGCCTGCGGGAAGCCGCATTATCAGCGCGGTGAATGCGGGCGAGGAATACCAGCTCACCGACCTTGACCCCGCGTTGGTGTCGCGCTTCAACGTGTTCGAGTTTGTGCCGAGCGTGAGCGAATGGCTGCTGTGGGCAGAAGAAAACGGCATCGATAAGCGCATTATTTCGTTTATCAGCAAAAATCAGAATATGCTTGACGGCGAGGAGTTCAAACACGAAGATATGGGGCTTGAAAAATCGCCGGACCGACGCGGCTGGGTGCGGCTGAGCGCAATTATCAAAGATGTTCAGAATATTTCGGGCGATGAGATTTTCAAAAAAGCGGCGGCGGGAATTGTGGGAATGGCGGCGGCGACGAAGTTCATCAATTCCATTTCAAATAGCCGAATGCTTGACGCGGGCGAGATTCTTGAGGCTGCGGATATTTCCGCTATATTCGATACGCTGCAAAAATACGAAACGCCGGAACTTGCGATTGTCAACGAAAGCCTGTATCGCTATCTTGAAAGCAAAAACTACGACACAAAGAAAACATCGCTCATCGCGGCAAATCTGTCGAAATATTTCGGCTATCTTGCCACGGAGCAAAAACAGGAAGCGCTGGCGCATTTTTCAAATATCTTTTCGAGCGGAATGTATCCGAATGCGGTCGTGTTTATGATGATTAACACGCCTGCGCTCGAAAAAAACATCAAGCGTTTCATCGAATCGCTGTAAGCGCGGCACAAACGGAGAAAAAATGGCGGAAGAAAAAGAAAACGCGGCACGGCGCATTCAGAAAATTGCGGAAAAATGGTTTTTGAGCGAACCGCTTTTGTTCGGCGTGTTTTGCACGCACAAAATCACGGCATTCAGGCGGATTTCGCTGCCGTTCCGCGTGGGAAAGCGGCGCATTGAATACAATCCCGACGAATTGGAAAAACTCTCGGACGCATTGCTTGAGGAATACCTTAAAATTGAGATGTTCCGCATTTTGCTCAAGCACCCGTATCAGCGCCTGCCCGTCTGTCCGAACAAAATCGCCCTCGCCTTTGCCAGCGACATCACCATCAGCGACAATTACGAAACGTTCGCGCCGATTGCTTCTCCTCAGGATTTCGATTTGCCCAAAAATCTATGCTTTGAGGAATATTACGCCAAGCTCCTCAACGACGAAAACAATAGTATCTCGTCCGCTTTTTCGTCGATAGAGGTCGATGAGGACGGCTCTGTGCACATCACGCTCGAAGGAATTTCCCCAGACGATTTTGAGAAAATGCGGAATGCGTATCAGACGGCGGATTTGTGGGCGGAAGATGACGAGATAGCACAGGCTATCAACGAGGAGATTGAAAAGGCACAGCTCGGCAACGGCTGGGGCTCTATCCCGGGCGATATGGTGCAAATCATCGAAGCGAATATGCAGGTGAAGATGGATTATCGCAGAATGCTCAATATATTCCGCGCAAACGTGCTTTCCTCGGCGCGCCGCCTTTCGCGCACTCGCCCGAATCGCCGCTACGAGTTTGATTATATGGGCAGTCAGTACCAATTTACCACGCGTCTTTTGATTGCCGTGGACGTGAGCGGCTCGGTGGGAGACACGGCGTTGAGAGAGTTTTTTTCTATCATCAATCGTTTTTTCAAATACGGGATTGAGGCGCTGGACGTGATTCAGTTCGACGCGGCGCTGTCGGAAGAAAAACCGATGTCGCTCAAAAAAGCGCGGCATCAGGTGAAAATTACGGGGCGCGGCGGCACGAATTTTCAAGTTCCGATGGATTATTTTGAGGAGCACAGCGAATACGCGGGAATGATTGTGTTTACGGACGGCTATGCGCCCGCTCCCGAGCAACGCGGCTATTTCCAGCGGATTTTGTGGGTGCTGACCAGCTTCGCCGAATACGAGCGCGCAAAAAAATGGATAGACACGCTCAACGGCTCTCGTGCCACCTATATCCCCTGCTGATTCGGCTCGTTTTTGCATAGAAATTCGCTTCTCTTAAATCAGGATTGAAATTTCTAAATGAAAAAAAGGGAGGTGCTACAAAGCGGGTTTTAGAATCGGACTTTGACGAGCGCGCCTGCGGGTAAGGCGGATATTTCCACGTTTTTGCTGAAAATGTTTTGCTTTAAGTGCAAATACGGCACGAGAAATCCCGTCAAGCTCCCCAATGCCGCGCCTGCAAGCACGTCGGACGGAAAGTGATTGCCGCTTAATACGCGAAGCACGCCTGTTGCGCTCGCCACCGACAAGCCCGCAATCCACACGGGGATTTTCAGATTCGAATCGGGGTTGTAGACGCTGAACGTGTAGCCTGCAAAAACGGCGGCTGCAAAGGCGTTCGTGGTGTGTCCGCTGGGGAATGAGTTTTCGTAATCGCCGTCTTCCATATCGCTTGTGCTTCCGCCATCAAAGTACATATACGGGCGGTTTCGTGTTACGAATGATTTTATCACGGAATAGGTGCCAGAGGCGACGAGCATTGTTTCGGCAAACATCACGCCCTCGGTGAGCCAATCGCCTGAGGCATACACCGAAAACAGCGGAAGCGCCACCGCCAGCGCCGTGCCCACCGTGCCTGCGTTGTCGAGCGTGGAAGAATATTTGTGGGCTGTCCAGCGGTCAAAAGCATTGATGTTGCTTTTGTCGTAGAGCGTGCCGTCCCATTCGTCTTTGTCTTGGTGCGATGTATAGAGCCGATACGCCCATTCTGCGCCGCCAATCACAAAAAGCGATGCGTCCAGCGCGATATTGAGCGCAAACGGCTTGTAAAGCTCCACCGTCGGCTCTTCGGCAGGCTCGGGGATTGGTGCGGCGGAAGAGTCGGATTGGGCAAAAAGCTGCGCCGAAAAAACAAAAAGCAGAGTCAACAAAAAAAGCCGTATTTTCATTTTGCCGCCTCGTAAAAGATAATCGAAGCCGCCTGTGCCACGTTCAAGCTGTCCACTGGCGATTGCGCTCCGTTTTGCATATTTTTGTAAGGAATGATAACCAATTCGTCGCAGTTTCGCTTAACGATGTCGGAAATCCCCGTTTCTTCGTTGCCGAGCACGATGAGCACGCCCTTGCCGTTTCGTGCAGATGCGATGGTATCGACCGTCGTTTTTGCGTCAAGCGCGGTTCCGATGCGGCACATTTTGCCTTTCATATCCTTGAGCAATTTTTCGACTGATTTCACGCTGAAAAATGCCACGCGCTCCATTCCGCCTTGCGCCACGCGATATGCGCTCGTTGTTATCATTGATTGCGATTCATCGAGCGGCAAAATGATGTTTTTGAACCCGAAAAATGCCGCGCTCCGAACGATTGCGCCCAGATTGTTCGCGTTCCCAATTCTGTCGAGCAAAACCGCGCTTTCGCCGTCTGTAATCCATTGCTGTGTAATATCCGTGGTGAGCGGCGTTATCTTTGGTGTAAAAATCATTGCGACTGCGCCTTGATGATGCGGCGTTCCCGAGAGCTTTTCGAGTTCCGCTTCGTTTTCCACCATATTATAGGGGCGTTTTCGTGTCGCAAGTCCCCTGCACGCATCTCCCAAATCCCGCGCACGTTCTTTGGTAAAATACAGGCGCGAAACTTTGTGCAGATTGCTACTGCACAATGCTTTTACCGCAGCCCAACCGCACACGGCGAGTTCATTATTTTCTTTGTTCTTCATTCTTTTCCTCAAAAATTGAGATGTGAGAAAGTGTATCATATATGCAGGCAAAATAACACAAATTTCAAAGAACTATAACGCATTTTTTTTGAAAATCTCACTTCTTTCTAGTATTCTTTTAGCGTTTATTGCGTTTTATAGACAGGAGCATATATGAAATTGGTAAAAGCATATACACTTTTTATTTTTGGTGCAATGAGTGCGCTTCCTGTGTGTGCGCAAACCGTAACGCAGACGATTGGTGTCGATGCGGCGGTGCAGATGGCTTTGGAAAACAATCTGTCGCTCAAAGAAGAAGAAATTACGCTCAACGGCTACAAGCGCTCAAATGCGTATTCGTGGAACAGCATTTCTCCGAGTCTAACGGCGGGGGCGACATATTCTAAAAGCGTGGAGCCGGGCGAAACGGAAATCGGGACGAGCAAACTCTACGGGCGCGTTTCTGTTTCGATAACACCTGCGCTTTATACTGAAATCAAAACGGCAAAAATCAATTACGAAAACGGCAAACTTTCTTACGAAACGGCAGTGAAAACCGTGGAATTGAACGTGCGAAAGGCATTTTACAAATTGTTGTACGATGCAGACAATGTGAAATTGCAGGAACAGAATCTTGAGAGTGCGGAAAAACAGTATCAGCAAAATCTTTCAAAATACAATCAAGGCGGAATATCGCGGTTGGACGTGCTAAGTGCGCAGGTGAGCGTGGAAAATCAAAAGCCGAACGTGTTGAGTGCGAAAACCACTCTGGAAAACGATATGGCGAGTTTCAAGCAAACGCTCGGCATTTCGCAGGACGTGAATCTGGTTTTGAACGGCACGTTGGACGACATTCTTTTAATCGGAGATATTTCTATTGACGACATCGAGGCTCAGTCTGCCACGCTCAAAGCGCTTGAGAATAAATTATCTTTGGCGCAAACGGCGGTGCTTGCCAGTCGCTTCAATGCCTACGGTCCGACGATTACGGGCAGTTACGAAGCCTCCCGCAGCTACAAAACGGGGAGCAAGGACGGCACGAACGGCGGCGCAATCAGTGCGAGCGTGTCGATTCCGCTGGATGGGATTTTGCCGTGGTCGTCGAGCGCGCAAAATGTGTCGAGCGCAAAAGACGAGGTGAAATCGCTGGAATTGCAAATTGAGGACGAAAAAACGACGCTTCGGGTGAACACCGAAAGCTATCTGCGTTCCATTGCGCAATCCAAAGCGTCAATCGCGTCGCTAAAAGCGAGTGCTGACCTTGCAAAAGAAACCTACGATATGACGCTTACGGCGTATCAGCGCGGCTCAAAGGATTTGCTGTCGCTGCAAACTGCGCTAGACGGCTTGCTTGAAGCGCAGGTGAACTTAAAAAGCGCGGCGTATTCGCTGATTTCGAGCATTTTGGATTTGGAAAACGAATTGGGGATTCCGTTTGGCACGTTGTCGCTTGGAAAAGCGGCGGTTGAGTAATGGTACAATGAGAAGTTTTGATATTTGTGTTTGTAGATGGAAGGTATGAAAAATGGCGGGAAAAAAAGGAACGAAGGCAAGAGCCTTATTGGTGATTTTGGTGGTAACGGTGGCATTAGTGGTAGTGGCGCGTGTGCAGTCGAAAAAAGGTGGCGGAAAGCCGAAAATGCGCGGCGGCTCTGCTGTGCAAACGGTGTTTTCGGTAAAAACAATGACGGCAGAAAAAACGGTGCTGCACGATTATGTTGCCACAAACGGCGAGGTTGAGGCGCAAAGTTCTATCGAGGTGTTTCCCGATATGGGCGGAAAAATCCGCAGCGTCAATGTGTCGCTTGGCTCTCCTGTGAAAAAAGGCGCGGTGATTGCTCGCGTTGACCCGTCGGAACCAGGCACACAGTACGCGCTTTCGCCCGTATACGCGCCGATTTCTGGCTCTATCGTATCGACACCGCTCAAAGAGGGCACGACGGTGAGCACCAATAGCGCGATTACGATTATTGGCGATGTCGACCGTCTGCAAATTACGGCAAGTATTCCTGAGCGCTACGTTGCGCTTTTGAAGACAGGATTGAGCGCGGATATTTCGCTTGAGGCATATCCGGGCGTGGTTTTTAAGGCGACGATTTCGCGCGTTAGCCCCGTGGTTGACGCGACGAGCCGCACCAAAGAAATCATTATGACGTTCGACCAAAAAGACAGCCGAATCAATGCGGGAATGTTTGCCAAAGTCATTCTGTACACGCGCGATTTTACGGGCGAGGTTGTGATGCCGTCCGATTCGGTGGTGACCAAGGATTCAAAGCAATATGCGTTTGTGGTGAACAGCAACGGCATTGCCGAACAGCGCGAAGTGGTGCTTGGAGAAAGCGTGGACGGAATGATTCAGGTTTTGAGCGGCATCAAAGAAGGCGAAAAAATCGTAGTGGCGGGGCAAACGTCGCTTTCGGACGGTGCTCAGGTGCGCGATATTACGAACGACGTTCCGCAAAACGCTGTTATGTCGCAAAAAACGCGTGAAACTGAGCACATTGCAGAAGCTCCAGAGCAAAAATCTGAAGAAAAAGGAGGTCGCGGACAGCCGCCCAAAAATCCTCCTGCGGATATGACTCCTCCGACAGAAGAAAAATTTGCCGAAACAAGTGAAAACAAACAGGATACTCCTGCCGCAGCAAGTTCGCGAAAGCGCAGTTGGGGCGGAGTAAGTAGCACGGGCGAGCGTTAAGGATAAGGAGCATACAATGAGTATATCAAAAAGCACCCTCTCTCACCCCGTTTTGACGCTTATCGTGTTTGCGCTTTTGGGAATCTTGGGCGTGTTTTCGCTCCAGAGAGTCGCGATTGCGCTTATGCCCGACATCGATATGCCTGTGATTATGATTTCTACGACGTACAAAAATGCAGGTCCTGAAAGCGTGGAAAAATCGGTAACGCAAATCCTTGAAAGCGGTTTGGTCAGTGTTTCGGGATTGCAAGAAATGACTTCTACGTCGTCTGAAGGCACATCGCGCATTATGCTCGAGTTCAATTACGGCTATGATTTGGACGTGGCAACCGCGGATATTCGCGATAAACTTGACCGCGTAAAATCGAACCTTCCAGACAACGCAGAAACGCCGTCGATTTTCAAAATGGATTCCAACTCAATGCCGATTATTCGCCTTGCGGTGCGTGGAAACCGTAGCAACGACGACCTCAAGCAAATCGCTGAAGATTCCATTGTGGATAGCCTTGAGCAGGTGGACGGCGTAGCGGAGGCGAGCGTTTCGGGTGGACGGGAAAAAATCGTGCGCGTGGAACTTTCGCAGAACAGGCTTGCGGCGTATAATCTCACGTTTTCGGCGGTGTCTGAGGCACTTTCAAAGCAAAATCTGGAGCTTGGCGGCGGCAAAATCAGCGAAGGAAAGCGCGATTACACAATACGCACCACCGGCGAATATTCGAGCATTGACGAAATCAATAATACGGTAATTACCACGGTGAACGGCTACGACCTCAAATTGAGCGACATCGGCACGGCATTTATGGGCTACGAAGATAAATCGAGCGAGGTCTTTATCAACGGTGAGCCTGGCGTGTATGTGGCAATCACGAAGCAGTCTGGCACGAACAGCGTTACGGTGGCGAACGCGGTGTATGAAAAACTCGAAAAAATCCGCGAGCAGCTTCCCGCCGACATCACGCTTGAAATCGTGTCGGACGATACCGATTCAATCCGCGACACTATCAATACGCTCATCGAATCGGCGTATCAGGGCTTGATTCTTGCGATTATCATTTTGTTCTTGTTCCTCAAGAGTATGAAAAGCACGATTATCATCGCGATTTCCATTCCGCTTTCGATGGTCATCACGCTTTTGTGTATGAACTTTGTGGGAATCACGCTCAATATGATGACGCTGACGGGCTTGATTTTGGGCGTTGGTATGATAGTGGATGCGTCAATCGTTATGATAGAAAATATCCACTCGTACCGCACTCGTGGCGCAAAACCGCACGTTGCTGCCATTTTGGGCAGTCAAGAAATGGTGATGTCGGTCATTTCGGGCAATTTAACGACGATTTGCGTTTTCATTCCGTTTTTGTTTTTTATGAGCGATTTGGGCTTTATGGGTCAAATGTTCAAGGGCATTATTTTTACTGTGGTCATCGCGCTGGTTTCTTCGCTGTTTGTGGCGATTTTTCTGGTGCCTGTGCTTGCGGGGCATTTTTTGCCACTTACGAACCGTGTGGAAAAGCCTCTCAAAAGCAAATTTCTTATTTGGTTTTACGGTTCTCTTGACAAAATCTTGCAGATTATTACCGCAGTTTACAGCAAAATCCTCAAAAAAGCACTGGATAACCGCTTTTTAACCACACTTATATGCGTCTGTGCGCTGATTGTTTCAATCGCATTTATTCCCACAATGCGCATTACAATGCTTTCGCGCACCAACGACGACAGCGTTACGGTAAAACTCACGATGCCTATCGGCACGACGCTTTCGGAAACGACCGCCGTCATTGAGCAAATGGAACAAATTGTGCGCGACGAAATCAAGGGCTACAAAACGCTGATTACGTCAATCGGCACGGGACGCGGCACGTCGAGCACATACACCGCGTCTATCGAAATCCGTTTGCCTGAAAGCAAGAAGCAGATAGACACCAGTTCAACGATTCAGCAGAAATTGCGCGCGCATTTTGCCGATTTTGCCGATGGCGAGTTTACATTTGGCGAGGGCAGAAGCCAGCAAATGGCGGGAAACGACCTCGACATCGCAATTCGTAGTTCCGATTTGGACACGGCACTACAGGTGGCAAAACAGGTAAAAGAGGTAATGCAGTCCATTGACGACGTGGGAGAAGCGACGATTGACACTACGGAGGGATTGCCACAGGTGGAAATCGTGATTGACCGCCAGCGCGCGTATAATTTCGGTGTGGACGTAACGACCGTGGCAGACGAAATCAACTACGCAATCGACGGCGTAACCAGCACGGTGTACCGCAAGGACGGCAAGGAATACGACGTTATCATTATGCTCAAGCCGTCAGACCGCGAAAAAGTAACCGACCTCGAGTCGATTTACGTCAACGGCACGGGCGGCAAGGTGAGCGTGGCGAATTTCGCTTCGGTCAAAAAAGGCTTGGGACCTGTTTCTATCGGTCGCGACAATCAAACCCGAATTGTGCACGTTACGGCGGACATCGTTACGAACACGAATGCGTCGGTGGTAGAAGACGAAATTCGAGAGGGCATTGCCCAAAGTTTCATCGTCCCCGACAATGTGTCGATTGCCTACGAAGGCTCTCTCAAAGATATGCAGGACCAAGGAAAAGCCTATGGCAAAATTCTGATTATGGCGATACTGCTCGTCTTCGGCGTTATGGCGGGTACATACGAGAGCTTTAAAGCGCCGCTTATCAACCTGTGTACGATTCCGTTCCTCATCATCGGTGTGGTGGCGATTTACAAAATCAGCGGACAGACGATTTCGATGATGAGCGCAATCGGCTTGATTATGCTCGTCGGTATCGTCGTCAATAACGGCATTATCCTCGTGGATTACACCAATTTGCTCGTGGACCGCGGCATTGAAATCAAAGAAGCGTGCTTTCAGGCGGGAACGAGCCGATTGCGCCCAGTTTTGATGACCACGTTGACCACGATTTTGGGAATGATTCCGATGTGCTTTGCCACCTCGGGAAGCGCGGCAATGGTACAGCCAATCGGTGTGGCGGTCGTCGGCGGACTTTCAAGCAGCACGTTTATCACGCTGTTTTTTATCCCCGTGCTGTATTCGCTCGTGATGCGTCCCAAAAAGCGCGCGATGAGTAAAATCGCTGTCGTTTTGCCTGCGACTTCAAGTGCTGAAAAGAGCAAAAAGACGACCTTAAAGCCAAAATCTGCGGATTTAGAAACCCTTTTGGAAGAAAAAGTGACTGAACCAAAGCCAAAAACAACTCGTTCACGAAAAAAATCCGCTGATTCTGAAGCAAAAGCAAATGATTCTGCTGCAAAAGAAGATGATTCTGATGAAAAAGACGCAGAAAAGCCCGCAAAAAAACGTGTTACGCGCAAAAAGAGCGTAAAAACAGAAGTGGCGGAGTCAGAATCGGGCGACGAGGAAAAGCCAAAACGTCGGAGCAGACGAAAAGCGGTAGCGGAGTCGGCGGCGGAAGTGGAGGAAAATGATGTGCAGAATTGAAATTGTGGCAAATCAGAGCGTACAGGACGACCTGACGGAGCTTTTGGAAGAAAAAATCCCGAATTTTTTGTACACCGTGATTCCGCTGGTGCAGGGGCGCGGTGGCGATGACCGAAAACTCGGGAACACGACGTGGCCGGAAACGAATTTTGTGCTGTTCAGCTACGTTGACGATGATGACGCTGAAAAAGTGCGCGCGGTGGTACAAGCGGTCAAAAAGAAATTCAAAAGCGAAGGCATAAAGTTGTTTGTGCTGAAAAACGCAGAATAATAAAAGCAAAATGTGCGAAAAAGATTATCAAATGCGGCAATGACAAGCCTGTCTTACAAAAAAAACGCTCTTCTGTTTACAAAATAGTTTGCAGAAGGGCGTTTTTTTGCATAAAATAGCAGAAGGAGGGAAAAATGTTTCAGAAATCGGTAATCGATAGACATTTGAAAGAGATTGACAAAAGCGTGCTTGAAGCAAAGTTTCAGGCGTTTCAGAGCACTTTTGCAAACAGCGCGAAGCAGAAAAATATCCGCGCGAGCAAGGAAGAGCAATATCAAGAGGGATTTATCCGCGAGTTGTTCTGCAAAGTTTTGGGGTACACGATTAAGCCTGATGCGAACTACAATATCTTTACGGAAGCGAAAAACGAAGTAAAAGATAAATCGAACTCGAAAAAGGCAGATGCGGCAATTTGCGAAGAGAACAACGAAGAAAAAATCAGAGCCGTTATAGAGCTGAAAGGCATGAATACGACTGATTTGGACAAAGTGGCGTTTCAGGCGTTTTCATACAAAAACTTTCACACAGGCTGTTCGTATGTCATTGTGAGCAACTTTGAGCGGTTGCGGTTTTATGTTGATGTGCAATCGGATTATGTGGAGTTTAATCTTTTTGATATTGCAAAATCTAAATCGGACTTGTTTTCGACCGCACAAGAAAACTTTGCTCTGCTGTATCTGCTTTTGTCGGTGGAGAGCATAAAAAGCGATGTGCCGCTCAAGATGAAAATGGAAACCGTGAGCGAAGAAAATGAGATAACCGATAAGTTCTATCGCGATTACTCTAGTTTCAAGCGTGCGCTGTTCGTGGACATCTGCGAGAGGAACGCAGAGAAAGAGAGGTTATTGCTGTTTAAGAAAACGCAGAAATTGCTTGACCGCATTATCTTTATTCGCTTTTGCTCGGACAGAGGACTTTTGCCACCGAACAGCGTGATGGGGATTATCGCGGATTGGAAGCAGCTCAAAACGCTCGGCTATCCGCAGCCGCTGTATAATCTATTCAAGACGTTTTTTGAGCGAATCAATCACGGCTTTGTGAACGAAAACGACCATTCGCGCGATGTGTTTGCATACAATGGCGGGCTTTTCAAGACGGACGATATTCTTGACGCGATTGAAATCGGCGACGACGTGTTGAAAGAAAATTGCGAGAAGATTGCACAGTACGATTTTGAAAGCCAAATCAGCGTGGACATTCTGGGGCGGATTTTTGAGAACTCGCTCACGGAAATTGAAGAGGTGCAAGCGGAGTTGACCTCACCCCCTAACCCCCTCTCCGAGTCGGCGAGGGGGAACGCCAAAGACGCGAGGGTATCTAAGCGAAAGAAAGACGGGGTTTTTTATACGCCGCACTATATTACGAAGTATATCGTAGAAAACACGATTGGAAAGCTGTGTGCTGAAAAAAGAAATGAGTTGAGAATAAGCGATGAAGACTTTAATGACGAAAGCATTTCTGAAATGATGATAAAGAGCTTTGATTCTCGCCTTGCTTCTTATCGCGAGTGGCTGTTGAATCTGAAAATCCTTGACCCTGCGTGCGGCTCTGGGGCGTTTTTGAATGCGGCGTTGAAGCAGCTGCAAAAAGAACACGAACTTGTGGGAAGATACTGGGCGAAAATCCACCCCGGCGAGTTCTATTTTGAGAACATCGACAATGCGATTTTGGAAAACAACCTTTTCGGCGTGGACATCAACGAAGAAAGCGTAGAGATTGCAAAATTGAGTTTGTGGCTCGGCACGGCAAAAAAGAACCGCAAACTTTCTTCTCTCGGCGGCAACATCAAATGCGGAAACTCGCTGATTTCCGACAAAAATGTTGCAGGCGAAAAGGCTTTTGATTGGAAAAACGAATTCCCCGAAGTATTTGGGGAAGATTGCCATATAGCAAGGGGGCATGCCCCCTTGTCTACAGCGACAAAAAGAGTTTGGCATATTACGACAGCAACACATGACAGCAGAACTTCTCAACGTATGATTGATTACAATGTTAGAGCAAGGCGCGATAAGGGGCTTAGACCAAATGCAGAGCCTATTGAACTTTCCAGTCAAGACGAATTATTGATTATAAAAACGGTTGCAGAAATTGCTGAAAAAGACCATCTACAAATTCTTGCTTTTAATGTTTGCTTAGACCACATACATTTATTGCTTGTTTGTGCAGAAGATGAAGTTTCAAAAATTGTTGGAAAAATAAAGGCAATGACTTCGCGTGCTGTAAATATCGCAAATGGGCGAACTGTGCAAAAAAATAGCAAGGACGCATGCGCCATTGTCAATAATACTTTTGCTAATAAGGAACACGGAGAAACTCAATGTTCCTTGTGGACACAAAAATTTGGCTGTGAAGAAGTTTTCTCTTATGAACATATTGCTTCTGCCATAAACTATATTGAACATAACAGAGAGAAACATGGTTTATCTCCGCTTCCTCAAGATGTGTACTCGCTTATAAAGACGGTAAATATTGAAACAGCCTTTGAAGATGTCTCCCGAAAAAATATAGCAACGAAACATACGGAGAAAACAAGGGAGTATACGGAGGAAATAAAAGAGCATACGGAGGAAATAAAAGAGCATACGGAGGAAGCAAGGGGGCATGCCCCCTTGTCTACGGTGTCTAGTGCAAGCCCGCTTTCGCAAGAAAACGGCGAAAAACCATTTGTTGCAAGCCCGCTTTCGCAAGAAAATGGCGAAAAACCATTTGTTGCAAGCCCGCTTTCGCAAGAAAATGGCGAAAAAACATTTGTTGCAAGCCCGCTTTTGCAAGAAAATGGCGAAAAACCATTTAGTGCAAGCCCGCTTTTGCGCGAAAACGGCGAAAAACCATTTAGTGCAAGCCCGCTTTTGCAAGAAAATGGAGAAAAAACATTTGGTGCAAGCCCGCTTTTGCAAGAAAACGGCGAAAAACCATTTAGTGCAAGCCCGCTTTTGCAAGAAAATGGAGAAAAACCATTTATTGCAAGCTCACTTTCACAAGAAAATGGCGAAAAACCATTTGTTGCAAGCCCGCTTTTGCGCGAAAACGGCGAAAAACCATTTGTTGCAAGCCCATTTTTGCAAGAAAATGGAGAAAAACCATTTGTTGCAAGCCCGCTTTTGCAAGAAAATGGCGAAAATCCATTTAGTAACGGCGGCTTTGATGTGATTATCGGGAATCCGCCGTGGGGAGCGGCATTAAGCGAGAAAGAAAAAAAATATTTGTCGTCTTTTCACGATGTTTCTTTAAACACGGCTTACTTATTCATTGAAAAAGCTCTTTCGCTTACAAAGCCGAATGGTATGCTTTTCTTCATTATTCCAAAAGGATTATCGTATGTTCCAAGCCTAAAGACAATGAGGGACTTTCTTAAAGAGAATTATTCGGTTGATGTAATAATCGATACATCTGAAAGTTTCAAAGATTCTGGCGTTGAGCTTGAAGCGATTATGATTCTTATTACGAAAGAAAAATCACCTATGATAACTACAGGCTATTGCTTGAATAAGAAGTTTATTACAACCGAGATTGAAAAATCTATTGCGCTGACAGATGAGAATTTTGCAATTTGGCTGAATAAAAATACTTCTGAAATTGTAAAAAAGATAAAAAGCAAATCTGTTTTCTTGGGAGATATTTGCACTTCAAAACGTGGCATAAATGTAAATAAATATGTTCGTTTTGAGAAAGAGAGTATTTCAGATGTTGTCGTTTTAGGTGGAAAAACAATATCAAATTATTCGCTTAATTTCTTAACGTATGCACCTGAAAGTGTAATTGAAGAGAAACATAAATGGTGTTTAACTCCAAAAATTATGCTTCAAGAAATTGTTGGAAGAGTCGGCTCTCCGTTGTTTGGCAATTTCAGAAACATAAAACTCAATGCAGCTCTCGATGAAAAGGGCGAATATTACACATTGGATACTGTTGTAAATCTTTTTTCCTTTAAAGAGAATTACGATATAAAATTTGTTCTTGCGATATTGAACAGTAATTTAATTCGTTGGTATTTTCATGTGTTTCAGAAGAACTTTTCGCAATTAACTATTCATAGTGGAAACGAGAATTCTCGGACAATTCCGATTCCTGCGATTTCTCCCGACGAGCAGAAGCCGTTTGTGGAATTGGCGGACAAAATGCTCAATCTCAATGCGGAGGTGCAGAAGAAGTGCGCGAAGTTTCTTTCCCGCGCGCGCGATAATTTGGGCGCGGCAAAAATCACAAGTGCATTGCAGGAGTTTTACACGCTCGATTTCGCGGGCTTTGTGAAAGAGCTTGGCAAGCAGAAAATAAAGCTGTCGCTCAAAGAGCAAGACGAGTGGGAGGAGTATTTTGATGACTACAAGGCGGATATTGCTGCGCTCACGGAGCAGATTGAGGCGACCGACAAGGCGATAAATGCGGCGGTGTATGCGCTCTATGGGCTGTCGGCGGAGG
>ERZ842401.2813-NODE-2813-length-22567-cov-5.035714_pt1 | contig 22567 bp, 18 predicted proteins | sample MGYA00521270_ERZ842401 | MGnify/ENA primary metagenome ERZ842401 (study PRJEB31892, sample SAMEA3878208) | bioreactor metagenome | biome: Moose rumen | place: Sweden | collected 2011-10 | study: EMG produced TPA metagenomics assembly of the PRJEB12797 data set...
AAACCACTTTTCTTATTTTCCAGCCGTTAAAACCTTATTTCTAGAGATGCCCTTATGAGTCTTCCATTCACTTGCGGCTGTTATAAAATCATATTCACCTGCTGTATTTTTACTACTTTGCAAAGACCCCTTTTCTATTGAAAATAAATCCCCGATTTTCACTTTCTTCCACGCGCTCATTTTACTTCCTCGTCTTGCAGCCATTCGGTCAGTTTTTCTTGCAGCAATTTTTTGTCGGGCAGGTACAGGGCGTACTGCTGGGCGTAGATGTTGGAATCTTTCGGCAAGATCAGCTCGACAAGCGCGTCGTCTTTCTGTTTGCAGAGCAAAATTCCGATGGTGGGGTTTTCAAAATCCTGCTTTACATAGCGGTCAAAATAGTTCACATACATCTGCATCAAAATAAGGTAATGCGACCACGAGAGCGTAAATTCGGGCTTTTGCTGGATTTCGTAAACAGTGTTTACCGAATTTGATTTTTGCGGTACGAGTTCAGATTTTTCTTCGTCAGAGATTTGGTAAACAGTGTTTACCTTTTTTGAATCCGAAACAGAATAAATAGTGAAGAATTTTCGCATCAATTTTAGATTTTCCACTGACCAGCCGTTGCCGTATTTTTCGGTCAAGCGTGTCGAAATGTCTTTTAAAACCGCTTTTCCGTATTCGGCGCGCAGCTTGCCGTTCTGCTCGTCCTCCACGATGTAACGCCCGATTTCAAAATAGGTGTGAACCATCGCCGTGTTCACTGTAGTGGCGACGCGGTTTTTCATCTGCGAGACAAGCTCATCTATTTTTTGAAAGAGATTTTCATTTATTTTGGTCAGTTCGTTTTTCATTGTAGTTTCCCCCGATTTCCACTTTTTTCCACGCGCTCATCTTTTCCACTCCTACACATTCGCAAGAATCGCGGGAATGAGCGACGAATCAAGCACTTCAAAGGCAAAGCACTTCTTGCCCAAGTCTTTGAGCGACGCTCCGATGTGGTAAAGCACGGCGTTGTCGATAATCAGGAATCGGTCGTGCATTTTCGTGGTGGGAAGCACGCTAAGGGGCGGGTACTGCGCGTTGAATTTCTGAATGTCCTGCGCCGTGATTTTTGTTTTTGGGTCTGTGTAGATTTTCACGGCGACATTTTTCTTCTTTTTTGCAAGGCGTTCAAGGACGGACAGGTCAACATAGCCGTCAATCAGGACGATTTCCTTCTTTGCCTGCGCGATGAACGACTCGAACTTGGCATAAGCGTCAAAAATCTGCCCCTGAAAAAAGATTCCCTGCTTGTCCTCGATGTGGTATTTGTCCATGAGCGCGAAAAGCTCGTCTATGCGCCTGTCCGCTTCTTTCTGGTGAATGTCGGTGTCGATGAGGTGCTGTTTGATGGATTTCAGTTCCGCGAAAATTTCCGCGTTGTTGCTCAAAAAGTGGCGCATCTGCACGAAAGCGTCCATTATCCGTATGCTCACCTGCACGGCGGTCTCGCTTTTGAGGACGGCGGAAAGCATGGCGCAGCCCTGCTCGGTAAAGGCATAAGGGAGATACTTTATATTTTGTCCACGCTTATCCTCAGATTGTTTCAAGGTCGCATTTTGCGACCTTGAAAATTCCTCTCGCTTCAAGGTCACATTTTGTGACCTTGAAAATTCAATCCGCTGTAGCCAGATTTCAGTTTCCTCTTTTGTGAGTTGAAACATAAACCGCTCAGGGAAACGCTCGCTGTTGCGCTTTACCTGCTCGTTCAATCTTCGTGTTTCCACGCCATACATTTCCGCAAGGTCGCGGTCTATCATCACCTGCTGCCCCCGGATTACGAGAATCTTTGATTGTATCTGAACGCCCTGCAATTCGTTAGCCATACGCCCTCCCAAAGTGTGATTATAGCATAAATTCCCGCCATCTTGAAGTCACAATTTGCGACATCAAGACTTACGCCGCACGGTAAATCTCCGCTTCAAGCTCGCGGAGCGCGTTCAAGTACGCCTGTTTTCCGCCGAACAGGGCGACTATTTCCGCGGGCGTTCCCAAGTTTTTGAGCGGGTCTACGGTGAGGATTTTCATGTTCTCGATGTCCGAAATGCCGCTTTCGGCGTATTTTTCAAGCAGGGCGGAAAGGACGGCGCGGGCTTTTTCGCCGTACTTCGTCCAATAATTGCGCTTCTTCACCTGTTCTGCCCGCTCGCGGCGAGTGAGGGCTGGCGCATCGTAGGCGATGTGGCAGATGAGGTCAAAGATGTCGAGGTCGGATTTCGTTTCCTCCTGCAGCTCAGAAAGAGACAAGCCCTGATTTTCTAATTCCGTGATGAGCGCCTGCTTTTTTTCGGCATCGTTCCACGCCTGTAAGAATGAGTCGAGCGAGCGGTAGGAAGTGAGGATGCCGCGCCTTGTGTATTCTTTGAGGCTCATTGTTATGAGTTTTCCACTCGCGTCCAAGAACTGACGGCGTTCGCTTAAAATATGAACATCAACGCCTGCGATGCGGACTTTCTCGCGCTTCGTGGTTTCGGCAGGCTCATGCGCCGCAAACGGATTCGGCTCTGCAACGGCAAGCGAGCCAAAATTATCGTCAATCCTGTATTCGGCAAAAGTGATTTCCTCGCCCGTCACGAGGTCTATCTGCGCTTCGCTTTCGCCCGCGTCAATCATGCGCTCGCCAATCTCATCGTCCTGACTCGCTTCCTTTATCTTGACCGGTGCGCCGTCAAAATCCTTGTCCGCGAATCTGTCCGTCACATTGCGGAAGTCGATTATCGTAAAATAAAGTTTTCCGAAATCTTCTTCAACGCGCGTTCCCCGCCCGATTATCTGTTTAAATTCAATAGGACTACGAATAATTGAATCAAGCACAATCAGCTTACATGTCTTGGCATCGGTTCCTGTCGTCATCAGCTTGGAGGTGGTGGCGATTACGGGAAACTGCTTTTCGGGATTGATGAAATCTTCAAGATAGCCCTTCGCCTCGCGGTCGTCACCCGTAATGCGCACGATGTATCTGTCGGTCTTTGCGGTGATGTCGCGCGGGGCGTAACGGAGCAACGCCCGCCTCATGCGCTCGGCGTGCTCGATGTCAACGCAGAACACGATTGTCTTGTCATACGGATTTGAATTTGTAAGGTATTCCATGATTTTGCGGGCGACCAAATCCGTGCGTTCGTCAATGATAATCGTGCGGTCGTAGTCCTTCGTGTTGTACAGGCGGTCTTCCACAAGCTCGCCGTACAGGTCGGTCTTGTCGCGCTCCGGGCGGTAGCCTTCAAGGTCAACATTCATGCCCACGCGGAGCACTTTGTACGGAGCCAAAAAGCCGTCGTCGATGCCGTCTTTGAGCGAATAGGTGTAAATCGGCTCGCCAAAATATTCGATGTTGGAAAGCGTCTTTGTTTCTTTCGGCGTTGCCGTCATACCGATTTGCGTCGCGCTCGTAAAATAATTCAGTATTTTGTGCCACGCCTTGTCCTCGTCCACCGAACCGCGATGACACTCATCCACGATAATCAGGTCAAAGAAGTTCGGGCTGAACTGACGGTATGCGTCGGTCTCTTCATCATAATTTGTAAGCCCTTGATACAGCGCAAGGTAGATTTCATACGCCTTGTCGATTTTCTTGTTTTTGATAATCGTGAGCTTGTCCTTGAAATGCTTGAAGTCGCCCTTCTTTGTCTGCGTGATGAGGTTCGTGCGGTCGGCAAGGTAAAGAATCCTCTTTTTCGCGCCGCTCTTCCACAGGCGGTAGATGATTTGGAAGGCCGTGTAGGTCTTTCCCGTGCCGGTCGCCATAACAAGCAGGATTCTGTTCTGCCCGCGGGCGATTGCCTCTACCGTGCGGTTGATTGCGATGCGCTGATAGTAACGCGGCGTGTGGCATCCGGAGCCAAAGAAGTATGACGAAAGCGCGGTCTCCTCGCTCGCGCCGCTGGCAAGGTTGTTGTAGCGTTTGTAGCACTCCCACAGGGCTTCGGGCGTGGGAAAATGCTCTAAGTCCGCTTCCTCGGTTACAAGCGCGTTTCCATCCGCGCCAATGCCGCCGCAGTTTTTGCGGTACTGAATCACAAAGCCCTTTCCGTTCGAGCAGATTGCCACGGGAATATCAAGCGTCTCGGCATAGCCCAACGCCTGTTGCAAGCCAGCCCCCGCCGTATGCGTTCCGTCCTTCGCTTCCACCACGGCGACAGGAATATTCGGCTTGTAATACAAAATGATGTCCGCCCTCTCCCGTTCACCGCGCTTGGTCTGCCTGCCTTTGACAAAAATGCGCCCTGCTGTAAAAGTCACTTCCTCGCGAATCTGCGACTGTGCCCAGCCGCTTCTTGCGATTGCAGGGAGAATGCATTTTGTGATGATGTCGCGCTCGGAAATGTGCCGTGCCATGCGCATAGTATAGCACAAAGCGCATAAGTTTTATACACATCAATGTGAAAGCAGACACAAGCAAGGCTAAGTGCACAGTTGTGGTAAGTTCAGCTATCAGTATATTCTAGCTTTTCTGCAAGGCAGAAAAGTTTTTCGCTGCGACGGTCTGTAGTTTTTCTATATCGCGCGCATCGTTTACGATGTGCATTTTTCGATGACAATTAGGGCAGAGCGCGACGGTGTTCTTAAGCGAATCCTCGCCGCCATTTGAAAGCCATACAATGTGGTGGGTCTCTAAATATGGCTCGCCTTCCTTGTTGCAAAAAGGCGCCGGTTGTCCGCAGAGCGCACATATACCGTTTGAAATGCGTTTCGCATATTCGGAAATTGCTGAATCACGAACAAAAATCGTCTGTGTAACCTTTTGCGTGCCTGGTTGCGTAGCAGCATTTGCACGGGCGCGCTGTAATAATTCTTTATCGGATAGCTTCTTTGCCTTTTTCTGCTTTTGTTTTTGCAGTGCAGTAAAGGTTTCAGCAGAAATTGGAACTAATGGAGCCGTTAGCTGCAAGGGGAACATCCAAACTTTGCGCATGTTTCCCTCTTCATCTAGCTGTTCTTCTTGATACGGCACACCCGCTAGCGTAACAATGCCGCGATAGGTGTATCTTGCACTCTCAAATACTTCAAATAGATGAACGGTAACGTCATTTGTATCTGACTCATACAAGGTTTTGTTTTGATTTCCTTCTAGTGTCTGGTCGCCGTTTCTCCCCATACCGGTATAATGAAGCACAGTGCCGTGCCATTTGTCGTCGTACAGGGCTTTTGTATGGTCGCTCACAATGAGTAAGCAGTTATTAGCTTTGGAGCGGCGCATGCCTCCTTGGTTGGAAACGCCAAATTCTTGCACAATTTCTTCATTTGAAACAATGTCACCTATCGTAAATGCCATAAAATCATCCGTAATGTAAAAATAAGAACTGTAAGTTGCTGTTTCAACAACAAAATGATGTTTTTAACGGCGAGAGACGGCATGCGCAAGCTGGCTACGCGCGCAATGCGGCGCTGATGGCGGCGCAGGCTTTCTCGCCGTCCATTGCTGACGAGACGATGCCGCCGGAGTAGCCGCTTCCTTCGCCTGCGGGGTACAGGGCGCGGAGCGCGGTACATTCAAGCGTGGCTTTGTCGCGCAGGATGCGCACGGGCGTGCTGGTGCGCGTCTCGCTTGCGATTACAAGCGCGTCCTCGCTCACAAAGCCGTGCATGGCGCGGTCGTAGTCGCGGAAGGCGGCGGCAAGGCGCGCGGAAATCTGCGTGGGGAGCCATTCGTCAAGGCGGCTCGCGACGACGCCGGGGGTGTAGCTGGTGCGGGGCAGGTCTTTTGAGGCGCGGCGGGCAAGAAAGTCCGTGAGCCGCTGGGCGGGCGCCTGCTGCCCGTTACCGTGGCGGGCGGTCTCCGCTTCAAGCCAGCTCCGCCAGTACAAGCCTGCGAGCGCGGGAACTCCGTCGCGCTCTGCCTGCTCGCGGAAAGGCGCGGGAATGTCCTCGGCTCGCGTCTCCACCACGATGGCGCTGTTGCTCCAGCGGCTGTTGCGCGAGGCGGCCGACATGCCGTTGATGACTATCTGCGCGGGCGCCGTGCTCGACGGCACCACAAAGCCGCCGGGGCACATGCAGAAGCTGTACACGCCGCGCCCGTCCACCTGCGCCGTAAGGCGGTACTCCGCCGCCTGCGCCATCGGCTTCCCGTGGAACTGGATGGCGTCGATAAGCGCGCGCGGGTGCTCCACGCGCACGCCAACTGCAAACGTCTTTTCCTCCAACGCGGCAGGCGCAATGCGCGCGATAAGCTCGTAGATGTCGGTCGCGGAATGCCCCGTCGCAAGCACCACGGCGTCAGCATAAATGACGCTTTCGGCGCCCGTCTTGGTGTGCCGCACCCGCACGCCAGTGACGCGCGGGGCGGGTGCGGAAGAAAGCGGGGGGATGCCGGCGGGGGATGATGTGCGCTCCACGGCGCATTGCTGCGCTTGCGGCAGCGTGCCGCTTGCGTCGGCTGCTGTAAGCGGTGCTACACTGTCACCTGCCGCTGTGCGCTCTGCGGGGCATTGCTGCGCCTGCGGGGGCGTGTCGCTTGCGGCGGCAGAAGCGTGCACAGCGACGCTCGCGCTGGCTGTCATAAGCACTGCCGCGCCGTCGCCTGCCGTTGTCTCAAAGCCAACGCACTGGCTGTCAAAGCGGAACTCGCCGCCTAGCTCCACAATGCGCGCGCGCATGGCGTTGATGATGCCGGGGAGCCGGTCAGTGCCGATGTGCGGGTGCGCGTCGGTCAGAATGGCGGGACTTGCGCCGAACGCGGTGAAAATGCGCAGGATTTTGCCGATGTCGCCGCGCTTGTTGCTGCGCGTGTAAAGCTTTCCGTCGCTGAACGTGCCAGCGCCGCCCTCGCCAAAGCAGTAATTTGAGTTTGAGTCAACCACGCCGCGCGTACTGATGGCGGCAATGTCGCGCTTCCGCTGCTGCGTGCACGCGCCGCGCTCAATGATGACCGGCTTTATGCCGTCCTCCAGCAGCCTGAGCGCGCCGAACAAGCCCGCCGGCCCCGCGCCCACGATGGCGACCGTGTGCCTTCCGTCAGTCTGCTTCCAGACAGGAAGCGCGCCGTCGCTTTCGTCCGGCGCCTCGCCGATGTAGACGCGGTAACGCAGCACCAGCCGCACTCTGCCCCGCCGCGCGTCAATCGACTTCTTGACGAACACACGCTTCACCTCGCCCTTCGCCGCCCGAATGCCTTTTTCCGCCAGCGCAAGCAGCACCTTGTCGCCAATGCGCGACTCGTCCTTCTCCTCCTCCGGCTGAACCGTAATCGAAACGTCAGTGACCATGCGTGTGCTCCTTTTGCGTGTTGTAAAATTGGAGACGCTATGCGCGTCAGTATTCAAGGCGCAAAGCTTGTATTCTTGAAAACTCTGCGGTTTTCTTAAGCGATACGCCAATAATTACGTTGCTGTCAAGATAAAACATCAGAAAAACTCCTGTTTTGCATCAAGTTCCCACGAAATTTCCCGGCGGAAAGGAATCGGTGTAGTCAGCCTTTTCTACAGCAGCGGGAACCTGCTTTTTCGGCATCCGCGCCTTTATCGCATCCACGAACACGGACAAAAGATTAATCTGTTCTTCATAATTCAGCGAAGAAACCATATTTGCAACCGCATCATACAACATAGCTGCCTTCCTTGCATGAGTATACCACAATGCTGCATTTTTTGCAGATATGCTTTGATATGTGTAAACACTTTTACTTATATGGCCCTAGAAATTTATCTCCGTTGAAATGAATCATGTGCGTAGGATTGTCAGCAATCCATGCTTCTGTTTCCCATGCAATATCTTGTGCATAGCGCGTGAAAGTCTTTTTATCAGGAAATGCAGAAATATACACCTTATGCACCGTAACCGTATTGAACAGATTTTCTAGCTCAATGTAACGCTTGCTGTCAACAGGCCCATGTGAAGTTACGGACTCCACAAGTACAAGCCATTGTTTAGCTTCCACATACAGAATAACATCAGGCATTTTGCCATGCTGCTGCACATTGAACAGCAGGTTTCCTGCAAGTTCTTGGTCGTAATAGCCCCACTTATCCCCTGTGTCGCCAACATATACCAACGTGCTGTTCGGTAAAAAGCGCGGTGCCAACTGCTCAATAATGTCGCGAATAAGCTCGCTATGCTTGCCGGGTGAAATCAAAATATGATGGTTTTCTTTGATTTTTACAGAAACCATGTTCATTTCGCGCTCATGAGCGTATTGTGCAGAAAGCGTAGACTGATTTTTAATAAATTCTGAAAGCAATACATCAAATTCAGTTGTTTTATACGCTTTTATAACGTCCAGTGCAGCAGGAGAAATTTGATACACTGCGTTCGGACTATTTACGGCACGGTCGGGCTTATCGGGATTATACAGTGCTATTCCTGCTTGCACCATTTGATGTGTGCTGAATCTACGGAATGTTTCGCGGGTGTTCGGGGCATATTCTTTGTCATAGTATGTTTTTGCAAAAGTCATCATAGGCGTAATGCCAACAAGCGGATTTTCTGCGTTTTTCCACTCTTTTTCAGGCGTAGCATTAAGTAAGGCAAGCAGGCAATATGCCGTGCGTTCGTTTTGTTGCGCAGGCGGCATTCCGAACTTTGCAAGTATATCTTTTGCTTCTATGATTTTCTGCTGTATATGCTCTTCGCGCGTCATGCTATAATTGCTCCTGAAAGGGTATCGAAAATCTGTTGATTCCATTCGCTTTGTGCTTTTAGCCGTTTGCCAAGTTCAGATAATTTTTCTACAGATGGATACGGCAAATTGCGTAAATCGGTTGCGTTTACCTGTGTATGCCCGCTAAACAGGCGGAAGCGCTCATCAATGTAGGTAGCATTAAGCCAGCAAACCAAGCCGTAAGCAAGATTTTCAGCAAGTGAGGTCTTATTGGTATGAAACACATTTAAGTGGTTTTCAAATGTGATACCGTCTTTTACAAAATCACGAGGCGTTATAAGCGATGCAACGACGCGCTTTTTTTCTTCTTTTGTAGAAAAACGCTTTACAAGCACATAAAAACCTTTCGGAAAAAGCTGTTTCTGCACTTCATCGGTAATCAATAGTGCATTTGGCTTTTTTGACTCTTGCGGCCATGCAAGGCGATAACTTTTCAAATGCACGGAATACACAAGCGGATATGAATTTTCTGCATAATCCTTAAGCAACAACGCTTTCATTCTAAAATCGACAATCGGGCCTGTCGAAACCTGTATACCAAGCGCTTTCAGATTTGTAAAAGCAGCAAGGCTTTTATTGTCGATTTGCTGGTTTGTCGGAATATGAAAATATTTTTCGCTATCATCCTCATGTAAAATCTGAGAAAACGGAACTTCGAATTCTGAAAGGCCTGTAAACGAGCCATCAGTGCAGTATGAAATTTTCACATACTCTTGCGGAACATTTTTTTGCAGCATAATAATGATATTTTCTTGCAAAACCGCTTCGTCTTTAAATGCCTTGTCGCGAGCTTCAAAAAGATGTATATGCTTTATTGCGCAACGCTTCAGAATGAACTCGCGGAAAGGTCTATAATATACGCCATTGCAAAAGCTTCGCGGCACAATTGCGACAATGTAGCCGCCTGCTTCTGTAAGCGAAATTGCAGCTCCCATGAAAGCGGAATACAAGTTCACCGTTTCAAGCCCAAATGCCCGTGCCGATTGCCGCTCCTTAGAATTTGTTTGTATTTTTTTATACGGTGGATTCATTATGACATGGGTGTAGGTTTCATTTATGTGCCAAGTATATTCAAAGGAAGTTTTTTCTAGGAAATCATCTGTAAAGACTTCAAAGTCTGATTTTGCAAAGGCAGCGCTTGATGAAGCAAGGTTTGCGTTTAGTACATCGTAGACAGCTTTATCAATGTCATAAGCGGAAATGTGAATATCAGGCGTCTGCCATCTTTCGTGCAAAACCCGCTCCATAAACGAACAGGAAAGTGTCCCGATTCCCGCGCCCGGGTCAAGCAGTTTGATTTTTTTATTCGTTACTGGAAACAATGAGGACATAAAATGCGCTATTTTGTACGGTGTGAAATATTGTCCAAAGGCTTCTTTATGGGTGATGGAAGTTCTGGCAGCATGAACAATTCGCGCTTTTTCAAGTGTTTCTGCAACAGCAAGCATAGTGTTACTATACGACATTTTTTAGATTTTTCAAATATCTTGCATCTAAACAAGCACACGCAAAACCATGCTTTCGCTTTGTACTTCCCCGTGGTTTTGCGTTGTAGCTGTTATTTTGTAAATCTTTTCTCAGTACGCCCCGACCTTGGTCGGGTTACTTAGCTCGCTTTAAGCGAGCGACTGGCAGCCCAAACGGACTGCCCATACCAACTATTTTGCCTGCTGCCTCAAGTATTTAGGCTCGTAGTCCGCATACGGATACACGTAGGTGCCTTTGATGAACTTGTCAACGCAGTCGAGCATGTAGCCGGCAAACACGACACCAAGCGTGTCGTGGTAGTGGTTCTGGTCGGCGTAGTAGCCGTGCTTCACAAGGTCGAAGACGGTGGCAAAGTCGGTGCCGTGCGCTTCGTTGAACTTCACGCGGTCGTCATCGGTGAGCGACTGGAAGAACGCTTCGCCCCAGATGCCGAGGTCGAACACCTGTAAGCCATAATTGTTGGCGATTGCGTACAGCTTGATGTTGTAGGCGCCCGTGTGGCGGCTGTTCGCCCAAGTGTTTGCGGGGATTTTGGTGCCGCTTGCGTAGCGCTTACCGGCGACAAAAAGCTCGTCTGAGTCAGAGGTCGTCTCGTTCAGGTAGTAGAGGCCGCCGTTGTCCTCAGGGGTGCCTGCCTTGTCGTAGGGGCCGCGCGCCGTAATCGTGGTGATGACGGGGATGCCGCCGCGCTGCTTGATGCCTTCGATGTAGTAGTTTTCCATAAGCGGGAGCGTCGCCGCGCGGCTGTCCGACTTAGCCACTTCGATGCCGCCAATCTGGTACTTTTTTGCCTGATTGATGCCCATGTTCACGGTCACGATGTCGCCGGGGCGGGTGTTCAGGAGCGCGGCTTCAAGGCGGTTCCATGCGATGAAGTTCACGTCGTCGGCGCCGCTTGCGCCCGCGTTAAAAAAGCCGCCGAGCGTCTCTGGAAGCTGCACCATGCCCTTGTCAATCACGTTGCCCCAGGAGCATTTGTCCTGATAGTCAAGGTTCGTGGTCGAGTCGCCGATTGCGACCAGCCACGGCTTCTCACGCTTCTCGCACGGGAGCGCCTTCACTTCAATAGAAGTAAGCACAATCTCGCTTCCCCCGCTGATGAGCGTAACGTCGAGCACGCCGTCCACGACCGCCACCTGAAACGGCTTCCCTGACTCAATTTTCTTAGGGACGCCGATGAGCGGAATGCCGCTTGCCTCGTCAAACGGCGGATAGTAGGTCGCCTTCGCGCCGTTGTCGTCAAGGTAAACAATCGGCTCGGTGACCGCCTCGCTGATAATCTCCTGCGCCGTGGTGACGATGGTAAGCTCGTAGTTGCCGTTCGCTGCCGCCACCTTGAACTGAAAGCTCTTGGTGCTGTGCAGCCCGTCGTCCTTTGCGGCAAGGGTCTTGATGGAGCCGCCCTCGTACACCTTAAAGCCGCACCCGTTCTTGGCGCTGTACGCCGCGACCGCCACGCTGCCGCTAGCCGAGCCGAATACGTGCTTGCCTTCCGCGCTCGGCGCGGCGGCGGTTGCAGCCGCCTGTGCGCCCGTGCTTTCAGAGGCGCCCTTAGTGGACGCGCAGCCCGCCGCCGCTACAAGCGCTGCACCCGCAAGCGCCGCAAAAAGCGCGTTCTGCACGCGCCGTACACCTAGTTTTTTCATAGAAAACTCCTTGTAGATGAGATACGGCTATTGTAACGCAAAGGCGGCACGTGCGCTATATGCGGGGTGGGGCGCAACACCGAAAACAAAAGTGGCTTTCCCATGTACAAGTAATTACAGGCAATATCGCGAGAAACAGCTTTTCAACACCAATAAAGACTTTTCAACCTACAATAACTCATAATTTATTGAAATCTATCTTATTATTTAACTTTTCAATAAATTATATTGTATTTTTTGTTGAAAAGTCATATATTTTACTTATGAAGCTAGAAGATGTTTCCAATCTTGAGAATGTTATCGGACGGCAGCGGGAGGTGCGGCGATTCAAAGAACTGTTGGTCTCTAAGACGGCGCAGCTCGTCATTGTGTACGGCAGGCGGCGCGTAGGCAAGACGTTTCTTATCAACCAGTTCTTTGCTGGACGCTTTGACTTCAAGCTGACGGGCGCCTACAACCAGCCGCTTGAATTGCAGCTGGAAAACTTCTCTGCGGAGCTCAACCGACAGGCTGGCAAAACGCTACCTGCGCCCGCAACTTGGAACGAAGCGTTCCGCCTGCTCCGCGACCACCTTGCCTCGCTTCCGAAAGCAGAAAAGCACATCGTTTTTTTTGATGAAATGCCGTGGCTCGATACGCAAAAATCTGGCTTTCTTCCTGCGTTCGAGTGGTTCTGGAACGACTGGGGAAGCGCGCAAAGCAACTTGATTTTTTTAGTCTGCGGTTCTGCAACAGCATGGATGGTCGATAACATCGCCGAAAACAAGGGCGGACTTTTTAACCGTCAGAGCTGCCGCATGTACCTTGAGCCCTTTACGCTTAGCGAAACAGAAGCGTATCTGCGCTCAAAAAACATCACCTGGTCGCGCTACGACATCGCTGAGTGTTATATGATTTTGGGTGGCATCCCATATTATCTGAGCCTGCTAGAGAAGCGCTTTTCTTGCAGCGCCAACATCGATAACCTATTTTTCCGTAAGCGCGCCGAGTTGTGGGATGAATTCGACCATCTGTATCAGACGCTTTTTTCCCACAGCGAGCATTACATCAAAGTGGTGGAAGCGCTGAATACCAAGCGCATGGGCATGACGCGAAGTGAAATTGCAGCAAGCACAAAGCTCCCCGACACCAGCCAGCTAACCAAAATTCTGCGTAATCTGACCGATTCGGGCTTTGTGCGCGCCTATCGCTTTTTTGGCAGGAAGAAGCACGGGCTGTTCTATCAGCTGGCGGATTTTTACACGCTGTTTTACCTGCGCTTTATAAAGGAAAATTACGGCCGCGACGAGCATTTTTGGAGCAACATGCTCGACACCCCTGCACGGCGCGTATGGGCAGGCTTGACCTTTGAGCAGCTTTGCAAAGACCACAGCAAGCAGATAAAGCGCGCGCTCGGCATTGCGGGCGTTCTGAGTGAAGAATCCGCATGGTTTTCACTGCCCACCGAAGACCACGACGGCGCACAAATCGACATGATTCTTGACCGTCGCGACCACACCATCACTATCTGCGAGATGAAGTTCGCGCTTAGCGAATACACGATTGACAAAGACTACGACCGCGAGCTACGCACCAAAATCGACGTATTCCGCCGCGTAACGGGCACAAAAAAGTCGCTGAACCTGGCGCTCGTCACAACATTCGGTGTTCGGCAGAATATGTACAGCAACCTTGTGCAAAATGAAGTGACATTAGACGACTTGTTTGAGCGGGCCGACTAAGGCGCCGAAGACGCAAGTCGCCGCCGCGCAGCTTTAAGCTAATGCAGCGTCTATCTGCGCGTAGGCTTTTGAAAGAATAGCGTCAACATCGGCGCCAGCAATATCAAGCCCTTCTGCGCAAAAAAGTGTACAGTCGTCGATGTGAAAGAAATTTTTTGCAAGCGTTTTAACGTATTCGTAGCCGAGGTGCCGAGCGCTTGCGTCAGGGCTGCTGTTAGCACCGATAAGCGGGCCGCCGGCGGTGCTTACATAAAGTAGCTTTTTGGCTTTGCAAAGCGTTTGCGGCTGGTCGTTTTTGTCGTAGCGGAAGCTGACGCCAATCGCGCAAATATTTTCAAGATACAAGTTCAGGCTTGCCGGAAACAGCAAATTCCAATACGGCGCGGCAATAACAATGGTGTCCGCGGCGGCAAACTGCTGCGCATAGCGGAAAAATGGCGACAATGTATCGCCTTTTTCTAGCAACGCTTCGCGCACCTGTAGCCGGCGGCGATACAAAGGCTGTAACAGCTCACGCTCTAGTCGCACTTCTTCTAGCTGCGGCGAGTCAGCACTAGCGCCGCCGTCCGTTACGGCAACGCCGTCGCTATCAATAATACAGCCAAGCCGTTTAAGCACGTGCTGTGCTAGCGCTGCTGTACGGGAATCTGGCCGAACACAAGCATTTATGTATAAAATTCGGGACATATACACTCCATTCTACTTACAGTGCTAGCAAAACGCTACGAAAAACAAAGACAGAAGCACCAGCTTCTGTCTTTGCGCGCCACCATAGCACCGATAGGCATCAATAACCGTCGCTCATTGCGCGGTTGGCGTCACGCTGGCATAGCTCCTGATAGACCATACTGCGCTTTTTAAGCTCATCTTTCTTCTCTTGCGGATACGGCATGTAGCGCCAGAAGATTGCGCGTAGCTCTTTATCAAGCACCTGTGTGCCATTAGCTTCCTTTGTCATCCACAGCACGTAGTCAGAAATAAAGAAAGTCTTTAGGTCGCCCTTTAGCTTTTGCCGCTCAACCCACTGATAGTACATACCGGTTAAGCCTTCTTCCATCCAGTAGTAAGAAGCCTTTTCCTTTGCAACCTGCCAGCGCAAATCGGCAACGGCCATAAGCAACGCAATCTTTAGGTCGCGCGGGTACATGGGAATAACAATGCGACCACGGCTAGAAATGCGATTGTAGCGGTCAAACGGCTCCCAACAAAAGCCAAAGTCGCCGTAAGTGGGCACCACCAACACATACGGAACAATGCGGTTAGGCGTATTTTTGTGGATACGGCAGAAGGCGCCGGGGTCAAGCGACTCTATCCAGGCCATGAGATTAATGACATTCTCGCGGAAGCCGGTACCTTGCGGAATGCAGTGATAAAATTCGCGCGTAAAGACGGGGAACTGGTTACCCTGCCTACCGATGGTCATCTTTGCCATCTGACGCACGGTATTCATCTCTGTCATAATGTCGCTATTGCTTACCGCTACAGTCTCAGGAGCGCTTTGCATCTTGCTTTCCAGCGACGCACCAATGGAGCGCGCTTCCTCTAGCTCACGCAAGTAGCCTGCGAATTCCTTATCGCTCTTTTGCAGCGCGCGGCGCTTATCGGTAATCTCTACAAACAAATGCTTTTGCTCTTCGGTATACGCTGCGCGGTGCGGCTCTAAGCCGATTGCAGCGCCGTGCGAACAGAGCGCGTCTATGCAGCTACGCAGCTCGCTTTCGAGCATAGCGCGCTCGCTTTCCTTTGCGTTTGCAAGGCTTTCTGCATTTTGTAGCTTGCCGTCATTCTTGCTTTTAAGCTGCTTTAGGTGCTGCTGTTCTTCGCTAGCGCTACCGGTTTTTCCTTTTGGGCGCGTCTCATCTGTAGCGGAAAGACTTAGCCTGCCGCCGGCAATTTCTTTTAGCCATTCGTCAAGATAGTACACCGGCTCGCCAGTGCTATTTTCCAATATGGTTTTAGAAAACGTCTCTTTTTGCGCCGGCGTAAACAGCGATGGCAAAAGCACGCCAAAGCGTACCATCATGCGCTTTGGCATTGGTAGCGAATAGTCCGCCAGCTTTGGCGCTACAGAGCGCAATAGCTCCCAGTACGCCGTTACCATTTGCTGGCGGAACACAGTACGGTCTTTAGGGTCCTGGCAGTTAAGGTACTTAGAAAGCACTTGATGTACACGCTGCGCGGCGGTGCCTTCGCCAGTGAGCGCGGTTTTGTAGTACGCCTTATCGTCAAAATAGGAAGCTGGTGCATCTTCAAAAAACTTGGTTATCGGCTCAAACCTTGTAACACTTAAATCAACCTCTGGCACAGATGACTTTTGCTGCTCTTGTGGCTGTTCTGGCGGCGCAAAATCATCTACGCCTAAGTCTTCAACTGAATCTTCTACTTCTTCAGCAGTTTCCGCTAGAAGCGCGGCAATGGTAGGGTCTAAATCTGATAAATCCATGTTGCTCATAGCGACATTATAGCACGGAATGACCAAAGCGCAAAGAGTTATGCGCGTAATTTACGCGCAAAGCGCGATTTTATACCAACAGTAGCGCTGGTTGCGTAGCCAATTTCGCAGTGGGCGTAGGGAAAGGCTGCAAGAAAATCATTTGTAACGGGCGCGTAAGCGCATATAATAACATTCCTTATCCGTTACACATGATTTTCGCCGCAGCTTTGACCGTAAGCCCACTGCGAAATTGGCTATGCAGATGAGCGTTTGTTGTTCAACAGCTTATAATGCGTTTGCGTAGCGTGCTACTGCACAAAGCTCGCAGAATGTAGGCTGACTTCGCCGCTTTGTAGCGCGCGCTGCGTGCCATCTGCGAGCCGCACCACAAGGCTTGCGTCGTCAGCGATGTCGAGCACGGTCGCTTGATACGGCTGCCCCTGAAGGCCGGCGGCGGGATTAACGGTAACAGTAGCGCCAATGACGCAAGAGCGCGCGCGGTAGTCGGCAAGCATAGCGCTAACGGTAGCGCTATCGCCACCTTCAAGCGCGTCGTAAAAGCCGAGCAGCTCTGCAACCACGCGCGCAACAAGACGGTTACGGCTAATGCGTGCGGCCTGCGTCTTGTCCACCGCCGCCTCTTGAATTGAGCCGGCAATCGCAGCAAGCTCACCGGTAAAGCCCATGTCGCGCACGTTTATGCCGATGCCGACGTTGGCAGCCTCAATGCGACCAGTTTCAAAATTTGCAACGCCTTCCGTCAAGATGCCAGAGATTTTTTTGCCTCCTAGAAACACGTCGTTTACCCATTTGATTTTTGCCGCTGTACCAAAAAGCGCGTCCACAGCGCGCGCAACAGCAACAGCAGCGGCGGCCGTTAGCAACGCGGGATTTGTAACGCCGCCTTTAGGCGCGTAGATGACCGTAAAATACACGCCGCTCCGCGCGGGCGACACAAACGGTCGCCCTAGCCGCCCGCGCCCCGCCGTCTGCTGCCCCGCCACAATAAGCGAGCGATGCAGGCGCGCGCCGTCAGCAGTGAGCGTGCCGTCGGCAGTACGGAACGCGCTTACCGTTGCGCACTGCCGCTTAGACTCCGATAGCGTAGAATCTATTGCAGCAAAAGCCGAAACCGCGCAACCGCTTACGCCAAGCGCGGCGAGCTCGGTGGCAATAGCGCCGCCATCAATGACATCCGGCGCTTCCTCTAGCCGATAGCCGCGATTTGAAACGCCGCTAATGCGGTAGCCGTCTTTTTCTAGCGCCTTAATCGCCTTCCACACGGAAGTTCGCGACACGCCGCACGCCGTAGCAAGCGCCTCGCCAGAAACAAACGTAGTAGCTGATTGCAATGTAGATAAGATTGTAGCTTTTGTAGACATAACACGCGCCCGCCCCGCACACAATACGCGCTACAAGCCCGCCGTTAATAGCACAACGCCGTCAAAAACTAGCAGGCTTTTGACGGCGTTGTAAAAAAGAATGTACACAATATGCTATTTGTAGCTAACAGGCACCGCGCCAGTTACCCACATCGAGCTCCACTTGCCGGCTTCCGTTGCCTGTGCGGTCTTTGTACCGCCGCCCGTCGTAACAGCGCCGCTAGCGATATTCGAGAAGCGCAGCGTTGCGCCCGTTGCCAGGAAGTAGAAGGCGTAGTTTTCCATAACGATTTTGCTTGCGTCGCTACCGTTAATAACGATGTCAGCCTTAGCGTTGTAAAAGCAGTTGGTACCAAAGTAGGTAACGCTTTCGGGAATGTCCACGCTAACAAGCGCGGTACAGTTACCAAAGCAGCCGTCGCGCAGATACTGCACACCGGTTAGGTCGAGCGTGGTAAGCGCCGTGCAGTCGCGGAAGGCGCCGGGGTGAATATCCACGCTACCGTCGCCGGCGAACGTAACGGATTGCAGCGCGCTACAGAACGCAAAAGCGTAATCGCCAATGCTTGTTACAGATTCCGGGAACGTAATCGACGTAAGCGACGAATTTCCGTGAAAGGCAAAGCTCGCAATAGCGGTAACAGGCACGCCGCTAACGGTAGCCGGCACCTCAAACTCCGCTTCGCCTTTGTAAGAAATCAACGTTGCTGCGCCATCAGCAATTTTGTAGGTAGCGCCGTCTTCCGTGGTGCTATCGCCGGTTACCACGTCACCATAGCAGGTGCCGTTGATGTTGTTGTACGTGGGCTCATCGTCACTAGAAACGGTGCTCGCAGAAAATGCCTTGCCAATGTACGTGTTGTAGCCAACGCCGTTATTGCCCTTCTCTGTTACAATCTTGCTGTAGCCAGAGATGGTAAGGTTGTTATAGATGTTGTGATATTCCGGCAGATAGAGGCTTGATGTGTCACGGGTAAATTCTATCGCTTTGTCCGTGCTTGCGGTATAGCTTCCAAGCTCTTCGCTATCAGTCTTATACATTTTCTGGTACGTTATGGTAGAACCGTCAGTGCGTATAACGCCCCGATGAATGTTTACAAAGGACGCACACTGATGCAGGATTCCTTGCCGCATAGTATCAACAAGCACCACTTCATCAATGTCTATGCCGGTATCTGACGAGCAGAAGAACACGCCACGCCCGCAGGCTTCGCCATACACATAATGCACCTTGATGTTAGGGCCAACGTCGTTAGCACAGCGGAAAGCAGCGTAACCGCCCTTTTCTTCTTTTCCGTCCTTCTCGCGTCCAGTACAGCAGCGCGTAGCAATCAGCTTTAAGATTTCTACATCACGAGAAGAATCAAGCAGAATACCACAGCCGCCCGCGTCAGTTACCGTAACGGTGCCGATATGTACGTCGTTCGTGCAGTAACATTCTATGCCGTCGCTCGTCAAATAGGAGCCGGTAACGTTGTCAATGTAGATGTCATGCGACCATTCGCCGTTATCCAGCTTTTGATTTTGTGCCGTGCCAGAGGACTGTATACGCATCATTCTGCCGCCAGCGACCACGGCGCCTTCCGCGCGTGTAAAAGTTACTGTATCTACAACAATGTTGCTGCAAGCGCCCATGTAGATGAAGTTGTACAAAAACTCTGAATTACCCGTCAATGTACCATTGCGTATAGAAATGTCATGCTTTCTGTCTAAATGAATGTAATTGGCTTTATACACAGTTGAAAGTACCGTCTGTCCACCGAAATCAAGAATGGTGTAATCCGGCAGTTCAATGGCTTTTGTGACGGTACCGCCGTTTTCTAGCAGGATTTTTTCTTTCTTATTGCGACCAACGGTAAGCTGGCTAAAGCTTGCGCTTATTGCGCTTGATAAGTCGCTGTAGGTGTCTTCTTGCGTTGTGTAAACGGGTGTAGCAGCAGCGGGATTTTCGGTAACGGCAAGCAGCCACTGTGCGTTTGTGGCGTCGTAGCTGATTTTTACCTTTGCCGCAAGCTCGTTCTCGCTGTCAAAGGCGTCTAGCTTTTCTTGTAGCTTGGTTTCATCAACGGAGTTTACAAGGGGGGGGGTATACCCAGACGGGCCATCATCGTCATCGTCGTCGTCATCACCGTTTTTACAGCTTATGCAACCAAAAAATGCAGCTACCAGTAGCGCAGTAAGTACAAATTTTTTCATATTACACCACCAATACATAATACGCCTGCAAAACTGCAAGCTATATAAGTATAAATCAGCAAATCCTATACGTCAATATTTTTTTCTGGCGACTTACCGACGACCGGGAGGGCAAACGCATTATGCCTAAAACAAAACAGTCTGCGTAGGGGAACGCAGACGGACGATTTCATTTGGTTATTTTGTGCTTGGGAGGGCATAGCGGTTCCCGTAGACAGTCTTGCAGTAAAAGCTGAAAATAACCACATGAAATCGCTCCGCTGCGCTTCCCCGAAAGCAGCCTGTTTTGTTTTGCGGTAGCGCCGTTTGCAGGCTAGGCGTTTTTTTTGCCGAGCAGCGTAAAGTCGTCTACGCTGCTACAGAAGGCAATGCCGCTACCGGGCTCGCGCAGGCATTTTAGCTCGCGGATGGCGTCGAGCACGGCGGCTTTTTTGTTGTGTTCAACAACAATCACGAGCATTTCCTTTTCGGGCACGATGTGCACGCCAAAGAACTTTTCGTCGTCTTCGCGCGCGGTGCCGCGGGCGCCGATAACGGTGCCGCCGCCAGCGCCAGCGCGCCGTGCTGCGGCCATTGCGTCGTCAGCGTAGCCTTTGTTCAAGATGACCGTAATCATATCGCGTGATGTATCTATGTGCATTTCTTCTTCTCCTTTTTTTTGCGCGGGTGGCGTAAGCGTGCCCATCTTTAGCATTGACGCTACATCTATTGAAAACAGATAGCCAAAATTCGCTTTTTCTAGCAGCGTTGCGTTTACAATCGCATCAATGATGTTTTGCTTCTGCTTTTCTTCTACAAGCATGTAGATTACGTCTTTTGTGGTTTCGCCCATGCCCAACACGGCCGCAAGGTTTGAGCGCGCTAAGCCGCGTCCCATGAGCACCGTACCGCCGCCGCAGCCGGCAGCTACCGCCGCCGCGGTAAGCTTTTCGCCCTTGTCGTGCGGAACAATGCTTATTAAAAGCTTGAACATACTCATGCGCTCCTCCGGTTCCGTTTTTGCTTTAGCTTAAACACCATGCCCAAAAGCTGTATAGCGATGAGCGGCGTCATTGCTACAAGCGCAATAACGCCAAAGGCGTCTACAGCGGGATTTCCGCAGCTTGCTTGTGACGCGCCAAGCGTAAACGATAGAATAAACGTGCTTGTCATGGTGCCGCTTGCAACGCCGCCAGAGTCAAACGCAATGCCGGTAAACAGCTTGGGGCAGAAAAAAGCCAACAACAGCGAAAGCGCGTAGCCGGGAATCAGCACGTACCATAGACTAAAGCCCGTAAGCACGCGCAGCATGGATATGCCGATGGAGGCCGCGACGCCCGCCGAAAGCGCTACCAGCATAACGCGGCGCTTAATCGTGCCGCCGCTTACGCTTTCTACTTGGTCGGTCAACACCCACACCGCAGGCTCCGCAATGACGACGACGGCGGCAAATGCACTTTCAAGCATTTTCGCAACGTTCACGCGGCAATGCGACATTTTATTCAACGTCTCACGATTTTTCACGACGATAAATTCACAAGGATATTTTGAGTGACCGGAAGGTGCAAGTAATGCGGCACTCAAAATTTTTTTTATGTTTTCATCAGAAATTTTTTCTTCGGTGTATTTGCGAACACTTCTGCGCGTCCTCATAATTTCAAGCAAATCAGTCAATTTCAACCCTCCTCAAGGAAAATAAGTTACGCTGGATTTAGGCGATTCATAAACCGTAATGCCTTTTAATTTCGTCGTACCGCTAAAAATTTCTGCCGTCGAAAGTTTGTCAAAAATTTCCTTCGCGATAATTTCAGCGGTAGGATTTTGATTCGCGAAAATTTCAAGTTCATTCAAATATTGGTGGTCGAATTCGTCCAAAACTTTATTCAACGCGGTTTTCAAAACTTTGAAGTCAATCAAAATTCCCAACTCGTTAAGCTTGTTGCCTTGAACAATCGCTTCAACAATCCAATTATGTCCGTGAAGACGTACGCATTTGCCGGGATAATTTTCAATTCTATGCGCCGCCTCAAATTCAGATTTTACAGTAAGCTCAAACATTTTATTCCGCTACTTCGATAAAGCCGAATTTATCTTCAACCGTACCAATATGAATGCCTTCAATATAATCGTACATTTTCTGTGTAAATTCGCCGACTTTGCCACCATTGATGACGTATTCTTTACCCTTATATTCAAGTACACCTACTGGCGAAATTACAGCGGCGGTACCAGAGCCGAAAACTTCTTCAAGTGTGCCGTCGTCGTGAGCTTTAATAACTTCGTCGATAGAAATTCTGCGTTCAGCTACAGGAACTCCCCAAGACTTAGCAATTTGATTTACAGTTCGGCGCGTGATTCCGTCAAGAATTGACGTTTGAATTTTCGGAGACGGAGAAACAATTTCACCGTTAATTTTGAAGAGAATATTCATTGAGCCGACTTCTTCAATATATTTTCTTTCGACGCCGTCAAGCCACAAAACTTGATCGTAACCTTTTTGATGAGCTACAAGACCAGCGTGCAAACTTGCGGCGTAATTGGCAGGAGTTTTTGCCGCACCAAGTCCGCCACGAACTGCGCGTACGTATTCAGATTCAACCATAATTTTTACCGGTGCAAAACCATGCGCGTAATATGCGGCAACCGGCGATAAAATTATCAAGAACTTGTAAGTTTTTGCAACGTTGACGCCAAGATAATCATCATTTGCGAAGACGAACGGACGAATATAAAGACTTTGACCTTTCTCCTTCGGTATCCAATCTTTTTCAATGGCAATCAATTTTTTCAAGCCGGTATGAATAACTTCGAAAGGAAGTTCGGGAATATCCAAAATTTTAGCCGAAACATTTATGCGTTGCATATGAGTAGTTGCGCGGAAAATTACGGGCTTATCGCCGTGCATATATGCCTTTAAACCGTCGAAAATCGCTTGCCCATAGTGAAGTGTCGTATTGGCAGGACTAAGCGTCAAATCGCGGTAGGGAACAATGCGCGGATCGTGCCAGCCTTCAGTCGGATTGTAATCCATTTCAAACATATAATCGGTAAAGTGCGTTCCGAATTTGATTTTTGAAACGTCGGGCTTTTCCTTCAAAGTT
>ERZ842401.2814-NODE-2814-length-22558-cov-16.386215_pt1 | contig 22558 bp, 21 predicted proteins | sample MGYA00521270_ERZ842401 | MGnify/ENA primary metagenome ERZ842401 (study PRJEB31892, sample SAMEA3878208) | bioreactor metagenome | biome: Moose rumen | place: Sweden | collected 2011-10 | study: EMG produced TPA metagenomics assembly of the PRJEB12797 data set...
AGGTGTTACGGCTGATGAAGGAACGTAAAAACATGACGCTTCAGGTTTGTTGGAACCGTTATGTCAAACGTTGCAAAGCCGAGAAAAAGAAGCACTACCAGTACCGTCAATTCTGCGACCTGTTTAGTAAGTGGTGTATTGAAAATTATGAAACAGCACATTTTACAGCCGTGATTGCTCAAACGATGGAAGTAGATTTTGCGGGCCAAACATTTGATCTTATATGAATATTACGGCTCCTAAGAGCATACCAATATGCCCCTCAGGAGCCGTAATATTCAGTAGAGTATATAATCTAGCTGCCCAGTGTATTCTGATCCAGATAAAGGCCTATCTGCGTCCATTCCCACTCCTGACGGTAAATCGGCTAGACGAATACATATTTTGCGGCATTCATAGTTTCTCCGGTAATGTACATGGACTTTGATTTGTGCAGGGATATAGATTATTTTGCGGTTACCTTTAATAGAACTTTTTGACTAAAGGTTGTGTTCGTTCAAGGCTTAAAATCAAAGTATTTACTCAACAACTCGTGCCGTACATGACGGGCATCGTAAAAGTCTTTATCCTCCATCCCTAGAAAATGCGGGTTATAAGCACCTGTGAGCTTTAAGTTGTACTTAGCTGCCATATTATGGGCAAAAACTTCCAACTCTCCCATTACATGATAATTATCATTATCTATCCTTTTCCATAAGGCTGGTGGTACAGGGCATAAAAACAGCTCTACCTGTACATTTTTAGCTTGCAGATATTGCAATAGTTTCTCAAAAGTTTCTCAAAAGTTTCCTGCTGATAACTCCCCAGGTGTTTCCCTTTGGAAAACTGTTTCTCAATATCATATTTCATCGATTCTTTTAGGACATCTTTTTCATCCTGCTGTTGGGTCTTCAATGGATATACCCAGCTACCATCAGCCATGTAATAAGCTGTATCATATACACCATTATCCACCACCATCCAGTTTTCACCTGTAAAAGCATCTTTCACGCCACGTTTTCTTACCAGCTGCAAAGAGGTTTGAAAATAAGAAGGTGACAACAGTTCCTTATAATTACTAAGACGTTGCAAGTGATTTCCTTCGCTGGGGTTCGTCTGCTGATTTCCCTCTAAAATAGATAGCATATAATCTGCATAGGGGCGCAAATCTTTATTTCTCGTGAATGTCTTGTTTAGATTTTCATCAAAGAAATATGTATCTACACAGAATACCACACGGTCATACTGCTTATGATTCAACTCCATCAAGCCAAACTGTGCCAAAATATCGTAAAAGTCCGCACCACTTTCTCCAAGATTATAGAAACTGTCTGTACCTACATCACTCTTCCTCACACCCATAACAAGACTAGGGCCAATGGCAATACAATCCACATGGTCAGGCATATTTTCAATTAACCGATGTTTCACTTCCCGCTCATTGACATTACCATTCACAATCAAAGTATTATTGCCAGCAACAATGGATTTTGCCACCTCCTGATTGCACTTCTCGTGGAAAATCCCCGATGGATCTACCAGATAACTTGTCCCCATCATAAACAAGGGGATTGGCAAGAATACCAACAATTTAATCCATTTATTCACAAATCAAGCCAGCCTTTCAGAATTGAAAATAGATGAACTCAGACTTCCCAGCCATGCCCTGGGCCATAATCAAGATGAGTTCAACATAGAGAATAGCCGTACGCGTAAACCAGTTACGGTTATTCATTACCTCATAAAGAGAAGTCCCCTTATCTATCAGATAGTCAGCATAAATAAGCACTGCCAGCCCCAAAGTCATAACCACTAAACTAGCAGTTCCCATATGCGTAGCTGCCCAAACCTCAGCAATATGGCAATCACCAATATTAACAACAATATCATACAAAGATGTCAGCCCCAAAGGCACACTCTCCGTGCAGACAAATACCCAACAGATACAAATAAGCAACAATGATTTCAAGCGGTTAACATTATCCCACAAAAAGGCATTTGTCTGCCAAGGTAATTTCTGAGCTAACCTGCAAAAATAGCTACTGCCTAAATCGCTAATCATCAGCAAAGTGCAGGGCACAACAGCTGAAGCCACAAAATAATGAGCAGTACAACCATGCCACACGCCAATCAGGAACCACAACACTAACATGGAGATATAGAAAGGAACTTTCTTCCCAACCTTTTTGCCATAATGTTGCTTGCAAAACTTGCCTAATTTTACCATCGGCGTAGAAATCTGAACAGGATACATTACATAATCCTTGAACCACAAGCCTAAAGTAATATGCCACCGTTGCCAAAATTCCTGCACAGTTTTTGAGAAGAATGGTGCACGGAAGTTCTCTGGCAATCGAATACCGAATAGTGCTGATGTCCCCAGCACAATATCCATGCAGCCGGAAAAATCTGTATACAGTTGTATTGCATAGCACAAAGTTGCTATAACAATATCTGCCCCTCCATAATTCTGTGGATTAGCATAAACTGCCTGCACAATCATGGCAAAGCGTTCAGATATTACCAGTTTCTTGAAATACCCCCAAATCATACGCCGCATGCCGTATTCAATATTATCGTATTCCAAGGCCGTTCGTTCTAAGATCTGTTTACGCATGGCAGAAAATCTTGTCACAGGCCCGGATACCACTTGTGGGAAATAGTAGATAAATACAGTGGTTTAATCACAGGAACATTTATTAGATTCACACCATATCCTTCTTTTTCCAACGCTTCCACTGCCCCTTGAACTTCTTCCAGAATACTACCCGTCACGAAAATACTGATATCGCCATTTTCCTGCAATACATCATTTGACGCTGTATTTAATGTATAGTTATCAGCAAAAAACTCTTTTTCATGGTTCATGCCAATGCGAATATATACAGGCCCATGATGCTCATAAGCAACCTGCACACAGGCCGCCACCTGTCGTGGAGTAGCTGGAGAAAGAAGTAGCAGATTGGGCAGGGAACGCAATACTGCCACATCTTCCGTCGTATGATGGGTCGGTCCCAAAGAACTCCAGGAAAGGCCACTCCCCATACCTACAATCTTTACATTAAGATTTTGGAAACAAATGTCATCCCGAATAAATTCCAAAGAACGATACGCCAAAAAAGCTCCTGCCGTATAAACAAAGGGCACATAGCCTATGGTTGCCATGCCAGCTGCCGCAGCTACCATATGTTCTTCGCTTATGCCAAAATTATAGATTTGTTTTGGAAAGTTATAGCGGAACATTTCATCATAGCCCGTCCCACTATCAGCCAACAGATGCATGACCTTATTGTCCTTTTCCGCAATTTCCATCAACTTTCCAATATAAGCACTCTGCATCGCCTTACACCTCCCACTCAGCCTCAGATATTCCCAAATCTTGAGTAAAGGCCGCTTTTTCCTTTTTACTTTTGGGTAGTTTGAAGTGCCAGTTGGGGTTCTGTTCCATCACGGAAACGCCCTTGCCTTTAATGGTATGGGCAATTACAAATCGTGGCTTGTCCTTTTCATTTATTTCTGACAGGCAGTCCTGCAACGCTTCCACATTATGACCATCTACATCGTCTACCTGCCAGCCAAAGGATTCCCATTTTCCCTGCCAGTGTGGTACACCAATGGTCTTGTCCACAAAATCCATCTTCTGAATTTCATTACAATCCAAAATTGCCACCAGATTATCCAGCTTTAATGCCGTCGCAGACATGGCAGCTTCCCATACGGTTCCTTCTTGAATTTCTCCATCACCTAAGAGAACATATACTTTCGCAGAACTTCCCTTCAATTTCAAAGCCATGGCTATACCTACAGCAAAGGATAGACCATGTCCCAAAGAGCCTGTAGTGGCTTCAATCCATTTGCTATCCCGCAGACAAGGCTCACCACCAATAATGCCACCTTCCTGCAGATAGGAAGCAAATTCGTCTTCTGCCATCAAGCCTTTATGAACCAGCATGGCATACAAAGCCAGTCCTGCATGACCTTTACTCAGGATAAATCTGTCCCGGTCTTCCCATGCCGGATTAGCAGGGTCAATATTCAATACTCTGCCTGCATACAGGGAATACAATATTTCCATACAAGAAAAGCAGGATGCCAAATGAGCCATCCCTCCCCTGTAACCAGTCAAAAATATCTTCTTACGCAGCTCTTTTAGAATTGCATTTGAATCTTTTTTCTCAGCCAAACTCTGTCACCTCATCCGGGTCAATGCCAATACCGCCGCAATAGGGTATAGCATCAATCATACGCATTTCTTCAACAGAAAGCTCCCAATCATAAACCGCAAGATTTTCCTGCAAACGGCTTGGACTGGTTGTCTTCGGCAGAACGACCAGTCCTTTTTCCACGCCATAGCGCAAGCAGATTTGCGCTACCGTTTTTTTCTTAACCTTAGCCAGCTCTTTTAACTGCGCATTGGCTAAAACTGTACCATTTCCCAAAGGGCTGCTGGCTTCCACACCTATTCCCCGCTCCCGGCAATAGGTAATCAGTTCCTGCTGGGGCATACCGGGATGAAATTCCACCTGATTGACCATCGGCATAACCTGTGCCGTTTTTGATAAAGCTTCTAAGTGATGAGGCTTAAAGTTACAAACGCCAATGGATCGCACCAAGCCCTCTTGATAAAGTTGTTCCATACCTCTCCATGTTTCGGCGTTAAGAATTTCCCAATCGTCATAGAGTTTAGGTGAGGCCGGCCAATGAATAAGATACAAGTCAAGATAATCTGTTTTTAGCTTCTTCAAAGATTTGCGGCAGGCTGACTGCACTGCTTCAAAACCGCGATTGCTGTTCCATACCTTGTCCGACAGGAATAAATCCTCGCGCTTAATTCCCAGTTGCGTCCATGCCTTGCCAATAGCCATTTCATTGCTATAAGCCGCCGCTGTGTCAATCAGACTGTATCCAAGCTCTTGCCCCGCCTTGATAAGCTCTTGCAAAATATCCTTATCATTTATCTGCCATGTCCCCATGCCAATCTGTGGAATTTTTATCCCATTAACCATTTCCAATTCAACCATTCGCGCCGCTCACCTCAATAACTTTGTTGCGCTTGGCATACTCTTCCGTGTGCAATTCCCACACTGTATTTCCCTTGTCATCTTCACTGACTTTGGTAAATCCCTGCTGCTGATAAAACTCCTTGACCATACCGTTTTTCACGGTAGGATAATAATAACCTTTTATGACTTTTATACCACGCTGCTGACACTTAGCCACCAGTTCATCCATCATGGCAACTTCCATATCCCGCTTGAGGACACGACAGCTCATCAGCCACAAGTCAATATGGAACAATCTGGCATCTTCTGCATCATTATGCCCAAAAACCACCGACACCACGCCATTGTCACCAAATTTATCCGTCAACTTGCCGTAAAGGGTAATGTAGTCCTTGTTGCTAGCATAATGTTCCATATCAGCCTGCGTACATCTTTTGGTTGTCAAGTTAAACTGATTACTCTTATTGGTCAGCTGGGCAATACGAGACATATACACTGGCGTAAAAGGTGCAATCTCCGCTTTCATATCCAGCGACTGCAAATACTCCGTATAATCAGCAAAATTTGCTTGCGCTTTCTTCCGCGCCGCATTCTGCTGATACATCGCTGTGCGCTTGACATCTTCAGCTGACAGGCTAGTAGCTTCAAAATAACCTGACCGGTCAAGAATACGAATATACTGTGCTGGGTCAGTCATCGCGGGAATCTTGACCTCCGGCACTAGCTGGCCTACCCGGTCACGTTCCACTGGATTATCGTCCACAAATACTAGGCTATCTGTTCCTATATTTAACTCCTGTGCAATTTCGAGAATGTTTTTATCTTTATTCTCCCAGTTTGCTTTTATAATCAAAAAGTCTTCCGGACGCAGAATAGTATCCGGACGCGATAAACCAGCCCGCGCATTTTCCTCATCATTCTTGGAATTGACTGCCAACAAGATTCCCATATCCTTATGTTCTTTTATGTAAGTTTGAAACTCGCTATAAAGCTGCCCCATGGAAGTTTCCTGTCCGATTTCTATGCCGTTGGCACCATCATCCCCCACTACACCGCCCCACAGCGTATTATCCAAATCCAATACCAATGCTTTCTGCTTTTTGCCATAGAGCGATTTAATGATATTTGCAAGATTATACGACAACTCAGGAATAGCCTCTACTGCACATGCATACTTATACATATGCCAAGCAAAACCGTCTTCCCATCGTTCTAGACCATAAGAAGCCGCCATATATTCAATATCATTGATATAGAAATTATCATGCATGCCAGCATATTGTACTAATTTTCCATTCAACCTGTTGATGAAATTACGACGCCCATGAATATCAGTAAAATCTAAATTCCCTAAAAGTCGATAAAAAGGTTGTTCAAAATTATTCTGGATTACAGGGCACTTATACTTTTGAGCAATCTTATCCCATACCTGCGCAAAATGTTGAAAAGTTTCTTCCAGCAACTCAGTCACTGTCTCGCCGCTATCCTGAATCTGCGGATACCGTTTTATATTGCGCGAACTTGTATGGATATAGATTATATCTGGTTGAAAGTCAACCAATTCCTGGTTATCAAACATGACATCCTGCCAAAATTGATCATATTCAGATTCATAAAATTTTGGCACAATCCCCACGTCCAGCAAAAACAGTTCAAGCATATCCTTCACATCATGGGTAGTGGATCCACCTAAAATAGCGATTTTCTTATTTAAGACTGTTTCCTTCCCTGTCTTTTCCAACAGATGACGTTTCAGCTGTTTTCTCTTTTTTAAAATCTTCTTGGAATCTAAGGGATAACCAAACATTGTATTCATATCCTACCTTCTTCCCTACTGTTTAACAGCGCACCATTGTCTCATATATGCAATATTATAATAACTCAAACTTCGCAGTTGTAAAACTGTCCAATAATTTTAAATCAAATTTTCCAAAATAAAATAGCATAAGCCATCTCCATTTTGTATAATGAAAGTGACTAAATGAATATACCTGGACAAAGAAACCGTCTGTCCGATAGCCTATGTGCCCCGGTATATTCATCCTAACGCAAAATGCCCAAAATCCCCCAATGCTAGTAAACATGCAAATCATAAAATTTCTTGCAGCAACTTTGCATTATTATTTTAAATTTATCTAACAACCTAATCGTATTTATATAATATTTATGCGTAACATTTTCCTGATAATAAGGATTAACGATATTGTCAGCCACATTTCCAGCAATTATCATATTTATGGCCGTACTAATTTTAGGAGTAATGCACGCTACATCTATGACAGAATTTCCTCTGGTTCTTCCCGCCTGCCGATCACCTATATTAATGGTATATGTATTTAACGAAGGCGCTTCTATTAATCCAGAAGATGAATTCCCTATCAACGCCAACGCATGCTTTAGCAAGTAATGATACCCAGCGGTTGGCAGGTTTTCAATATAAATAGAATTTACATTAGCAGACACATATGTTTTCACTCTATTGCGAATAAAATCTGCATGTGTATCTGCATTCGTCCCTAAGAACACAAACTTATAGTTCTTGTATTTATCAATGGCCGCCAACACTTCTTCTATCTGAGATTCAACATTTACATCGGTCAGTGTCTCCGGATGGAACAAAACGACAAAATACTTTTCGTTTTTCATCTGGCGTACTTCTATGGGAACCATCGACTCATCAATTTGCAGACAATTTTCAGCCCCCAATGCCCCAAGATTGAATACCCTTTCAGGCGCTTCTCCTAATTGGATAACTCTCTGTCTGTATTCTTCGGTGGCAGTAAAGTGAAATAAGCTCATTTTGGTAATAGAATGGCGAATAAATTCATCGTAATTACCATAAGTCAATTCTCCACCATGAATATGCAGAATAGGTATCCTGTTCATGGCCGCAGCTATCGCAACGGAAAGCATTTCATACCGGTCTCCCAAAATAATCAGCAAGTCAGGCTTATTATCACAAAAATATGTCCCGAATTTATCCAAAGCCACTGCCATCGCATGCGTGATTCCCTTGTTGCTATTTAAATCAAGCTCAAGCTCGATTTCTTTTGCAATTTTAAATCCATCACGATAAATCAACTCCACTTGATGACCAAACTTAGGACTAAGCAATGCACCGGTTACCAATATCGATAAATCTACGCATTCATCTTCATCCAAACAACGTAAGTAATTGCGCACAATACCATAATCTGCCCTTGAGCCAGTAGCAAAGACCACTTTGTACTTATCCATTACTCTGACCTGCCTTCAATCTTTCTTCCATACACATGCTTGCCAGCCGATAATCCAGCATATTATCCACATCGATTGATTCCACATCATCCATAATATACCCCATAGCCCTTGCACCGAAAAAATGCTTCTGCTTTAGGTATGGCTCAACTTTTCCAATAAAAATCGCTCCATTAGGGCTGTAATCCACCATTCCCTGCCTGCGATAATTGGCAAAGTCAGCGTCAAAATATTTCAGCGACATATCGGGCTCCACGGGATTGACCAACAAGTGATTGTGTTCAGCTACTTTCATGGAAACCAAAAAATCAAACTTTTCTCTGTTACGCTCAAATAAATCAATAGCGTCTCTTATATTCTGAACCGTTCTCAATGGAGAAGTTGGCTGTAATAACATAAAATAATCAAAATCACGATTTATCTTGCTAAATATATCTTCCAGCACCATATACGTAGTTGCTGTATCACTTGCCAAGCGTCCATCACGATACATGATATCGGCACCGCATTTTTCCCCAATTTCACCGTATTTCTTAGAATCCGTGGACAGAATAACCCGATCAAAGCAAGCAGCATCTAAAGCTGCTTCAATCGAATAATTCATCATCGGTTTACCACACAAATCCATAATATTTTTGTCTTTTAATCCCTTGGAGCCAGACCTTGCTGGTATGATTGCTATCTTCTTCATAAATTACATTCCTTCAATCTTCTTTCCAAAGCTTTCTGTAAAACTGTATACCCAGCCTCATTGAAGTGAAGTCCATCTTTAGTGTAACCTTCTGCCAAACGGCCATACTTATCATCTAAAAAGGATGTATTCATCCATTCCACATGCCCCTTCAATTCTTCCTGTAATGATTCATTCAATTTGTCAATCAGCGTATTACTTCTATCCATTCTGCCATTTACATGAACGCAAGACAAAAAGATAATCCGTGCCTGCTGATTATGATTAATTATATAATCTACTGTCTTCCTGATACTTTGTGTAATCTCCTGCAACGTATAGTCGTAAACAATGTCATTCGTTCCATGCATAACAATAAACACATCAGCTTCACAGTTAAGTTTGCCCTTCTGCAATATCTTTTCATCATAGGCAAAGCTGGAAATACCGGAAATGCCGCAATTTCTGACTTGATAGCCGCTAAGCTCTTGAATATTCCATTGATCAAGTTGAGAATGCCCCACCAAACATATTGACCTCCCAGAAAAACTTTTGGATAGTATTTCCTGCTTATCCGCGATGATGTTATCAATCATTTCTGCAAGAATAGTGCTTGATTCCTGCTTCTTTTTAAGCACTAATGCCAGCTCAAAATCATTTCTGCTATTAACTACAACCATTTCTTGCGAAGGCAATGGATAAAGGGCAGCCTGTTTTTGACCATCTCCCTTGAAAATGGCAAAAGCATTGCTTTCATTAAGCTTCGTTCCGTCATAAACAGGTATATCATTATACTCATATCTATAAGACGGACCTTTTGCAGCCGCTAACAGTACACAATCATCTTGTACAATACGTGCAAATTCTTCGATGGCACCTTGTAATGTCTCCACAGACAGACATGGTGCAAGCCCGGAAATCCAAACGGTTATTCCCTCATAATCTGGCAGCTCTGCACATATCTTCACATTTTCATAATGCATACGGCAATAATCTTCGATAAATGCAGACTGTGTCAGCACAACGAACATATGCCCTCCCCGCATGGATATAACATTTTCTATTACCCATGCAAAACAGGGTTTGCCCCAAATACCAAGCTCCAAAAACTGATTTTCCAGCTTATCATTATGCCGACAGTCAACCACATATCTCAACATTTTCTGCTCCTATTCCTGCCAAGTAAAACCTGTCGCTGTAATCAATTCATCTGCCCGAAAATCCTTTTCCGCTTTCTGTCCAAGGATTTCATACCAGCGCATAGGGCTGATTCCATTTCCTGGACGCTTGCAGGTAATGTTATCAACAGAAAACAATTCACCTTTTTTGATCTCACGTCTGGCAACTATCGATTTGCGAGCAACGATTTTATTCTTCCGCTCAGATTTCGTGACAATCTTATGACCACTTCCAGCCATCAGCTCCATACGCCGCACATTTTCCACCAACAACCGCAATTCATCCGGTGTGGCCGAGGCTTTATGATCTGGTCCCGGCAAATTCTTATCCAGCGTAAAATGTTTTTCAATTAATCTAACGCCCAGCATGGATGCCCCAACAGCAGCTACAAACCCCACAGAATGGTCAGAAAAACCTATCGCAACTTGCGGAAAATGTTCCTGTAAATCGTTTATGGCTAAAAGGTTTACATCCCCATCAGGTGTTGGATACTCCGTGTTGCAATGTAGCAGAATAATATCTGCCCGTGCTGTACCCGCTTTGGTCAGGATATCAAGACCGTTCTCTATTTCTTCTAGATTTGCCATTCCCGTAGACAAGATGATTTTTTTGTCTGGAATCTTTATACTGCCAATTTTTTCCAAATACGGCAGATTAGTAATCTCTCCAGAAGGAATCTTCCATAACTTTTGATTGATAGATTTCAGAAATTCCACCGAACCAAGGTCAAATGGCGTAGAAAACACCACCAGCCCCTGACTCTCAGCATAGTCTTTCAGTTCCAAATAATCCGCTTGCGATAATTCAAGCTTGGTAGTCATCTCTAGCTGACTATCGGCTGTTCCCGTTGTCTGCTTTTGGTACTCCGCTTTTGGTGCGTAGCGCGATATCAGTTCCGACGCCTTAAACATCTGGAATTTTACCGCATCCACTCCGCAGGCTTTTGCCTCGTCTACAAGCTTATATGCCATTTCTTTGCTGCCATTATGATTGCAGCCGATTTCAGCCACGATAAATATTTTTCTCACAAAATCCCTCTCTTATCCAAAAGTAGGTTTCTGCTTGATAAACCTTGCTGGAACGCCAGCAACAGTAATCGTATCGCCGACATGCTTAGTAACAACAGCACCTGCTCCAACAGTCGACCAAGATCCAATGTCAATCTGTCCCAATGTAACTGAACAAGTTCCGATAAAACTGCCATCACCAACCGTCACATCGCCGTTGATAACCGCATTGGTCGAAATATTGACATGATTTCCCACTGTACAGCCATGCTCCACCAATGATTTCGTATTAATGATACAGTTATCACCGATAGAAGCTTTGCTATTCACCACAGACATCTTGCCAAAAAAACAACCTGTGCCAATATGTGCCTCTGGAGAAATGATAGCCGAGCGATCTACCACATTAATTAGCCTAAGTTTTCGCGCAATCAGTCTATCAAACCACTTTTTACGAATTTCATTATTGCCAATTGCAATAAAGTAAAAATACTTTTCCGGTAATTGCACTTCATCCAGACTATGCCATAAAATTGGATGCCCTAAATGCTCTTCCTCATGCGAAAATTCATCTAAGAAGCCCTTTATCTGATAATTATAATAATCAATCGAATCGAGAACCGACTTTGCATAGCCGCCGGCCCCGATTACAATCAGTCTCTCCATGAAAATTTGCCTCTTACCACTGTGGATTACGGCGTTCTTCAATATATTCTTGTTTTAAACGCCACTGCCCCCACGCATTTTGAACAAATAACTCCTTATTGTACAGCTTATCCAAGGCTTCGTAGAACTCTTTTATTGTCATTCCTGTGAAATTACAGAAATCCTCAATAATTTTCGGATCAATATTATGGTCGCGTTCTTCCGCAAGTTTTACAGCTTCTTCCCTTGTCAACATACCATAGCGTACCCAGCGTGCAGCATAATCCGTTGCATAGGCATGTCCATACTTAGGGAATTTCATCCATGCATTCAATAAGTAACCATAACTATCAATTTGATTAAAGTTTTCAATATGATTTGTTCTATCCCATTCATGCGTCAAGTCTTTGAATCCGCGCCGTTTTGCAAATTCGTAATTTTTAACACCATTCCACTCGACAAAATAACTCAAATAAATTGGCTCCAGTTTGTCCAGCATAGCACGTGTCGGAGCCTCCAAATAAGCCAGTTCATCCCTAGGAACACCAGCATCTACCAATTCCTGAAGGTCTATATCCGGGGCTACACCATTGAACACCTGTTCCCGAGCAGAATAAGTTTCCTTATCATTTACTCCCCCATATTCATAGGAAACATTTTCGCCATAAACCAGCAAAGGAATGTTTAAGGAAGCTGCATAGTAAAGTGGAACCGTATAAAGCAACCTGTCAACATAATAAAGTGGACGACCATATTTCTCAAACATATAGCGCGAAATCACCTTGGCCGCTCTGCGATTCGGCTTAAAAGCAATCATATTACAGCCAAAGGCTTCACTAATGTTCTTGACATTCTGCTTACCTGCTTCGGTCATTGTGAAGAAATCTTCCACTGTAATCAGCAAAGGATTCATGTTCATGACTTCCTTCATAATATGCACTTGATAATGGCTGTCCTTACCGCCAGACACTGCAATAATGCAGTCATACTGGCCAGACTGTTTCCTGCGGTACTTGTCACACAAGACCTTCAACTCTTCCATACGCACATTCCATTTAACCTGCTTCTTACGTTCATTATTTTGGCAGGCAATGCATACCCCCTCTTTGCTAAAGGTAATCCCAGGTCGGGTATTTGGCATGATACATTTCTTACAAAATTTCATCTTCATTTTTATATTCCTCCTAAATGCTTTATAAATCAAATAGGTATAACCTATTAATTTAACTTTTTCCAAACTCTTAGTTTCATAATCTCCATGGCATTGGATAAACTCTATTACTCAACCACCAAGTCAAAAATGTCATAATTCCATGAGTTACCACCGCGGCATAAGCAGCCCCAATAGCTCCCCATATTTTTATCATCATATAAGTTATCCCTATATGCAGCACACCACTGCCAAAAGTTATCATGGCAAGATATTGTGTCTTCTGCCGATAAAAAATATAATTGACGACTAAATAGTAGATTGCATGTATTGCTGCTGCTAAAGCAAACCCCAATATATACTTTGATGCTTCTTGAAATTTAGGTCCTACAAAGAAACTCAAAAACCACGGCATACAAAAGGAATAGACTATAGCAATAGATACAAAACCTATCATGCAGGCATAAGAAAATTTAACTATTTTTCTACGGTCATTGCTTCTTCCTTCGTCTAAATCTTTTAGCTTGCCATATAACCACGGACTAAACGCCTTATTGAAGGATGTTCCAAAAAGTTCAATTACTTGACCAAGTGAAAAGCCAACAGAAAATACTCCCACTTCACTCATCCCTATCATATTGGAAATAAACAATCGATCCGCCGCCAACACAAAAAAACCGCATAAAGCATGTGGAATTAATGGCAATCCAAACACTAAACTTCTATGCATATAATCGAAACTAAACTGCCATTTAAGTAACCCCCAACGGTATAAAAGTCCAGCCGCCACCAACATAAAGACCATCCCTGTTATAACCTGTGCCCAAATACGTCCCTGCCAGTTCATAGCAAACAAAACAACAAAGACCAATGAAAGCATTAGATTCATAGAAGTTTGTCCTAGTTGAATAATGGTGTATTCTTTTGCATGACCTTTTACCTGCTGGATATTTTGCAATACCATTATAAAGAAATTTGAAAAACATAATAAGATAACTACCCATAGCCAATCAGCAGGAAATTGCGTTAATAAAGCAATAATATCTGCTCCCACAATCGTCACAACTAATGTCATAAGCAAAGAAAGTACCAATAAGTGGAAAACAGTAGATATCACTAACGGGAAATTAAGATTCTGCTTAAAATAAGCTACCGAAACAAATCCCGGCAAATTCAATCCAACAAACGGTGTATATATCCCCATCAAAACCGCTAACATAGCAGTTATACCATAATCTTCCGGCGATAAATAACGAGTAAGTACCGGCATAAGCATGAATGGCAATGCAGCATTAAATAGATGTCCAATTGTATATATCCCCACACTATTCAAGAGCTTATTTTTCCTTATTCTCGAGATATTTACCATCATACCTATTCCCATGCACATCCGTTTTCTGCAATTATACTCATTATGTTATTTAACGCTTTACAACCAACATCATGCATTTTTGCAAAATCTTGGCAATTATTTTTCTTACCAATATCAGAAATCAACTCCTTTATTTTTCCGTTTAGCATCATATTATCATCCACAAAATAGACCTTCCCATCGTCAATTTGCTTGCTAAAGAAATTCCTTGCTTCAGGATGAAGCACAATACTAGGGCAAGAAAATGATTCCGCATCAATCACCACCGAAGAATACATAGTAATATGTACATCTATATTCATCAATAACACTTCAAGCGGAAAGCAATCACTCGAATTTATTTTTATGTTATCTTTCTGTTCCATTTTAGAAATAAATCTTTCTATGCATTCATCGGAAATAGGATGTCGTCGAATAATCCATGTATATTCTTCATGTTGATTAATATAATCGATAATCCAATCCGGATATGATACCCCCCATTGCAAAGTAAATAAAATAACTGGTTTATCATTTTCATACAATTCACTGTACCTCTTCTGATAATGCTCTGTCATTTTATTATTCGAATCTGTCCATATAAGATTCATAGGATGTCCACCAACAAATGGCTTCCATGATTCATTTGCCCACGATATCATAGCTTCATAATCCGAGGTATCCCAGACCCACATATAATCAGGTGCTAATTCATATCCTCCTTTAGGTATCTTTAACCAATTACAATATGTAATATTGTTTTTCCCACCACTGGCCGCCACACCATGTTGAATTTCCAGCACGGGAATATTTTTTTTATGAGCAGCTAGAGAAATTGCCATTCTAGTTGATGATTGCCAATTTGTATATATTACTAACTTTGGCTTTATCTTATCTAGCCACACTAAAAACATATCTGCTAAGCTTTGAATATTATTTATTGTTTCTATTAATTCATTTAGTGAAAGTCCGCTTGTATTTATATTCTCACTTTTTAATATTTGCAAAAATTCATCATATCCTTGGACTTGACAAATAACTTTTTTATATTTCCTTTTAAAAAACTTATTGCAAATCCGTCTCCTCAATAACTGTTTATCAACAATATAAGAATTACTCCATCGCGGCAGTCGCAATTCATTATCACCAATCTCTTCAAAAGAAAAAGTTGTTATTCCCTTATTCTCCAAGCACATTTTTATAGGATCCAAATTATGGTCAAGCAATGTTTTATCAGGCATAAGTACATTACGGTTCACTGCATACCCTAAAAAAACAACATCAGAAGATTTTACAGATTGATTATGTTGGCTATCGCACACAAGTATTTTTAAATTATCTATAAATGCCTTTTTTACGATTTCAAATCGCCGCCTCCACTGATTTTCTATCAAAATCTCACTATTTTCAGATATATATGCTTTGTCTTTTAAATTTATTCTCACTAACGGCCAAATACATATTCCATCAATCTTCCAATCATCAACAGAACATCTTTGTTCCACTATTTCCAAGAAGTCCGCTGTTTCGTTAAGATTCATAAATAAAATCTCCCACTAATTACTATATTTTTAAAATGACTTGCAAATAACGTAACACCAGTATTGCATTGACATTCTGAGAGTCAACCATCTCCTCCACACCTATTAGCTGCGGTTCTCCCGTTTTTAACTTCGTAATAATACTACTAAAATGATTAAAATCATTTTCCTTTTTAAAGACAAATCTTTGCAAAGCATCGACCATTGGTATCGGCAATACTTTTTTCATACTATTCTTTATCTTGCGCAACACAGAAAACACTTCATTATTTCCTATCACGGCATTTTTCTTTATAAAGTCAATACCGTATTCTTTAAAAATCCCATTAAGCAAGTATTCATCATACCAGGTATTTTTTCCCCGGTGCTCATTAGGTACTCGATACCAAAACTCCATCAGTTCGTTATCCCATAATGGCATCCGCCATTCCAATCCAAAATAATCATAACCGCGCAGAGCATTAACGATAAATTTTGACCAGCGATGAGTTGTAAGCCATTTTTCCATTGCTCCATTAAAACTATCCAATGTAGCAACACTATCCGATATACTGTTTTGTATATCCGTTATTACTGCCTCCGTCAAATCACTTTTCTTCATAAAATTGAAATGACTTGCGCGGATACTTTTGGCGAGGCCTCTCTTGCTGATATCCACTGTCAGTTCATCATCGACTAAAAAACTTCCCCCAAGCACATCACCACAATATCCCGGTACCACCACAGAATCCTTATGAATAATTCCCTGTTCCAGCAATGTCTTTATCGCATAAATGTCCTGGACATGCGGCAACTGGCTTAATTGACCGGAATACCCATAAAACTCCCTCCATTCGTCAGTGAATATAGACTGCCATGTTTCATCAGTATATTCCACAAAATGCCATTTATAATCCAGCTTCTCTGCCACTTGTTGGGAAATCTGCACCTCAAAGCTGTCACTGCGTCCATAAGTGAAGCAGTAAACATTTTCATATCTTAACTTTTTCAGCCAGGCCACAATGTAACGGGAATCATAGCCACCACTAAGCGGCACCACAATCTGCCGCCCGCCAACAGAATCAACCAACCGCCTGAACATCCGCTCCGATATGCCATCCAACCGCCGGAAGGCTTCATCCTTGCTGACCTCCATAAAATTTCCATGAGTATGCTCGTAATAATAACGAATGGAAAAATCTTTATCCATTACCACCGCATACTCGCCCCCCTGCAATTGGGCAATACTCTTATAGATAGTATGGCTGCCCACCGTATAACCGGACTGCCGCAGTTCCTCCACCTTCAGCTCGTCCAAATCAGACTGGTCAATCTGAAGCTTCTCCCTCAGGACATTGGCATCATCGCCAATCAGGATTTCCCCATTATGCTCCGCCACAAACATCAGCATGGAACGCAAGCGGTCAACAGCCACCTGATAGCCAGCCGCTGTTTTCACTATCACGCAGAAACTGCCATTTGCCTCACGAACCCGTCTAACAAAATCCCACTCTGTCTCAATCCCGGCAAAATACTCCGGCAAATCCGCATCCGCAAACTGCCGCCCGTCTGGGGCAAACACATAGCCTTTAGCCCATACATTCCCAGCCCGCTGCCATGGGAACGCACGGTTATTCGTTAAAATCAGTTCCAACATTTTTTATGTCCTCAAACCAATTCACTAATCGCCGCCACGATGTAGTCCATATCCTCATCCTTCAGCCACGCGCTCATTGGCAGGCTGATTACGTGTTCTGCCACATATTCAGCGTTGAGAATTTCACCTACATGACTCGTATTTTCAAAGATAGGCTGCTTATTGAGTGGAATGGGATAATGTACCGCCGTAGGAATGCCTTTTTCTTTAAGCTTGGCCTGCAATTCATCGCGGTTCTCTACCACAATGGTATACTGCGCATAGACACAGGTGTTGCCGTCCTTTATGGCCGGCGTTTGCACGCCTTTGACATCTTTAAGCAGGCTGGTATAGCGTTTGCCTACTTCTTCCCGGCGCTTGATTTCTTCATCGAACTTCGTCATTTTTGCTAAGAGCACCGCGGCCTGCAACGTGTCCAAACGGCTGTTCAAGCCCATGCGAATATGGTGATATCTTCTGTCCTGACCATGACGATGAATCTGGTCCATTGCTTTGGCCAGGTTTTCATCATCGGTAAAGATAGCGCCACCATCACCATAGCAGCCTAAAGGCTTAGTCGGGAAAAAGCTCGTGCAGCCAATAGTAGATAAGCCGCAGGAGCGTTTGCCCTTGTACGTCGCACCGAAACTCTGTGCACCATCCTCAATTACAGCAAGATTATGTTTTTCCGCAATGGCATTGATTTCATCAAAATCTGCGCACTGACCATAAAGACTGACCGGAATAATGGCTTTTGTTTTATCCGTGATGGCTGCTTCGATTTTTGACGGGTCAATATTATAGGTCACAGGGTCAATGTCCACGAATACCGGCGTTGCACCTACCTGCGCGATTACTTCACCCGTAGCAATATAAGTAAATGCCGTAGTAATAACCTCATCACCAACACCAATATTCAAGGCCATCAGGGCAATTTGCAACGCATCCGTACCACTGGCACAGGTGATGCAGTATTTCGTACCCACATAGGCAGCCAATTTTTCTTCTAATTCTTTGACCTCGGGACCAAGAATAAACTTGCCCAAGGCCAACACATCAGCCAACCGCTTATCCAGTTCATCTTTGATGGATGCCTGCTGCGCGGCCATATCTACAAATGGTATATTACGCATTCTTTATTATCTCCTCATTAAATCGTACCATTATCCACATGGACTACTGTTCCCGTAATGGATTTCGCTGCATCACTCAATAGAAACGCCACAGAACTTGCCACACTGTCAATGTCAGTGGCTTTTTTCAAGGAAGTACGCTTGTAAATTTTTTGCCGCTGTTCGTCCGTCAGACTGGCACTAATATTAGTTTCCATAAAGCCCGGCGCTACTATATTTGAGCGGATTCCTCTTGTCCCCCACTCTCGTGCCGTACCTTTGGAGAATGCTTCCAATGCGCCTTTGCTGGCTGCATACATAGCAAGGCCCTTATAGCCGGTATGTGCCGATATCGACGAAATATGTACAATAGAACCTTTCGTCCGGGTTACCAACATATCACGAATCACATATTTGGTTAACATCATGGGCGAGTAAACATTGATACGGAACATTTTCTCCAACGGCTCCACCTGTAAATTCGTCACAATATCATCATAAGCATTGGCGGCATTATTGACCAGTCCATAGATGTCACCAACCTGACGGATTTTACTATGGTAAACTTCCGCCACCAATTCCGGCTGGCTAAGGTCAAAATCAAAATGGCGATAACTTTCCGGGTATTGGGTTTGTAATGATTTCACCTTATCATTTACACGGCGGCTGAGGCCAATAACACCATACTCGCCATCTTCAAGAATTTTCGATACCACCGCATTTCCTACACCGCCAGTATCACCTGTAACAATAATCCATTTCATTTTCGCACCTTCTTCCCACTGCGTGTCCGTTCGATTTCCGCGACAAATTGAAACACGCGGGGAATCTTAAAATCCTGTAATTTATCTTTCAGTTCCCTGCGTACAGATTTCTTTACGTCTTTTTCGGTAAAACCAACTTCCAGAACAATATCCGCAAGCAGTATTGTCCCCAAGACACTGTTTTTCTGCCCATATACCAGGCAGTCTTTTACACCAGTTACTACCTGCATCGCCGCTTCAACTTCCAAGGGATTTACCTTATAACCGCCAATGTTGAGTAAATCGCTTTTCCGGGATTGAAACTTTAGCAACCCATTATCGTCCCTTACGATATCGTGGGTATTGTACCACTCACCCTCCAAAGGAAATTCGCCCAACAAACTCTGATGGATCAAGAGTTCTCCATCTGCAGATATTTTCACCTTATCCTTATACATCTCAGGAATGGTAAAGGCATCTCCTACCGCATTCAATATACTTCCTGTTTCTGTTGAAGCATAGATGTTATGCAGTTTTACGTCCGGCAATAATGATTTAAGTTTTTCACATAAATCCGCATCATACTTTTCGCCGCCTAATGTCAAATGCCGCAGGCATAATTTATCTTTGCCTACATATTGCAGGATATTACGGTAAAATGTTGGCGTTGCCGAAATATGCGTACACGAAAATTTTGCCATATTTTCTACTACACTGCGCGGTTCATCTTCAAACACATATACCATAGTGTTCTCATTCATAATTGCCTGTAAAAGCACCTGAACACCTGCCATATGCGAAAAACGATAGGCAAAAGCCCATACATCATCGTGATGACGCTCACTGACACGTACATTACGTCCTAAAGTTTTATAGCTGTGACAAACCTTCTTCGGAAGGCCTGTTGTTCCTGATGTGAACATCCATAACTTCCAGGGCTGCGTTGCAATAGCTTCCGTAACAACTCCCATATCAGATAAATGCTGCGGACTCACAGCAGTCATATCCGTGAGCTTCTCTGTGTCCATTCCCATCGCTGAAATTTCCTGCAACGAAAAATCAGCATCCAGGAGTACCATTTCCTGCCCGTATACCATGCCAGAAAGTAATTGCACCATCATTTCTTGCGGGTCTGCCGTTCGGATATAGCGGGGGATCTTGTCGCAGCTGCTTATTCTAGCCAACAGGTCAATATCTGTTAGCTTATGCCCACGTTTTTCATCTATCCAAATGGATTTCATTTTCCTAGTTTCTCCACAACTTCACCCACAGTGCCAACAATGCCATCAGCAAAAATATCCACACCAAACTTAGCATCCAATCGAGCAGTGAGTGCCGCTAAATCCAGAGAATCCAAGCCTGCATCATCCCGCAGGGATGTAGCTTCTGTAATCTCCGTCAGTGGTGCTTCATCCTTATCGTCGCGAATATCGTTAATGATATCAATTACACTTTGCATTTTATCTGTCATTGATATTTGCCTCCTGTTTTTTACACTTTAACGTGAAAACTTACTTATATCTTTGGCGGGGTTGCCGAACATATTGGCATTATCTTTTACATTATGTACAACTACGGCGCCAATCCCTACATGTACATTACTGCCTATACGCAGACCATTGGCTACAGAAACGCCCAACCGGATAACCGTATTGTCACCAATGGTCACAAATCCGGCTATATTTGCCCCGCCCGTTATTTCGCAATTCCTGCCAATACAATCATTATGACCAATGATAACATTGACATCGATTTTCGTGTTATCCGCTATGCTAGTGGTCAAATACCAGTACAAAGCCTGTTCTACTATGGTGTTATGGCTGATAAGCACATTCTTACCAATTACGGTTTTCCCACCATGGAATAACCTTTTTCTTTCGCCTGCATAATCATATAGGTTATAAGCCTGGACACCGATTTTAGCTCCAGCGCAGATAATACTGTTATCATCGATAATGGTATTCGGCTCAACCTGAACAAAATCTTCGATTGTTACACCATCGCCAATAACTACCCCCTTTTTAGCAATTGATGCTAACGGGCTGATATGGCAATCTTTTCCAACAATTGTAGGTGGCAGTTTAGTAGCCAAATTGCGCTCGTATTCGTCCATCAGCTGGAAAAACAACTCTCTTGGTCTTTCTGTTATACAAAAACCACAATTTAAATCCTGTAAACCTGCATAAGTTTCAGGATTTGTAATTATCATTTTTGTATTTTCATCAATGCACTTCGCAAATTTAATTCCGCCGACGAACAAACATTTTACTTTGTTTAATTCAGATGTCGCTCTTGCAAAATATTCGAAGGGCTGCTCATTGACGAATTTCACCGCATCGATAACTACTTTTGATGCCTCTATCTGCTGGGATAAGATAATCTCTTTAGTATTCATGTTGACCTCTACCACGTATCACTAACTCTTGCTTGCTCAAGAACGCACACTATTTTTTCAGCTGCATATCCATCGCCAAAAGGCTGATAACGCTCATCAATTCTTTGCTCTAATTTTAATTTATCAAGAATATCCTGGGCTTTGGGTGCTGAAAGCGTATTGCGATTATTTACCATCGTTTCTTGCCAAGCCACAAAGTTCAGCAAGGTCACACATTTCTTCCCAGCAAAGAAAGCCTCTCTCTGTAAGCCACCTGAATCCGTAACCACATATTGTGCATTTTTTACCAAGCAGGCACTTTCGAGATACCCCACTGGCTGTGCAAGTATGATATTGGTCAGTTGCATTTTCTCTGCCAAGTGCAGAGCTCGCGTGTGATTTCTGGGATGAACAGGATAGATTACCGGAATCTCAAGGCTTTCCATTGCTTTGAAGATTTCCTGTAAATCTTCATCCCGATTGGTATTTTCTTCCCGATGACAGGTCAAATAGCAGTACTTTTCTGGTACACGTGCCATGCCGCCATTTAAAAGCTGTAAATCAATATCATTGATATTTTTCTTCCCACTATACTGAATAAAAGCATCATACATGGGGTCACCAACCAAATGACCACGTCCTGCCAAACCTTCTTTTTCCATATCATCCATGCCACTTTGCGTACTAGCCAAAAGAAGGCTTGACACATGATCCGTGCAGATACGGTTAATTTCCTCAGGATTCGTTCGACTATGTGTACGGGTTCCCGCCTCTACATGGCAAATCGGAATATGAAGTTTAGCTGCTGCCAACGCTCCAGCTAATGTAGAATTTGTATCTCCATAAAGAAGCAACCAATCTGGCTGTTCTTTTATTAATACCTTTTCAATCTCCATAAGCATTTTGCCCGTCATTTCTCCATGACTGCCACCATTGATGCCCAAATTGTAAT
>ERZ842401.2815-NODE-2815-length-22558-cov-13.284273_pt1 | contig 22558 bp, 17 predicted proteins | sample MGYA00521270_ERZ842401 | MGnify/ENA primary metagenome ERZ842401 (study PRJEB31892, sample SAMEA3878208) | bioreactor metagenome | biome: Moose rumen | place: Sweden | collected 2011-10 | study: EMG produced TPA metagenomics assembly of the PRJEB12797 data set...
GCTTCTGTTACAACATCCACTACGTACTATGCAATATGGGACTCAACCGAGATTAATTATGAAAGCCCTGTAACGCTGAACACTAACTTTACGAGCGAGACTGGATCATACAGGTCATATACTGCAGGAACAGCCTATACACTGCCAGAACCGACAGCAGCGGAGCAGACTGCCCTTAAGTTGACATTTGCAGGATGGTATGAGGATGAAGACTTTACACCAGCAAAGAAAGTAACGTCAATCCCTACAACTGCCACTGGCGACAAGACTTTCTACGCAAAGTGGACTGCTACGGTAACGTTTGATACTCAGGGGGGAAGCTCTGTTACAGCACAGACCGTTACCTATAATGGTAAGGCAACCGCACCGACAGCCCCGACAAAGACAGGTGCTACAGAGTTCCTCGGCTGGTATACAGGTACTGTTTCTGGTAGTACTGTAACGCTTGCTTCTGATGCATACGATTTTGACACTGCAGTAACCGAAAACCTTACCTTGTATGCAAAGTGGAAGGATGAGTTTGACTTTGAAGGAACAGCTAGCGAATTCTTGGCACATAGCTTTGACACTACAAAGACAACTCCTTATAAGGTAAAGATTACGTCTGCCTCAAACAGTGACCTTAATTCAATTGCTCTAGCCATTGCCAAGTCTTCGGATTCTAACTATAAAAACGTAAAGATAGACCTTGACCTGTCTGAATGTGGAGCAACAGAGATAGCTGATTACCTTTTCAGTTCATTCGAGGACGGTGGATCCTCAGGCTCGCGATGTAATGCATTGTCAAATCTTACGGGAATAAAATTTCCTACTACTATAACAAGAATTGGTCGGTATTCATTCTATGAGGCCACTGCTATAAGTTCTTTTATAATACCTGATGGAGTTGTAGAAATTATAGGCTGTGCATTTTCTGGTTGTTCTAGTCTTGCGAGTGTTACTATTCCATCTAGCGTTAACCGTATAGAATTGTATGCCTTTAATAACTGTACAGGACTTTCAGAAGTTGATATAAAAGGTGTGAATAAGTGGAAAGAAATAAATATTAGTTCAACAGTTGTTGCAACAGATGTTGTTCTTACAAAGGAGATACTTTCATCATCATTTAATTATTATACTCGTGACTAAAACAAATGCAGGTGGCATGTTTTAAGGCCCCTTGCATAGTGTAAAAAACAAAAGCCTGAGTTTCTGCAATCTTGTGAAGTATACTTCACCTGCAGAAGCTCAGGCTTTTTTCTGTATTAATATGTTGTATTGTCAGCTATTGAGACTGTACCAGCAGTTTTGAAAAGCATTACCCATCAGTGCTTGTAGCAACCACAGCCGATGAAGTCTAAAGGCAGGTTTTGTTTGTTTTTCAATAAGTTGACGAAAAAGAAATGTAAGTGTATATTTAAAGAAATGGAGAACGCTCGTAAACGAGCGACCGCCTCCGTATGCAAGTTTTATAAACCGCCTTCGAAAGTTGTCACACTATGAGGCGGTTTTTTTTATGCTCTAATTCTTATTTTAGTAGGAAAGAGAGCGAACAATCGCAAGCGATTGTTTTCGAGTTTTGCTTTGCAAAACTCGCTAAGCAAGACACGCAGTGGATTGCGACTGTCACAGACAGCCTCCTCTTTCAAAATGAATTCGGAGGCAAGCCGCCACAATTTACAAGCGTTCGGCACAAATATAGCAAAAACAACTGCCTATGGCAAGACATAGGAATTATTTACAGCGGGCACATAACCTGCTGTCTTGCAAAAAAAAGAGCCGTCTGCAATCAAATTTGAAGTGCAGACGGCTCTTCTGTTTTTTACCCCTTAAGCTTCGGCTTCTATTTCTTTTGCCAGTTCTTCTATCTTTTCAATCGGCAATCCGATGGCTTGTGAAATCTGTTCATGAGTACCGAGTTCCATTGCAATTAGGTTTCTGGCATTTGCAATTGCATTTTCTTCTTTGCCTTTCTTTTCTCCATTCTTAAAGCCTCTTTCTTCTGCATTTGCAAGTCCATCCCGTATGTCTCGTTCCTGACCTTCAATTTTTCCCTGTATTATCCATCTCCAGCGTTCATCACTCAACGCGTTAAGCATGACTTCTGCTTTCATTATGCCCTCCTCAGATTTTGCAATGCGGTCAATTATGCTTTTCTTCTTCGGATTATCTGCTTCCTGTAAAAATTTACCCCATTTTATTGCACTTGGCAAGTCTTTAATATCTGTTTTGTCATCAACAGTCGGTTTGAGCTTACAAGACGTGCTGCATAGTATTCTGCACGGTTTCCAAAATCGCAGTCTTTGTCTAAGCCTTGCATCTCTACCTGCGCGGTTGTGCCATCTCCCAGAACACAGTTGATGTCGTAGCTTATGCCCTTTTCACCGTCAAACTGTATTGCTGGCTCGTTTTCTTTTACGGTGACTTTGGTGATAGTTTCTCCCATCATTGCCGAAAGAAATGATTTTAGTGCAATCTGTGATTCTTCCCTGTCTTGTGTAAAGATGGACTTGAAGTTTCTGTCAATGCGAGGATTTAGTAAAGGCTTGATTTGTTTTTGTGTTTTATTCATTTTGAATACTCCTATACTATTGATATGCACGAGATCCCTCTTTTTTGTACGAATTTTTAGAAAAAAATGAAAAAAATTACTTTTAATCTTGAAAAGCTATGATATGGGAATGTCTAAATGTTGTATTGAAGTATCAACTTTACTGGATAAATACCAAAAAAAATAAGAAAAAAACTTGCAATTTTTTCAAAGTCAACTGATAATAGTATGAAAGTATAGAGGACTATCTTTTAGATAGAGGAGTGTCTTGTTATGACTACAGAAAAAATTGCAGAAGAAATTGCCTCTGGAAAGGCAATGCTTGGTATTGAATTTGGTTCTACGCGCATTAAGGCTGTTCTGATTGACTCGGAGAACGAGCCTATAGCAAGCGGTGCATTTGACTGGGAAAATTCCCTCATAGACGGCATTTGGACATATTCGCTTGATGAAATCCATAACGGAATATCAACTGCTTTCGTTGACATGAAAAAAGACGTACAGTCCAAGTATGGTGTAAAGCTCACGAAGCTGAGTGCCATGGGTGTCAGTGCAATGATGCACGGATACCTTGCCTTTGACAAAAATAATAAGCTGCTTGTTCCGTTCCGCACATGGCGAAATACCATTACGGGAGAGGCTTCTGAAAAGCTGTCTGCTTTGTTTAACTATCCTATTCCTGAACGATGGAGTATTGCCCATCTGTATCAGGCAATCCTTAAGAAGGAAAATCATGTAAAGGATGTAGCGTTCTTTACGACTCTTGCAGGATACGCTCACTGGATGCTGACAGGTGAAAAGGTTTTGGGTGTTGGAGATGCTTCTGGTATGTTCCCTGTCGATGCAAATACAGGTGACTATGATGCCGACATGATTGCAAAATTTGATGCTCTTGTTGCTCCGTGCGGTTTTGCGTGGAAGCTTGGTTCGATATTGCCTAAATGCTTGCCGGCTGGTGCAAGTGCTGGAACATTGACTGCCGAGGGCGCAAAATGGCTTGATCCAGAAGGATCTCTTGAAGCTGGAACGCCGCTTGCTCCACCAGAAGGAGATGCAGGAACAGGAATGGTCGCAACAAACTCTGTGGCACCTCGTACTGGCAATGTTTCTGCAGGTACATCAGTATTTGCAATGGTTGTGTTGGAAAAGGCATTGTCTAAGGCATACAATGGTTTGATTGATATTGTTGCTACTCCTGATGGAAAGCCTACAGCAATGGCTCATGCCAATAACTGTACTGGTGAATATGACAAGTGGATCAAGATGTTTGGTGCTGCTGCAGAACTTCTTGGTGCAAAATTCAGCAAGGGTGAAATGTATGACAAACTGCTTGCCTGTGCCATGAGGGGGGATAAGGACTGTGGTGGACTCGTTCCTTACAACTATATTTCTGGCGAAAGCATGACGGGTTTTGCTTCTGGACGTCCGCTGTTCGTGCGTACTCAGAACGCAAAGTTTACGCTTGAAAACTTTATGCGCGCACAGTTGTTTACGGCTCTTGGTGCTTTGCGTACAGGCATGGACATTTTGTTTGACAGTGAGCATGTTCAGATTGACCGCCTGACTGGTCACGGCGGATTCTTTAAGGCTCAGGATGTCGGTCTGCCTGTTATGGCTGCTGCAATGCATACCCCTGTGTCTGCATTAAGCACAGCTGGAGAGGGTGGTCCTTGGGGCATGGCGTTGCTGGCATCTTTCCTTGTGAATGGAAATGGTGCAAAACTTTCTGACTGGCTGCAGAAGAATGTCTTTGCAAATGCAAAAGTGTCTACCGTTCAGCCTGAGAAAGCTGATGTAGACGGCTTTAATGCATTCTTTGCCAATTACAAGAAAGGGCTTGCCGTTGAGCGTGCTGCTGTTGAAAATCTTGACTAAGGAAAATGGAGATATTGAAATGTCTAAATATCAGACAATAAAAGAACAGGCGTATGAAGCCAACATGCAGATTCCTGCACAGCATCTTGCCTTGTATACATGGGGAAACGTTTCTGCATTTGATAAAGCTTCAGGTGTGTTTGCAATTAAGCCTAGTGGCGTTCCATATCCAGAACTGACGGCTGACAGCATGGTTATTGTAGATCTTGACGGTAAAGTTGTTGAAGGGAACTTGCGTCCTTCCAGTGACACTCCGACTCATGTTGTCCTGTACAAAGAATTTGCCGTAAATGACGGTGCCAACATCAACGGCATTATCCATACTCATTCTACGTATGCTGTAAGCTGGGCGCAGGCGGTTCGTCCTGTACCTCTGTTTGGAACAACTCACGCAGACCATATTCAGACAGAAGTTCCTTGCACCCCATATCTTTCTGAAGAAGCTGTAAAGAACGATTATGAAAGGGAAACTGGCAACCTGATTGTAAGCCATTTTCGTAATTTGCATTTGAATCCGAATGAAGTAAACATGGTTCTTGTTGGCGGCCATGGTCCTTTTGCATGGGGAGCAACGGCCGATAAGGCTGTATACAATGCCGCAGTTCTTGAAGAAGTGAGCCACATGGCTCTGAATACCGTAATGATTCAAAGCGGAGCAACTACGCTTCCTTCATATATCATTGACAAGCATTATCAGCGTAAGCATGGTCCGAATGCCTATTACGGACAGGCAAAGTAAATGTTATTCTTGCCAATCTGTTCGGAAGCATGATGCGTTTTGAACGACTTTCATCCTGTCTGTGCATTTGTCCTGCATGGATAGGATTTTTTTATTTTAAAAATAGGTCAATAGTAAGGTGATTTCCCCATTATGTATGTGTATGAGCGAATTTGTTTGACGAAAGTTATCAACACGTGTTACAATTTTATGAACGAAAACACGTTATTTTGGAGGAAATAATGAAGAAAATAGCAGCAACACTTGCAGCTGTTTGTGCTGTAGTAATGGGATTGTCTGGATGTGGTGGAAAGAAAGATGCTTCCGCCTCAGGATCCAGCGCAAAGGAAAAAGTTACGCTTACTGTCTGGGAGTCTTTGAGTGGACCTGATGAATTCATAAAGCAGGCTGGACAGGCTTATACCAAGACTCATCCAAATGTAGAAATCAATTTCGTCAATGTAGAACTTGGTGATGCAGCGGGTCAGATTGCCCTTGATGGACCTGCTCGTGTTGGTCCTGATTTGTTTGCAGCTCCTCATGATAAGCTTGGAGAACTGGTGACAGGTGGTCATGTTCTTGAAACTGTTAATGCTTCCGATGTATCCAAGGAAGTGCTTGGTGCATGTTCTCAGGCTCTTACGTATGAAGGAAAGATGTATGGATATCCTATCAGTGCAGAGACCTATGCATTGTTCTATAATAAGGACTTGATTTCAGAAAATGATGTTCCAAAGACATGGGAATCATTGGCTGAATGGGTAAAAAACTTCAACATCAAGAATCCAAAGAAATACGGCTTCATCATGGATGTTGGCAACGGCTACTATACGATTATCTTTACAACATCAGAAGGAAACCGTCTGTTCGGTTCTTCTGGTACGGATACAACAAAGTCTTACCTTAACAATGCTGCTGCCGTAAAGGGAATGAAGTTCTTCCAGTCTCTGCGTTCTATTATTGATGTTCCTGCTGCCGATTTGAGCACTGCTACGTGTGATGCTGCATTCCAGTCTGGCAATGCGGCCATGCACATTACTGGTTTATGGAATATCAAGCCTTTTGAAGATGCTGGCGTAAACTTTGGGGTTGCTCCATTGCCTGCTTTGCCAGGAGAATCAACTCCATCTGCTTCATTCAGCGGTACCCGTGCCATGTTTGTAAGTGCCTATACAGATCATCCTGACGAAGCTGCTGACTTTGCCCGGTTCCTGCTGACACCTGAAATGCAGCAGCTCCGCTTTAATTTGACGGGTGCAATGCCGTCAATCGACACTTCTGTCAGCAGCAAGTACATGGCTGGCTTCTTGAAGCAGCTTGACTATGCTTTCCCAATGCCTTCAATTCCTGAAATGGCAGCATTCTGGGATACGATGGGCAACACGAGCAGAAACATTTGGGACGGTGCAGATGTTCAAAATGAACTTGATGCTTGTGATGCAGCTATCATAAAATAACACTGGCTATCACATTTTTTCTTGGTTTTGCGGTATGAACGTTCATACCGCATTTTTTCATTCCAACAAAACAAGAGGCTGTTTAATGCGAATTGAAACTGACGGAAGTTCCCTTAAGAGGGTAACAGGTACAGCATCGTGCTTCATGGGGCTTTCGCACATCCTTTACTTGAAAGAATATGTCAAGGGTGCTGTATTTGCAGCAATTGAAGTGATTTTTATTGGGCTTATTCCTTTCTTTGCTCATAAAATATATGACTTGATAACGCTTGGCTTTCCACAGCCTGATGTTCCGGTAAAGTACCGTTCCCATTCAATCTTCATGCTGATTGATGGAATTCTTGTGGTGTCTGTAATTGTAGTATTTGTTGCTCTGTATGTCATTTCTGTTCAGAGTGCAAAAAAATCGTATGTGGAGTACTGTCGTCTCAAGCGCTTTCCAAAGCGCGCTTCTTTGGGGGAATCCGCCAACAATGCGTTTCCTTTGGTTGGTCTTGTACCGTGCATTATCATGCTTTTGATTTTTGTTGTTGTTCCTTTGGTGTTTAGTGTTGCCGTTGCATTTACCAATTATTCGGCTCCGAATCACATTCCTCCAAAGAATACGGTTGATTGGGTTGGAATTCAGAACTTTAAGGACCTTCTTGGTGGTGGCACTTCTTGGTCAAAGGGGTTTGCCAGAATTGCAATATGGACATTGGTTTGGGCTGTTCTTTCGACACTGACTTGCTACATGGGTGGCTTGATAGTTGCCGTTGTGTTGAAGCAGAGTAACATTAAGTTTAAGGGTGTCTTTCAGTTTATCTTTATTCTGCCGTATGCCGTGCCTGTCGTCATTACGGCTCTTGTTTGGAAAAACTTATTGAACGGTACATTTGGCGTTGTAAACAGAACGTTGCAGGCTCTTGGTCTTTTGGATGGTACAATCCCTTGGCTGGGAAATGCCACTCTGGCACAAATAATGTGTATCATAATTAACCTGTGGGCTGGTTTTGGATACTTCATGATGCTTTCTACAGGTACAATGACAGCCATTTCCGACGATTTGTATGAAGCTGCCCGCATTGATGGAGCAAGCAACAGTCAAATTCTGCGGCACATTACGTTCCCTCTGGTGCTGTATCAGACTATGCCGCTCATCATAATGAGCTTTACGCATAACATCAACAACTTTGGTGCCATCTACTTTCTGACAGCAGGCGATCCTTCTGTCGTGGACAGCACTACGACCAATGCGGGCGGAACGGATATTCTCGTTACTTGGATTTACAAGCTTACCATTACATTGCAAAGATATAATTATGCTTCTGTCATTGCAGTTCTCATTTTTGTTGTGCTTGCACCTTTTGCAATCTATCAGTTTATGCACACAAAGGCTTACAAGGAGGGTGAAGTATGAGGAAGAGTTACGTTGCTCTTGAAATTGTCAACAAAACCATCATCTACATTGTATTTGTCTTGATTTCTTTTCTGGTGTTTTATCCACTTGTTTATACGGTGAGTGCTGCCTTTTCTTCTGGAAACGGCATTGCAGCACTGGATATCATTCCTTTTAGGGATGAAAACGGCCTGACGGTAAAGCATTTTACATATCTGTTCACCAAGACCAACTATTGGATGTGGTTTAAGAATACCTTTATTATTGCACTGTGGACGACAGTGCTTACTGTCATCATTTCTTCGCTGAGCGCATACATTTTTTCACGTTTTCATTTTGTTTTTAAGAAACCTCTGTTGGTCAGTCTTCTTGTCCTTCAGATTTTTCCTTCATTCATAGGCATGATTGCCATTTACGTTATCCTGCTGCGAATAAACGGACTTGACACCTTGTGGGGACTCGTCCTTGTGTATGTTGCTGGAAACATTCCTTACAATACATGGATGGTAAAAAGCTATATGGATACGGTCAGCAAGAATCTTGACGAAGCAGCTCGCATCGATGGTGCAAGCCATTTGCGCATTTATGCTACCATAATACTGCCTATAACGAAGCCCATCATTACATTCCTTGCCATTTCCAGCTTTACCGGTCCATGGATGGATTTTATCTTTCCTAAAATGGTCTTGCGTTCTCCTGCCAAGCAGACGCTTGCTTTGGGATTGTTCTCTTTTGTCTCGGACAAGAAGAATGAATTTACAAACTTTGCGGCTGGTTCGCTTATTATTGCAATTCCTTTCGTCATTTTCTTTTTGTTTACCCAAAAAGCCATGATTCAGAGTCTTGGCGGTGGTGCGGTAAAAGAATAAAATCTTTGGTCTATAAGGAGGATTGCTGTACGCAATCCTCTTTTTGCTTGTAAAGATATTGCTCTTTTACCTTTTTTTCGGTTAAGATAGAGGTAAAAGGTGTTGTCGCGTGATACATTTATATAAAATCGTTATTTCAATTCCTCTTGTTTTGAATACTATTTGCATATTGTTGATGATGAGAAGAAAACCGTCAACAGAACAGAAATATGCCTTGATGGTGTCTTTTATTACAATATTCATTGCACGCGGCTATTACTTGTATTTTTACATTGATCAGGTGCAGCCAAAAGTCATGGGCATAAAGATTATATATGCAATGGCTGTCCTGCTGCTTCCAATCTTCATTCAGATTAATTCTCTTTTTTTTAATGTCCGCATTTCCAGACGAATATTCGTGCTTTTGTGTTTCCTGACGCTTGTCTGGGTTTTCGCTCTTGTTCTGCCGTATAGTCCTGAAATTGTGTTCACGGACTTTTCAAATATGGTGGTGGCATTTTATTATGTCTATACGGTGAGTCTTATTGTTTTCACTGTTGCACTGTTTATATTCCGCATGATAGTATGCCACAGTAATGAGCGCGTTTTTTTCATTCGTCATTTCTTGATGGTCATCATTCCTCTTTTATCACTATGCCTCATGAGCTTGAACAACGTCTTGTTCCTGTTGCCCCCGTATATGCTTACCGGTTTTGTGGCTGTTACAACGTTGCTCATCATACAGGACAAATATTCGAATCTGTCCGATCAGGCACTCTATGTTGTTGAAAATGCTGTTCCTGGGCCTTGTTTCGTTATAGACGAAAAACTGTTGGTTCATGATGCAAATCTTTCGGCTGTACAGATTTTCCCCGAATATTTGGCTGTACGCAAGATGCTCAAAAAGCCTGTAAAGGCAAACGATATATTGTTGCAGATTATTTTTAATTCCAATAATGATGTACGCACTGAAAACAATATTTTTGAAGTAGACGGCAAGCAGTATCAGGGGCATTGCGTTGCAATAAAATCAGACTATCACTTTTATGGATACAGCGTTGTATTGAAGGACATTACGGCTCAAACTGATGTCGTCATGAAGCTTGAAAAGCGAAATGAGCAACAGAAACAGATTTTACGGTACTACGAAGATGAAATTTCGAGCATTCAAAGCAAACTTGTATCTGGATTGATGCAGCTTGCTTTGGTGGCAGACAGTGAAACGGGTGAGCATATTCGCCGAATCAGCAACTACACTAATGTCATAGCCAGACAACTTATGCTTGACGGCAAATACAGCAACACCCTTACTGACCGGTATGTAGAAATTCTGACAAAAGTATCTCCTTTACATGATATCGGCAAGATGAAATTGGGCAAAGCCTTAGGAGCAAAAGTGGAATCAAGCACTTCTGTATTTAATGATTCCGAAGTTCAGAGGCATGTAATAAGTGGTGCTGAAATAATTGACTCGTTGATTGTGAATAATCCTGAAGATTTGTTTTATGTACTGTCAAAGGAAGTAACCTTGTATCATCATGAATGGTGGGATGGAGAAGGATACCCGAAAGGTCTCAAGGGCTATGAAATTCCCCTTTCTGCAAGAATTGTTGCTGTTGCAGATATTTTTGACAACATTTCTTTCAGGCAGTTCAAGGAAACTCATAAGTCAAGTTTTGTAGAAACATTTAATGCCATTGTCACGTACTCTGGAAAGCGATTTGATCCAGTAATTATAGATTCTTTTAAAAATGCCCGCGGAAAAATAGAAAAGCTGTATAACGAAATGGTAGTAGAAGATTTTTCCGTAAAAGACGGCACTTTGTATCGTAATGGGGGGGGGTATTTAGGAAAAGGATTTTTTTTGTAACAAATAAATAGGTTTGTTCGTTTTATTGTATTATGAGTACAATACATATAAAAAAAACATGCTTGCTGCCTGCTGTTGCAGTGCTTGCATCTGCATTCCTTTCCGTTTTTCTTTTGGCAGGATGTTCAAACTCGAACCAGACAGCTTCTGAAAACCTTAAGCAATACAATCTTGATAATGGGCTGACACTCTTTACGGTAAAAGATGATTCAGTGCCTTTGGTGTATATTGAAGTAGCGGTTCGCTGTGGTGCTATAACCCAGACACCGGAGACAGCTGGACTTTTTCACTTGTATGAGCACATGATGTTCAAAGGAAATCTTTTGTATCCAGATGCATCTTCCTTTAAACGTGCCGAAAATGATATGGGCGTTACGTCTGAGAATGGCTCAACTGGCATTGATTGCGTAAATTATTTTTTTACTGTTCCCAAAGACCAGTTGGAAAATGGACTTGCATTTTGGAATGCTGCTATACGAAGCCCCCTTATGGATGAGAATGAATTTGAAAATGAAAAAAAAGTTGTTCTGGCAGAGATACAGGGCGATGAAGCCGAACCAAATCAAGTGTATTCAAACTATCTGAGGACTCGGCTGTTCCCCGATGCACCGTATCGGATAGACCCCGCAGGCTCTACCGACGTTGTAAGGAATGCAACCATTGCACAGATGAGGGACATTCAGGCTCGTTTTTACATTCCTAAGAATGCAGCCGTGTTTGTTGGCGGCGATATAGACAGCGAAGAAGTCTATGCCCTGGTGCAAAAGATTTTCGGTACGTGGAGCAACAATGGCAATGAACGGCCTGAAAACACAAGCAGGCAGGAAGTTCCATCGTTTGATTCCGTGCAGTACGCAGTTATGCCGTATGACCGCATCTCAAGCCAGCTTGCAGAAGTCGTCTTGTGTTTCCGAGGTCCCGATACTGATTTTGACATTGAAGATACGTATGCTGCCGACTATATGTGCAGTCTTTTGGACGAGCCTGATGGCCTGTATAAGCAGACGCTTTCGAATGATGAAAGCTTGATGATTCCTGGTACAGACTACGTGTGGAGCGGTTACAGGACATCACGAGCAAACGGTGTGTTTGAATTTGGCTCCATGATGCTGTCTCCTGAATCGGATATTGCAGAACGGGTAACTGCATTTGCTTCTACTGTTCAGGAAGATATACTTCCAAAGATTGCTTCGGACAAGTCTTTGTATGCACGGTCTAAGGTTGCTGATGTTGTCCGCCGCCTGAAGAATTCCGATGTCATCAGTTCCCAGACGGCTACAGGGCTTTTGAGCACTGTCCGCTTCTGGTGGACGGTTACTTCTCCTGAGTATTATTACTCTTACAATGACAAGGTGTCGCATGTCAGTCAGAATGATGTGAAGCAGTTTGTCAATAATTATTTTGCACAGAAAAAGCCCCTTGCATTGCTGCTTGTAAATCCTGCCGTTTACGAAAATATAAAGGATTCGCTGAATGAAGCCGGTTACGATGTAGTGACTGCCGAAAAGGCCTTTTGGTGGAAGAATGAAAAATTTGCACGAGATGCTTCAAAGATTCCTACAGAAACGCCAGACATGATGAGGCAAGAAATCTACATTCCCCAAGGGGCAAAGCAGGCTGGCTCTTACGATATGGCTGAAGCTAAAGCCGTGCAGACCTATTCCCTTAAAAATGGCATCCCAGTGTACGTAAAGCACAATCCTTCATATAAGGTTGATTCCGTGAACATAGTCGTTCGCGGAGGCATATCGCACCTTACGGAAGAGACTTCTGGTCTGGAGCAGTCACTCTTTTCAATGATGGCTTCAAGTTCTGAAAAATATGACAAGGCATCTCGCGATGTCATGCAGCACAAAACCCAAGCTGGCATTGGCGTGTACTCGAAGGTTGCAGGTTCAGCACTGACTCTTGGGGTCATCGATGATTATCTGTATGACGTCCTTCCTGTATTTACGGATGGATTTTTGCATCCGTCCTATGAGCAGTCCGTGTACGACAACATGATTACTGATTATGAGCAGTCCGTGCAGAGCATGCTGAATGATCCTTCTTCTTATCTTTCGTATGAAATGAATCGGGAACTGTACAAGAACCACCCTTTCAACACAAGGGTTGGTGTCAATCCCGATTCCCTTGCCAACATTACGATAGACAACATGAAGGTCCTGCATTCCAAAATTATGAATGCCGCTGACATTTTTGTAGTGGCAGTGGGAAGCCTTGACGGTGCAAAGCTGGTAAAGGAACTTGATAAAACAATCGGAAAGATTGAGCGAAATGATGATGCAAAGTATGTAGAGCCAGAGATTCCGGAACTTAATCTTGAAAAAGATGCCCGTGTGTTCACAATGGATTCTGCCATGGGTACTGGATTTGTTTCCAGGGTTTTCGCTTCGCCCGTTCCTTCTAGCAGCGATTACATTCCATGCGTAATTGCTGCCGAGGTTTACTCTGACATTCTGTATAATTTGGTGCGGGAGCATTACGGGGCATGTTATACGCCGCGTTCTGTGGTGCAGGTTTCCAAAGCCCCGTTGGGCATGGAATATTTGTACAGGCTTTCAGATCCGAAAAATTTTGTTACGTATATGGAAGAAGCCCGGAATTTCATGGCAATGGGGAAATTCCCGGAGCCTTCGAGTTCCGATGAGTCCTATAGGGTGACGGATATTGCCAGTCATCTTGAAAGTTACAAGAACAAATACTATATTTCCACCTATTCAGAGGAGCAGACTTCGGGAAGTGTAGCAGCAAACATCATTTACAATCAAATGAGCTACGGCGATATGTTCTATAATAAAAAGCTTGATGCACAGGTGAAAGACGTGACTGCTGAACAAGTCGTTCGTGCATTCAAAAAGTATTGGGTGAACGCCCCTTGCCAATGGTGGGTCATGGTTGGACCAGACTTTAAGGGTGATGCCGAAAAGGCTCTGGCAGGTGAAAAATAAATGAAAAAGGCATTCGGAAATCTAAAGGTGAATCCGAATGCCCTTTTTATTGCATTTTTAACCTTATTCAGTACCTTCTTCTTTTTCTTCTTGTGGAAGCTGAACTAAATCAATGTGGTGGGCAGTCACTTTATCCAGTGCAGCCTGCGCTTCTTCAAGTTATATGTGGTAGAGATTAACGTTGCATCCAAATCGTCTCCCTGTATAAGATATGACAAGTCTCCTATATATATGGCTTGTGCATCTTCTGGTACAGAGAACTTAATTCTAAATGGAAGTTCTGATTTTAAGTATTCCGAATAAAATAATGTATAGAAGATTTTTCTTAGCCTTACAATTCTGTCAGTTGGAATTTTATATTTAATGAAGAAATAATTACCTTCGCAGAAAATGCTGACATTGTTTCTGTAAAAATTTTCTTGATCTTTTTCTTTTGGATAAAAGCATTGAATCTGGTACATGTCAGGATGTTTTTGAGCTTCTTCATCTAATCCTTCTGATTCTGCAAGAAATGTTCTGTTTACCTGACTTGTATCAGCATTAATTTTTCCTACAAGAATAAATTCTTTTTTTCCGACACTTGCAATTTTTACTTCTTTATCAATTTCTGTAAGGTAAGGTCTTGAATTGTATGCTGCCTTTACAATTTTTGTAACAGAAACATCCACGCCGACGCCACCCATTCCAATGCTGATTGCATGTGCTGCTATTATTGAGATGCACATTAGAGAGGCTACTGTTAAAAGTTTTTTCATTATAAATCTCCTTTCTTCTGTTTTTGTTTTGCTTCAAGCAGTGTATCTAGTCTTTCTTGAAGTTTTATTTCCCAATCTGTATCTTTATACAGAGGAATAACCTTTTTTAAGACAGCTTCTTCCCAGTCATCTGTAGTTTGAGGCCCCAGAACACCAGGTGTAGCTTCTATAAGTTCTTCATATTCTGTTGTACGCCGAGCTGAGTAGTAACCGAAATAATATATTCCAGGTTTATCAGGAACTTTAATTGTAAGTGGCGTGTTTTTTGATGAGTAATGCTTTTTATACGATTCTGTTGTTACCTTTCTGTCAAATCCTTTTACAGGATTTGGATTTCCTACATACGTCGTTTTGTTTTCTATTCCTTCCAAATGTTGGAGAATGTAGCAACTGCCAAGCGGTACAGGCTTTGATATGAAATAATCCCCTGTCATTGTCTGTTTGTCTGCTGGAAATTCAGGGTTTGTTTGCGTAAAGCTTATTATTGCTTTTGGGTCCATTGAACTGAAGCCCCCATAAAATACAACAGAATCTTCTGGCGTTCCTTTTGCATTCTTGAATTCATTAACTAATTTTGGATCCCACCTTTTTGCTGCACAGAGTATTCCCACTGTAAGCAATGTAAGGGCAATGCCCATAATCTTTTTCAATTTAATTCTCCTTTTTTGTGCAAGGGCACTTGTCTTCAATACTAGCCATTCGAGCCTTGCATATTTAGTTATTGCCGTATTTCCGTAGCCGATTGTTGCGGTCATGGTGTGCCCGAGCGTGCCGTTCTTAACGAATGGTCTTTGTGATTCTTCCGTTGTCCCTCCGATTTTCATCTTTAAATGCTTCATGTTTGCAGATTCCTCATAGTGTTTGTGCTAGTCTAGCACATTGTAAAAAATTAAATTTGTCAGTTGCGACAAATTTTGAATTTTTTTTTCAAAAAATTTCATTACAAACAATTCTAGCAAATTATGAAAAAGCAAATTTATGATTTCACGGAAATTTTGAATTTTTTTTACTTTTTCTTGAAAGAACCTGTAAAAACAGCTTCTTTTGGTCTTACACCAAAAAACTACCGGGTTTACATCGTGAAACGGTTCGGAAATCTAGGGATGAATCTGAACGCCCTTTGCCATGCTTCTGCATGGCTTGGCATGTCTCTGGAAACTGTTCCTATTTTATCTTGTATTCCTTCATCTTTTTTTCAAGATACTTTATCTTCAGCTTTTTGTCCTGCTTTTTTAGCTGCTTGTACTTGAGCAGTTGGAATGCCATTCCTTCATCGCTTGCGTCTTTTGCTTCGCCAGTTTTGAGCTGATGTTCAACGTTGCCTGCAATAAAGCCGAGCAATAGGATTTCTGAATACTTGCTTTCTGCTACTTCTTCGGGGTAACAGTTGTTGTCTATGACTACGTGGACTGCTGGGCTATCCAAAGCAAACGTCAATATGTAAGCATATTTTGTAGGCAAAAATTCCTTTGCACAATCAGTGTCATTTCTAAATTCTTCGATGAGGGCAAGCAGTCGGGCTTTTTCACTTTCTGAAACCAGTGATGCTTCTCGTATGTATTCACCATTTTCATCTTTGTCCATAAACCTGAATGTATGATAGTTTGTAAATACACCGCTTGAAGGAGAAATGCTTCCGTCTTGATTGACTCCTACAAAATCAAAGTCTCTGAAAAGGTATGTCCTCATGACAATACCTTGGTTTTCCTTGCAAAAGAATTCGGCCATTAGGTATTTATAGCCATCTGCATACTGTGACGTTGGGTTTTGTAAAAACGCCATGCATCCAAAGTCGCCGTTGAATTCATCTTTTACATCATCATCATTAAAGGTTGAAATGGCACTCGAAGGAACTTCATAGCCGGCAATGTTGTTCAGGCACATGAACACCCACATGGAAAACTGCAGTTTCAAGTCTGTTTGGCTTCCGCCTGTATCGGTAAACAGGGAATATCTCAGTTCTCCCTCCAAATCATTCTTTGTAAGCTTGAATGTCTTGCTTGTGTAGACATCATCGGTGTCTTTGTTTTCTAAAACTTCCATGTCGGATGTGACAAGGTAGATGATATCAAATTCTTTGTCTGATTCCGTAATCTTGAATCTGCTTCCTTTAATGTTTGCAAAAACCATAGTAGTCATTGCAATCATAGCCAGAATAGACATGATGAAACACTTTTTCTGTACCATTTTACAAATAATTCTCCTTTTTGGAATAACATGGCAGTGGGATTTTTTATTATAAGATTTCCTTAAATATCTCACTGTGCGTTACTATACAATTAAGACAGGGCTTTGTCAATATTTTTGCAATCTCTAAAAATTGAAGTTTTAGAAGCAGCTTCAATTTTCTTTTTGTTTCTATTGACTTTTTTTTTAGGATGGTGTAATCTAGTTTCATACACATCAAAGGCGATGTGAATAGTTTTTTTAGACTCTTGACTTTCTTCAGGAGATTAAAGCAACTGTTCACATCGCCTTTTTATTTTATCGATTTTACGGAGGATATGTATGGCTGTTAATGTCCCTGAATTGTTTGGCAGCATGGTTTTTAACCAGAAAGTAATGAAAGACAGATTGCCAAAAGAAACATTTAAGGCTCTCAAAAAAACACTTGACGATGGAGAGCCTCTGCACATAGACATTGCAAACCAGGTGGCTCATGCAATGAAGGAATGGGCCATAGAAAAAGGTGCAACTCACTATACGCACTGGTTTCAGCCATTGACGGGAATTACTGCAGAAAAACATGATTCATTCATTACACCACAGGATGACGGCAGTGTAATCATGGCTTTCAGCGGAAAGGAGCTTGTAAAGGGTGAGCCTGATGCTTCTTCTTTCCCTTCTGGAGGCCGTCGTGCGACATTCGAAGCTCGAGGTTACACTGTATGGGATCCAACTGCATATCCGTTCATAAAGGAACATACACTCTGCATTCCTACTGCCTTCTGTTCATATACGGGTGAAGCTTTGGATAAAAAGACTCCGCTCTTGCGTTCCATGGAAGCTCTGAATGTTCAGGCAAAGCGCGTTTTAAAACTCTTTGGCAAAGATGTAAGTCATGTTGCTACGACAGTCGGTCCTGAACAGGAATATTTCATTGTAGACCGTAAGTTGTTTGATGAACGAAAAGATCTTCGCATGACAGGGCGTACTCTGTTTGGTGCGAAGCCGTCAAAAGGTCAGGAAATGGACGACCAGTACTTTGCTGCGCTTAATCCTCGAATTGTAGAATACATGGAAGATTTGAATGAAACATTGTGGAAGTACGGAATTTATTCAAAAACAGAGCATAATGAAGTAGCCCCTGCCCAGCATGAAATGGCTCCGATTTTTACAACGACAAATCTTTCGACAGACCAGAACCAGCTGACAATGGAAGTCATGAAAAAGGTTGCAAAGCGTCATGGTCTTGTCTGTCTGTTGCACGAAAAGCCATTTGCAGGAGTAAACGGTTCCGGCAAGCACAATAACTGGTCAATGTCTACTAATACAGGGGAAAACCTTCTTGAACCTGGAAAGACCCCTGCCAGCAATGCCCAGTTTATTCTGTTCCTGACAGCAATCATTAAGGCTGTTGATGAAAATCAAGATTTGCTTCGCATTTCTGTTGCAAGTGCGGGAAATGATCATCGCCTTGGTGCAAATGAAGCTCCTCCTGCCATCATTTCTGTCTATCTTGGTGATGAACTTCATGCTGTTCTGAAATCCATTAAGGACGGTACTCCGTACAGCAGCGAGTCTAACCGAAAGATGACGATTGGCGTTGATGTTCTTCCTCCTATTCCTAAGGATTCGACAGACCGCAACAGAACATCTCCGTTTGCATTTACAGGTAACAAGTTTGAATTCCGCTCATGTGGTTCGAGTCTGTCCATTGCAGGTCCAAACACGACGTTGAATTCGATTGTCGCCTACACGCTCAAACAGTTTGCCGATGAGCTTGAAAAGGCTTCAGACTTTAATGCAGCATTGCAGATTCTTATCAAGCGCGAAATAACTTCGCACTGGCGGATTGTATTTAATGGAAACGGATATGATGCTTCTTGGGTAAAGGAAGCTGAAAAACGCGGCTTGATGAACTTAAAGACTCTTCCTGATTCAATGGCTCATTACCTTGATGCAAAAAATGTAAAGCTCTACACGGAGATGGGGGTGTACACCGAAGTTGAAATGAAGAGCCACTATGACATTAAGCTTGAAAAATATGCACAAGTGCTGAACATTGAAGTTCAGACAATGCTGGAAATGATAAACAAGGACATTTTGCCCGCTGCCTATAAATATATGCGCGATGTAAGCAAAACTGTTGTTGACTTGAAGGCTGTCGTTCCTACAGCAAAAGCGACTGCAGAAGTTTCATTGCTTTCAACGCTTGATGGCCTTGTCAATGAACTTGCTGTTAAGGAAGAGGCTTTATGCAAGGCTCATCTTGCTGCAAAATCTTCGGATGATCCGATGACTGTTGCCCGTGCGTATGTTGATTCTGTTATTCCTGCAATGACGGAAGCCCGTGCTGTTGCAGATCAGATTGAACCTCTGCTTGGCGAAGATTATAAGCCGTTCCCTTCTTACGAAGACCTTCTGTTTAGAGTGTAAGGCAACCTCTAAAAACTCGTCTTTGACGGGTTTTTAGAGGCATTCATAAGTTGATTTGACTGTCATTCATCCCTCTTAGATGAAAGAGAGGGATGGGTAAACTCCTCCTACAGAGTTTGTGCTGCCAACCAGCTCCACAAACTCTGTTCTTGTTTGCACTGGTCGTTAAAAAGATATATCCAGGACCAATGTCCGTTGTATTCCGTTCCGTCTTCTGTACAGACATTTTTGAACAAAGAAACATGAGCATGTGGCAGTCTGCGGGTTGTGGGAATAATGTGTTCAAGAGGAAGTACTGTTGTGTCGTTTTCAGCGGCGACAAACCAGAGTGGTACTTTTTTTAGGGTTTCAATGTCTGCATCTGAAATCCATGAGTCATTGTACGCTTCGCATACTGGATATGCGGCTGCAAAATATCCGGGATATTTTAAAAGAAGGTTCATAGTCATGTACCCGCCGTTAGAACAGCCTCCCAGATATATTCTTGAAGAATCAACAGCCTTATGCTTTTTGACAAATTCCTTTATGACGTGCATGCATTCTTCTGTGTACTGGGAAGATTTGTCTGTTACGGAATCTTTTTCAATGTCATACGGTTCAGCATGATTCATCCACACCGTTGGTGTTTGAACGCACAGAACGTATGCACCTTCGGGAAAGTACGACTGGATTTTTTCTTCGGCAAGGGCTGTTACTTTGTTTCCCAACAGGACGATTTGTGTGTCGCTGCCGCCTTCTCCTGCTCCATGCAACCATATAATCAACGGGTGTTTTTTTCCATCGTCATACGTTGGCGGTGCATAGTAGCATGCTGAAAGCCTGTTGAATGTCTTTATGTCTTCGAATACAGTTGTCTGAGGACAGAACATGTCGTTGTATGCGGTGATGGGTGTTTGTAGCTTTGGGTGTGCAATGGAGTATGGATATTCTTTTTTCCACTCGTTTAATTGTGCTTCATTATTCCACAGAAAAGGGCTTTCCTCCGTTTGTAGGGGATGTACTGCCAATTCCAGTGCTATATGATTGTTTTCATTTGCATTTTCAGAATGAATTCCGTTTAAATCACAGAAATAGCAGTCTGTAACGTCCCTTTTTTTTCCTTCTGCAGTTACGGTGAACAGGGATGGCATCATGTCCTGCTCTGTAAAATGAGCGATTGAATCTGTGTTGACGATGACTTTTTTGATGGCAGGTCCCCAGTCGCATCCTTCAATGACAAGCGTGTAAGAATTTGTCTTTTCCTTGAACTGTTCAAGCGTTTCCCGTATCATTTTTTTCTTCCACTGGGAAATGACGAAAAAAAGCAGTGCCATGACTGCCATGATGATGATGCCTGATGTTGTGCTCATTGTGATTCCTTGAATATTGAGATGTGTTTCTTCATGAATTTGCCTACTGTTGTAATTGCAGGTCCGATGGCAAATGCCATGATTGTGGAGCCGAGCATAGAGCCTTGCACTCCGTTTGCTGCAAGTTTGCCTGCTGCAAGTCCTATGCCTACCGCAAGCAGGTCATAGGCAATTCGTATGATGAAATATGGTATTTTGCTGATTTTTTGACTGATTATTTTGATTGCCGCATCGTAAGGAGAAAGTCCCATTTCAGAATTCATGTAGACTGCGGCAGAAATGACAAAAAAGATGATTGCAAGGATGAATGTAATTATTCTAACGTAAAAAAACGTAGGGTTCGTTATGATGTCATGAAAGCCACTGTTCTTCCACAGCCATGTAAAAAAGTCGGCAGTGTATCCAATAAGAACCATGTTGAGGAGTGTTCCTGCTCCAATAAGGCGCGGATTGCAGGCAATCGTAAAAATGAGCATGACAAGGTTGAGCGTAAACTGCCAGTTTCCAAGAGTCCAACCGATTTTGTTCGAAATGTTTATGTTCATGAATGAACAGGGGTCTGTGCCCCATGCAGCTTCAATCAAAAATGAAAGGGAAAAACCCATCAAAAAAATGGCGGCTGCTACGACAAGGAATTTTTTCCAAAAATTCTTTACAATAAACTGCTGTAGGCTTAGTTTCATAATTTCCTCGAAGCTGCATTATAATATAGAACAAATATCACTGCAAGGCATAAATGTGAGGGGAATTCTTTTTTTTAGGGCTTCAGCATGAAAATATTCTTATTTCCTATTGTATAAGAACTATACGGCATGTATACTGTCATAGAAATGGTTTTTATGTTTAGAACCATGTCCTGCAATAAAAAGTAAAATGAAAAAAAGAGATGAATTATGAAAGTTGTTGCTGCAAATGAAGCTTCAAGGCCTCAAGCCGCAAAAAGAGCCCTTGCACTTTTTACAGCCCTCCTGTACCTGTCGTGCCTTGCACCTGCTGTAACGTACGCTGCACCTGCACGTCCTGCCGTGGATCAGGCGGTGCAGACGACCACAGCCTCGCTCATAAGCGCGGAAAAGGGCGGAGAGGTCAGGCTCGGACGTGCGAGCATAGCTATTCCCCCAGGGGCGCTGGAGAGCGACACCGAAATATCCGTCTCGCGCCTCAGGAACGTTGTGGACACCGGCGGAGGCATGACCATTCCTGTAATACGAAAGACAATCTCCAGCGGGAATGACCGTACCGTATCAGGCGGAATCGGCATAAGCGGAGGCTGTGATCCTTCTGAGCTTGTAAGTGGTGGAGGTGGTGGTTCTGCCGGCATGAATGTGGGTATAAGCGAGAGTGATGCGGAAGTCCTTCAGACCGAACAGGATGTTACAGGTGACGGAATTCCTGATATAGTACGGCCGTCCGGTGGCGTTCTTGAAGTCGTAAAGGGAAGCCTCAGCCGCGACAGCTGGGATGTGACTTTTGATGCGGAAAGACCGCTTTCTGTTAATGCAGGAAAAGTTTCCCACAACCATACAAAGGTATAGTTAATTAACTTATGTGCTATTTGAACCTCTGTGCAGGAATAAAAAACTTTGAAGGAATGAAAATTTTTGCTATTAATTATTGTAGAAAAATAATGAATACAAAAAAAATATCATAAGGATAATTAAATTGTATAGAATTAAACAAGATTACGCTAATTACAACTCTTGTTCAACTTGTTTTAGAAAAGAAAGCCTCCGTTTGTATCACTATGCTGGGAATAATCCGATGTCATATACAGATCCTGACGGAAGACTGGACTGTGGAATTTTTGATAATCATGGAAACTATACTCAAAAGACTATGCAAGATAACAATCACTTACAAGGAATTCTCATCCGAGTTAGAGATTCTTACAAAACAATAAATAATGCCAATAAATATTTACGAGGAAAAGACATATTGATAATTTATAATAAATTTTCAAATGACTTTATAGCAATTCCTGTCTCTTCTGTTGCAAATATGGAAGGAACGCACATAACAGACACTCTGTCAGAGCAAGATTTTACACTTACATATGATCCTTTTTGTGATTCAAAATATGCACCTGATGTTTTTACAATTTCAAAAGGAAATTTAATACCGATGGTTCCTTATATTTCTGGAGAATCTTTAAACAGGGATGGCACCACAATTTCTAATAAAGTTCCTTGGAGAGGTCATAATACATCATTCTGGGGATCAGAAGGATG